>Ga0272446_1001947_pt1 | contig 29168 bp, 12 predicted proteins | sample YNPCB0061_FD_194587 | JGI IMG/M metagenome (GOLD analysis project Ga0272446, IMG submission 194587) | Hot spring microbial mat communities from Yellowstone National Park, WY, United States - YNP-CB-006-1 | ecosystem: Environmental > Aquatic > Thermal springs > Hot (42-90C) > Sediment | place...
CCTTTGGCGAGGATGGAGCCGTTTGACCGATATTGTTCGTACTTGGAGCATCGCTCAACGCCACTTTTCTCCCTCGTAAAGACCACCATTACTAGCTTTTGGACTTATGGGTAATGGATAGCTTCCAGTGGGAGAGGGCAGGGTGAGTAAACTTTTGAACAAAGTCTATTGTTGGTTGTTCGCTGTCAGACGGTTTTTCACCGTAATTTCCACCATTCGGCAGTAAAACCGTCCTTCGGGAAATTCGTTGGCAAACAAAAATGGTGCCTCGCCAAATCCTACAACGCTTGTTTTGGGCTTTTTGAGTACCTCTGCAACCGCTCTTGCACGCTCTTCGGAGAGCCGTCGGTTATACTCGCCGTCGCCAACACGGTCGGTGTAGCCCGTAATGGTGAGTTCTGCATCGGGTGGAATCTGCCGTTTAATCGCCTCCAGCATACGTGCGTTGTTCGCGCTGATGGTAGTTTTGTCAAAATCGAAAAACATCAGCGCGTAGCGTTCGTACTGCTCGCTGTCGCGCTGTACTATCGTTATGGCGGAGTTTTGCTTTGACTGTTGGACGCGGTGCTGCACCGTGTATCGTAACGGCAGCGACTGCACAGGCGACAACGCTACCTCGCCGTCGTGCTGCTCCACACGCAAGCGGTACACAAGGCGCAGCCGCCGCACAGTGGCAGCGGAAGCAGTTACAGGAAGACTGAGTGGGTCGCGTGCAGCAAACCAATCTATATGCGGTGGCACAGTGCCTGAGCCGGACAACTCTTTGACCACAAACCCTTGCACGAGCAGTTGTAACGTCCACCGCTTGACACTGTCTTGTGCTTGAACGGTGGGGCGAAAACGTAGTACTTCTGGCTGGGCAGTAACGACAAGTTCTTCGGTTTGCATAGGCATCACAAACGCATTGCTCGATTCGCTGCTTTCAAAGACGAACTCCACACGGCGATTTTCTGCCAGACCGTCTTCCGAAGACGCGTTCGAGGGGCGTTCGGGACGATTTCGCGCTTGGATTTTGATGCGCTTCTCAGCAATAGCCCATGTTTTGACCAAGTACGCTTTGACGGCTTCGGCGCGCTGGCGCGACAGTTGAATGTTGCCGCGTTCGCTGCCTGCATCGGCATTGCAGCCCGTGAGCCTGAGCGATGCCTGCGGGCGGTCAGCGAGATACTTTCCCACAATATTTAGCACGTGATAGTACACATCCAAGCCGCGAGCCCGCTTTTGGAGCAGTCCAGAATCAAGTTGTGCTGAAAAGTCATGTGTTTGCAGAGGTTGTACGCGATGATACCGCGCTGGAATTGCCGCCGAACGTTCATCGAAAAACACGTAGTTCAGCAATGGACGGCGCACCGTCGCACGAAATTCCTCGACGGCAAGAGTATCAATGGCTTGTCCTTCGTCGTCGTCATTGGCAGAAGTGCCCAAACCACTCACCGCAGTAAGGGCAACGGCTGGCGGCAGCGAGACTTCAAGCGGCGACCGAACGCCATCACCCACAAAGCGCACCACAACGGGTTTATTCACACCTTCAAGCGTAAACGCCACACCACCGCTTGCTCTGCCGAGTTTGTTGGGTGCAAATCGCGCTTGGATTCTGTGTGAGGCAAGCGGCGCAAGCGTCAGCGCGGTGTCGGCGTGCAGCACCGAAAACTCGGATGCATCTGCTCCAATGTACTCGATGCGCTTGATGCGAAGCGGCTCAGAACTGATGTTTGTGAGCACCGCTACCGAAGAATCTTTGGCTTGGCTAAGAAACACCTTGCCGAAATCAATTAGGTCAAGCGGTGCAGCAAACGGCACGGCGCGTGATGTGCCAACAATAAGCGCACGCAATGTGTCGGACTGCGTAACAACTTGGAGAATAGCACTGTGTTCCAGACACGGTTTGATAGCAGATTGCGCCACATTGCCATTGGCAGGAATCGCGCCACTGATTGTTGTGGATGGTGCAAGTTGTTCAAATGGTTCAAGCGGCTCAAAGCGCACTTCCAGCGACGCACTTGCTAACGGCGCGACGGTAAACGGTGGCAAGCCTGACACCAAAGAAAATTCTTGGCTTGCGGTCGTGCTGGTAAAGAGCAATTGCACATCCTGAACCCGAATCACCTGGTCATTCGGGTTTGTCAGAACGCCGGCAATAACGCTGTCTTTGGCAAACCCTCTGAGCGTTTCGCCCATATCAATGCGAGGCTTGATGCGGGCAAGCGGGTGCGTAATCGTAAAAGGCGCGTCGGTGGTGTCTTGCTGCAAAAAGCCGCCGCCCAAGTCCCATACCCGCGCCACCATATCCACCCCGCAGGCTAAAACCCGCGAGGCATCGGGACTAAAGACAGCATGATTAAGCATGTTCATTGTCAGCATCTCGCCCTTTACGCCTAGCACATTGCGTGCTTCCACAGGTTGTGCGAATTGGTAGAGTTCTTTGCCACTCTGTGCGTCCCAAATTCTGAACGTGCCATCAAAACTTGCTGTCAGAATACGCTGTCCATCGGGGCTGAAGACAGCAGAAACCACTGCTGCTTTGTGACCGCGCAGCACCAAAACCGCTTTGCCTGTTTTTACGTTCCACACCCGCGCTGTTTTGTCCGCGCTACCGCTGACGATGCGTGTTCCGTCAGGGCTAAAGGTAGCATGAAGCACTTCGTCGGTATGCCCAGTAAATGCGCGTTCGGGAATATCTGCTTTGGCTGACAGGCTCCATTTTCCCGACCAAAGTTGAATGCCCACCGCATTGCAGGAAAGCAAACGGCTGCCATCTGGACTAAAAGCAACGGAGTTCACTTTTCCCGCAAACTCACTGATGTAGGTTGCCACAGGAGCAAGTGTTTTTGCATTCCACACGGTAATTGTTCCGCCGTCAAGCGCAGTGGCAATATTGCGCCCTTGAGGGTCAAATGCCGCATAGTACACCGAACGAGAAAACGTTGTCCGAACACCACCGCGCATGGTTTCGGCAATGTTGCTGGCGTTGGGATTGCTGTACGACGCGCTTGTGGGCGTTATACCAAGCAGATGCTCACCCGTCTCTGCGTCCCACAAGCGAATGCTGCTGGCTTCGTCCACCGTAACGATGCGAGTGCCGTTTGGGTGGAACGCCGCCATCATCACCGTACCTTTGTGCGGCAGCGTTGCAAGGCTAAATCCCGTGTTTGCATCCCAAATTCTGGCGGTTTTGTCGGCACTGGTCGTTACGATTTTACTGCCGTCAGGGCTGAAGTCGGCATGAAGCACCGAGCCTGCGTGAGCATCGAACACCAGCGAAGGCTCGCTGGACTGCTCGCGTGGCTCCCAAACTTGGGACACTTTCAGGCGAACACGGCTAATGACGCGGTTCGTGTCGCTTCCAATACCAGCAAGCCTGCGGGCTTCGTCCAGCACAGACGACACACGCCAGTTGTAGCTGCCACCGCTTGCGCTGCTCGCAATTTCGCGCCACTCTTGACCGTTCAAACTGTATTCAAGTTTGACGCGCTCCGAAGGCATAATGCCCGTCCATTTGATGACCGTATCTGCGCCTGCTGCCAGCACCTCGCCACCGTTCGGGAAGGTGAGCGCGAGCGATGGACGGTTTTCCCCTTTGCCAACGTAGCCGCCGCTCAGGTGCAGCGACGTGGGCGCACAAGCACTTGTAACAATGTCAATACGTGCAAATTGCCGCGACGAATCCTTCGGTGCAAAACCCACGTGAATCTGTCGCTGTTCACCCGGTTGCAGCGTAAAGGGCACGTCCGTTGCGCCAACAAAAAACACAGGATTGTTGGATTCCAGTGCCGTAACGGTAATAGGCTGGTGAAGAGCGGTGAGCGTAACGCGCACCCCCTGCGATGAGCCGGGCGGAATGTCGCGGAAGCGCACAGAGCGCGGCGAAGCGTTCAGCCGAATCACCGAAAGCGGCGAGGCTTGGTACGACAGACTATCGCTTGCTATCTGCTGCGACACGTTGTCGGTGAGCGTTACACTCACATCTCGCAGCGTAGTGCAGGCACTGGTGCTTTGCCAAACGATTTCGCCTGCGGGTGTGTTTTGCGCTTGATGCAAAATTTTTCGATAAATGCCCACCAATTGTTCTTCGTCTGTGACGTGTTCATACCACGCGCCGCCAGTACGGTCTGCAATACGCTTGAGCATTGCGGGCATAGCCATGCCCAGCGTGATGCAATACACCGTTACGCTGTCTTTGAGAGCGGCTTGAATAATGGGTTCTTCTTTGCCGCCACCCAGACCATCAGTCAAAAATACCATCACGCGCTTGTACTTACCACGCCGCGCGAGTTTCAATCCGCCAAAAGCAGCATCCAAAAAAGCGTTCGTGTAGCTTGTGCCGTCTTGCGGCTTCAGGCGTTGAGCAGCAGCAAAGAGTTTATCGGGATTGCGCGTAAAATCTTGCTGCAGGTACGCGCGATCGTCAAAACTGGAGAGCGCACATTCGGATTCATCAAAATTCATAGCATCTACCCACGCCACTGCCGCTTGTCGTGCCATGCTCAGGCGGTTATGCTCCGCCATAGAACCCGACACGTCCACCGTCAGTACCGCAGACACAGGCTTCATAGCACTCGCGTCGGGAATTATCACATTGGTTATTGGGCGCGGTGTACCATTTTCTACGACGGAAAACTGCTCGCGGCGCAAGCCTGTAAGAGGTCTGCCGCGCTCATCAAGGGCAAAAAATTTGGCTTTGATGGTCGGAAATTCAGAGGCATCGGTTTCAAACAGTATCAAGGATTGTGCAGAACGCTGTGGCGAAGACTGCGCCAAAGTACGTATAGGCATTTGCGTTGTGGAGAGCCATACCAAACTCATCACAACGAAGCAGGCATGCACCCCTTGTCTGCGCCGAAGATGAAGATGATGCAAAGAGTTCATAGCAACGATTTCATGGTCAAGAGTGTATCACCATGTTCACCATGTTCACTACCAAGTGATTATACGAACACTTACGCACTCTACAATCGTTGGAGAATTGGTGTTGCGAGCATTTTGCAGCGAGCATTTACAGTAGCGTGCTACACCATACAACGCAGAAAACAACCGCGAAGTTTCAGAGAACTTGCTCACAACAACATAGCAAACGCGGAGGTTTCCACAAACAAGAAAAGTGCTGTGTGCTTTACTGACTTCACGCACTTTACTCAACTTTACTCAGTAGTGCAGGACAGCATGGTGCAGGATAGACAGAATTTCCGTATATTTAGCGTTATCTGAGCAGCACTCCTCACACACAATACTCAAGCGTCCAGACGTTGCTGTACTGGATGTATTTGGAAGAGTAACACACAGTCAATCAAAAGAACTCAAGCCGATGCAACACTTGAGCCGTGAAGACATAAGCCGCATTATCGAGATGGCATGGGAAGACCGCACACCCTTCGAGGCAATTCGTGTGCAATTTGGGCTGCTTGAGGGCGACGTTATTCGCCTGATGCGCCGCGAAATGCAAGCCTCCAGTTTTCGGATGTGGCGCAAGCGCGTGAGCGGACGGGCAACCAAGCACATCCACAAACGCCCCGAAGGAACAAGCAGTACGCACTACCGCTTCAAATCCAGCAATCAAAAGCCCTTTCCACGCCACTAATGCCCTGCAAATGCAGAGCATCACGCTCTCTATCATGCCGTACCGCAACCACCAACCAAGCGCACCAATGAACCTTGTACGCCTGAACGATACACGATTCGACAGTATGAGTGCTGTTTTAGTGCTGTTCTGCTGTGTGCCTCATCGTTCTGCGACGTTCTACGATAGCGATGACATGATAGCGACAACACGATAGCGGATGACACGATGGCAATGATAGATACACCAAAATCATGACCAAACATTACGTTCATATTGCTCTGCCGCTGCCCACACCGCGCCTGTTTACCTACACCATACCAGAACAAATGCTCGCTGGCGCAGAGCCGCGCGTAGGTGTTCGTGTGCTCGTGCCGTTTGGCAAGCGAGTACTGACGGGCGTGCTTGTAGAATCGAGCGTTCAGTCAGTCAGTGAAGTCAAGGACGTGCTGGAGCTGTTGGACGACGAACCCGCTTTTTCGCCGCAAATGCTGGCGTTTACGCGCTGGATAGCTGACTATTACATGGCTTCGTGGGGCGAAACGCTCAAAGCCGCACTCCCGCAAGGCATGACCGTAGAAAGCGTGGTGCGCGTCAGTGCCGTACAACACGTCAGCCCTGAAGCCTTGCAAGCTATGGAACGCCGCGCGCCGCGCCGTGCTGCGCTACTGAAAGAACTTATGCACCACAACGGCGAGGTGAGTGTGGGGTATTTAGAAAAGGTGTTGGGGGGCACCGGGCAAATAGCAGCGCAGTTAGAGGCGTTGGAGGAATTGGGGTTGATAGAACGCCACCGAGCCTTGAGCAAAGAAGTCAAACCCAAACTGCAAAAAGCTGTCGAACTTGCGGCGGAACTTGCCCACAATGAAGACGCTTTGCGGTCGGCATTGGACGAACTCGACCGTTCTTCGCCCAAACAGGCACTCTTGCTTTCGCACATCGTCGTCCACGCCGCTCATTCAACCGAGCCGTTGCTTGTGCGCGAGGCACTCAAAGCCACTCACAGTTCAGAGTCCGCGCTCAAAGCACTGGTGCAAAAAGGCTACGCCGCCGAATACACCACCGAAATCCTGCGTGTGGAAAGCCCGTCGCATGGACAGCCAGACTCAAGCACAACGTCGCTTATCCAACGCGACGAAACTGCACTGGAACTCACGCTTGAGCAGCAGCACGCAGTGGACAAACTCGTTGAACCGCTCGCGCGCGGCGTATTTAAGCCGTTTTTACTGTACGGTGTAACAGGTTCAGGCAAAACCTTGGTCTATATTCAACTTATCCGCGAAGCTCTCAAGCGCGGAAAATCTGCACTCATGCTTGTTCCTGAAATTTCCCTTACGCCGCAGCTTATCGAACGCTTTCGTGCAGTGTTTGGCGGACAGATTGGCATTATGCACAGCCACCGCTCGGCTGGCGAACGCTACGACGCTTGGCGCATGGCAAAACACGGGCAAGTGCGGTTAGTCATTGGAGCGCGTTCGGCAATTTTTGCGCCCATGGAACATCTTGGCGTTATTATCGTGGATGAAGAGCATGAGCCGTCGTATAAACAGGATTCCCCCGCACCACGCTACAACGCCCGCGATTGCGCCGTTGTGCGCGGTACGATGGAGCAAGCCGTTGTGGTGCTGGGTTCGGCAACGCCGTCGTTAGAAAGTATGTACAACGCCCGCAGTGGCAAGTACCACTTGCTGGAACTCACCAAACGCGCCGACGGCGCGCAAATGCCTACCATCCGCGTAGTGGACATCGTCGAGCAGCGCAAACGCCGTCAAATGAAGGGTTCGTTTTCGCGGGAACTGCTGGCGGCAATTGCCGAGCGCGTTGCAAAAAAAGAAGGGGTTATTGTGTTTCAAAATCGTCGCGGATTTGCTTCGCGGCTGGAATGTCTGGATTGTGGCACAATTCCTATGTGTCCAAACTGTTCGGTGGCACTCACCTACCACAAGCACCGCGACCAACTGCGCTGCCACTACTGCGGCTACGCCCGTGCTGCAGAAAAAGCCTGTACGCATTGCGGTTCGTTAGCGATGAAAGAAGTGGGTTTTGGCACACAACGCATTGAAGACGAACTTGCCGACCACTTCAAAGCCGCGCCAGAAGCAATGCAGTTTCCTGCCAAGCCAGCAGAGCAAACACCACCGCCCAGCGACAAACCCGACAGACCCCGCGCTGCGCCAGTTATTCAGCGTATGGACTTAGACACCACTTCACGCAAGGGCTCGCACAAACAGATGCTCATGGATTTTGCGGCGGGCAAAATAGACGTGCTGCTTGGAACGCAGATGGTCGCCAAAGGGTTAGATTTTGCGCGGGTAACACTCGTGGGCGTGGTCAATGCAGATATGCAGATGTACTTGCCTGATTTTCGTGCTGCCGAACGCACCTTCCAACTTCTTACCCAAGTGGCTGGGCGTGCTGGGCGCAGCAGCGAACTCCGTGGCGAGGTGATTGTACAAACCGCTCACCCACGCCATCAAACGATTTTAGCAGCCGTCGAAGGCAGTTATGACCTATTTTACAACGACGAGCTTCAAGTCCGTAAAGAAGCTCTTTATCCGCCATTTGTGCGGTTTGTGATGATTGAATTTTCAGGGCGCGAAGAGGCGGTCGTCCACAACCAAGCGCAGTATTTTGCCCATTATTTGCCAAGCCACCACAAAGCCTTTGTGCGGCTCGGTCCTGCTGTGCCGACCATTGCGCGGCTGCGCTCCCAGTACAGACGGGTGATAGTGCTGAAAGGCTTCAAAGACGCTGACCCAACAGGAAAAATTCTGCGCGAGGCGATTGCCCACGCCCACGCCACGTACAATCTTAAACATCCTTCCAGTGCTGTCCACATCACGATTGACATTGACGCGCTCGGTGTCATCTGAGAACTATCGGAGGACTGAAATCTGGTTGAGCAACCCTCTCGTCTGGTTTGGCGCACCTGCCCCGAGCAACAATATTCCAATTTCACAAAAAAAGCCGCACGAGGAATCATGCGGCTTTTGTGGTTATGTGCGTGAACCCTACTGGATTTGAACCAGTGACCTCTACCGTGTCAAGGTAGCGCTCTAGACCAACTGAGCTAAGGATTCAGAATGGAGGATTCAGAATGTACGAGGCAAAATTGCGTTCTTGCGGCTGCAAATATAGAATTTTTCTTCATCCAAAACAATAATTTTTGCGTAAATTGCGAGTTGTTTGTTTCGCTTAAAGCGTAATTGCTTGTGGTGTTTATGGCGTTTATAGTGGCTGCCATCTTGCTATTTGTGTTGTTATTTTGCGGTCTTCTTGCTTATGCACATGCAGCAAGCCCGTGTTTTACCCCATATACAATCCAGCACACTCTAACCGCTCTACGCACGCAAGTGTGGAGGCTACAAGAAACTACAACAGTTGGGTACAATCGTTGCACAATCGCTATCGAACAATCGCTATCAATTACACCGTTCTTGTTACACTTTAATTACTGCATCGTTCTATGATACTTGGCATTATTTTAGGGTTGGGACTGCTTTCTTTAGTAGTGGCGTTGGTATTTCAGCGTCGGGTAACATCGGTTTCGATTGAAGACGGAGCGGCTTCTGCCGAGGAGGTTACACGCTTGACGGAAATTTCGCAAGCAATTGCCGAAGGCGCAATGGCGTTTTTGACCCGCGAATACCGCATCTTGGCACTGTTTATGGCAGTGTTTGCGGTGATTATTGCCCTGACGGTCAATGACCCTCTTGCAGGGGTGAATATGGGCTTGTACTCGGCACTGAGTTTTCTCGTGGGTGCGGCTACGTCGGTAGCGGCTGGATACGTGGGAATGTGGATTGCCACCAAAGGTAATGTTCGCACAGCAGCAGCAGCGCGGATTTCGCTGCAAGCATCCTTTAGAATTGCCTTCAACTCTGGTGCCGTGATGGGCTTCGGACTGACAGGGCTTGCCGTTATTGGTATTGCGCTTGTGTATATCCTCCTGCGCGGTATGCTGCCAAACACCGAAATCCATTTTATCATGGAAATTCTTTCGGGATTTGCGCTTGGTGGTTCGTCGGTGGCACTGTTCGGGCGAGTAGGCGGCGGCATTTACACCAAAGCTGCTGATGTAGGTGCTGACCTTGTGGGCAAAGTAGAAGCAGGCATCCCCGAAGACGACCCACGCAACCCCGCCGTTATTGCCGATAACGTGGGCGACAACGTGGGCGACATTGCGGGCATGGGCGCGGACTTGTTCGGCTCGGTGGCGGAAAGCACCTGCGCGGCAATGGTGATTGGCGCAACAGCGTTTGCCTTCATGCCTGACGAAAACCTCCGCATCGCGGCATTGCTCTTTCCGTTGTTTGTCAGCGGTATTGGTATTGTCGCAAGCCTGATTTCGCTCTTTTTTGTCAATCCCAAATCGGAAGAAAACGTTGAAGGCTCGTTGAAAACGGCACTCATTGTCTCTACGCTTGTCATGCTCGTTGCTTCGTATCCAGTGACGATGCAGATGATTCCTCAAGATTTCAAACTATCGCCCGATAGCCCACAGATTTATCACAATCTCGGCGTGTTTATTGCACTTGCGGCTGGCTTGATTTCAGGATTGCTGATTGGTTTGATAACCGAATACTTTACCTCGCACCGCTACACGCCTGTTCGCCAAGTCGCCGATGCCTCCCAAACAGGTGCGGCAACAAACATCATCTACGGTTTGGCGCTGGGCTACAACAGTTCGGTACTTCCCATGATATTGATTGCGCTCACGGCGGCAATTTCGTTCTCGTTTGCAGGAATGTATGGAATTGCTATGGCGGCAATTGGTATGCTTGGCACTATCGCTGTGGGCTTGACTATTGACGCTTACGGACCTGTGTCTGACAACGCTGGCGGTATTGCTGAGATGGCAGAAATGGGCAAAGACATTCGCAAACGCACTGACGCGCTTGACGCTGCTGGCAATACTACGGCAGCTATTGGCAAGGGATTTGCCATTGGCTCGGCTGCCTTGACGGGCTTGGCACTCACTTCAGCGTTTTTGACCCGCGCTGCCCAAGCACGCCCCGAATTGAACACCATTAACCTCACAGACCCTTCAGTGCTTTCGGGCTTGCTGGTCGGTGGAGCATTACCGTTTGCGTTTTCGGCAATGACGATGAAATCGGTCGGCAAAGCTGCGTTTGACATGATTGAAGAAGTACGCCGCCAATTCCGCGAAATTCCCGGCTTGCTGCAAGGCAAAGCCCGTGCGGATTACAAAACGTGCGTGGATATTTCCACCAAAGCCTCGTTGCGCGAGATGATTGCCCCCGGACTACTCGTTATCCTTACGCCGCTTCTCGTGGGCTTTCTGTTTGGCGTAAAAATGCTCGCTGGCGTGTTGATCGGTTCGTTGGTTGCGGGCGTGATGCTCGCGGTTTCGATGGCAAACTCTGGCGGCGCGTGGGACAATGCAAAAAAATACATTGAGACAGGTCAGTTGGGCGGCAAAGGCTCAGACACGCACAAAGCTGCCGTGGTGGGCGACACCGTGGGCGACCCGTTCAAAGACACCTCCGGACCTGCGCTGAACATCCTTATTAAACTTATGGCTATCATCAGCCTTGTGTTTGTGCCGTTTTTTGTATCGCGTGGCGGTTTCTTGTTGAAATAATCGCTGCGATATTCTCAAGTTGACAAGCCCTGCAAGGCAGAATTCTTCGGCTTTGCAGGGTTTGTGTTGTACGAACGTTTTTTTTGTCAATGTTATGCTCTCTCTACGGCTCTATGCGATAGGTACAGTGTGCGTGTTGCTTGCAGCATTGCTGTTCGTGGTGTCGGGCTGCACGCGCCCATCGGCTAATAATCTTGTACATCCTTGGTTTCAGGTCAAACACAAGGCTTCGTACCGATTTTGCAGCGCAACCGATACCGTTGCCAATGCCATGCACTTGGACTTTCATTTGAATGTGCTGCACACAACCGTTCAACTGCGCGACGCAAAAACGATGAAGTCTGAACTTTTCCGACGCGATGAACAAGGGCTGCACCGTTTGCTGACCTGCGCTGACGGCACAACGACAGAAACACTCTACGCGCCTTCGCGCCCTGAACGCGGGGCAGAATGGACGTTCGTGGGCTGTGCGGGCGACACCGTTGCCACCTTTGTCGTCGTGGCTACCGATACACTTGTGCGCGTCCCAGCGGGCACGTTTTCAACGTTTGTGCTGCGCGAAATCGACAACACGGGCATTATGACCGACACGTTTATTCATCCTAACGAAGGCATTGTCAAAATAGATTTTTTGCACTCCCGCCTTGTGGGAGGACGATACAAGAATAACCCTGCGGCACTGCCTTACGAAACATTTGAGTTGGTAAGCAAAAACTACGGTCAGCGTTTACCTTAGCGGACGGCAATGGTTGTTTCTGCAACGGGCAGCATATAACCACGACAATCCACAATGCCAGTGTACGTTTGTACAACTGCACAATTACACTCTGCACAATTACTTCCCACGCACTACGCGCTCATAAATTGCCTCGTATTGTGGCACGAGCAAGTCCGTGCGAAATTCGCCTTCGCAGCGTTTGCGCGAGGCTTCGGCAAAGCGTTCGTATTTTTTCTGGTTCGTGCATAAGTCCACCACGTATTTTGCCATGCGTTGCGTGTCGCCCATTTCCGCCACATAGCCAGTCTCGCCATGCACAACCACTTCGGGAATACCGCCCGCACTTGTTGCCACCACAGGCAAGCCACAACTCATCGCCTCCAGCGCAGCCAACCCAAAACTTTCCGACTGGCTTGGAAGCAGAAAAATATCCGCTGCCGAGAGGATTTCTGGCAACGCGCTTTGTTTGCCCAAAAATTTCACATGGTCGGTAATTCCTAATTCGCGCGTCAAATGTTCGGTTTCCGAACGTTGTGGTCCGTCGCCTACCAGAAGGAGCTTGGCATCGACGTTTTTGCGAACTTCGTGCAGAATTTTGATAGTGTCTGGCACACGCTTGACCTCACGAAAATTAGAGATGTGGATGAGCACTTTTTCACCGTTTGGCGCAATATGCTTCCGTAATCGGCAATTGTCCTGCCGCGAGTAGAGCGTAGTGTCTATAAAGTTCGGAATAACGTCAATATCGCGGTTCTTGATGTTAAAATTGGTCAGCGTTTTTTCGCGTAAAAATCGTGATACGGACGTAACAGCGTCGGATTGCTCGATTGAAAACTTGACCAACGGCAGGAAACTTGGTTCTAATCCCACGATGGTAATATCTGTGCCGTGGAGCGTGGTAACAAGTTTCGTGGGGAACTCGTTTTTGATGATTTGCTTTGCCATGTAGCCGCTTACCGCATGAGGAATAGCGTAATGCACGTGTAGCACGTCTAAATGCTCGTAGCGAATCACATCCACCATTTTTCCCGCCAGTGCAAGCGAGTACAACTGAAACTCAAACAACGGGTAGTTGGGAATATCGACTTCGTGGTAAACAATATTGTCGTGAAAGCTCTCCAAGCGCATGGGCAACGCATAGGAGATAAAATGCACTTTGTGGCCGCGCTCGGCAAGTGCTTTGCCCAATTCCGTAGCAACCACGCCACTTCCGCCGTAGGTTGGATAGCAAGTAATGCCGATATTCATTTTTTTCTTTCGATGATGATGAAGAGCAAGTATTTTGCACTCTTCGCTGTACATTTTAACTCGTTATTTATGACTACCAACTCCGATACTTATTGCACCATAGCTTCCCGCGAGCGAGCGGAAATCAGCGTCAAAGCCTCGCGGTTTATCGGTTCCGTGGCTCCCGCAAGCAGTAAAGAAGCTGCTCTGGCATATATTCAGGACATTCGCAAAGAGTTTTACGACGCTACGCATAACTGTTTTGCCTATCGCATCGGAGCCGAAGGTTTGAATTTCCGCTCCTCTGACGACGGCGAACCCTCTGGCACTGCTGGTAAGCCTATCCTGTTTGCTCTCCAAAAATTTGGCGTGAGTGATGTTGTGCTGGTAGTTACGCGCTACTACGGTGGCACAAAGTTGGGTGTTGGTCCGCTTGCCCGCGCATATGCCGACGCAGCAAATGCCGCGCTCCACCTCTGCAAAAAATCAGAAGTTGTACAAACGGCGCGAATGCGCGTGTTTTGCGTGTATGAGGATGTGTCCATCGTTCAGCGTCTGCTGCAGCAGTACGCCGTACGCTACGAAGACCATTACGGCGATGCGGTAGAATTTGTTGCAGAATTTCCCCGTTCAGCAGTTCACACGTTTCCCGCTATTTTGACTGAAGCCACAGGAGCGCGTGCTGGAGCAGTGTTGTTGGAAGATATAGGCTAACAAGGCGAGCAGTAGAAAAAACGCACAACACCTGTGCAACACTGTAACGCTGTCGCATCTGGTCTTGTGCGTGAAGTTGTGTCGTGGAAATGTTCAAATGTTCAATCAACTGTTCAATGCTGCGGTGTTTACGGTGTTCATCGCCTTGTGCTGTCAGAGGCTTTTGCTTTCTTCAGCGACCAAGCGTCGTGCAATGCGGACTGCTCCTTCGAGTGGCAGAGCTTTGGGTTCAACCACTTTCAGATTTGTCTGCTTTGCCAAGCCTTCCTTGACCATCTGCGCCAGCATTGTGTCAGCCTCCATAATGCCCCCAACACACGCAATGGGCACTTTTTTCTGTCCAGCATAGTAGCGTTTGTACAGCGTGTCGACCATCTCAAGCAAGTGACGGCACGACCGTTCGATAATCTCTTGGCAGACCGCATCGCCTTCGGCAGCACATTCCATCACCAGTGGTGTAACAGCTTGGTAGTCAAACGCCCGTTCGTTAAACGCCGTGACGAGCGTGCGCGGATGTTCAGGCTTAATGGCAGGGTACAGCCTGAGCATCACGTCGGCGAGTTTGGTTTCTTTGCCGCGCCCGTCAAAATGCCGTACTAATGCCCGCAAGCCTTCGCGTCCAATCCACGCACCGCTTCCTTCGTCGCTCAGTTCAATTCCCCAACCGCCGCAGCGCACGAACTCGTTTTCGCCAATTTTGCCAATAGCAATCGTGCCTGTGCCAACAATCATCACAATGCCATTTGCGCCCTCAAACGCACCTTCAAGCGCAATGGCAGCGTCGCTGACCACCAACAGTTTATCAATGTCAATTTTGCGCTCACGCCGCGCAAGCAAAGCAAGAAGTTGCTGCGACCGCAGTTGTTCTTCCTTGAGCCATGTGCCAGCAAGCCCAATACACACAGCATCCAGTTCGCGGTTAGGCAATTGCGCCATCTTGATAAGTTCTGAAATCAGATTCAGTAGCCGCTCGGCAGATTCTACCACCCCCACAGTTCCCACGCGGGCTGTACCAGTTTCCCACTGAGCAAGCACCGTGTTGCCTTTGTACATAATGCCCCGCGTGCGTGAGCCACCGCCGTCTATACCGAGAATAATCGGTTCGTAGTGTTTAGCCATAACAATTGAGCGTGAAAGGATTAAAAACACGTGTAATCGTCAACATCAACGCTGCGCGCCACTTCAAAAGACACCACTTGGAATGCTCCTCGACGTTTTCGTTTTGCGCAAAGCACTTGTACTCCAACGCCTCAAAAGTCGTACCAGTTTTTGGCAGCACCCAAAGCAATGTGTCAAACTTACAGAAGGGCGATGTTACGGCATTTTGGGCGGCTGCCATGTTCCACGCTTCCAGCGAATGAGTTCAATGTTAACTTTGCCCACAATCACTTTCATTTTTGCACGAATAGGAACACGCGCTTCGTCATCACTAAACCACCCTTCAAACGCGCCTTCTAACCCGTAAATACCACGCCATTTTGCCTCGCCTTGAAAATACAATGTTTTGACGGGATAGCTCGAAGCATCTATTTGCACGCCTTGCGGCTGTATGTCCTTAAAATTGAGCAATGTGCGCGAGGTATCGCCCATGATAGCCGTTGGAACATTGATGTGTCGTCCACAGCGCAGCATTTCCCGTGCCATAAAAAACAGCGAAAGCCCATCGTTCCAACGTTTGGGCGTTTGGATGCTCAGGTCTTTTGTCAGGTTGTCTTTCATGCCCGAAGTAATGTGTATGCGCTGTTGAGCGTATAAAAACTCGTAGCGGTCATATTCCCAACTACTACCAGTTTTGGTGCTTGCTAAAAATTCGTGGGAAAAGCCACCAGATTTATCCGCCCAGCTTTCAAAAATCGAATGAAACTCCACAAAGGGGATGCCCGGCGCGGTGTCTATGAACGCTTTGACCTTGACCACAGCGTTGCCACGCAGGGTGTCATGTTTTTCGGTAAGCATTTTGATATAGCCCAACGTTATGCCCGCGTAGGAAACTTTGTATTCCAAGACCTCGCCCAGTTCAAACATTGTTTGTGCTGAACTTGGCGTTGTGGCCACACCAAAGACGAGAATGACGATGATAAACGGCAGCACACGCGCCGCAAGCAGCCTGCTCAGTCGTTGCATAATGAAAAAGGGTGAACACTGATAAAAACGTCAAGAGGCAGCACTATGGCTGCCAACTTGCACAAGGTGATTTTTTTGGTAGTAGTTTGTCGCTGCACACTATTGGAACTCCTTGTAGTCATCATCAATTCTCAATTGGTGTTTCAATCGTTACCGTTACCGTTCGGCAGTAATACCGTCCTTCGGGGAAGTCATTATCGTAGAGCAAATCGTCTTTACCCACACCGCGCACGGTCATATTTGGCACATTGACAACATTGGCAATTTGCCGTGCGCGTTGTTCGGAAAGCCTTCGATTGTATTCCGCCGAACCTGTACGGTCGGTATAACCCACAATCTCCACTTCCGAATTTGGTTTGGTGCGGCCTTTCACAAATTCTGCTGTGCGTTTGTGAATGGCACTGAGTTGAGTTTTATCAAAGTCAAACAGAATCAAGCTAAACTGCTCAAATTCTTTGTCTTTGCGTCGTTCGGTGCGTTTGCGCTGAATGGTGATTTCGCGCAGTGGCAGAGAAACAGATTCGCCTTCAAACATCTGCCCTGTGTTATCGGTGATGTATGGCGTGTAGATAAACGGGACATCGGTGTTTACGCGAATTCCTTTTTCTTGGGCTTCTTTCATAAACTGCCAATCTACGGACGCTGGCGGGTTGCCTTCGCCACTGAATGTGCGAAGAATATTGCCGTTCTGCTCCACAAGCAAACGCCACTGTTTGACCCCAGCTTCGGCTTGAGCGTTTAACCGAAAGCGTGCAATCGGCGGCGAAGCTATCCGCAGCGTATCGGGCGTAACTATCCATTCGGTAATTTCGGGAACGTTGGAGGTGATTTCCACACGGCGATTTTCCTCAATTTTATCGGGTTCAGTGATTGGCACGGAAGGATTTTCCGATAAATTGCGCGATTTAACAACAATCCGCGTCGAATCCAAGCCCCACGACGACATCAAGTACTCCCGCACCGCCATTGCTCGGCGAAGCGATAGTGCTGTGTTGTTTTTTTCGCTGCCTAAATTTGCATTGCAGCCCGTAAGCGTGAGTTTTGCTTCGGGAAAGCGCAGCATCCGCCTGCCAACAATGTTGAGAATTTCACGGTAGGCAGATATTGGCTCGTAGCGATACAACTGCTCAACGGTAAATTTTTCCGCATCATCAGCACTGAGGCGCGTGTAGCGTTCGGGAATCTCGGAGGAGTTTTCATCAAAGAACACATAATTCAGGAGCGGCAAGTACCGATAGCCTAAAAATTCTTCCACGCGAATCTCTGCCACAGGCATTTCCACACCTTTGTCCGTTACGCCCGCTACGGTAACGCTGCCCTTGATGTCGGGCTGGCGCGTAATAAGCGTATCGGTGCGGCGGCGCGTTTCACGAATCACTCGCACAGCACCATCCCACACAGTGTCGCGGGTCATGGTTAAGTTTCCTGCCAGACGAATCCGCGAAGGACCTTTAGCTATACGGCGTTGAACAGGAATAGTGTCCACCACATCGCGGTACTCATACCGTTCGGGCTGCGGCAATTCATACTTCACACCCAACACGGCGCGAAACTGATGCAAATTCCACGTACCGCTTGCCACCTCGCGCGGGCGCGTTGCACTGGGTGTGTCGAACACGTAATCGCGTAAATTCCGCTCCACAGGTGTAAGTCCGTACAACACAGACACTTCGGGGCTGAGAAAGAGTTTACCAAAATCGCCCGAAGCCACAGGAATATCGTAGCCAAGGCTTCCCACCGCCGACAAGAACGGCAGCGAAGGCGAAGGCAGTTCGCCTTGCGCCCTGTTCCGCTCTTGTGCGCTATTTTCAAATACCACATCGGGCGATAAACTGCGTTCGGCGTGCGTGTAGGAACGCTGCACCATATACGCGCTTCGCACACCAAGCGCAATGTACAAGCCGCCCACAGGACGAATCATTGCCACAGGCTCAATGCCAATGCTCGACAGCACCGTTTCCAAGCGGTGTTCAGTTGGACGAAACGCGCCATCAAGGTACAACGGCGGAAGCAGCGTAAAAAGCGAATCAGGCGCAACAAACGACGCACTATTGAGTGCGTAGTTGCCGCGAATCCCCAAGCGCAACCACGACAGAAGCGGAATCTCAATGTTCACCCCGGCTGTCCAACTCAACGCATTGGCACTCGTAAATTTGGGCGGTGTTAAAAACGCATCAGGATTGCGAAACAATCCCTCGAACGTTACAAAATTCGCATCGTGCTGATTATAGTTCACACCACCAAATACACCGAATCGCAAACGGTCTTCGCCAGTGGTAGCAGATGTGCTGCGTACAGAAGCAGGATTTGATGATACACTCACAGAAGGCTGAGAAGCAGAAGATTGTGAAGTCGGCGAAAAAGCCTGTGCAGAATGAGCCTGAACAGCACAGTGCCAGCAAACCAACGCACCGACGCAACAAGCCAAGACTTTTGTCAAGCGCGAATGCAAGAAACAACAACCCATAGCAGTACAATTGAGTGAAACCAGTGTGTTGCAAACCACAGCAGAAGCCACAAGCGCACCATCAAACTCTCAGCAACAGAGCGCAAATATACGGAAACTTTTTGTGCTTTCTGTGATGTGAACGGCGGTGCTGGCAGCAGGCAGTGTGAACAACAGTGTGAGCAACAGTGTAAACAACCGATTAGCGAATGATGACCACACGGCGCGAAACCGCCTGCAGTGCTGAACGGATGTTCACAAAATACACGCCCGGCATCATGCCCATCGTTGAAAAACTGACGCGGTTACGCTGTGTAGAAACAGCTTGCTTGGGCGGGTCGAACGTGAACATGGGCGAGGGCTGCACGGGTTCACCAAATACCGTTGTCAGGCTCACATCAACGGCTGTGGGGCGCGAGGCATCGTACTCTACCACGACGGTCTCACCTACTTGAGCGGGCTGTGGTTGAATGGTGATATTATTCAAAACCGCACTGGTGCTGTTCACAAGCCGTGTGCCATCTGCCAACGACACACCGCGCAGTGTGAATAAGCCGTTGTGGAGTGTGTCTATTGGTACGGAACCAACGGAAGTGTGTAATACAGCACTGCTCAGTTCCATGCGCGTTGCAGTGTTATTGCCCAATGCCGCGCGAAAACGCAGCAACGCTGCTGGGCGTGTGGTGTCGTCCTGTACGGGAACGCTCAAGTCAATACGACGCATACCGTCCACCACGCTGCCATTTGGCTGCTGAGAAAGGCGCGGTTCCAGCATTGGCAGAAGCATAGTGGCGTTATAGCTCAGGGTAAAGGTTACACTGTCGGCTCGCGCTCCTGCAAACGCACGATTGAACAGCCGCAAGCGGAACTCTACGGTTTCGCCCGGGCGATGCTCTGCGGAGTCCAACGCAAGAGTGGCTCGCGGACGCTCGCCGACGCGCCCAATCAGCACTACCGTAGCTTGCGGCGCACAATCCCGCACCAGCGGAAGAGCATACTGCAGACGAAGCGTGTCTTGAAACGTTTGCCCGAACGTGCCACCATCAAAGCGCACCACTACTTGCGAGCGACCGTTCGGCGGCGTAATCGTAGGCAACAGCGAAACCACTGCAAACCCATGCAACCGCAACGGCAGCGTTTGTGAGATGCCTGCGCTTTGCCAATCAAGCGGTAGTGTTCCTGTGTTTTCCACCAGCACGGTATCGAACAACGCAAGGTTGGGTTGTGGAGACGTAAAAGGAAGAATATCCAACGGTGCGGATTGCGCGGTTGCGCCTGTTGGACGGCGCAATAATCGGAATGATGCAAGGTCTTGTTGCGCGGTTATGGGCAAGGAAAACACTTGCAGCACAGGATTGACGGCAGTGTTGGCCGATGTCGTCCATTCCACACGGTATTCTATGCGCCGCAGCCCTGTGGCTGTTGGTCGGTACAGCACAGGCAGCGTAAGCGTGTCGCGGGTTGTGGCTGCTGGCTGCAACACACGGTTTTGCACCGCACGCACGGTACTCAGGTCAAAATGCTGTGCATCACCCGCACTCAGTTCTTGCACTTGAACGCGAGTAATGGTGAGCGGCAACTCGCCTGTGTTCACAAACTGCACACTGTCGTTGCCAGCGTTTTGGCAGACAAGCCGCATCTGCACACCTTGTGCCGAACGCGCAGTGGCAGCCAGCACACCAGCACGCGGGAACAGGCGCGTTGTGGCTGTGAGCGTAAGCGGCGCGGTGGCACAATTTTCGTAGGACACCGTTTCGTTGTCAGCAAATTGCCCGGGTGTTGGATTTCCCACAAAGCGCACTGTTACCTGTGCTGTTGCGCCTGAAGCAAGCACAAGCGGTTGAATATTCGTTATCTGAAACAAGCCACTCTGCCCAAAACGGCGCGGAAACGGGGGATTGGTGAAATCCAACACGTTTTGCCCTGTGTTGCGTAGCAACAGCGTTGCCGTTGTGCTTTCGCCCACAAATTGCGCGGGAAAAGCAAGGGTGGTTGGTTCAAAACGGAAGCCCATCGAATCCCTGCGAGCAACAATAGGAATGTGCAGTTCAGGGAAATCCCGGGCGTTGGTGCGAAGCACGAGTGTGGCTGTGGTAACGCCAATCGTGGACTGCCCCGCAAATGCCACACCGAACCATTCAGCACGCCCAGCAGCAATACTATCGCCCGCAGGCGGCAAGAGCCTAAAAACTCCTCGCGTGTCGCCTTCAATCCGCGTTCCTTCCAAAAACCGCAGCGTGTTGGTACTTTGATTTGCCAGAGCAATCCGCGCCGTTGTGCTGCGCGTATCGCAGCCTTGCAGCGTGAGCGAGAGCAAAGGATGTTGCGTTGGCACAGGCGGCTGGCTAATGGTGGTGGCAGTGGTAATGCTTGCCAGCGTTTGTGGTGAGCGGTTTTCAACGCCTTCGGCGATAAGCAGCACGTGAAGCATCTCCGGCATATTGTTCACCCGAAATCCGATGCGGCTGGTGGTGCGCCCAAGCCGCACGGGTGCAAAGCGTGCGCCAGAAAACAGTGTGTCGCCCGGACGGAGCGTCAGAACGTTGCCCGCGTTGATAGTACCTTGGTAACTGAATTGGTCGCGGTCTGGACCGAGCGAACCGGGCAGTATGACTTGGTAAATTTCGGCAACTGTCGTGCCAATGTTTCGCAGCACTGGAACGCGGTTTGTGTCCTTGAGCGCACCAAGTTCTACTTTTCCAAAATCAATCGAATCGGCAATCACGTCCACAATGCGCGGCAAGCCGTTGCCCGTGATGACGGGCAGCATACCCTGTTGCGTTTGCAGCACGGTATTGCGCGAGGTTGTCAGTTGAATTTGTGCTGTGAAACTTCCCGTGCGGTTAGGACGAAACCGAAATTCCAACGCCTGCGAAGAATTTGGCGGAATCACAAACGCCGGCAGCGAAATGTACTCCAACGGTGGATTCACTCCGCCCGGAGCCGACGCATCGGCTCCGAGCAACCGAACACTCGTTATCGTCAGCGGCACTGAAGACGTGTTCGTTACAAACGCCACAACGGTTGAGTCTCGGAAACTGCCCTCCACCACGCTGCCCATATTGACGTTGTTGGCAAACCCTTCGGGGCGCACGATGCTCCAGAGGCTGTCGGAAACGTCTTCTTGCAGAATCGGCGGAAACAAGTCCGAACGCCAGAGCCGTGCACCCACTCGGGTAGAAATACCGCTTTGGGGTGAGGACAATGCCTCAAAACCCGTCAGCAGTGCTGCACGGTCTGGACTAAGCATTGCTGACAATACAGGCACCGGTTGTGGTGGTGTGAACTGTGTGTGGCTGAATGACCGACCGATTTGCCTGCCGTCAAACACTGACCAAATGCGGGCTGTGCCGTCGTCGCTTGCTGTAACGATAACATCGCCGCCGTTGGCAAAGTTCACGCTGTTGATTTTTGCCGTGTGACCGTTCAAGGTGACAAGCGGGCTGCGGCGCACCACATCCCACACACGCCCGATGCCGTCTTCGCCACCAGAGACGAGCAGGCTTCCCGTTTGGTCAAAACTCAAACTCGTCAGTTGCGGTTTCCCAGAGCGTTGCAGCGCGGGGTCGGTCAGCGTAAACGTTGGGCGGTTTTGCCGCGCAATGCTGCCGTCAGCATCGAATTCCCACACGCGAATCACGCCGTCGTAGCCAGCAGCAGCCACCTGTCTGCCGTCGGGGCTGAATTGAGCAGTGGAAAAACGCACTGTGGCGTTTGCGCTGTCGGTCAGTTCCACCGTGTTATCACGCTGCCACGTATTGCCCATAAGATTGTAAAACCCAATGACCGTGCGACTGTTACTTGCATCGCGGTATGCAACCATGATGCGGTCTGGGATGGTAGGATGAAACACCACCGATGAAAACACCGACGCAGGAATGCTCAAAGGCTCGATTCCAACGGTCAATTGCGTGGCATTGCCTTGATAGCTGAACGTTGAGGCGTTGCCTTGTTCAGTCACCACCACCACCCGCCGCGTTAGTGCTGGCGGCGACAACGCCATACTGACGGGCGTTCCGCTGTTCAACCTGTCGTTATAGGTAACGCTTGTATATGGTTCGCTGATTGAAGTCCCTGTGCGCCACATTTGGATTCCTGTCCCCGCCTCGGCAGTCGTGGCTTCGGAAGCAGTAAAAATGCGGTTTCCTGTGTCGTCGAACAAAGCAACTCGAACCCGCGAGGGGGAATACTCTCGCGTGGTGATGTCAATAAACTCGCCCGCAGCCTGCCACGCACGCGCTTGTACCGAAGGGTCGAACTGCCGCACACGCATCAGACAACGATTGCTCGGTCGGTCGGGGACGTTGCGCCACGTCCACCGTAAGCCCGCAGCGTCGTTAGTCAGCGTGTCCCACGTTGCACCATTGTCCACGCTGTACGAAAGCTGCACACGGTCTGTGGCGGGAATATTGCGCCACGTAACTACCGTGTCTGAACCCACACCGAAGCGTTCGCCGCCGTTGGGATGCACCAGCGTCAATGGCGTGGCTGGTCGGCTGCGCCCGGGCGTTCCTGCGGCAACAAAAACAGAGCGGTCGCAGACATCGGTACGAATAATAAACCGCACAAAACGGTAAAAATCGTCGGTGGGCTTGTATTTGATGCGCACAACACGCGACTCACCACGCGGCACACGCAAGGGAAAACGCGCCCCACCCACAAGCTCAAAGGAGAACTTACCTTCGGGGTCGGTCGCGGGGTCGGGCTGAATACTCAGAATCGTGTAATCGGTGTTTATCGGTGCGGTGAACGTTAGCACGGTGTCGCGCTGTGTGGTATCGACTTGCTCACGAATGCTCGGCACACGGAAATAGATGCTTCCGGGCGCGATTCTGAGCGGTTCGCCGCCCACTGCCTGAGCGCGGTAGAGGAGCGGCTGCATCTGTGTTGTCTGACCGTTGTGGGAATACTGAATCACTACGCTACGCAGTTCATCAAAACATTGCACAGGGCTGCGCCACTCAATTTCACAGGCTTCGGGCGATGCCGTCAATGCTAAATTCCCGCGTAAATCTTGCAGCATCTTGCTTACGTCTTCCAAACTTTGCACGCCTTCGTATATTTTGCCGCCCGTGCGTTGAGCAATTTCCTCAAACGATTGAGCAATGCTGCGGGGCATCTGTTTGCGGAGCGACGGACCAAACAGCACTGCAAAAAAACGCACGCTGTCTTTGTTGCAAAGAGCGACCGCATTATCAATGTCGGCGCGGCTCATGGGTGTCCAGAACGCGTCGGTTAGCAGGAGTGCGACACGCTTGAAGTTTCGGTGATTCGGGAATCCCTTGCCTGACTGAGCAAGCGGAATTAAGCCAGCCCTGCCATTGAGCAAATGCCGCGTGAAATCATTGCCGCCGCCGCCATCATTCGGATTGGCAAGCGCACGGCGGATATTCAAGGCATTGCCGGTGAAGTCTTGCACTATCATCGGGTCGGTGTTGCACCACTGTACAGCAACTTCTGACTGCGGCAAATTCAAACGCGAAACGATGGAATCAGCCGCACGCCTTGCTAATTCAAGCGAAAGCAGCGGTTGTCCGCTAATGGAGGAAACCATTGAACCAGAAATATCGAAACTCATGGCAAGCGACAAGTTAAACGGTGGGCTTGACAGCATAGCAGGACAGCCACGCAGTTGGAGCATAGTTCCCGAAAACACTCGATTAACCGCGCCATCAGCGTTTTCAAACACTGCAAGGTTATTCGGTAGCACAGGGCGTACCAAGTCGCCGCGTTCGTCAATGACCACAAACTGCGCCCGAAGCGTGCCGTTGCTACGAAGACGCGAAGTGTCCATATTCACGACGTGAATGAGCGGCTGTGCAAGGCTTGGAACGGCGTTGAAGAGCGTAACGATGCACACTACAGCACCGCGCAAGAACAGCAGTTGCATAGGGCTAAGTTGTGCTAACCGTCGTTGCTGTTGTCCGTAGAAAGGTTGTGGTGTTCGACGCAAGTGGTGCATAGCGAAACCCGAGAAAATCCAAGATGTTGAGATGTATGCTGTGATGTATGCTGCCAACAAAACGTGAATCATCAGCACGTACCGCGTTAGCGAACAATTACGAGGCGGCGCGAGACCACTTGCAGAGGCGAACGAATATTGACGAAATACACCCCTGCTGGCAAGGAACGCACATCAATCGTTACCGTATTTTTGCGCCCAACGACCGCTTGCATGGGCGGGTCAAAACTCATAGGTGGTTGTGGGCTTACTGCCTCGCCAAAAAGCGTTGTAAGCAGCACTGTTACGGGACTTGCTTGTGATGATTCGTATTCGACCGTTACCACGTTGTCGTGCGACTGCGCTGGCAAAGGCTGCACGGTGATATTGGTCAGTACAGCCGTTGTGGCGTTCACCAAGCGCGTGCCGTCAGCGTGGGACAGCCCACGAAGAGCAAAGACTGTGCCACTTGTTACATTCAACGTTATCCATGCTGTCAATGCAGGGTCAATACTGAGTTGCATGGCAGTTGAAGGGGCATTGCCCAACGCGGCACGGAACGTTAGCATGGCGAGTGGTTGTGTTTCATCTTGAGACGTTACGCGCACATTATCCAAGCGTACCGTGCGCACACCGCCCGCCACGCTGCCTGTTGGCACAGAAGCAACGCTGTTGTCCAGCATGGGCAGCAGCAGGCTGGCGTTGTAGGACAGCACCAGAGGAATATTTGCGTTCGCAGGTACAACCATGCGCTCGGTAAGCAGCAAAGGCATCTGTACAGTATCGCCCGGTCGTGCCTGTGCGCTTTGCAACTGCACTGTTGCACTGGGCGGCAGGGCAACAAGCGGAATGCGTGTAACCGTGCCGCAAGCATCCATGACGAGTGCCGTGTCGCGCACGATTTGTCCGGCAAAATTTTCCACCGCCGCAAAACGTACATTGACCGTCCGCGTCGTGTTTGGGGCGAACGTTGAACTGTTCGGCATCTCGGTCATGGTTTGGAACACATTGCCCAGCCGCGAAAACCGTACGGCAAAATTTTCAATTGTCAGCGAGCCAGTATTGGTCAGGCGAAGTGGCTGCGGAGGCTGATTGGGATAGTTCACAAACTGCAACGACGCAGCCGAAAACTGCAAGCCCGATGTTTCCACACGCCCGACAATACTCAAGGGCAAACTCGACGGTGGGTAGTCGTGCTGCACATCCAGCATGACTGGCGTTATTGTGCGGTATGGCGGTGCGCCCACAGGCGTAAAGCGCAGTTCCAGCGAATCGCGTTCGCCAGCAGCAATACTGATGCCGTTCGGGAAATTGGCTGCCGTAAACGGACGGTTATTGTACCAGAATGAGAACGACGGCGGCAGCAGGGCTTGCATAGCCTGAGAAAGCGGACGCACGCGCAACACGGCTGAACCCATGCCATCGATTACCCCTCTGCCCACATTGACAAGAGGAACGTACACCGAACTTGTCCCCGTTTCGCAGCGCACAACAAGCGTGTCGGCAAGGCTTCTGCCACCGTTCAACTCCAAGCGCGAGCCACGTGTGAGCGTTCTGACACGCCACTGAAACGGCAACGTCACGCCGCAAGTGTCTTCGGTCAGACTGTAGCCCACCACGTATTCTTCAGCAGGTGCGGGAAAACTGCCGCGCAGCGTAATGGTTGCCACTTGCTGGGGCAATAGCTGTGCAGGGCGAATAGCAATGCTCACCAACGCACCGCGTGTACTCAGTACACCGTCGGGCGGAAACGTGAGCGGCAGCGTTCCCGTATTCGTCAGCAAAAATCTGCCTTCCTGCTGCACGCCAAGCGGCGCGTCGGTTATCTGCGGTGAAGTTTGCACCAGCGTAAATGCCACGCGGTGTTTGAACGCTGACAACGGTATTTCTATTGGCACGGAGCGATTCGGCGCGGTGCGTGGCGGATTTTGAGCATTGGAGAACACTTGAAGCCGCACGTCTTTTTCGCCCGGCTGTCCGGGTCGCCAGCGAATCAGAAACGTTTGTGCATTGGATGGTCTGCCTGCGGCTTCAAAATTCCCTCGCACAACATCAACAATGGTGAATTCCGAAGCATCTCGCCCCACAATCCTTACCGAATCCACCGTCAGTACGTCCGCTCCTGCGTTGCGAAGTTCGGCGCGGATTTGCACCTGTGTTTCGGTTTCGCACCGTGCTATGGCAGAGCTTGTGGTAACATCAACGACTGGATACGGCGGAATAGTCGTGGCACGAACCGTCAGCGTCTGCGATGAACACAAATCCGCAAATGCGACGGCTTGCGGCGAAAACGTCCCAGAAAGTTCTCTGCCCAGTGCTGACCCCGTAAAGCGCACAAAAAGCGTCGAACGCCCGCCAACAGGCGTAATGGCAGGAACAATACTGTCCAACACGATGCCCCCCGCTCTATTGCCAACGCTGCTTGTCGTGCTACCAGCAAGCAGCAGTGGTAGCCGCAGCACGGAAGACCAATCGAGCGGCTCAGTGCCTGTATTCAGCACCTGCACGGTATCAGGCACAGGTTGGTTTGCCGTAAAGGTTTGCAGGGTAATTTGGGCACGAGAAAACGCCACCTGTCGGGCGGTGTAGCGCAGCGGAACGGGAACAATCAGGACGCTGTCTGTTACGTCTGCCGCCACACGGTACAAAAAGCGCAATGAATCGCTTGTGGCAAGCGGGTTAGCAGCCATATTGACGCTGAGGGCAAGCGTGGCAGTGCTTTGGGCGGAAAATTCTCGCGGCACAGCACCTTGCACCTGCACAATCCGTTCGCTGATTGGTCGCGGGTCGGCAAGCTGAACATTGATGATGCGCCCTGCGCCCGTATTGCGAAGTTGCAGCGAACCCGTGGTGGTGGTTGTACAGCTCAGTTCCACTGCGGGCGCAGTCCCCACAAGCCGCGTCAGGCTTTCCAAGCCAATCCCGTAGATGTATGACAGCGCCGAATCCCGCGCCCCGCTTGGTCGGCGAAAATAAAACACCACAACGGTGTTGGCAGGTCCTACCCGCGCAGGTGCAAAGGCAATATCAAACGAAGGTGCGTTGCCGGGCGCAATACTGGGAATCGGATTGGTCGGCAAACTAAACACCGGTCGCTCATCGGGACTGTCTATCCTTATGGAATCTATCGTCACGGGAATCGAACCCACATTGCGAATCAGCGTTGCCGAACGGATGATAGCCACAGCACCCACAGGAGTGCCCGCAAACATCGTGTCAAACGCACGCACAAGCAATTCCTCGCCCCAACCGCGAATCGTTGGAATGATGCCTGCAGGCGTTTTAATTGTGTCGCGGTGCGAGAAAATCAGCATTTGTGCTTGCCGCTCGCCCGTGCCACGCGGCGCAAACGTTAGCTCCAACGTCTGCGACGCGCCCGGAGCAAGAACCAGTGTTCCCAACGCGCCACCGGGCAACCGAAACTCTGCCGCCTGTGCGCCGCGAAATTGCAAGCCCGTCAGCGTTATCGGTACGCTGCCCGTGTTGCGGATAACGCCTGTAACGATTTTATCGCGCCCCAAGCCCACCGCTACGGTGTCCATGACCACATCCACGGCCACAGCACGAGGCTGCACAATCCGCCACAGCGTGTCCGACACATCCGACTGCAATACCCCCGCAACGCCGATGCTCTCCGAAGTCCAAACAATTGCTTTACCGTCACTGCTGGCGGTAACAATCGCCGTGCCGTCAGGGCTGAACATCGCACTATTGACTTCTTGCCTGTGAGCTGAAAGCGTTGCCAACTCTACACCTGAACTGTCCCACAGTTTAGCAGTGCCGTCGTTACTGGCAGTTACAAGTGCTGTGCCGCTTGGGTTGAAACTCACCGTATTGACCTGCCCACGATGCCCGCGAAAGGTTTTGATAAGCCGCCCAAGCCGCCAGTTCCAGAGTTCCGCCACGTTGCTGTGCGCCACGGCCACAAGGTCGTCATTGGTTGGATGAAATGCCACAAATCGGTATGCCGCACTGTTTCTTGCGCCGCGCGGTATAGAATCCCACAATCGCGCCGTTCCTGTGTCCCAGATTTTCACCCAACCGTCGGACGATGCTGTTGCAGTAAATTCTTCATTACGCCCACCAAACGAAACCGCATTCACTGACTGCTGATGCCCTGAAAACGTTTGGGCAACCGTGTACACCACCTTCATAGTGGTTGTTGTGGGTGTTCCCTGAAGCTGATACAACCGCGCGGTGCCATCTTCACTTGCCGTCAAAAAGCGGTCAAGGCGGCTGTTGCGGGTCATGGCAATGTGGTTTATACGCCTCGTATGACGCTGGGTAATGCCATTGCGCTGGTCGCTGCCGTTTTGCCATAAGGTGAGAAATCCCTGCGAATCACCAGAGAGTTTTAATCCGACAGGACCAAATACTGACCATGTTGTCAAAGTGCTGCTACCAGGATAAGTTTCTTGACCAACGGTTTTGCCATCAAACGAGTCCCACATGAGAGCTGCTCCTGTACCACGCCCGCCGCGTCCTGCGGTAACAACGTACATGCTTGTCGGATCAAACATTGCTCCAGTAGTAACTCCACCGTCAACACCATGATTAATAGTTACAAAGCCACTACGTGTGGTACTGGGCAGCATTTGGGTAACGCGCATGAGGCAAGAATCGCTGGGCGGTGCGGGAACATTCGACCACGCATGGCGTAAACCCGTAGCGGTGGTGGAAAGAATCGTCCACGTGCGTCCTCGGTCAATGCTGTAATCCAGCGTTACCACATCGTTAGCGGCTATGCCCGTCCACGTGATGACGGTATCGCTGCCCACTTGAAACATCTCGCGCCCGTTTGGGTGCGTGAGCCTGAGCGACGGCGTAACCGTTGGGCGA
>Ga0272446_1001948_pt1 | contig 29156 bp, 22 predicted proteins | sample YNPCB0061_FD_194587 | JGI IMG/M metagenome (GOLD analysis project Ga0272446, IMG submission 194587) | Hot spring microbial mat communities from Yellowstone National Park, WY, United States - YNP-CB-006-1 | ecosystem: Environmental > Aquatic > Thermal springs > Hot (42-90C) > Sediment | place...
GCACATCGAAGCGCATGATGTCGTTGATCGCCGTGACCTTCACGCCATCCTTCGACAGATAATCGAAGGCGTCGTTGCGCAGCGTCACCAGCTTGGCGTAGAGCAGCACTGTTTCGAGGTTGCCAGCAAAGGCGGGATCGTCGTGTGCGTCGGCGCCGCGCGCGGCCATGACAGCCGGCGGCACGCTGTGCAGGGGCAAATAGCTCACCTTTTCGCGCACAGCGCCCAGTTGGCGGCGTCCGTCCTGCGTTTCGATCACGGTGCGATAGTCGTAGAGATGGCGATTTAGCAGCCGCGACGAAAAGGTGCGCCCCGACTCCTTGATGCGATCCTTGAACATGTAGCCAACGACCAGCGCCACGAAGACCGGCATCGTGAACTCGCCATAGGTCGCCTGTGCGTAGAAAGCCACCAACGTGGCAAAGATCATCGAGACGCCAGCGGCGGCGGCATAGAGCACCTGTTCCCAGGTCGTCCCCTCGCGGCGCGTGCTGGTCGCCAGCCAGAGCACGCTGGAGGTGAATTTCTTCAGCGCCGAGACGCGGCGCATGTAGCTCTCGCGCGTCGCCTTCTGCAGCACCGAGGGGTACCCCTGCGCTGTGCGATAGTCGATCTCGGCGCGCACACGCGCCACCAGCGTCGCCTGCCACGTCACCAGCTCCGGCGGCGACAACCAGGCATAGGCAAGCTGATGCACGCGCAGCAGCAGATCCTCGACCAGGATGCTGAGCGACTCGTCGGTCAGTCGAAACGCTCGCAGCAAGTCGGCGCTGGCGTGCGCGTCCATCAGCGGCTGGCGCAGCGCGCGGTAGCGCTGCTCGACCTGGTCGAACACACTGATCGCCGTCGCCACCCGCGCCATGAATTCATGCTCTGTCTCCAGCGTCATGGGGGACGGCGCAGTCGCCAACGGCGCCAGGTGATTCTGCGCTGCGCTCTTGAGCACGGCGCGCAGAATCCGCAGGCTGTCGCGCAGTGCCTCTTCTGCATCTTGCGTCAGCGCGGCGGGGTGACTACGCACCAGCGCCTCACTGCGCAGCAACGGCGAGTGCGGGTGCTCCAGCACTTCGCTCAACGTGAAGCTCGGCGTCTTCATCCGCACGTAGTGCTGGATATCTCGATAGAACTCTTGCTGTGGATAGCTGGAAGCGTTGATGCCCAGCGAGTGCGGCGCAAAGAGGTAGGTTTCAATGCGGTAGCGTGTGGCGCGTCCTTTTTGCAACGGATAGCCAAGCTTCAGTTCCAGTTGATAGCGGTCGTGAACACCCACCCGACGGAGAACCGTATCGCTCATCTTCACCTCCTCGTCGAAGTCTGTCCAGTGCACCTGAAGCGTCCGCAGCGATCAAATCATTCGTGAAGCGCACAATCGCGCCATCATTGCACCACCCAATCCCTATGCGCCCAGCGCCGCCAGCTTCGCATACACCGGCGCCAATGCCAGATAGCTCTCCGTGAAGATGCTGAGCAAATCCTCGTAGCGCTGGCGGTTGGCGGCATTCGGTGCGATTTCCCGGATCACCTGGCTACGCTCGGCGGCGATCGACCAGTCGTAGAGGCCGACGCCGACGCCTGCCGCCACCGCCGCACCCCAGCTTGTCGCTTCGCCCTTCAGCTCCAGCAGGTGGATCGGCAGCCCGAAGATGTCGGCCAGAATCTGCGGCCAAAGCTGACTCTTGCCACCGCCGCCGATCAACCGCACGGCGTCGATGGCGGGGACGTGTTCGCGCACGGCGTCAAGAATCTGGCGCAAGCCAAACGCTACACCTTCGAGCACGGCGCGCGCCATGTGCGGCTTCTCATGGGGCATGGACAGGCCAATAAACGCGCCGCGCGCCTGTGGATTCCACCACGGGCTGCGCTCGCCCATCAAGTAGGGCAAGAAGATCAACCCATCTGCACCCGGCGCCACCGTGGCGGCGGCGGCGTCCAGATCGAGGTCGCCATCCGCCAGCGCCTTCCATGCCCACGCGCGCGCGCCGCCCGCCATCTGCTGCACGCCCATCGGGGCGTAACGCTGTGGATGCACATGGTGAAAAGTCATCGTGCGCTGCTGCGGGTCAGGCACGGGCGCCAGCGTGCTCACACTGATCCACGCGGAGGTGCCGATCACGCAATAAGCTGAACCGGGCTCGATCACACCGGCGCCGACGCTGGCGCAACTCCCATCGCCGCCGCCAATCACAACCGGCGTGCCCGGCGTCAGGCCACATGCAAGCGCCGCATGTGGCCTGACATAACCCACGACCGTAGTCGATGGGTGTGGCGTCGGCAATTGATCCACCGCCAGGCCGAGTGCATCCAGAAACGGCTGATGCCAGCGTCGTGCAGTCAGGTCGAAGAGGAGCGTGCCCGAGGCATCCGAGTAATCGGTGGCAAACTCGCCTGTCAGCCGCTGCACGATGTAGTCTTTAGGCGCCAGAAACTTTGCCGCCCGCGCATAGATATCCGGCTGGTGGTCGCGCACCCACAAGATTTTGGGCGCCACATAGGCAGGGCTGGTGCGGTGGCCGCAGCGCTGATACACTTCGTCCGCACCACAGCGCGCAGCGACCAACTCGGCTTCCGCCTGCGCCCGCTGATCGGCCCAAATGATGCACGAACGCAACGGCGTCCCCTCCGCATCCACCGGCAGACACCCCATCATCATGCCGCTGAAGCCGACGGCGGCAATTTCTGTGGCGGCTATACCGCTGGATACGATGAGTTGCTGCGACGTCGTGCAGACTGCATCCCACCACCCCTGTGGGTCCTGCTCGGCCCAGTTGGCGGCGGGAATCTGCGTCGTGTATGGTGCGAACGCGCTATCCACCAGACGCCCTGCTGCGTCGAACAGGGTTGCCTTATTGCCGGATGTGCCTAAGTCGTGGGCAAGAATGTACGCGGCGCTCATCTTTCTCTCCTGACCTGGATTCTGTTGAGTGTTGCAGGCTCCGCAAAATATGCGAAAACCAAACTTTCGGTTTCTGTTTTGGAAACACGCAATTAGCCTTGTTTTGCCCTTGCAGGTTGGCATCTTGTGTGCTAAAGTGTCTTCAACAATTGGCGTCCTGAGACACCCCTTCCAAACAGTGAGCATTATCATGATACAAACCACCGCGGAGATGCAACTGGAGCATGTCCTCAACGACTTTGACGCTGCAAAGCGGCGTGTTGCGCTGGAGCAGTTGCTGCGCGCAGCGCCAACGCCGCCCCCTGCGCGTGGCATTGCCAACATGCATTGCCATACCTTTTTTTCTTTCAACGCCTACGGCTATTCACCGACTGGGCTGGCATGGCTGGCGCGACAGCAAGGCATCGATCTGATGGGCATCGTCGATTTTGACGTGCTCGACGCTGTCACCGAATTTCTGGACGCGTGCGAACTCGCGGAGGTGCGCGGCAGCGCGGGCATCGAAACGCGCGTCTTTACGCCGGAATTCGCCAGGCGCGAGATCAACTCGCCCGGCGAGCCTGGCGTGCTCTATCACATGGCGATTGGTTTCACAAGCACAACGGTGACGCCGGAAGCGCAGTCGATCATCGATGAATTGCGCAGTCAGTCGGCGGCGCGCAACCAGACGCTGATCGCGCGCGTCAACACACATCTTGATCCCGTGAAGATCGACTACGCAACGGACGTGCTGCCGCTGACACCTTCTGGCAATGCGACAGAGCGCCATATCGTCGTCGCTTATATCGAGGCCGCCAAACGCACCTTCGCCCAACCAGCCGCGTTTTGGGCCGACCGCCTGGGCATGGACGTCGCCGCAGTCGAAACGGCGTTGACGGACAGCGCCGGCTTTCAGAACACGGTGCGCAGCAAGCTGATGAAGCGCGGCGGTCCTGGCTACGTGCAGCCCGACGCCGGCGCCTTTCCTCGCGTCGAGCGCTTGCATCAACTGGCGTTGCTCTGTCGCGCCCTGCCCTGCGCCGCCTGGCTAGACGGCATGTCCGAAGGTGAGCAGGCGATGGACGAGTTGCTGGCGCTGTTGGTGGGCAAGGGCGTCGTTGCGCTCAACATCGTGCCCGACCGCAACTGGAATCTGCCAGACCCCAAACTTGCTGCCATCAAGCAGCAAAAACTGTATGAAGTGGTGGCGCTCGCTAAAGAATTTGACCTCCCCCTTCATGTCGGCACAGAGATGAACGGTTTCGGACAGCCAATTGTCGATGACTTTGCCGCGCCTGCGTTGGCGCCAGTGCGCGACGACTTTATGGATGGCGCCTATTTCATCTATGGGCACACGATCCTGGAGCGCAGCGTGGGGATGGGCTATCAAAGCGATTGGGCGGCGACGCACCTGGCGACGCGCGCAAAGCGCAACGCGTTCTACACTGCGGTTGGGCGACGCACCCCGCCAGGCCGCGCCGGTGTGCAGTTGCTGGCGCAGCTACAGCCAGCCATGACGCCTGCCGAGGTGTTGCAACGCCTGGCGTAGCCAGCTTTTGTCATGCCACCAGCCCGGCAGCAGCAGCTTCCCCGGCTGGTCGCATTCAGGACGCAGAACAGCATGAAGAAAGACACAGACACCATGAGCAGCATGAACGATTCCAAACTTGAGCGCTATCGCAAGGGCGAAGCGCCGTTGTCGGCGACAAACCGCCTGTGGCCGCTCTACGGCGCAGGGTGGGAGAATCTTGGCAAGGATGGCGGCATCCTGGAAGCGCCGCTGCCGCAGCCAGGGCCGGATGAATTGCTGGTGCGCCACGACGCCGTCGGCATCTGCTTCTCGGACATCAAGGTGATTCGCGCGGGCGAAAATCATCCGCGGATTCATCGCAGCATGAAGGAGCAGCCGGTGGTGCTCGGCCACGAAGTAGCCTTGACAGTGATCGAAGCCGGCGCCAACCTGCGCCAGCAATACAAACCGGGCGATCGCTTCATCGTGCAGGCGGACATCTACATCGGTGGCAAGCCCTACGCCTATGGCTATGAACTGCAAGGCGGCTTCTCCAAATACAGCATCATCGACTGGCGCGTGCTCAACGGCGACCACGGCAACTATCTCATTCCGGTCAACCCGGACGATGGCTACGCCGAAGTGGCATTGTGCGAGCCGTGGGCGTGCGTCGAGGCATCGTACACGGTCGTCTATCGCACGCAGTGGCGGCCGGGCGGCGTCGTCTGGCTGGTGGGCGATGGCCGCGGCGTGAGCCTGGGCGCAGCCATGAATTGGCGACCCGCCAGGGTGGTGCTGAATGTGACCGACGCCGCCTTTGCTGACGCCGTGCGCGCCTGGGCCGCCAACGCTGGCGTCGAGGTGCAAACAGGCGACGACGGCGTCACGCGTTACGATGATATCGTCGTGTTGGGCGCCGACGCCGAGCAATGTGAACGCGCCTTCCCGCGCATGGCGAATGGCGCCATCCTCAACATCGTGCTGGATCGCCCACTGGAGCGCACCGTGGCCGTAGATATCGGGCGCATGCATTATGATCACTTGCTGGTGGTGGGCACGGACACCGGCGACCTGGCGGCTGCATACACGCCAGTGCGCACGCAGCTCAAACCGGGCGGGCGCTGCTGGATTCTGGGCGCGGCGGGGCCGATGGGACAGATGCACCTGTTGCGCGCGCTGTCGATGCCAGGCAGACCGGCTAAGGTGGTGGCCTCCAACCTGCACGCCAGCCGCATGGCGCCGGTGCGCAAGCAGTTTGCCCGCCACGCGGCGGAGTTGGGCGTCGAGATCGCCTTTCTCTCGCGTGATGAGTTCGCCAGTGAAGAAGCCTTCTTGCAGGCAAAATGGCGTGAGGCGGACGGGCAGGGCTATGACGACATCGCCATCATGGCGCCGACCATCGACGCCGTGCAACAGGCGACCGAGGTTGCGGCTGACAATGCCGTGATCAACGTCTTCGCTGGGCTGGCGCGCGGCACTTTGTGTCCCCTCGACCTGAATCTGGTGGCGCAGCGCGGGGTGCGCTTCACCGGCACCAGCGGCTCATCGATTGATGACCTGCGCCGCATGCGCGACCTGGTCGAGAGCAAACAACTGCCGACCAACCATTCGGTGGCGGCCATCGCCGGCCTGGAGGGCGTGAGCGACGGTCTGCATGCAGTGGCGGAGGGTCGCTTTGCGGGCAAGGTCGTCATCTACCCGAACCTGAGCAAGCCGCTGCCGCTGACGCCGCTGACCGAACTGGACAAGGTGCTGCCTGGCGTCGCCGCCCGGCTCGATCCTGACGGCATGTGGACGCGCGAGGCGGAGGATGAACTGCTACAGGAGATGCTGTAGGCGTGGGGCATGTTGCATGACCCGTGACTCGTGGCGAGTCACGAGTCACGGCTGCAATTGGTGGAGATAAGCATGACACAATTACTGGATCGCGTGGCCCTCGTCACAGGGGGCGCACAAGGGTTGGGCGCAGCGCTCTGTTGGCGACTGGCGCGCGAAGGATGTGACGTGGCGGTCGCCGATCTCAATGGCGACCAGGCGCAGGAGACCGCGGCTGCAATTGCTCAAGCAACCGGGCGGCGCTGCACGGCGGTGCGAGTGAACGTCGCCGACGAGGAGCAGACGCGCGCCATGGTGGAAAGCGTCGTCGCGACGTTTGGCCGGCTCGACATCGTCGTCGCCAATGCCGGCATCGTTCGCTCCGGACCAGTGGAGGAGATGAGCCTGCGCGACTGGCAGCTCGTGATCGATGTCAATCTGACCGGCTATTTCCTCACCGCCAAATACGCTGCAGCGGTGATGAAAGCACAACGGAGCGGCGTCATCATCCAGATCAACTCGAAATCGGGCAAGAAGGGCAGCTTCAAAAACAGCGCCTACGCCGCCAGCAAATTTGGCGGCATCGGACTGACGCAGAGCATTGCGCTCGAACTGGCCGAGTACGGCGTGCGCGTCAACGCTGTCTGTCCGGGCAACCTGCTCGACTCGCCGCTGTGGGTTGATTCGCTCTACAGCCAGTACGCGAAACGACTGGGCATCACGGAAGCCGAAGTGCGCCAGCGCTACATCGATCAGGTGCCCATGAAGCGCGGCTGCACCTATGACGATGTCGCCAACGTCGTTGTCTTTCTGGCCTCCGACCAGGCCAGCTACATGACCGGTCAGGCGATCAACGTCACCGGCGGGCAAGAGATGCGCTGATGGCGACCTTCGTTGGCTTTGGCTTTGGCCCGATCCAGGCTGGCCTGTTCCTGACGGAAGCATTTCAGTCCGGCGCGTTCAACCGGCTGGTGGTGGCGGAAATTGCGCCGGAGGTGGTCGCCGCGGTGCGCGCCGCCGGAGGCTTTACCGTCAACATTGGTCACGCCGACCATATCAGCGCGCTCAGCGTGACGCCAGTCGAAATCTACAACCCGGCGGCGCCTGCTGATCGGGCGGCGTTGGTGGCGGCAGTGGCGGAAGCCAGCGAACTGGCGACAGCGCTGCCCAGCGTGGCGACCTATGCGCACGGCGGCGCCAACAGCGTCAGCGCGATCCTGGCCGCTGGCATCACGCGCAAAGCGGCGATCGACGGCCCACCCGCCGTCATCTACACAGCCGAAAACCACACCGAGGCCGCCGCATTGTTGGCGGCGGCGGTCTCTGCGGCGCTCCCCGCCGACCTACGCGGCGCGGCGCTGGCGCGTGTTCAGTTTCTCGACACCATCATCGGCAAGATGAGCGGCGCGCCGGAAGAGTGCGACGATCTCCAGCCCATCGCGCCGGGATTGGCGCGCGCCTTCCTGGTGGAGGCATTCAATCGGATTTATATAACGCAGATTCAACGTTCTGGCGATGACCCGCGCTGGCGCACCTTCCGGCGCGGCATCGAGGTCTTCATCGAGCAGCCGGACCTGCGACCCTTCGCCGAAGCCAAGCTCTACTGCCACAACGCCGGTCATGCCCTGGCGGCGTATCTGGCGCACCAACTCGGCTACCGACGCATCGATGAACTGCGCCGGCGGCCCGATCTCCTGCAATTTGTGCGTGCAGCCATGGTCGAGGAATCGGGCGTGGCCTTGTGTGCACGCTTTGGTGGTGTTGATCCACTCTTCACCGAACAGGGAATGAGCGCGTACAGCGACGATCTGCTCGCACGCATGATCAATCCATTTGTGCGCGACACCGTGGCGCGCGTCGGCCGCGACCCGGCGCGCAAATTGGGCTGGGACGATCGGCTGATCGGCGCAATGCGGCTGGCGCTGCGCGCGGGGATAACGCCGCGCCGCTATGCTGTGGGCGTCGCCGCCGCGCTGCGTTGGCTGGAGATTGCGCCCGAACGCACGGCGGCGTATCTGAGCGCGCTATGGCAGCCATCTGCGCCAGCGCCAGACGAAGCGCAGGCAATCCTGGAGCAGATCATGCCGGCCTGCTCCAGGTTGGCAACGTGGGCGCGCCAAAATTACCCTGATTTGGTATAATCTGGCGGGGCGATCCGCCTTGCACGCCGTCCGTCTCCCCGCATTCGCAGCGACGCCGTGCAATGAAGATCTGCACGTTAGAACGCGCCAGCATAGCGGCGCCTGACCGTGCGTCGATTGGCGCAGGGTCAGGCGTCGCAACCCAAAGGAAGAAGGAGAAAGAAAATGAGCGAGGACGATCAACTACCTGGGCGACCTTATGAGGAGTTCGCTCCCTTCAATCTGTCTAGTGACGAACGCCGCGAACGCATCATCCAGGTGCTGCGCGAGCAGGACGAGGTCTCCGTCACCGAGCTGAGCCAGCGGTTGGGCGTGTCCGAAGTGACAACGCGCAAGGATTTGCAACAACTGGAGGAGCAGGGCTATCTGACGCGTGTGCGCGGCGGCGCGGTGGTGTCGGGGCGCGGCCAACTGGAACTACGCTTCGCCGCCCGTCAGCAAGTCAACCTGGAGGAAAAACGCCGCATCGCTACGCGCGCCGTCGAAATCATCCAGCCGGGCGCGACGATCTTTCTCGACGGCAGCACGACCGCCTTCCAGATGACGCGCTTGCTACGCGATATGCGCAACCTGACGGTGATCACGACGGGGCTCTATGCCGCACTGGAGTTGAGCTTTGCGCCCGACGTCACCACCATTGTCGTGGGCGGCATCCTGCGGCGACGCACCAGCAGCCTGGTCGATACACTGAGCCCCAAGCTGCTGCGTCGGCTCCATGTGGACATCGCCTTCCTGAGTTGTCGCGGCTTCACTGCCGAACAGGGCATGATGGAATCGGACTTGCGCGAAGCGCAGATGAAGCGCATGATGGCGGAGACGGCGGCGCGCAAAGTCGCTATGATCGATCACTCCAAATTTGGTGAAGTCTTTGTCGCCACCTCGCTGTTGCCCGAGGAAATCGACCTGCTGATCGCTGACAAAGGAGTGAATGAAGCTCATCGCAAGGCGCTGGAAGCCGCCCAGATTACAACCGACTATGTCTGAACGAAAAGAGTGTAGCGCATGAGCAAGACAGCGAACTTTCTGGCAGCAGACCTGGGCGCGTCGAATGGACGCGTCCTGTTGGGACGGTGGGACGGTGAACGCTTTCAGTTGGAGGTGCTACACCGTTTCGAGAATGGCCCAACGAATGTGCTGGGGCGGCTCTATTGGGATGTGCTGGCATTGTGGCGCGAAGTTAAGACGGGCATGATGCGCTATGCTGCCGCCAATGCAGCGCCGCTGGCTGGCATTGGCATCGATACGTGGGGCGTGGATTACGGCCTGCTTGACGCGGCAGGTCGCTTGCTCGGCAACCCGGTGCACTATCGCGACAGCCGCACGCAAGGCATGGTCGATGCCCTGTTGACGCGCATTCCTAAACATGAAGTCTTCGACCTGACCGGGATTCAGTTTTTGGAGTTGAACACACTGTTCCAGTTGTACAGCATGCGCGTGCAGGGCGACCCGCAGCTCGACGCCGCACGACGGCTGCTCCTGATGCCAGACCTCTTCCACTACTGGCTCTCCGGGGAACAAGTGGCCGAGTACACGATCGCTTCAACGACGCAGATGTTGCTGGCGCGCGAACGACGCTGGGCGACGGAGATGCTGGCGCGGCTCGACCTGCCGACTGCGATCTTGCCGCCCATCGTGCAGCCGGGCGCGGTCATCGGCCCGCTGCTGCCGCAAGTAGCGGAAGAGACGGGCATCGCTGCGGGCGCGCCGGTTGTCGCCAGTGCAGCGCACGACACAGGCAGCGCAGTCGCCGCCATCCCTGGGCTGGACGCGCACAGCGTCTATCTCAGCAGCGGCACGTGGAGCCTGATGGGCATCGAGGTGCGCCAGCCGATCATCAACGCCAAAATGCTCGACTTGAACTTCACGAACGAAGGCGGCGTGGACGGCGCCATCCGGCTGCTCAAGAATATCTCCGGGCTGTGGCTACTGCAAGAGGCGCGACGACAGTGGGAGCGCGAGGGTCGCACTTACACCTGGGAGGCGCTGATGATGGAGGCGCAACAGGCTGCCCCCTTCCGTTCGATCATCAATTCGGACGCGCCCGATTTCAACACGCCCAACGCCATGGTGGATGCAATTCGCGCCTTCTGCCGACGCACCCATCAACCCGAGCCGCAGACGCCCGGCGAAGTGGTGCGCTGTTGTCTGGAGAGTCTGGCGCTGCGCTACCGTTGGGTGGTCGAGGCGCTGGAGGAAATCCTGGCTTCCGCCGGCCTATCGCGCGGCCGCCAGCTCGACACGATTCGCGTGGTGGGCGGCGGCAGTCAGAACCGCCTGCTCAATCAATTCACAGCGGACGCCTGCGGGCGCACAGTTGTCACCGGCCCGGTGGAGGCGGCGGCGCTCGGCGTGATCATGATGCAGGCGGTGGCAACCGGGCATCTCGCCAACGTCACCGAAGGACGCGCCGCCATTGCCGCTTCGATCGAGCAGGAGGTCTTTACGCCGCACGCGACGGCAGGCTGGGATGACGCTTACGCTCGTTTCCTGCGCGTGATCGAATAACGCCAATCGGCGCAGGCTGTGCTACACTGCCATTTCTATGGCGTCTGTGAGCTATTATCAGACTCTGCAGGTCAAACAAGACGCAACGCAGGCGGAGATTGCCGCCGCCTACCGCAGGCTGGCGCGACGGTATCACCCCGACTTGAACCCTGCGCCCGATGCGCACCGGCAGATGCAACTCATCAACGAGGCGTACAACGTCCTGCGCCACCCGGAACGGCGCCAGCGCTATGATGAGACGCTGGCGCCGCCGGCCACCGCCACACCGCCGCCAGGCGCTACGCGCACCCCGCCGCCTGCCAGCAGCCGCCCTCTTCACAGCGCCGCCTGGTTGAGCTATCAAAAACGCATCGGCGGCGAAATTGTCTTCACCATTGGTCACGCCGACGCGATGACGGTGCTGCTGGCGGATCTGCAACGGCGCATCCCGCCAACGGGTCGTCGCTATGACATCGCCCACAATCGCTGGCACGTCGCCGTCGAATATGAGGACGTGTTGCGCACGCTCTTCCGCAACTATGCGCCAGTGGTGCAGACGCCGCCAGCGCCCCAGCCGCGGCGACGCACGTCTGATCCTCGCCACACCACCGCCAGAGAGTTGCAGCGCCGCCGTCACGTCGAGCGCAGAGCCTGGGGCGGCATGGCGCTGGCGGTGGTGGCAGCCCTGGTGGTCTACGCCCTGATCTTCAGTCGCATGGTGCTGTCGGACGCCACGGCCGCGGCGCCCACGCCGCTGGCGACGGAGCCGCCTGCCGCGCGCACCGCGCGTGCGTTGGTTGCGCCCGCCAGAGAGGAAAACGCAAACGCGCTGACCTTTCCTGGCGACTGCACCTCGCCACGAGCGGCTACAGCGCCGGGCTACTTTCAGGAGGCATGCAAGACGCTCGACGCGCCGGCGCTGGCAGCGACGCCAGCCGCTGCGCGCGCCTTTGCCCTGACGACAACGCGCGTCGCCTCCAATATCCGCAGCGGGCCGGACACGCGCTTCCCCGTCCTCACTACGGCGCCGCCGGGCGCGCGCCTCCAGCTGGTTGGCTACACGGTGAGCCGCGGCTACGTCTGGTTTGTCACCAACTTTGGCGGCTGGATTCGCAGCGATCTGCTGAGCGAGGCGCCGATGTATCTACCGAAGATCGGCGGGTAGCAACGCGGGCGCGGTGCTGTCACCCGCTGACCACCTCCGGCGTCCAGGTTGGCGTCGCCTCGAAGGGCGGCGGCTCCGGTGTTGGCGTTTCAGGCGGCGGCGTATCCGTGGGCGCCACAGGCGACTCTGCAGGCGGCGGCGTGGCTGTGGGCGAGGGCGTGTCCGTGGGCCAGGGCGTGTCTGTCGGCCAGGGCGTGTCTGTCGGCGGCATGGTGATGGGCGTATCCGTCGGCGGCGCTGGCGTCCAGGTGGGCGTTGGCGGAACGCTGGTCGGCGTCGGCGAGGGTTCGGTGGTTGGCTGCGAATTATCGACAAAGAGACGCACACGCGTCTCATATTGGGCGCCGTTGCTGGCGCGCAGCAGCAGACGCAATGTATGTGGGCCGTTGCCCAGGCCGGTTGTATCCCACGTCCCCAACTGACCATTGATCACCGGGGCGCCAAATGGCCCGCTGATTGGCGGGCTGAATGCGCCAGGATCGTGGCTGACGCCATACTGGAGCTCGTAGCTGGCAAAACCTGGCAGCGCGGCGCTGCCAAAGACCGCCACCACCCCGCGCACGGTGGCGCCCTCGCCAGGGCTGGTGATCGCGATCTGTAGTTCGCCAGGCGCAGGCGTCGGCGGTGTCACGACGGCCTCAATCGGCGGCTGCGGAATGCCGTGGCGGATCGCCCATTCGCGATGCTCCAGCGGGTAAACCTTGAAGACGCGCTCCTCGATCTGGTCGGCTGGCGTAAATTCGTTGGCAAGCTGATCTGCGCCGCGCACCATGCGGATGCGTCGCCACAGATCTTGCTCTTTCGGCAGCGGCGGACGATCTTCAGCGAACCAGTGAACGCGTGTTTCTGGGCAGGCGTCGCTGGGCAGTGCACCGGTGTCGGCGCACACCTCGAACTGACGCACGCCAGGCGGTGGTGTGAAAGGCTCCGCTGGCAGGCCGCTGTGCGCCACCGACATGAACTGATTCCAGATCGGGCCAGCGCCAGCGACACCGGAGATGTTGAGCATCGGCGAGTTGTCAGCGTTGCCCACCCACACGCCGGTGACAAGCTGCGGCGTGTAGCCGACAGTCAGGTTGTCGCGAAAGTCGTTGGTCGTGCCGGTCTTGACTGCCGCCGGACGGTCCAGCCGCAAGATCGAGTTGGCGCCAAAGACAGGTGTGCGCGCCTCGTTGTCACTCAAGATGTCGGTGATCAGAAAGGCATCCACTGGGCTGACCACCTGCGTCGCCGACTCGACGCCAGGCTGACAGGGCTTTGCCGCACCTTGCTCGCAGATCACTTTGCCCTGTGCGTCGGTAATCTTCAGAATCGTGACCGGCGGGATGCGTTGGCCGCCATTCGCCAGCGCAGCAAAGGCGTCGGTCAGCTCGATGAGTGGAATCTCGCCAGCGCCAAGCGCCAGACTCAGGCCAAAGTCGGGGCGCGTCAACGTCGTGACGCCGAAGCGCCGCATCAGGTCGAGAAAGACGGGCAGCGTCGCTTCCTGCAGCGCCGCCACTGCCGGGATGTTGCGGCTGGTGGCAAGCGCAGAGCGCACCGTGATCATTCCCATCTCTTTGCCGTCGTAGTTGACTGGCACGTAGGGCGGGTTGGCGCCATCCGGGAAAGCAGTGCTGATGTCGGCGAGCAATGTGCCAGGCGTCCACTGTTTTTCTTGCGGACGGTCAGGCAGGTTGAAGGTGCTCAGGTAGACGAAGGGCTTGGTCGAACTGCCGGGCTGGCGCGGAGCGAGCGCCATATTGACCTGGCCGTCGATCTCCACATTGCTGAAATCGGCGCTGCCGACCAGGGCGACGACCTCGCCCGTTTGCGGCCGCATCGCCACCAGCGCGCCGTTGGAGACGTTGCGGTCAGCCAGCGCGCGCACCTGCTCAGCGACAATCCGCTCGGCTTCAGCCTGGAGGCGCGGGTCGAGCGTCGTGTGAACGCTGTAGCCAGATTGATAGAGCGCCTCTGGCCCGAAAAGTTGCTCCAGTTGCTGGCGTACATACAAGGTGAAGTGCGGCGCAACCAGGTTGAACTCGAGCGGTGCATAGGTGAGGGGTTCCGCCCACGCCGCGTTTGCTTGCTCTGCCGTGATGTAGCCGGCCTCCACCATCAGCCCCAGTACGACGCTCTGGCGATTCTTGGCGCGGTCGGGATGCGTGTAGGGATCATAGTAGGCGGGTAGCTGCGGCAACCCGGCCAGCAGCGCAGCCTCTGCCAGCGTCAGCTCGCCGACCTCCTTGCCAAAGTAGGTCTCCGCAGCCGCATCGATGCCGTAGGCCAGGTTGCCGTAGTAGACCTCGTTCAGATAGAGTTCGAGGATGTCGTCCTTGCTGTAACGCCGCGTGATCTCGGCGGCCAGGATCGCCTCCTTGATCTTGCGCGTGGCGGTGCGTTCGGAAGAAAGCAGCACACGCTTGACAAGCTGCTGCGTGATTGTCGAACCGCCGGAGACGACGTCGCCCTCCTGGAAGGCGTAATAGATGGCGCGCAAGAGCGCCACCGGATCGACGCCAGGGTGCTTGTAGAAGTTTGCGTCCTCCGTGGCGATCGTCGCCTGAATCACATAAGGCGATATCTCCGCCAATGCCACCTCGATGCGGCGCCCGGTGTTGGGATCGAATGTCTCATTGAGCAGGTTGCCCTCGCGGTCGTAGATGCGCGTCGTCTGGAAGGTGCTGGCGCGCGCCCGCAGTTCGCTGGGCGAGGGCAAATCCTGCGCCATCACGGCGTAGCCGATCAACAGCCCGCCGATCACCAACACGGCGAGCGCAACAAAAGCCAGCACGCCGCTGCCAAAGCCCTGCCAGAAGCGGCGGGAGCGCATGGGTGGAGGCGTGTTTCCAGTGGTGCGAGATCGTTTGGGCTGAACCGGTTGTAGTTCGTACATAATACGTTCGTCGTTTTCCTGCTACAAATTGATCGGATCGATGGCCGGCGCCGGTGACCTCAAAAACCGTCGCCTACCCAGAACTCGCCCCTGATAGTCGGGGGGCGAATGACGCCGCCCTTCACAACTGAAGTAGTGTCACTTTGGAACCATGAGTTTTTTTCGCAGACTTCATGCTGAACGCAATCCAGAAACGATTGGTTTCGCTGTCACATCACTTTAGGTCCAGGATTCACCCTTGTCCCAGGTCTCGCTTGCATGAGCTTAGCCTCGAACTCATCGAATCCCAGCGGCGTGACGAAATAGATCTCGGCATTACATTTGGCTGAACCGGTCACCATGCTCACGTTGTTGATATCTGTCCGGGAGAGCAGCAAATCGTCCGGCGTGTAGCCAAGCTCCCTGGCAATCGCCAGGCGCACCTGGGCATAGATGTTGCTGAGGAGAATGAAGGCAAGCAGAATGCCAAAGACCCAGGCAAACCAGCCTAAGCAGGAGCGGGGGCGGTGCGGTTTGATTTTCATGGGATGGTTTCCTTTTTCTGAAACGAATCGAGGAACGATCAATCCGGCCACTGCCACGGCAGCGTGTTTTGGTAAATCCACGCCAGCGTGTGCCAGCCTTGCAGCAGAAGCAGCGGGAGGGCGGCGCCCCACAAGGCGCGCCCACGCAGCGCCCTCGGCCACAGCAGCGCCAGCAGCAACGTCGCCGGCAGCGCGGCCAGGCTGAACAAATCCCAATCGCGCTGCCCGCCGTAGTCCGGATTCCACACAAAGGTGAAGAGGAGATAGCAGGCGGCGGCGATGAGTAGAAAGCGGGCAGCAGGGATGAAGTGGTTCGGAGATTGAGAGATTGGAGATTGGAGATTGGGTGGGGGCGCCATCTCCAATCTCCAATCTCCAATCTCCAATCTCTCCTTCTTCCGCTTCTTCATCCTATCGATCACCCACGCCCCGCCCACCACCGCCAGCGCCGGCAGCACGATCGGCGCGACCAGCATCTGGCCGTTGAGCCAATCGCGCAGGTGCGGCCAGCTAAACATCGTGTAGTGCTCCCAGCGCGTCGTCGTGGCAAAGAGCGGCACGAACCAGCGTGCGTCGCCGCCGCCAGGGCGATCCGTGCTCAGCAACGCTGTCACACCGTGCCCGTTTGCCTCCATCCACCAAAAGGTCGCGCCGCCGATCAGCACCATCGGCAGCACGATCTGCAGAACGATGGCGAGAAAGGTTTGGTTTCGAGGGGGGGCGGGTGGCGCGGGGCGAGGGGCGGCAGCGCTGGCTCTCTGCATAACGTGCGCGCCGAGATAGAGCAAACTCGGCGTCAGGACGATGGTGCTGGGATGCGTGGCGTGGGTCAGCGCCAGGACGGTCGCCGCCAGCCAGAGCGGGCGCCGCCCCTCGATCACGGCCAGCCCCAGCCACAGATAGGCAAGCACGCCCGCCGCCGCAAAGCTGTAATTCTCGACGTAGCCGAAAAAGAGCTGCATCAGCCCCAGCGTGGCAAATAGCGCGTAGGGCAGCCAGCCCGACGCCAGCAGCGGACGCCTGCTCAACCTCAGCAGCACCAGCAAATAGAGCGCGCCGGCGATGGGGCTGAGCAGCCGGTAGACGGGCATCGCATCTTCCCAGCCAAAGCCCGCGTGAAAATTCGCCCAGAGGCGGCTGTGCAGCGCCACATCGAGCGGCGCCTGCCACGAATCGATCAGCCGCAGCGCCGGGTCGGGATAGGCGATCCCCTTCGCCAGCATGAACGCATCACCCCAGCGTGTGTGTGCGATGGGAAACAGAAAGAACGCCACGACCAGCGCCAGCGAGATCAACCAGAGCAGCGGCCACAGCAGGCGCGTGAAATGGCGACCCGCACCATCGGCATTTGTTTTCCCGCCCACGAACCAGTACATTGCAATGGCGCCAAATACTGCGAGCACGCCTACCAGCACCGCCCACGCCGGCAGGTAGGTGACGGGCCAGAAGCCCCACCACGCGGCTTCGGCGCTATCGGGCGGCGGGATCGGTGCGGGCGTCGGCGGCAGGGTGCACACGTAAAGATGCAGCCCCAGCAGGATGAGGGCGGCGCCATGCAGGGCGACGACGAAATTCTGCCCGGCTGCGTCTGGTGTTTGTCGTGCAGGGTCTGGCGCTTGCTGCGCAGGTGTACGATTTCGGGCGCTCACGATCGGTTCACTCAATAGAGACTGCGGGCTGGCGACTTGGGAGAGTCGTCAGCCCGCAGTCTCCTGTTATCGAACTGTTATCCCTGGCGGGGCTGTGTTTATATCCCTGGCGGGGCTGTGTTACTGACCCAGCAGCAGGAATTCCGCAGAGACCCAACCGCCGTCCGGGTTCTGGGTGCCGGGCATCGGCCCAATCTTGACCCACAGACCATCAGCGGAGACCTCGACCACTGGCACAGTTTCGCCCGGCTGCACCCAGCCTACGATGGGGGCGTCGATGCTTGCTTCGGCGCGCACACGCAGGCGAGCGCCCTCCGCCGTGACCAACGCAAAGCCAGCGGCAGGCGGCGTAACGGTGACAGCTTCCCCGGCAGGCGCTTCGGTCGCCACCGGCGTTGCCTCCCCGGCAGGCGCTTCAGTTGCCACCGGCGTCGCTTCCTCGGCAGGCGCTTCAGTTGCCACCGGCGTCGCTTCCTCGACAGGCGCTTCGGTCGCCACCGGCGTCGCTTCCTCGACAGGCGCTTCGGTTGCCACCGGCGTCGCTTCCTCGGCAGGCGCTTCAGTTGCCACCGGCGTCGCTGCTTGTGTTGGCGTGGCGGCAACAGTCGGCGCGCTGGCGACTTCGGCGTCGGTGATCGACCCGGCGACGGTTACGAAGTTGGCGGAGACCCAGCCCGATCCCTGTGCTGCCTGCGGGATTGCCAGTTCCAGCCACAAACCATCGTTGCTGCGACCAATCACTTCGTACTGCTCTCCCTGGCGGATGCCGGCGACAACTGCGGCGCTTTCACTCGGCTGAGCACGGACGCGCAACGAGCGCGCCGTCACCGTCGCCATGGCGCCACTGCTGGCGGCTTCCTCCGTCGCCTTTTCGGTTGCCGTTGGCTGCGGCGCCGGTGCAAGCGCGCCCGGCTCCCCAGCCAACGCGCGCTGCATCGCTTCCGGAGTGATCGGCTGACAGGCTCCTGTCAACGCCACCGCCGTGACGAGTACAATCAGAAACAGGATTTGCTTCAATTTCATTTCTTCACCTCTCATTTTTTCTTGTCCGCTGCCTGGCTCGCTGCGATCTGCAACGAGCAATTCAGCCACTGGTCATCAGTGTGCTTCAGACACAAACATACCCATTATTCCACAGTGACAAAGGAATGCCCAAACCCCGCGCACAGCCCGGTGCAACGTTTCATGGCAGCGCCGTCTCCAGACGCCCCAATTCTTCCAGGCTGGCGGCGTCATAGATAATCAGCAGCAGCCGCGCCGTCGCGCCCGCTGACAGCGCCGCGTCCCCTGGCAGTGCGATTTCGTGCACATCGCGCACCTGAACACCCGGCGCCCAGGTCGTCGTGGCGGCGACCTGCCGCAACGGGCTGGCGTCGATCACCGCGGCGCTGCCGTCGGCCCGCACCAGTGGCGCGCCTGCAGCATCGACGATGCGCAACGAGACCTTGAGGTCGCGTTCGAGTGACGCCGTCGGGCGCCAGTAGAGCGTCAGGCGCGCCACCGGGCCGCCTGCCCAGTCCAGCCGCTGTCGATCGTAACCTTCAAGCCGCAAGCGCCCATCCAAGACGGCGAGATCGCTACGGATCGACGGCGTTTGCTCGGTGACCTCCCCACGCGGCCAGACGCGCACAAGCGGCCCTTCGCCCGTGAAGCTGTAGTCGCTGGCGATGCCCTCCAACTCGCGCGTCAGATAGGCAGGCGCGTGCGCGTCCAGTGCAGCCGCCAGCGCCGCGCGCCGCGCCGCCGGGTCGTTGGCGACCACGCCGGTGGCGGCCAGCCCAAGCCGTTCGGCCTGCTGCATGTACTTGAGCGCGGTGATCTCCCCTTCGATGCCGATGACGCGACTGCCCGGCGGAAACGCAACCTTCGCCATGTCTACGGCGTAATCGTGCACTGCCCACGCATCGCTACGGTTGACCGCCGCACCGCGCCCGCCGCCAGCGAGCAACAGAAGCAATACGAACGCGGAGAGTGCAACCTGCACACGGGTGTGCGGCAGGCGACGCCGCATCACAGCAAGACCACCGCCCGCCAACACCGCCGCGCACAGCCACGCGGGCAGCATGAAGACCTCCGGGTCGCCGACTTGATAGCTGACGGCGAAGAGGAGATTGCTCACCAGCGCCAGCAGCATCAAGCCCCAACCGGAGCGGGCGCGGCGATCGGCAAGCATACCGAGACCGAGCACGCTCAACCCGACGCCGAGCCAACCGGTCTGCTCCAGCCATAGCCGCCCCCATGCAGCCAAAGTGTAGCTGCGGCTGAGTTCGTTGGCGGCAAAGAAGCTGGTGTAGCGCCGCGCCAGGACGTGATCCCAAAAGCCAGCCCATGTGTTGACATAGCTGCCGTTCAGGTCGGCGACGCCTTGCGCCGCACGCAGCGGCAGGTAGGCGTAGAGCAACAGCGGCGCCGCCAACGCCGCCAGCCAGCCCAGCCAGGCGCGCTGCGGTCGCAACAGCGACGGCGCCGCCCACAGTAAATAGACCAGCACGCCGGGCAACAGCAACACCACGGTGCGATGATGCGCCAGCCCTAGCCCGATCAACGCCAGCAGCATCATGACACGGCAGTGACGCGCTGCGCCACTGACAGCGGGGATGGTCAGCGCCGTCCACAGAATGGCGACCGTCAGCAAGTTGTGCAGTGCGTAGACCTCGGCGACGGTGGCCTGCAACCACCAGACAGGCCCAAAGCCAAATGCCACAACAGCGGTCAGCCCCGCCCAGTTATCGTTGCGTCCGGTTGTGGCGGACGTGAGCCGCTGCGCCAGCACAAAGAGCAAGGCGACCGTCGTCGCCGCCGCCCCTGCGCTCAGAAGATTGCTGCGCCACGCCCAGTTGCCAAACGGCAGCAGGCGGCTCCACACCCCACCCAGCAGCGTGTAGAGCGGATAGCCGGTTGGGTGAGCGATGCCGAAGGTGGGCAGGACGAGCTGAAATTCAAGCGTATCGTCAAAGAGCGCCACGATGGATGGCGCGGTTGTGGCTGCGTAGAGCAAGAAGAAAGCGATCCCCACGAGCCAGGGCAAGGCTGTATCGGCGCGGCTGGCAGCGGGTGTAGCCGTTCCACGCCCCAACGGGCTGGCGCTCTGTCTGGCGTGCAGAGAAGAAGATGTCATCATCGTGGGCAGTCTACCACAGTCGCCATGCACTTTGGGGAAATGGATCGCCTTTGGTATGATGGGCGCACGAATCGGCCAGTGCTTGCGACAGCTCCCCAGCATCGATCAACCAATGGTCACACACGGATGAATGGTCCACGAGCAAACCGACTGATGCGATCTTCTCATTTCTTCCACCGGCCCGCCTTGATGACAGCGGCAACCTTTGCGGCAATGACGCCGCTGACGGCATTGGCGCAGAGCGACGCAACGCGCACCGTCTCGGCGACGCCGGTTTACTGGTATCTGCTGGCGGCGGCCGTAGCGATCTTGACGGCGGTCGGGCTGGTGCTGATCGGCGTGGCGGGGCTGGAACGGGAGCACGCCTGGGATGCGGCGCTGGGCGCCGTCGCCGCCATCGGGCTGGCGACGCTGGCGTACTGGGCGGTCGGTTTTGCCCTCCAGTTTGGCGGCGTCGGTTTGGTCTATCTGCGCCCAGAATTGCACGGCCTGGTCTGGGAGTGGAGCCCGCTTCCAGCGGAGTGGGGAACGGGCTGGGGCGTCGCCGGCTTGAGTGGCTGGCTGCTGGCAGGCAGCGAGATGACAGCGCTCGTCTACGCGCTCTTTCTAGCGCATCTGCCCTGGCTCTTCGTGGTGACGCTGCTGCCAGTGATGGCGTTGCGCGGCAGGGCGCCCACACTGGCGACGCTGGCGCTTGCCCTCTTGATGGGCGGCGTCGTCTATCCGCTGGCAGGGAATTGGGTGCAGGGCGGCGGCTGGCTCTCGGCGCTGGGGCGCAACCTGAATCTTGGTCACGGCTTTATCGACGTTGGCGGCGCAGGCACTGTCTTTCTGCTGGCGGCGGCGTTTGGCCTGGTGGCGCTGGTCGTGTGGACGCCGCGCCGGGCTGTCGCTGAGCTGCCGCCCGCTTATCAGCCGCTGCTCACGGTTGCAGGCAGTCTGTTCGTGCTGGCCGGGCTGATCGGCTGGCTGTGGGCGAACCCGTTGCAAGTGGAGACAGTGGGCGATCTGGGCATGGTGCGCGGCAGCGTCAATCTCCTCCTGGCGGCGGCGGCGGGCGTGATCGCGCCGCTGCTCTACACCTGGTTCGTGACTGGACGCAGCCATCCTACGCTGGTGGCGCGTGGCCTGGTGGCGGGCGCCGTCGCCGGTCTGGCTGCGGCTCCCTTCACGTCGCCTGGAGCGGCATTGGTGATCGGCGCGCTGGCAGGCTTGACGACGCCGCTGCTGACCTATGTTGTCGATGGCCTGCTGCGGTTGGACGACGCCACCGGGCTGGTGGTGACGGCGGGCGCACCCGCGCTCATTGGGCTGTTGCTGGCAGGCGTTGTCGCTGATGGCGCGGCGGGCGCTGGCTGGCAGATGACCGGCCTCGATGCGCACCTGGGCGTGGCAGGACAGGGCGTCTCCGGCCTGCTGGTGGCGCAGGGCTTTCAACCCGATTTCCCTGGACAATTTCAGGCGCAGTTGATCGGGGTGGCGGCTTTAATCCTGTGGGGGGTGATCATGGGATTGCTCGTCGCAGCGCCGTTGGGATTGCTCTTCTGGGGGCTGCAGCACAGCGAACGTGCGGCGCAGGCCAGGGTGACGCCGCCGCACGGGAGCCTTGTCGAGCCTGAGCCAACGCCATCCGAACGCCGCCGCGTCTTTCCGCCCTTCCCCTCCGATCCTGCCACGTAGGCGCTGCTGGCGCGTCTTTCATCGCTACACGACGCTGATCAAGATCGCAACGACCAGCAACACCCCAGCCAGCCCCAACAGCAGACTATCTTCTTTCAAGATCGCCCCCCATCCCTGTGTAGTCTTTCCAACGGAAGGCAGCAGCGTGGAAGGCGTCGGCGGATAGGTGCGCAGGTCGGAGCCGAGCAACATGTCGCGGAATTCGCGGGCGCTGTTTGGCCGTTCGTTGGGGTGCATTGAGAGGGCGCGGAAGATGGCCCGCTCCACGCGCGGCGACACATTCGGGTTGAGCTGACGCATGGGTGTGAGCAGACCAGGACGCAGGAAACGCTGCTTGGCATCCGCCGGCGGCTGCCCGCACAGCAGGTGATACAAGGTGGCGCCCATGGCGTAGATGTCGCTGCGGTGATCGGTGGAGCCGGTGTCGCTGCCATATTGCTCCAGCGGAGTATAGGCGACAGTGCCGCGTCCTTGCACAACGGTCACCGTGCGGCTGTCGTTGCTTTGCAGCACCTTGACCAGACCAAAATCCACCAGTTTGACCGCGCCGCGCGGCGTCACTTTGATGTTGCCAGGCTTGATGTCGCGATGGACGACAGGCGGCGTCTGGCTGTGCATATACTCCAGGGCGTCGAGCAATTGCGCCGCCCACGCCAACACCTGCGATTCACGCAACAATTCGCCGCGCCGCTGCGCTTCGAGGAGGATTTCCTGGAGGTCTTTGCCCTCGACAAAATCCATGACCAGATATTCGCGGCCGCCGATGGAGAAATAGTCGGACACCTTCGGCAGGTTCGGATGATCCAGGCGCGCCAGGGTGCTGGCTTCGATGCGAAACTGCTCGGTGAGTTGTTCGAGTTCTTCTTTGGAAACGGAGCTCTCGGAGAGTGCGGGCAGCACTTCCTTGACGGCGCACACGCGGCCGGAGAGGCGCAGGTCATCAGCGCGGTAGACGGCGCCCATCCCTCCCTGGCCGACAAGTTCCTGAATCTTGTAGCGCCCGCGCAAAGTTTTGCCTGGTTCAAGGATTTGTTGCATCGTTCACCATAAAATGCGCAAGGTGCAGCACGAGGGCAGCCGTCAAATATACCCGACTTAACTTAATCGTTTTTACCATCGCCTAACTCTGGTATAATAGCATTTCGACGCCAGATTGCATTATGCGCGTCCGCTGGCGCGCTGTCAATCCTGGTCGATCACAAGTCTTGGGCTTACGCAGATTCTAGTGTGTCACCTTCCTGGAAGCTGAGAGCTACCAGGAAGGTTGCTGAGCTAAATGCGTAAGTCCTAAAGTCAACGCAGAGAGTCATGGACGAACCAGCGGCGCCACAACAGGCGCCGGCGTGAGTGATGTTGAGGAACCTGATGCCAATCGATGCAGAATTTGAGGCAGCCGCCAACCGCAACCCTGAAGATGAGGGGCGACCGAAAGAAAATGCAATGCTCGTTTTGCAGCGCGGCGCAGAAACTGGAAGGCGCTGGCCGCTGGATCGCAACCGGGCGCTGCTGATCGGGCGCGATGAAGAGTGCGATATCCACCTGCCTGACCGTCAGGTCAGCCGCAACCACGCCCGAATCTACTGGGCAGGTGATCATTATCGAGTCGAAGACCTGGGCAGCAAGAACGGCACCCACGTCAACGGACAGGACGTCATGCCGAACACCTCGGCGCCCCTGCAGGATGGCGACGAGCTGCAGATCGCGCTGCGCTTCAAGCTGGCTTTTGTGGATGCTGGCGCCACCGCCCCCCTCTCGCTCGAAAGCGACCGGCGTGGTCTGCGCATCGATAAAGAGACGCGGCAGGTTTGGGTGAACGGGATCATCATCGACCCACCTTTGAGCCTGCACCAGTATCGCTTGCTCGAAGTGTTGTGGGATTCGGGCGGCAGCGTCATCACGCGCGAGCAGATCGTCGAGGCGGTGTGGCCGGAGGCAGCGAGCGAAGGCGTCAGCGAGCAGGCAATCGATGCGCTGGTGCGCCGTCTGCGCGAGCGCATCGAGGAGTGCGACAACGAGTTCCGCTACATCATCACAGTGCGCGGGCATGGCTTCCGGCTGGAAAATCGATGAGCGAGCCACCCCCATTGGGGCTGTACATTCACATCCCATTTTGCGAGCGGAAGTGCCCGTATTGCGACTTCAACACCTACGCCGGGCTGGAGACGCTGCATCAGGCGACCGTCGATGCGTTGTGCGCCGAGATGGCGCGCTGGTCGGCGCCCCTCTCCGCGCGTTCGGTGACGACAATCTTCATCGGCGGGGGCACACCGACGGTGCTCACAGCACACCAGTTGGAACAGATCTTTGCGGCAATCCACCGCGCTTTTTCCGTGGCGCAGACCGCCGAGATCACCTGCGAAGCGAACCCCGGCACGGTCGATCAGGCGAAGTTCGCCGTGCTGCGCGCATTCGGCGTCAACCGCCTGAGCATGGGCGTGCAGAGCTTTCGCCCGGAGGAGCTGCGCTTTTTAGGGCGCATCCATGCGGTTGAGGATGTGTTTGCTGCGTACACGACGGCGCGACGCGTCGGCTTCGAGAACATCAATCTGGATTTTATCTTTGGCTTGCCAGGGCAGACAGAGGCCGATTGGCAGGTGACGCTCGACCAGGCGGTGGCCCTGGCGCCAGAGCATCTGAGCTGCTACAGCCTGATCGTCGAACCGGAGACGCCGCTCTTTCACTGGGTCGCCAGTGGTCGCGTCGCCGCCCCGGATGACGACATGGCGGCAGCGCTTTACGAGATGACGCTGGCGCAGCTTGACGCCGCAGGCTATCTTCAGTATGAAGTATCGAACTGGGCGCGGCGGACAGCGCAAGACGACGCCGGGCGGGTGACGCCGCAGCGTGCTTGCCAGCACAATTTGATATACTGGCGTAATGAAGAATATCTAGGCGTCGGGCCGGGAGCGCACAGCCATTTGCGCCTGAGTGAGCATGGACGCAGCGTGGAGCGGCGTTGGGGCAATCGCAAGCCGGTTGCCGGGTACAACCGGCGCGTGCTGGCGGGCGACCCGGTGGAGGAATTCAGCGAAGAGATCGCCCCGCGGCTGGCCATGGCGGAAAGCATGATGGTAGGGCTGCGGCTGGTGCGCGAGGGCGTGCTCCTGGCGCACTTTCAGGCGCAGCACGGCGTTGCGCCAACCACCATCTTCAGCGGTGAGCTCGAACAATTGCAAAGAGCCGGGTTGCTGGTCGTCGACGCCGAGCGCATCCGGCTGACGCGACGTGGACTCCTGATGGGCAATCAGGTTTTTATGAAATTTTTGCCTGAAACATAAAATTGGAAAGGCTTCTGGTATGCGGCGCGCACTCTATCCCGGCACATTCGATCCCATTCATAACGGGCACATCGATATCGCTGTCCGCGCCAGTGTGCTCTTCGACGAGGTGGTGCTGGCAATCTATGACGCTCCACCCAAGAAGTTGCTCTTCACGACGCAAGAGCGGCTCGACCTGGCGCAACAAGCGCTGGAGCATCTACCCAACGTGCGCATTGTCACATACACTGGGCTCACCGTCGAGTGCGCCCGCGAGCATAAAGTGGCTGCCATCGTGCGCGGGCTGCGCAACGTCGCCGACTTCGAATATGAGCAGCAGATCGGCTGGGCTAACGCTGCCCTGGCGCCCCACATCGATCTGTGCTGCCTCTTCTGCAACAACGACTACGCCTACTTGAGCGCCACCATTCTCAAAGAGGTTGCCAGCCTGGGCGGCGATTGCGGCGCCTGGGCGCCGCCGCACGTGCTGGATGCACTGGAGCGAAAATTCGACCGCCCGATCCGCAGCAGCGGGCCCAAAATCTATCTGCGCCACGAGGATAAGCTGGTGCATCGCGACTGAGCGGTGCCGGGAGGTGCCCTATCGCCATCTTACAAGTCATTGACCAACTGGATGCACTTTTGGAAGGCAGCCGGCGCGTGCCACTGTCATCGCTGCGCATGGTTGACTACAACGAAGCCCGGCAAGTGATCGAGCGTTTGCGCGTCAACGTTCCCAGTTCGATCATCGAGAGCGAACGCATGTTGCAGGAGCGCGACCGCATTCTTGAAGCCGCCGAAGCCGAAGCGACGCGTATGGTGGAGCAGGCCAAACGTCGTGCGCAGGAGATCCTGAGCAGCGATGCGCTGGTCTCAGCCGCGCGCCAGGAAGCGGAGCGGATCATCATGGATTCACAGCGTGCGGCGCAGCAACGGCGCGACGAAGCCGATCGCTACGCTGCACGCGTCCTGGAGGAGCTGGCGGAGAAACTCGGCATCATCAGCAAGCAGGTGGAGAATGGCCTGGAGTTGCTGCGCCAGAACCTCGAATTAAGTGACGAGCCGCCAAAACCCGAGCGGCGCAGTTGACTTGAATGACTTGAAAATAGGCGAGTTGCGAGGGACGACGCCGGCTCGCCACTTTCATCGTTTGTTGCGCCGACAGGGCATGGACACTGATTTGAAGTGCGCTTGATCCCCTTCTGGTTTGACAGAACAGGGGTGCGCCCTCTATACTACTCGTCTGTTTGCGGCGCGCAAGCAGCGTACGCGCGGCTGGCGCATGGCGCTGGCCATCCAATTTCCTCCTGAAGCGCAGGAGGTGTAGCGATGCAATTCAACGTTGCGCAACTGTTGAAAGAGCCGACGGGCGCCACCCGGAGGTATGAGCTGAACGAAGCGACCGCCGGGTTGGACGAAGAACTCAAGTTCCTTGGCCCACTGGTTGGCAACGTGCAACTGCTCCGCACCAATAGCGGCATCCTGGCAACCGGCGCCCTGAGCACGGTCGTGCAGGCGACATGCAGCCGCTGTCTGGAGCCCATCGCCGTGCCCGTGCGCTTCGAGCTTGAGGAGAGCTTCCGACCGCTCACCGAGGTGTTCACGGGACGCTACCTGCGCCCGGATGAGTTCGAGGGCTCTGAAGAGGATTTAGAGGATGCGGCGCTGCTGATCAACGAGCAGCACATCCTGGATTTGGCGGAAGTGGTGCGACAGCTCATATGGACGGCGCTGCCCATGTACCCTGGGTGCAACTGGACAGGCAGCGGTCAGTGCCCCAATCTTGCCAGGCGCCTGGCAGAGATCGGCGGACTCGAAGACGTCGAACTCTATGCAGATACGGACGCGCGCCACGACGAGGCAACGATCGACCCGCGCTGGGCGGCGCTGCTCAAGTTACGCAGTGACGAAGACAATGCACGCTCTTGAGAGTCAAGAATTGAGAGCACGACGGTCTTCATCTTGAAATGAAAATGGAAAAAGCGCAGCAAAAAGCCTGTGGCTGGGCTGCCGATGCCACCCTGTGGGTAAGGAGTAAACAAAGATGGTGCCACTACCAAAACGAAAATTGAGCAAAGGCCGCCGCGATCGGCGCCGCGCCCACGATGCGCTTGGCGTGCCAGTGTTAGGTGAATGCAGCAACTGCCATCAGCCAGTGTTGCCTCATCGCGTCTGCCCGCACTGTGGCTTCTACAAGGGCCGCCAGGTGCTGGAGATCAAGGCCGAGAAGCCAGCAAAGAAGTAGGGCTGGCGTACTGCACGGGCGCGCACCACTCCTGTGCGTTTTGGCAGCGCAGGCGTGCAAGGCGCACAGTAAGCAAATTTGAGGCGCGACAGAGGGATTTGGCAACGGTTCCAAATCCCTCTTTATTTTGCCGCCACACGATGGCTACACGATGATGGAAGGGAACGATCATGGCTGCATTTCTCTATCTCACGCGCGTTGACAACACGGCCTTTCTCTTTCCTGGTCAGGGAAGCCAGCATGTCGGCATGGCTGGCGATCTGGCGGCGCACTATCCGGCCGCCCGCGCGGCGCTGGAGGAAGCCGACGAAGTGCTCGGCTTTGCCTTGAGCCGCCTGATGCTCGACGGCCCAGAGGACGAGCTGACCGACACCATCAACGCACAGCCGGCATTGATGGCAGCCAGCGTCGCTGCACTGCGGGCGCTGGAAAGCGAACTGGGCGACGCTGCGCCAGGCGCAGGCGCAAATGTCTTCGTCGCCGGGCACAGCATGGGCGAATACACGGCGCTGGTTGCAGCGGGCAGCCTCAGTTACGCCGCCGGGCTGCGCCTGGTGCGTGAACGTGGGCGCCTGATGAAGCTGGCAGGTGAGCAAACCCCCGGCATGATGGCGGCAGTGCTTGGCCTGGATGAAGCGCAAGTTGCGGAGATCTGCGCCCAGGTTGCCGCGCGTGGCGCCATCGCCCAGGTGGCGAACGACAACTGCCCGGGTCAGCTCGTGATTTCCGGCGACCGCAGCGGCATGGAGGCGGCGATGGCGGCGATCACTGCGGCCGGGGCGCGCAAAGTGGTGCCACTCGCCGTGAGCATTGCGGCGCACAGCCCGTTGATGCAGCCCGCCGCCGAAGCGCTGCGCGCCGCCATCGAGGCGACGCCGATCCAGCCGCCGCAAGCGCCCCTCATCGGCAACACGACTGCAACGCGGATCACGACAGTGGCGGCCATTCGGGACGAACTGACGGCGCAACTGACCGGCAGCGTGCGCTGGAACGCCTCCATCCAGGCGCTGGCTGACGCCGGCGTGACGACCTTTGTCGAGGTCGGCGCCGGCGAAGTGCTGACCGGGCTGGTCAAGCGCATTGCCCGCAGCGCCACGCGCATCGCAATCAACGACGCCGAGGGAGTGCGCGCCTACGTAGCATCACTCCGTTGAGGCGCACGGGACAGGTCGCCTCTAACCGGCGCTGCCCTGCGCTTGCTTCGCCTCGCTACGTCGTGCGCGAAGTGGCTGGCTTTCCAGGCAACCTCCGGGACGCCCCCGCAGAATCCCGGCGTTTCGCAATTGCCCGTTGGTGAGTATAATGCAACAGCAATGATGCAGCTGGCTTAGAAGAAGGCAAAAGGAAGAGGAAGCATGGATTTCACGAATCGAGTCGCCCTGGTGACGGGAAGCGGCAGCGGCATCGGCGCCGCCATTGCGCGTGAACTGGCGGCTGGCGGGGCGAGGGTCGCCGTGCACTATCGCGGCAACGCTGAGGGCGCCAACGCCGTGATGACGCAAATCACCGAGGCCGGCGGCGTCTGTCGCATCTTTCAGGCCGATGTCAGCGTGGCCGAGCAGGCGGCGGCATTGGTCAAGCAGGTGCAAAGCGAGTTGGGCGGGCTGGACATCCTGGTCAACAACGCTGGCACCACGCGCGATATGCTGCTGATGACCATGAAGGAAGAGGACTGGGACATCGTCATCAACACCAACCTGCGCAGCGTTTACGCCGTCAGCAAGGCCGCCATCCGCAGCATGATCCGCCAGAAGTGGGGGCGCATCATCAACATCACCAGCGTCGTGGGGCTGTCGGGGCAGGCCGGCCAGACGA
>Ga0272446_1001949_pt1 | contig 29144 bp, 27 predicted proteins | sample YNPCB0061_FD_194587 | JGI IMG/M metagenome (GOLD analysis project Ga0272446, IMG submission 194587) | Hot spring microbial mat communities from Yellowstone National Park, WY, United States - YNP-CB-006-1 | ecosystem: Environmental > Aquatic > Thermal springs > Hot (42-90C) > Sediment | place...
CTGCCGCCGACGCCGCCCCGCTCGTCAGCGTCGTCACCGTCTGCCGCAACGCCGCCGCGACGCTCGAAGCCTGCCTCGAGAGCGTCGCGGCGCAGAGCTGGCCGGCGGTCGAGCACATCGTCATCGACGGCGCCTCCACCGACGGCACCGCCGCCATCCTCGCGCGCTGGCGCGACCGCCTCGCCACCGTCGTCTCCGAGCCCGACGCCGGACTCTTTGACGCCATGAACAAGGGCCTCGCCCGCGCCCGGGGCGAGTTCGTCATCTTCATCAACGCCGACGACACCTTCGCCGGCCCGGACGCCCTCCGCGACGCCATGGCCGAGATCGCGCGCGCGCCCGATGGCGACGTCTATTACGGCTCGCTTGAGGTGCGCATGGGCGACGGCCGGCGCCTCCGCCACAACCCGCCCCCGCCCGAGCAGGCGGCGGAGGAGATGGTGCTCGGCTGCCTGCCCCATCAGGCGACGCTCGCCCGCCGCGCCGTCTTCGCGCGCACCGGCCCCTTCGACCTGCGCTGGCGCCGCGCTGCCGACTACGACTGGTGGCTCAAGGTCATCGCCGACCCCGCCATCCGGCTCCGGCGCATCCGCACGCTCGTCGCCTCCTTCGCCCTGGGCGGCGCCTCCTCCGACCTCGCCAAGGGCCAGCCCGAGGTCTTCGCGATCCAGAACGCCGCCGCGCTCTACCGCTCGCCGGCGTGGGACAGGCGGCGGCTCGAGATGTTCCAGCAGGCCTATCTCGCGGCGCGGATCGAGGCGGCGCGGCTGAACGAGGCGCAGGCCGGCGGCCGCCCCCTCGCCCGGGGGGAGGTGGCGCGCCGGCTCGCCCACCGCCTGCCCGCCCCGCTGCTTCGCCTCCTGCGCGCCGCGCGGGGACGGCTCCGCGCCCTCTTCGGCCGCGCCTGAGCGGAGCGGCAGCCCTTCCGGCCCGTCCCCCCGGCTGCTAGACACCCGCCGACCCTGGCCCGCCCCGCGCAGGTCCGGCCCATCTCGGAAGGATCAGGATGTCCGCTCAACGGAAGGTCGCGCTCATCACCGGCATCACCGGCCAGGATGGCTCCTACCTGGCCGAGCTGCTGCTCGAGAAGGGCTACGAGGTGCACGGCATCAAGCGCCGCTCCTCCTCCTTCAACACCGGCCGGGTGGACCACCTCTACCATGACCGCCACGTGCCCGGCGCCTCCTTCCGGCTGCACTACGGCGACCTGACGGATGCGACGAACCTGATCCGCGTGCTCGCGCAGGTGCAGCCGAGCGAGATCTACAACCTCGGCGCCCAGTCGCATGTCGCCGTCTCCTTCGAGACGCCGGAATACACGGCGAACTCGGACGCGCTCGGCACGCTCAGGCTGCTGGAAGCGATCCGCATCCTCGGGATGGAGAAGACGACGCGGTTCTACCAGGCCTCGACCTCGGAACTCTATGGCAAGGTCCAGGCCGTGCCGCAGGACGAGACGACGCCCTTCTACCCGCGCAGCCCCTATGCCGTGGCGAAGCTCTACGCCTACTGGATCGTGGTCAACTACCGCGAGGCCTACGGGCTGCACGCCTCCAACGGCATCCTCTTCAACCACGAAAGCCCGCGCCGCGGCGAGACCTTCGTCACGCGCAAGATCACCCGCGCGGTCGCCGCCATCTCGCTCGGCCGGCAGGACTGCCTCTGGCTCGGCAACCTCGATGCGCGGCGCGACTGGGGGCATGCGAAGGACTATGTCGAGGGGATGTGGCGCATCCTGCAGCAGGACACGCCGGACGACTACGTCCTCGCCACCGGGCAGACGCACACGGTGCGCCATTTCTGCACCCTCGCCTTCGCCGAGGCGGGGATCAGCCTCGACTGGCAGGGCGCGGGCGTGGACGAGGTCGGCGTCTGCCGCAAGAGCGGGCGCGTCCTGGTGCGCGTGGACCCCGCCTATTTCCGGCCCACCGAGGTCGATCTCCTCATCGGCAACCCGGCCAAGGCGCAGCGCGTGCTCGGCTGGCGGCATACCGTGACGCTCGAGGAGATGGCCGCCGAGATGGTCGCCGCCGACATCGCGGAACTGAAGGCGAATGGCTGAACCGCCCGAGATCTTCCCGCTGCGCGGCAAGCGCGTCTATGTCGCGGGCCATCGCGGCATGGTCGGCTCGGCCGTGGCGCGGCGGCTGGCCGCGGAAGGGTGCGAAGTCATCACCGCCGCGCGCGCGGAGGCCGACCTCCGCCGCCAGGATCAGGCCGAGGCCTTCATGGCCCGGGCGCGGCCCGACGCGGTCGTGGTGGCCGCCGCCAAGGTCGGCGGCATCCTCGCCAACGACACGCTGCCGGCCGAGTTCCTCTACGACAACCTGATGATCGAGGCGAACCTCATCGAGGCGGCCCACCGCAACGACGTGAACCGCCTGCTCTTCCTCGGCTCCTCCTGCATCTACCCGCGGGAGGCGCCGAACCCGATCACCGAGGATGCGCTGCTGACCGGCCCGCTCGAGCCCACCAACCAATGGTACGCCATCGCCAAGATCGCCGGCATCAAGCTCTGCCAGGCCTACCGGCGGCAATACGGGCGCGACTACATCTCGGCCATGCCGTGCAACCTCTACGGGCCCGGCGACTACTTCCATCCCGAACGCAGCCACGTCATCCCCGCCCTGCTGCAGCGCTTCCACGCCGCGGTGCGGGAGGGGCGCGAGGTCGTCACCTGCTGGGGCAGCGGCGCGCCGCGGCGGGAGTTCATGCACGTGGACGACGTGGCCGATGCCTGCGCCTTCCTGCTCCGCCACTATTCGGGGGAGGGGCACCTCAACATCGGCACCGGCACCGACATCACCATCGCCGAACTGGCGCGGGAGATCGCGCGCGTGACCGGCTTCACCGGGCGCATCGAGTGGGACCGCAGCAAGCCCGACGGCACCATGCAGAAGCGCATGGACGTCTCGCGCATCGCCGCCCTCGGCTGGCGGGCGCGCATCGGCTTCGCCGAGGGGCTCGAGGCGACCTATCGCTGGTTCCTCGCCCAGCCCGCGCTGCGCACCTGACCGGGCACGCGGCGGGGCCCGCCCGATGCGCGTCGCCTATCTCGGCCTCGCCTATCACGCGAAGACGGGCTCGACGCGCTTCCTGCTCGACCTGCTCGCCCGCCACGCCCGCGTGGACGCCTTCTTCGCCGAGGCGGACCTCGCCGATCTCCGCCGCGCCTGCACCGGCTTCCGGGAGGAGGACTACGACGCGATCGTCATCCTCCAGCTGCACGAAGCCTTCGCGCTGCTGTCGGGGCGGCATCCCAACGTCACCTTCGCGCCGATGTACGACGCCATGTGGCGCGGCGGCGCCTTCCTGTGGAAGCCGCATTTCAACAGGGCGAAGGTGCTCTGCTTCTCCCGCGCCCTGCAGGCCGAGGTCATGCGCCGCGCGCCCGTGCACGCCCATGTGCAGTACTATCCCGACCCCGCCGCGCATCGCCCCGCCGACCACGCCCCCGGCCTGCGCGGCGTCTTCTGGTATCGCCGGCGCGAGATTCCGCCCGCTGCCGTCTTCGCCCTCACCGCAGGGACGCGCTTCGAACGCCTGACCATCCACGACGCCCCCGACCCGGGACATGAGGCGCCCTTCCCCGCCGCCGCGCCGGCGCATGTCGGCCGCCTCGAGCGCACGGTCTGGACGCCCGATGGCGGCCCCTTCCGCGCGGCGCAGGAAGCGGCCAACGTCTTCTTCGCCGCCCGTCCTCTCGAGGGCATCGGCATGTCCTTCCTGGAAGCCATGGCGCGCGGCCTTTGCGTCGTCGCCCCCGATGCGCCGACGATGAACGAGTACATCTCCCACGGCGTGAACGGCCTGCTCTACGCCCCCGGCCGCCCCGCCCCGCGCGACTTCGCCCGCGCGCGCGAGATGGGGGCCCGCGCGCGCGAGGACATGGCCGCCGGCCATGCCCGCTTCCGGGCGGCGCTGCCGGCGCTCGCCGAGTTCCTGCTGACCCCGACCGCCGAGATGGCCCGCCGCGCGAGCCGCCGCGGCCTTGCGCTCAGCCCGCGCGAAGCGGCGGACCCGGCCGCGGCGGGCATCGCGCTCCTCGCCCCCGGCGCTGCGCCCGAACGCGGCGCGACCTGGCTGCTCCACGCCCCGCCGGGGGCGGTTCCCGACGCCGCCGCCCTCTGCGCCGCCGTCCGCACCGCGCCGGCGGGGGCGGTGGCGCTGCGCGGCCACCATCTCGCCCTCCACCGCGATGGCAGCGCCACGCTGCACCGCGCCGACGACCTCGCCGCCGCCTGGGCGCGCCTGCTCGCCGGCGAGGCCGGCCCCGAGGGCCTCGGCGTGCCGGAGGCGACGCTGATCCGCGCCGACGCCCTGGCCGGCGCGGCGCCGCCGGCGACCGCCCCGGCCCTCGCCGCCTGGCTGTTCGAGGCGCCGGGGCCGGTCCATGTCGCCGATCTCGTCCTGGCGGCGCGGCCGGAGAGCACGGCGGCCGACCGCCCGGCCTGGCTCGCGCTCGCCGCCCGGCGGGAGGGCGAGGCCGCCGCCGCCCGCCTCGCCGCCGCCTTCGCCGCCCGCCTCGCCGCCGCCCAGGCCGCCGCCCGCGCCGCTCGGCCGGCGCGCCGCGCCCTCGCCCTGATCGGGCTCGCCGACCGGCTGCACCCCGCCCTCGGACGCCTCGCCGAACGCATGGCCTACAGCCCGAGGCTGCGCCGGATCGCCGCCCGCCTGCTCGGCCGATGAGCGCGCCGCGCCTGTCGATCGTCACCCCCTGCCTGAACCGCGCCGCGACCATCGGGGCGGCGATCGAGAGCGTCCTCGCCCAGGGCCATGGGGCGGTCGAGCACATCATCGTCGATGGCGGCTCCACCGACGGCACGGCCGAGGTGCTGGCCCGCCACCCGCACCTCGTCATCATCCGCGAGAAGGACCGCAACCTCTACGACGCCATCAACAAGGGCCTCGGCGCCGCGCGCGGGGAGGTCATCGGCCTGCTCAACAGCGACGACCTCTACGCCCCCGGCGCCTTCGCCGCGGCCGAGGCGGCCTTCGCCGACCCGGCGGTGGAGATGGCGCTCGGCGCGGCCGAGTTCTTCACCCTCCATGACGGGCGGGAGGTGGTGCTGAAGCGGCTTTCCGGCGCGGCGAACGCGCTCGATGCGGCCAACGTGATCTCCGGCATCACCACCATGAACGCGGCCTTCTACCGCCGTTCCCTGCTCGCGGCCCTGGACGTCGCGGCGGCGGGCGGGCCCTTCGACATCCGCTTCCCGCTCGCCGCCGACAAGGATTTCTGGCTGCGCCTCGCGCTCCGCGCGCCGCGGCTTGCGGTGCTGGAGGCCACCATCATCCGCTACCGCAGCCACGAAGGCTCGTTCACCTTCGCCGCGGGTGACCTGCGGGAGAAGCTCTCGCGCCACCTGCTCGACCTCGCGCGCACCCGGCTGGCCGAGAGCCGCGCGGGGACGGCCGAGCATGCCGCCTATCGGCGCTGGCACGCCTGGGCCGCGGGCTACCGGGCGGGGGTCGAGGCGCAGGGCGGGGCCTGGGCGGCCGCGCTCGCCACGCTCGGCGCCGCCTTCGCCGCCGATCCGGCCTGGCCGGCCCGCTTCCTCGCCCATCTGCCCCGCCACTGGGCCGGCCGCGCCGCCCGCCGCGGGCCTGCCGTCTAGGCCGCCTCCGCCTCCACGATCCTGCCGTCCTCCATCGCCACCACGCGGTCGGCGATGTCGAGGATGCGCGGGTCGTGCGTGACCATCAGGATCGGCACGCCGCGGGACTTCGCGAGGTCGCGCAGCAGATGCGCCACCTCCGCCCCCGAGGCCTTGTCGAGCGCCGCGGTCGGCTCGTCCGCCAGCACGAGGCCGGGGCCGCCGACCAGGGCGCGCGCGATGGCGACGCGCTGGCGCTGCCCGCCCGAGAGCTGCGCCGGCAGCTTGTCCTCATGCCCCGCGAGGCCGACGGCGGCGAGCATCGCCCCGGCGCGCGCGAGGCGCTCGCGCTCGGGCAGCGCCGCCTCCAGCTCGAGCGCCATCGCCACATTCTGCCGGGCGGTGAGGAAGCCGAGCAGGTTGTGGTTCTGGAAGATGAAGCCGATGGACCGCCGCAGCCGGACGCGCTCGCGCTCGCTCGCGCCCAGGAGTTCCTGCCCGAGCACGCGGCACGATCCCTCCTGCATCGCGCGGAGCGCGCCGATCAGCGTCAGCAGCGTGGTCTTGCCGGAGCCGGAGGGGCCGGTGAGCAGCACCACCTCCCCGGCATGGACGGTGAGCGCGACATCGCGCAGCACGGGCCGGCGCAGCTCGCCCTCGCCATAGGCGTAGCTGAGCCCTGAGATGACGATCGGGTCCATCAGAACATGTCCGCCGGATCGGCGTCGCGCAGTTTGCGCATGGCGAGCAGCCCGGCCGCGGCGCACATGCCGAAGATGAGCGCGAAGACCAGCGCGGTGCGCTCCGTCGTCATCCGCAGCGGCAGGAAGGTCGCCCCGGCGACGAGGTCGTAGAGCCAGACAGAGAGCGCCGCCCCGGGCAGGAAGCCGATGACGGCGAGGATCAGCGCGGCCGACATCACCACGCGCGCGAGGTAGCCGTCGGAATAGCCGATCGCCTTCAGCGTGGCGTATTCGCGGAGGTGGCTCGCGATGTCGGAGAACAGGATCTGATAGACGATCACCATCCCGACGATCAGCCCCATGATGCTGCCGAAGGCGAAGATGAAGCCGATCGGCGTCGCCGTCTCCCAGTAGCGGCGCTCATGCGCGACCAGCTCGGCATGGGTCAGCACCGCGACATCGGGGGGCAGCAGCGCGCGCAGCCTGCGCTGGGCGGCGGCGACATCGGCGCCCGGCGCAAGGCGGAGGGCGACGAGGTCGGTGTTGCTCGCCTGCCTCCCGCGCACGATGCGGCGGAAATTGACTTCGCTCATCACGAGGTTGCCGTCGGCGCCGAAGGAGGGGCCGATGGAGACGAGCCCGACCACCTCCACCATGCGGTTGCCGACCTGCACCTCGAACGGCCCGCGCTCGGCGAAGAGGCGCGCGACATCGCCGAATTCGGGGCGCGAGCGGTGGTCGAAGCCGACCGCGTCCACCCGGCGCAGCGCCGGGGCGATGGCCGAAAGCCCCTCGAAGCTCATCGCCCCCGCCTCGACATCGAAGCCGATCATCTGGATGGCGCGGCGGGAGCCGTCCTCCGGGTTCCGCCAAGTGGTCTGGGCGAGATAGACGGGCACCGCCTGCGCCACCTCGGGCAGGGCGAGGGCCTGGTGGGCGCGGATGCGCGGCAGCGGCTCGGGCCGGAAGGAGGCGGTGGTCAGCGGGTTCATCAGGAACAGCTCGGCCTCCATCGCCGCAAGCAGCCGTGTGGCGCTGTCGAACAGCGCCGCGCGGAAGCCGAGCTGCATGAACACCAGCACCGCGGCGAACATCACCCCGGCCATGGCCGAGAACAGCCGCGCGCGTTCCGCCCGCAACTGCCGCCAGGCGAGGCGCGCCGGCAGGATCAGCCGCGCCACGCGCCCCGGCGATGCCGGTCCGGCCGGCGCGGGCGGCGGCGCGGGGGCCATCTCCCCGGTCCGCGCGGGCGCCCGGGGCAGCAGGCGGGGCCGCGCGAGGACGTTCATGGGCGGATGGCCACCTGCACCTGCATGTTGGAACGGCGGCGCAGCGCCTCGCTGCCCGCCTCATCGAGGGCGAGGCGCACCTCCACCGTCCGGCTGTCCACCGCCGCGACGGGGTCGGTGGTGGCCTGGGTCTGGCGGCGCACGGTCCAGCCGATCTCGCGCACGGTCGCGGCGAAGCGGCGGCTCTCGCCGGGCACCAGCACCTCGGCCGGCGCGCCGAGGCGCAGCCGGGGCAGGTCGGTCTCGTAGACATCCGCGACCACATCCATGCGCGAGAGGTCGGCGATCTCGAGCAGCCCCTCCGGCCCGACCTGGTCGCCGGGCCGGGCCATGATGCGCAGGATGGTGCCGGCGATCGGCGCGCGCACGCGGGCGAGTTCGGCATCCGCCCGCGCCTTGGCGAGCGCCGCCTCGGCCGCGGCGAGGCGCGCCTCGGCCAGCGCGATGTCCTCGGGGCGGGAGGAGAGGAGGGTCTCGAGCTCGGCCTCCGCCTGGCGGCGCTCGGCGGCGAGGCGCACCGCGGCGGTGCGGCTGCGGTCGGCGGCGGCGACCGCGCCGGCGCCCGCCGGCACGAGGCGTTCGGCGCGCTCGGCCTCGCGCAGGGCGAGCTCCTCCTGGGCGGTCAGCGCGGCGATGCGCGCGCGCTGCGCCGCGACCTCGGACGGCCGGCCGGCGGCGCGGATGCGATCGAGGCTGGCCCGGGCCTCGGCGACCGCCGCCGCGGCCTCGGCGACCGCCGCGTCCTTCTGCGCGGCGTCGGCGAATTCGGCGAGCAGCGCGCCGGCCTCCACGCTGTCGCCCTCGGCGACCAGCAGCCGGTCGAGCCGCGTCACCGCCATCCCGCCCGGCTGGTTGAGGCGGCGGATGCGGGAGGCCGGCTCCACCCGGCCGAGGGCGCCGACGCCGACCGGCCCGGCCGGGGCGGCGGCAGGCGCGGGCGGCCGTTCCGCCGTCCCCTCCCGCAACCAGGCATAGCCGCCGGCCCCCGCGGCAAGGACCGCGAGGCCAAGGAGAAGGCGCGCCCGCCGGGTCATGGCGCGGCCCCGATCAGCCCGTCCAGCGTCGCGCGCAGCGCGGCGAGGTCGGCCTCGGTCGGCCGGTAGAGGCCGAAGAGACGGGCCATGAACAGGCCATCGGTCGCCGTCAGCACGGTCATGGCCGCGCCATGCGGGATGCCGTCCGCCAGCAGCGCGTCCTTCATGCGCGCGAGGACCGCCCGCATCCGGTCGAGCAGCGCCGGATCGTGGTGGAAGGCCGCGAGGAAGACCGCGGCGGCGCGGTCGTGCCGGTCCTGCCCGGGGGAGCATTCGGCCTCCCCGAAGGCCCAGGCAATGAAGGCGCGCGCCACGCGCCCCGGCCCTTCCGGCTGGCGGGCGACGGTGGCGGCGAACTCGGCGGCGGCGAAATCGGCGAGGCGCTGCATGAGCCCGGCCAGCAGCGCCTCCTTGGAGGCGAAGTGGTAGAGCAGCCCGCCCTTCGACACCCCCGCCTCGCGCGCCGCGGCTTCCAGCGTCAGGCCGGCGACGCCGCGCGCCTGCACGATGCGCTCCACGGCATCGAGGATGCGGGTGCGGGCATCGGGGGCGGCGGGGGGTGTCGCGGCGGCGTCCATGCTGCGGCGCATCTATACCGTCCGGACGGTTCTTCAAGTGACCCGAGGCGGCGGTCCTGCCGGCTCCGCGGCGGGCGCGGGGGCGTCCTTCCGGATGGCGGCCTCCTCCTCGGCGGGGCCGGGAGGGGCGGCCGTCGGCATGGCCGCCGCCGCTTCCGCCAGCAGGGCGACAATCCGCGGGGGCCGCTGCACCTCCGCGATGCCGGGGGCGACGACGGCAAGCGAGGTGTCGTGCGACTGCGCGATGCCCTGGAAGGAGCCCATGATGCCCCACACGGTGCCGAACAACCCGACGAAGGGGCCGACCGCGCCGGTGGTGGCGAGCAATGCGAGGCCGGCCTGCGCCGCGCGCTGGATGCGGGCGGCCAGGCCTGCGCCAAGGGCGGCGACGCCCGCTGCCGCCTCCTTCAGAAGGCGGACTTCGCGCTTCAGCCGGGCGAGCAGGATCGACTTCTCGATCATGACGGCCCGGGAGGCGACGGAGGCGAGCGCAAGCGCGCCCATGACGCCCTGCACGACCGGGCCGGCCTGCTGGACAAGGCCCAGTATCGAGAGATCCGTGGCCGGCGGCCCCGGCGCTCATGCCACCTCCGCCCATTCCCGCAGGAGGTTGTGACAGACGCCGGTCAGCGCGACCGGGGCCGCGTGGCCCGGCGGCAGGTCCGCGGTCGCGGCGTTGATCGCCATGTCGAGGTCGAAGAGCAGGCCGCGGCGCATGTCGTGGCGCACCATCGATTGGATCCAGAAGAAGGACGAGATGCGCGAGCCGCGCGTGACCGGCTCGACGCGATGGAGGCTGGTGGCGGGATAGGCCACCGCATGGCCCGCGGGCAGCTTGACCCGGTGCTCGCCGCAGGTGTCCTGCACCACCAGCTCCCCGCCGTCGTGGTCCTCGGGCGGGGTGGGGAAAAGCGTGCAGGAGACATCCGTTCGGATCTCGTGCGGCGTGCCGCGGATCTGCCGGATCGCATTGTCCACATGCGCGCCGAAGGTCATGCCGGCGTCATAGCGGTTGAACAGCGGCGGGAAGACGCGCTGCGGCAGCACGGCGGAGATGAAGAGCGGCGAACGGCCGAGCCCGCCCAGAACCATCTGGCCGAGTCTTTCATGCAGAGGACTCCCTTCCGGGATCTGCAGATCGTGCTTCACCTGCGCGGACTGGTGGCCCGCGGTGACGCGGCCATCGGTCCACTCGGCGGATTTGAGGGCTGCGAGTGCCTCCGCCGTTTCGGCGGCGGAGAGCACGTCGGGGATCGCGATCAGCATCAGAAGCGCGACGCGACGGAGGCCACGAAGGTGCGACCGGTGCCGGGGATGACGTGGCCCGTGTAGACGGTCTCGCAGGTGCGCGCGTCGCCCAGGTTCAGGACATTCAGCTGGAAGCGCAGGCCGCGCAGCGCGCCGCCCTCGGGCTCCCAGGCGATGGCGGCGTCGGGCCGCGTGGCATGGCTCGAATGCCCTGACCCGGGGCGGCCGGAGAATATGCAACCGCGAGCGCGTCGCAGTCGCCACTCGCAACGCGCCGGGGCCGGCAGCCTCGCCGGGCTGCCGGGGGAAAAGGGGGCGGAGGCGAACGCCGCCCGCCCAAGCCCGGCCAGGGGCGGGGATCCGCTGGCGCTTCGGCGCATCGCCTGCGCGCCGACGGCCGCGCCGCGGCGCGGCCGCACCGGGTCGGCGGAGGAGCGAGCACGCTGCGCGTCGGGAAGGCGGCGCCCCGCCCCGCTAGACGCCCAGCACCGCCGCCGCCTCGGCCAGCGCCGCCTCCAGCGCCCCTTCCGCGAAGGGCGAGACCAGCCCGGCCGAGGCCACCAGCCCCTGAAAGGGCATGGAGCCGCCGCGGCCGCACAGCGCCACATAGGCGGCGAGCGCGCCGGCCGCGTCGCGCCGCGACCACACCCAGAACTGCAGCGCGACGCAGAGCGCCAGCGTGTAGTCGATGTAGTAGAAGGGCGAGGTGTAGATGTGCTGCTTCGCCTGCCAGCGGCCGCCCCTGGCCGGATGGGCGAGGTCGCCATAGTCCGTCCAGGGCATGTAGTGGCGTTCGAGCCGCCGCCACATCGCATGGCGTTCGGCCGGCGTCGCTTCCGGGTTCGCGTAGACCTCGTGCTGGAAATGGTCCACGCAGACGCCATAGGGCAGGAAGGCCAGCGCCGAGACGAGGTGCATCCGCCGGTAGCGCTCCGCCGCCCCCTCCCCCACCAGCAGCCCCATGTGCGGATGCGTCAGGTATTCGAGGGCCATGGAGTGGATCTCGGCCGCCTCCATGCTCGGCCAGAGATAGTCCAGCCCCGGCAGGTGCCGGCTTTCCCAGCACTGGAAGGCGTGCCCCATCTCATGGGTGAAGACGCCGATGTCGTTGTGGGTGCCATTGAAATTGGCGAAGATGAAGGGCGCGCCGACCGCGGGGAAGGCGGTGCAGAACCCGCCGCCCGCCTTGCCCGGCCGGTTCCTGAGGTCGAGGAACCCGCCCTCCCGCATCATGGCGTAGAAGGCCGCGAGGCGCGGGTCCATGCGGTCGAACATCGCCTGCGCCGCCGCGACCAGCATGTCGTGGTCCCCGGCCGGCTTCGGGTTGCCCTCCGGGTCGATCAGCGCCTCATCCCAGAACATCAGGCGGTCCCATCCGTGCCGCGCGCGGCGCTCCTCGAGCAGCCGCGCGACGAGCGGCGTCACGTGCCGCGCGACGGCGTCGCGGTAGCGCGCGACCTCCGCCGGGCCATAGTCGAGCCGGCGCATCCGCCGATAGGCGAGGGCGATGAAGTCGCGCTCGCCGAGCGTGCGCGCCATCCCCGTGCGCAGCGCGACGAGCCGGTCGTAGAGCGCGTCGAGCTCCTCGGCATGGGCGGCGAAGAAGGACCAGCGGGCCGCCTCGGCCTCGTGGCGGAGGGCGCGGTCGGGATCCTCGGCGAAGGGCGCGAGGCCCGAAAGATTGACCTCCCGCCCCTGCACCATCACCCGCGCGCCGGCGATGAGCGCGGTGTAGCGCGCGCAGAGCCGGCTCTCCTCCTCGGTCTCGGCGGCAATGACGGGGTCGAAGGCGGTGATGTCGGTCTCCCACAGCGCCACCGCATGCGCGCCGGCGAGCGCCGTGAGCCCGGCGCGGTCGGGATCGGAGAGCAGGCGGCGCTTCAGCGCCGTCTCGTGCGTCGCCGCCACGGGCGCGAGCGCGTCGGCGTAGGCGCGCTCGGCCACCGCCGCCGCGTCCGTGGTGTCCTGCGCGAAGCGCAGATGCGCAAGCGCCGACCAGGTCTCGAAGTCGCGCCGCGCCCGGTCCCAGAGCGCAAGCGCCCCGGCGCGGTCGCCCGCGTCGAGCCGCGCCGCGATCGCGGCATGGGTGGCGGCGAGCGTGGCGGCGTCGGGGCGCGGCGCGGCGATGTCGGCGAAGCGGAGGGTCATGCGGGCATCCGGAACGGCTCGGCCACAGGTGGCGCGGCCCGGCCGGGAGCGTCAAGCCGGGGGGCGATGGCGCAGCGCGCGCCGGCGCGGCAGGATGGCGCGCCGCCGCGGAGCCCGCCATGCCACGCCTGATGTCCAGCCTCGCCCTCGCCGGCCTCGTGCGCGAGGCCGCGCCGGCGCTCGCCGCCGCGCTCGGCGGCCCGCTCGCGCTCGACCTCGCCCCCACCCGGGCGCTGGAGGGGCGCATCCGCGCCGGGGAGCGGGCCGACGCCGCCGTGCTGACCGCGGACGCCGTCGCCGCGCTCGCCGCCGAGGGCGTGCTGGACGGCCTGACGGTCCGTCCGCTCGCGCGCTCGCGCATCGGGCTTGCGGTGAGGGCCGGCGCGCCGCATCCGGACATCTCGACGCTGGCGGCGCTCTGCCGCCTGCTGCGGGAGACGCCGAGCCTCTGCTACTCCCGCGCGGGCGCCTCCGGCATCTTCTTCGCCGGGCTGATCGAACGCCTCGGCCTCGCGGCGGAGGTGAACGCCAAGGCCATCGTCATCCCCGAGGGCTTCACGGCGGAGAAGCTGGTGAGCCGGGAGGCGGCGATCGCCATCCAGCAGATGAGCGAACTGATGGAAGTGCCGGGGATCGAGGTGGTCGGCCCGCTGCCCGAGGGGGCGCAGACGGAGGCCGTCTTCTCGGCCGCCGCCTTCGCGGGCGGGAACGCCGCGGTGCTGGCGGCGGTGGCCGAGGCCTGCGCGCCGCAGGCGCTGCGCGCCAAGGGCCTCGAACCGCCCTGAGCGCGGGGCGCGCGGGGGAGGCGGAGCTCCCCCGGCGCGGAGGCTAAAGGCCCGCCTGGGAGACGAACTTGGTGTTGAGATAGGCCTCGATCGCCTCCGACCCGCCCTCGGAGCCGTAGCCGCTGTCCTTGACGCCGCCGAAGGGCACTTCCGGCAGGGCGAGGCCGAGGTGGTTGATCGTCATCATCCCCGACTCGACGCGGCTGGCGAGGGCGGTCGCGGTCTTCGTCGAGCGCGTGAAGGCATAGGCGGCAAGGCCGTAGGGCAGGCGGTTCGCCTCCTCCACCACCTCGTCGAGGTCCTTGAAGCGGGAGATCATCGCCAGCGGGCCGAAGGGCTCCTCGTTCATGGCGCGGGCGTCCTTCGGCACCTCGGTCATGACCGTCGGCTCGTAGAAATAGCCCTTGTTGCCGATGCGCTTGCCGCCCGTCAGCACCTTGGCCCCCTTGGCCTGCGCATCCTGCACCAGGGTCTCGATCCAGGGGATGCGGCGCTCATGGGCGAGCGGGCCCATGGTCGTGCCCTCGGCGAGGCCGTCGCCGACCTTCACCGCGCGGGCGGCGGCGACGAACTTCTCGACGAAGCCGTCATAGAGCTTCTCCTGCACCAGGAAGCGGGTGGGGGAAACGCAGACCTGCCCGGCGTTGCGGAACTTCGCCCCGGCGAGGGTGCGCGCCGCGAGGTCGAGATCGGCATCCTCGCAGACGATCGCGGGCGCATGGCCGCCGAGTTCCATCGTCACCCGCTTCATGTGCTGGCCGGCGAGGGCGGCGAGCATCTTGCCCACCGGCGTCGAGCCGGTGAAGGTCACCTTGCGGATGACGGGGTGCGGGATGAGGTAGGCGCTTATCTCGGCCGGCACGCCGTAGACGAGGTTGGCCACGCCCGGGGGCAGCCCGGCATCGACGAAGGCGCGGATCAGCTCGGCCGGCGAGGCCGGCGTCTCCTCCGGCGCCTTGACGATGATGGAGCAGCCGGTGGCCACCGCCCCGCACAGCTTGCGCACCACCTGGTTGATCGGGAAGTTCCACGGCGTGAAGGCGGCGACGGGGCCGACCGGCTCCTTGATCACGAGCTGATAGACGCCCTCGGCGCGGGCGGGGATGACGCGCCCATAGGCGCGGCGCCCTTCCTCGGCGAACCAGTCGATGATGTCGGCCGCCGCCATCACCTCGATGCGCGCCTCGGCGAGCGGCTTGCCCTGTTCGAGCGTCAACAGCCGCGCCGTCTCCTCGGCGCGGCTGCGGAAGATCTCCGCCGCCTTGCGCATCAGCTTGTAGCGCTCGAAGGCCGGCACCTTCTTCCAGGTTGCGAAGCCCCTGTCGGCGGCGGCCAGCGCCTCGTCGAGGTCGGAGCGCTCGGCATGGGCGACGGTGCCGATCACCTCCTCGGTCGCGGGGTTCAGCACGTCGATGGTCTTGCCGGAGCGGGCCGGGCGCCACTCCCCGTTCACATGCAGCAGGACGTTCGGATAGGACATCGGCGAGTTCCTCCAGGCCGGGTGCGGGCGCCACCCTAGCCCCGCGCCCGCCGCCGGGCCAGCCGGGCAGCCCCGCCGCCGCGGCATGACCGGGCGCGCGGCGGCAGCGCGCGCCGCAGGGGCGCATCTATCATGGTGCAGCGCAGGACCGGCCGCTAGGATGCCGCCATGAGCCGTCCCTTCCCGCCACGCCGCCTGACCTTCCTCGCCATCGCCCTGCTCTCCGCCTGCGCGGCGGCGGAGGGCGATGCCGCGGCGCGCTTCACGCCCTCACCGTCCAACGCCTTCGGGGCCTACCTCGCCGGGCGCTTCGCGACCTCCATCTCCGACACGCGCACGGCGGCGGACAGTCTGCTCGCGGCGCTGCGCGCCGATCCCGACGAGCCGGAGGTCATCCAGCGCGCCTTCATCGCGACGCTCCTCGACGGACGGCCCGAGGCGGCGCGTCTCGCCCGGCGGCTGCCCGACAACCCGCTCGCCGTCATGCTGCTGGCCGGGACCGACGCGCAGGCCGGGCGCTGGGACCGGGCGGAGCAGCGGATCCGCGCCCTGCCGCGCCAGGGCGCCTCGCAGCTCCTGCAGCCGCTGCTGCTGGCCTGGACGCTGCAAGGCAAGGGCCAGACCGAGGCCGCGCTGGCGCTGCTGCGCCCGCTCGCGGAAGGGGGAAGGCTGCGCCCCCTCTATGCCCTGCACGCGGCGATGATCTGCGACCTCGCCGACCGCGGGCGCGAGGCCGAACGCTTCGTGCGCATCGCCATCGGCGGCGACCAGCCGCCCACGCTCCGCCTGGTGCAGATCGCGGGCGGCATCCTCGCCCGGGTGGGCAAGCCGGAGGAGGCGGATCGCCTGCTCGAGAGCCTCGGCCGCGGGCAGGAGGACCTGCTGCTGCCGGCCACGCCCGAGGCGCGGCGCGCCTTCCTTGCCGCCCGCGCCGTCGCCGCGCCGGTCGAGGGCATGGCCGAGGCCCATCTCGCGCTGGCCGGCTCGCTGCGCGGGCAGGGGGCGTCGGAATTCGCACTGGCGCTCACGCGCCTCGCGCTGCGGCTGCGCCCGGGCTTCCCCCCGGCGCTGCTGCTCGCCGCCGATGCGCTGCAGGACGCGGAACAGTACGAGGCGGCGCTCGCCATGCTCGACGCGGTGCCCGCGGGCGACCCCCTGTCCGGCGCGGCGGAGCTGCGCCGCGCCGCGCTGCTCGACCGCATGGACCGGCCCGAGGAGGCGGCGGCGGTGTTCCGCGCCATCGCCGCGGCCTATCCGCGGGCGGCGCAGCCGCATGCCCGGCTCGGCGACATGTTCCGCGCGCGCAGCCGCTGGGAGGAGTCGGCCGCGGCCTATGACGAGGCGATCAGGCGCGTCCCCGAGCCCACCGCCGCGCATTGGCCGCTGTTCTACAGCCGGGGCATCGCGCTCGAGCGCGCGGGGCGCTGGCCGGCGGCGGAGGCGGATTTCCGCCGCGCCCTCGAACTCAGCCCCGACCAGCCCTACGTCCTCAACTACCTCGGCTACACCTGGGTCGAGCGCGGGGAGCACCTGCAGGAGGCGCGGCGGATGCTGGAGCGCGCCGTCGCGCTGCGCCCGCAGGACGGCAACATCGCCGACAGCCTCGGCTGGGCGCTCTACAAGCTCGGCGACCTGCAGGGAGCGATCCGCTGGCTCGAACGGGCGGTGGAACTCGAGCCGCGCAACAGCGTCATCAACGACCATCTCGGCGACGCCTACTGGCGGGCCGGCCGCCAGCGGGAGGCGCAGTTCCAGTGGCGCCGCGCCCTCGCCCTCGGCCCCGAGGGTGACGAGGGGCCGCGGATCGAGGCCAAGATCCGCAACGGCCTGCCGGCCAACCCGGTGGCGGAGAACCGCCGCTGACCGCGCCCGTCACCGAGGCCGCCCCGGCCAAGGTCAATCTCTACCTTCACCTCACCGGGCGGCGGGCGGATGGCTACCATCTGCTCGACAGCCTGGTCGTCTTCGCGGGGGCGGCGGATGCGGTCCGCGCCGCGCCCGCCGACGACCTCTCGCTGCGCCTGGAAGGACCCGAGGCGGCGGCGCTCGCCGCCGAGGAGGACAACCTCGTGCTGCGCGCGGCGCGCGCGCTCGCCGCCGCGGCGGGCGTGCCGGCGCGGGCGGCGCTGACGCTCACCAAGCGGCTGCCTCTCGCCTCGGGCATCGGCGGCGGCAGCGCCGATGCCGCCGCCGCGCTGCGCGCCCTCGATGCGCTCTGGGGCCTCGGCTGGGCGCAGGCGCGGCTTGCCGAGGTGGCGCTCTCCCTCGGCGCGGACGTGCCCGCCTGCCTTGGCGCCCGGCCCTGCGTGATGGGCGGCATCGGGGAGGTGCTGCGCCCCGCCCCCCGCCTGCCCCCCTGCGGCCTCGTGCTGGCCAATCCCCGCCGCGCGCTGGCGACGCCGGCGGTCTTCCGCGCCCGCCGGGGCGGCTTCGGCGCCGCGGCGGCGCTGCCCGCGGGCTGGCCCGACGCCGCCGCGCTGGCGCGGGACCTCGCGGGCTTTCGCAACGACCTCGAGCCGGCGGCGATCGCCCTCTGCCCCGCCGTGGGCGAGGTGCTCGCCGCGCTGCGGGCCCTGCCGGGCTGCCTGCTCGCGCGCATGAGCGGCTCGGGCGCGACCTGTTTCGGCCTGTTCGCCGACGCCGCCGCGGCGGAGGCGGCGGCCGCGGCGCTGCCGCGGGGCTGGTGGCGCTGGGGCGGGGGGCTTCACGGCGCGGGCGGGTGAAGGCTATGACGCGGCACCGCTGGGGCGTCGCCAAGCGGTAAGGCAGCGGTTTTTGGTACCGCCATTCCCAGGTTCGAATCCTGGCGCCCCAACCATGCGGTCGCGCTGTCGCGGACACGCTGCGGCGTCCCGCGCCCCGCCCGCGAAACCCCGCCTGCCCGGCGAGACACGCAAGGGCCTCCGGCCCATCGGACCGAAGAGGCGCCGGCCCGCCGGCCTGCGGTGGCTCCTTCCCGGCTCCGTCTCTCCTGGCCATGTCGGCATCCCCGGCGGGGGCCCGGCCCCGGGCACGGCGGTGCTGCTCGGCGCCTCGGCCGCCGGCGCGCTGCCGGACGGCTCGGGTCTGGTCGAGGCGGAGCCGGTCGAGGCCGAGCTGCGGCTGGCGCATGGGCACGACAACACCGCGCAGGAGCGCGACATCGACCGCAGCCTCGCCGCCTTCACGGCCTGGCAGGCCGAGGCGATGCGCCGGGCCGTCGGGCTGAACCGCGAGGGCGACCGGCGGGGGGCGAAGCACTTCCTCGAGCGCGAACTGCGCTGGCTCGAAGGCTACGCCCGCGGCCTGCCGGGCACCGAACCCCTGCTCGCGGAACTGGTGCTGCTGCCGCGCCGGGTGGAGGAGGATCGCGACCCGCGGCTGCGCAAGGAACTCCACGCCGCATCCTCCATGCGGGCGCGCCACGAGAAGGAGCTGCGCTCGGCGCCACGCGCGCCGCTGGCCGACAGGCTGCGCGAGCCGCCGCCTGCGGGCTGATCTGGGACCTGACGGAGGCCTGCGAACGGGCGCTCGACCGCGACGTGGGGGTGGGCAGGAACCTCCATCGCAAGGCCGTGATCGAGGCGGGAGGCGCGCCGCGTGGCGGCGCGGGACCGCGAGGGACCTTCCCGCCGGGCCGGCCGGGGCGTGGGGCCTGCCGCAGGTGCCCTCGCCCGCGGACCGCGACGGCGCGGATCGCGCGGGACAGCCTGCGGCAGTCGCGGGGCGCGTCGTTCGCCGCCCCCACTGGCGCGGGGTGAAGATGTTCTGCTATGCGGCACCCTTCAGATCACATGCCCGGTGAGCCATGGGGCGCGACCGCTTCCTCCTGCGCACGGTGTTCCTCACTGCCGCTGCCCTGGTCCTGATGGCGGCCTGGCAGAGCATTCCGCTGATCCAGGCGGAGATCCTGGCTGGCCGGGCGGAGCCGCGCACTGTCACGCCGCGTGGCGATCTTGCCGAGGATGAGCGTGCGACCATCGCCTTGTTCGAGCAGGCGCGGGGCTCGGTGGTGTTCATCGCCACCACCGAGCGGGTCGTGAATCCCTGGACGCGCAACGCGCTGCAGGTGCCGCGGGGCACCGGCTCGGGCTTCGTCTGGGACCATCTCGGTCACATCGTGACGAACGACCACGTCATCGCTGGCGCCTCCGCGGCCGTGGTCCGGCTTGCCGACGGGCGCGCCTATGATGCGGTGCTGGTCGGCACGAGCCCGGCGCATGACCTTGCGGTGCTGCGCATCGGGGTGGGCACCGGCCGGCCGGAGCCGCTGCCCATCGGGACCAGCCACGATCTCCGCGTCGGGCAGAAGGTGTTTGCCATCGGCAATCCCTTCGGCCTCGACTGGACGCTGACGACCGGCATCATCTCCGCCCTCAACCGCGAACTGCCGACCGAGACGGGGGCGGTGATCGAGCGGCTGATCCAGACCGATGCCGCGATCAATCCCGGCAACTCGGGCGGGCCGCTGCTCGATTCCGCGGGCCGCCTGATCGGTGTCAACACCGCGATCTACAGCCCCTCCGGCGCCTCGGCCGGGATCGGCTTCGCGGTGCCGGTGGACACGGTCAACCGCGTGGTGCCGCGGCTGATCGCGCAGGGCCGCTACATCCGGCCCTCCCTCGGCATCCGGGTGGAGGAGCAGATCAATGCCGCGCTTGCGGCGCGGCTCGGCGTCGAGGGGATCTTCGTGCTCGAGGTGAATCCCGGCTCGGCCGCGGAACGGGCCGGTATCCGGCCGGCGCGGCTGTCGCGCGAGAGCGGGTTCCGCGCGGGCGATGTGATCCTCGCGATCGACGGGCGGCCGCTGCGCCGCGTGCCGGACCTGCTGGCCGAACTCGACCGCCGCGCGCCGGGGGATGTCGTCACGCTCACGCTGCTGCGCGACGGCGCGCGCATCGAGGTCAGTGTCACGCTGGACGCCGGCCGATGAAGAACCCCTCGCCGCCCCTGCGCGGCCTCGCGCTCTGGCGCACGCTCAGCCTCTATGAGCGCTTCGAGCAGGTGGTCGTCTTCGTCCTGACGCTGCTGATCGCCCTCATCGTCGTCGCCGCGCTGTGGAACCTGATCAAGCTCGTCATGACCTCGCTCGTGCTCGTGGACATCCTCGACCCCACGGAGCCGGCGGTGTTCCAGGCCGTGTTCGGGGCCATCTTCACGGTCGTCATCGCGCTCGAGTTCAAGCGCTCGCTGCTGGTCGTGGTCGAGAGGCGCTTCGGCATCGTCCAGGTGCGGGTGGTGGTGATGATCGCCATGCTCGCGGTGGTGCGGAAGTTCATCATCCTCGACCTCGGCCAGGCCGATCCGATGAAGATCCTCGCGCTCGGCGCGGCGATGCTCGCGCTCGGCATCGTCTACTGGCTGGTGCGCGACCAGGACCGCCGCGAAGCCGAGGCGGCCGAGGAGCGGCCATCGTGACGGCGCCGCCGCAGGCGGCCTCCCCTGGGCAAGGGCCATGAACAAGCAGCAGCAGATCAACATCTGGTACTGGATCGGCGCGTTCCTCCTCCTGCTGCTGTTCCAGGGCTGGTGGCAGGGTGCCTCCGTCACCGAGCGCATCCCCTATTCGCGCTTCCTCGAGCTCCTGGAACAGGACCGCATCGCCGAGGTGCAGGTCCGGCCCGAGAGCATCGTCGGCCGCTACCGCGAGCCGATCGAGGGGCGCAGCTATTTCCTGACCACCATCGTGCCCGAGGACCTCACCCGGCGGCTCGAACAGTCGGGCGCGCGCTTCGACGGCACCATCCAGAACACCTTCCTCAACAACCTGCTCTCCTGGGTGGTCCCGGCGGTCGTCTTCTTCGCCCTCTGGATGTTCGTCTTCCGCCGCATCGCCGAGAAGCAGGGCTTCGGCGGGCTGATGTCGGTCGGCAAGTCCAAGGCCAAGGTCTATGTCGAGAAGGACACCGGCGTGACCTTCGACGATGTCGCCGGCATCGACGAGGCCAAGGCGGAACTCCGCGAGATCGTGGACTTCCTGAAGGAGCCGGAGAAGTACGGTCGCCTGGGGGCGCGCATCCCGAAGGGCATCCTGCTGGTCGGCCCGCCGGGCACCGGCAAGACGCTGGTCGCCCGCGCCATCGCCGGGGAGGCGGGGGTGCCCTTCTTCTCCATCTCCGGCTCCGAGTTCGTCGAGATGTTCGTGGGCGTGGGTGCGGCGCGCGTGCGCGACCTCTTCGAGCAGGCGCGCAAGGCCGCCCCCTGCATCATCTTCATCGACGAGCTGGATGCGCTCGGCAAGAAGCGCGGCGTCGGCGCCTTCGGCAGCCATGACGAGAAGGAGCAGACGCTCAACCAGCTGCTGACCGAACTCGACGGCTTCGACCCGCGCGAGGGCATCGTGCTGCTCGCCGCCACCAACCGCCCCGAGATCCTCGACCCCGCCCTCTTGCGCGCCGGGCGCTTCGACCGCCAGGTGGTGGTGGACCGCCCCGACAAGTCGGGCCGCGCCGCCATCCTGCGCGTGCACCTGAAGAAGGTGAAGCATGAGGGGCTGGATGTGGAGCAGATCGCGGCGCTCACGCCGGGCTTCTCGGGCGCGGAACTCGCCAATCTGGTGAACGAGGCGGCGATCCAGGCGACGCGGCGCGGCGCCGAGGCGGTGACCATGGCCGACATCACCGCCGCCATCGAGCGCATCGTCGCCGGCCTCGAACGCAAGGGCCGCGTGCTCAACCCGAAGGAGCGCGAGGCGGTCGCCTATCACGAGATGGGCCATGCGCTCGCCGCCGCCTCGCTGCCCGGGGCCGATCCGGTGCACAAGGTCTCGATCATCCCGCGCTCGATCGGCGCGCTCGGCTATACCATGACGCGGCCGACCGAGGACCGCTTCCTCATCACCCGCCGCGACCTCGAGAACCGCATGGTCGTGCTGCTCGCCGGCCGCGCGGCCGAGGATCTCGTGCTCGGCGAGATCTCGACCGGGGCGGCCGACGACCTCGCGCGCGTGACCGACATCGCGCGGCAGATCGTCACGCGCTTCGGCATGCATCCCGCCCTCGGCCAAGCGGTGCTCGAGCCGGAGCGGCAGAGCCTCCTCGGCGATGGCGTGCCGGCCCTGACGCCGCGCGACTACTCCGAGGCGACGGCACGCGAGGTGGACATCGCGGTGCGCGAACTGATCGAGCAGGCCTATGCGCGCGCCAAGGCGCTCCTCGCCGACCGCCGCGCCGATCTCGAGGCGGGCACGCGCCTGCTGCTCGAGCGCGAGACCATCACGCCCGACGACTTCCCGCCGCTGCGCCAGGAGGCGATGGCGGAGGACCGGCGGGACCCCGTCGCGCGCGCCGGGGCGGCGGCGCCCGCGGCGGAGCAGGCGTGAAGGACGGCCCGGTCCCGATCGCGCGGGTCCAGCGGTCGTGATGGTGAATGCGGGGGCGCGCGAAGGGCAGGCGCGCGGCGGCTGCGGCGAGCGGGGAGCCCTGCCCGTCCCTGGCGCGCGGAGGAACCGGGGACGCTCGACCTAGGCCGGCGGCAGGCAGGCGGCCGCCAGCAGGGCGAAGGCCCGGGCGCGGTGGCTGATGCGGTGCTTCTCGGCCGGGTCCATCTCCCCGAAGGTCTCATCCCGCCCGTCGGGGACGAACATCGGGTCGAAGCCGAAGCCGTGCGCGCCGCGCGGGGGCCACACCCAGCGGCCGACGACGCGGCCCTCGAAGGCCTCGAGATGCCCATCCGGCCAGGCGAGGACGAGCGCGCAGGAGAACCAGGCGGTGCGGTCCTCGAACTCCTGCGCGGCGTCCATCACCTTGCGCATCGCCTCGGTGTAGTCGCGCGAGCCGTCCGGCCGCCTCGCCCAGTCCGCGGTGCGCACGCCGGGGGCGCCGCCGAGCGCGGCGACCGAGAAGCCGGAATCGTCGGCGAGCGCCGGCAGGCCGGAGGCGCGCGCGGCCGCGCGCGCCTTGATGGCGGCGTTGCCGAGGAAGGACTCCTCGGTCTCCTCCGGCTCCGGCAGGCCGAGCGCGGCGGCGCCCACCGTCTCGATGCCGTGGGGGGCGAGCAGGGCCGCGACCTCGCGCAGCTTGCCCGGGTTGTGGGTGGCGATGACGATGCGCTCCCCGCGGCGGAGGCGGCGATGGCCCGTCACAGCCCGACCGCCTCCCGCTGGCGCGCGAAGAGTTCCGCCGTCCCTCTGCGCGCAAGCCCGAGCAGGGCCAGCAGGTCCCCCTCCGTGAAGGGGGCGCCTTCGGCGCTGCCCTGCACCTCCACGATGCCGCCCGCGCCGGTCAGCACGAAATTCGCATCGGCGTCGGCGTTGCTGTCCTCGGCATAGTCGAGGTCGAGCACCGGCGTGCCCTGCCACAGGCCGCAGGAGACGGCGGCGACCTGGTCGCGCAGCGGGTTGCGGCCGAGGATGTTCATCCGCCGGCAGTGTTCGAAGGCGAGGTGCAGCGCCACCCAGCCGCCGGTGATGGCGGCGCAGCGCGTGCCGCCATCGGCGGTCAGCACGTCGCAGTCCACGGTCACGGTCATCTCGCCCATGGCCTTGAGGTCGGTGACGGCGCGCAAGGACCGCCCGATCAGGCGCTGGATCTCCTGCGTGCGGCCGGACTGGCGGCCGCGCGCGGCCTCGCGCTCGCCGCGGGTGTGGGTGGCGCGCGGCAGCATGCCGTATTCGGCCGTGACCCAGCCCTGGCCCTGGCCGCGCAGGAAGGGCGGCACCTTGCCCTCCACGCTGGCGGTGCAGAGCACCTCGGTCGCGCCCATGCGGATCAGGCAGGAGCCTTCGGCATGGCGGGCGGCGCCGGGGGTCAGGCTGACGGCGCGCAGCGCGCCGGGGTCGCGGCCGGAAGGGCGCATCGGCAATGGTCCTCGGGGGTGCAAGCGGCGGAAGATGGCGAGCCCGCGCCGCCGCGTCCAGCCCCGCGGGCGTTGACCGGGGCCGGGCCGCTACCTAGGTTTCCGGCGGATCCGAGACACGCCGAAACATGGGAACGACTCCGAAGCTTCCTCCCGGCCCGGCGGGGGCGACCCTGGCGGGCCTCGACAGCCGCAGCGCGCTGATCCTGCGCGAGCTGGTGGAAACCTATGTCGAGACCGGCGAGCCGGTGGGCTCGCGCACCCTCTCGCGCCGCCTGCCGCTCGGCCTGTCGCCGGCCACCATCCGCAACGCCATGGCCGATCTCGAGGATGCGGGGCTGCTCTATGCGCCGCACACTTCGGCCGGGCGGCTGCCGACCGAACGCGGCCTCCGCCTCTTCGTCGACGGGCTGCTCGAGTTCGGCGCGCTGGGGGAGGAGGAGCGCGACGCCATCGCCGCGCGCTGCGCCGCCTCCGGCCGGTCGCTGCAGGAGACGCTGGGGGAGGCCGGGCAGATGCTCTCCGGCCTCGCCGGCGCGGCGGGGCTCGTGGTGGCGCCGACCTCGGACGGCGCGGTGCGCCACATCGAGTTCGTGGCGCTCGGCCCCGGCCGCGCCCTGGTGGTGCTGGTCCATGAGGACGGGCAGGTGGAGAACCGCGTCATCGAGGTGCCGGCCGGCCTGCCGCCCTCGGCGCTGCAGCAGGCCTCGAACTACCTCAATGCGCGGCTTGCCGGCCGCACGCTCGAGGAGGCGCGCGGCGTCATCGCCAGCGAGATGGCGGCCGACCGCACCGCCCTCGACGCGTTGACCCAGCAGGTGATCGAGGCCGGTCTCGCCACCTGGTCGGGCGGGCAGGGCGGGTCCCTGATCGTGCGCGGCCAGGCGCGGCTGCTCGAGAACATCGACCAGGCCGCGCGCGTGGAGGAGATCAAGCGCCTTTTCGAGCGGCTCGAACAGCAGGAGACGATGCTCCGCCTGCTCGACCTCGCGCAGCGGGGGGAGGGCGTGCAGATCTTCATCGGTGCCGAGAGCGGCCTTTTCGACAGCGCGGGGCTGACCATGGTGGTCGCCCCCTTCCGCAACGGCGCGGAGAAGATCGTCGGCGCCATCGGCGTGATCGGCCCGACGCGCATCAACTACGGCCGGGTCATCCCGGTGGTGGACTACACCGCCCGCGTCATCGGCCGCCTGCTCGGCTGAGGCGGGGGCGAGGCCCGCCGGTGCCGCAGCCGCGTTGCTCGGCCCTGGCGCTCACGCGGCCGTGAGGTCATGCTGCCTCCCGAGCGAGTGGCGGGAGGCATGGGGCCATGGACCCCGGTGGGCGCAGGCCGCGCATTCCGCGCATGACGGCCCCCCCGGCCGAAGGGGTTGGCGGGCAGGGTTGGATGCCCGGAGCCGAGGAGGAGGGCGACGTCCTGCGCGCGCCCGCCGGCCTGCTGGCGGGGGTCGCCTTCTCGCTGCCGGTCTGGCTGCTGCTGGCGGCGCTGCTGCCGCTGCTGCCCTGACAGCCTCTCGGCTTTGCGTCTGCGGCTTGGGTTGCGGGCGGGCTTGGGTTCAAGCGGCAAGGCGCGGGCGATGGAGCCTGCGGCTCGCCTGACCGCAGCCCGACCCACCACCCGCACACGACGCCGACACAAGCCGACAGGCCGCTACGTCACGCGGTCGAGTTCCTTGTCGTCGAGCGTGCCGGGCACCAGCGTCATGGGCACCGTCAGGCGGCTGGCGTAGCGCCCGGTGAGAGCCGTGATCAGCGGCCCCGGCCCGCCGCTGCCCGGCGCCATGGCGAGGACGAGGATGGAGATGCGGGGATCCTCCTCGAGCAGCGCGAGCAGCTCGTCGCGCGGATCGCCCTCGCGGATGATCAGGATCGGGTAGCCGCCGGTGATCTCGTTCACCTCGGCGGCGAGGCCGGCGAGCAGCTTTTCCGCTTCGGCCCGCCGTTCCTCCTGCATCATCACGCCGACACCGGCCCATTCCACGAGGCCGACCGGCTCGATCACCCGGAGCAGCGCCACACGCCCGCCGCCCTTGCGCGCGCGCAGGCAGGCGTAGCGCAGCGCCACCGCGCGCTCGGGGCTGTCGTCCACCACCACCAGGAAGATGCGGTCGCGTTTGGCGGCGGTGGTTGCGGCGGCGGCTTCCTCGGATGCGGGCATCGTGCCCCCTCAGCTGCGGCGGAACAGGACGCTGCCGAGCCAGCCCGCGAGGGCGGCCAGCAGGATGCACACCACACCATAGACCGCCGGCATGCTCCGCGCGACCGAGGCGATGGAGGCCGCGGTGCCGACACGGTCCACGCGCAGGAACAGTTCCTGCCGCGCGACGATCCGGCGCTCGCGCACCAGCAGCACCTCGATGCGGTAGTCGCCGGTGCGCACCGTGTCGGGGAAGGAGACGCGCGCGCTGAACAGCCGCCCGCCGGCCACCTGCACCGGGGTGGCGTATTCCTGCCAGCGCCCGTCCCGCTGCTTGAGCTCGAGCAGCGCGGCGCGGAAGGCGGGCGCCTGGCTGCCCTCGGCGCGCAGCGGCAGGGCATCGAGGCCGAGGCGGGCGGTGCGGCGGATGTCCTCGGGCAGGATCTCCCACACTGGACGGGTGGAGGCGAGGGCGTAGAAGCCCGGGACCTCGGGGAAGGTGGCCGAGGGGCCGTTGATCCAGAAGCCGAGGACCTTGACCTTGCGCCGCACGATCGTGGGCTGGTGCGGGCCCCAGGCGACGACCACCACATCCTCCCCGCTGTCGGGGCCGAGGAGGTGCTCGGTCGCGCCGAAGACCATGACGGAGGCGCCGGTGAAGCCGGTGGTGATCTCGACCCGATCGGTCGAGATGTCGGCAGTGAGCTGCGGCGTGCTCGCCGGCGCCTGCGCCGCGGCGGGCGCGGCGAGGGCGAGCAGCGCCGCCAGCGCCAGCACCGCCCCGCGGATCACGGCGCCGGCCCCAGGGCGAAGAGGTTCTCCGGCGCCCGCACGAGGCCGTAGAGCAGGCCGAGCGCGACGGCAAGGACGAGCAGCCCGAGCAGGGCGCGCGTCTCCTCCCCGCGCAGCCGCGCGCCCATCGCCGCCCCGAACTGCGCCCCGGCCACCCCGCCGGCGAGCAGCAGCAGCGTCAGCACGATGTCCACGCTGCCCACCTGGATCGCCTGCAGCAGCGTCACATTGGCCGAGACGAACACCACCTGGAACAGCGAGGTGCCGATCACCACCGAGGTCGGCATCCCCAGCAGGTAGATCATGGCGGGGACCAGCATGAAGCCGCCGCCCACCCCCATCACGGCCGAGAGGATGCCGATGCCGAAGCCGACCGCGAGCGGCGGCACCACCGAGATGTAGAGCCGCGACTTGCGGAAGCGCATCTTGAAGGGCAGGCCGTGCAGCCAGGTGTGCTGATTGGCCTTCCCGGCCGGGATGCCGGCGCGGCGGCGGAAGATGGCGCGCAGGCTCTCGCGCACCATCAGCATGCCCACGATGCCGAGGACGACGACGTAGAAGACCGCCACCGCAAGGTCCACCTGCCCCACCCGCCGCAGCACCGCGAAGAGCTGCACGCCGAGCAGCGAGCCGGCGAAGCCGCCCGCCAGCAGCACGACCCCCATGCGGAGGTCCACATTGTCGCGCCGCCACTGCGCGATCAGCCCCGAGACCGAGGCCCCGATCGTCTGGTTGGCGCCGGAGGCGACCGCGACGGGGGAGGGGATGCCGATCAGGATCAGGAGCGGCGTGAGCAGGAACCCCCCGCCCACCCCGAACAGGCCCGACAGCCAGCCCACGCCGAAGCCGATGCCGAGCAGCAGCAGGGCATCGACGCTCATCTCCGCGATCGGCAGGTAGACCTGCATCGCCCCCCGGCCCCGGTTGCGGTGGATCCTCGGACGCCAGGGGTTTGAACCCGGTGCGCCGAGGCGGCAAGGGACAATCGCCGCAGGACGCGGCAGGATTGCGGCAGCTCCACCCAGCCCGAGGTTCCCCATGACCCTCTCCCGGCGCGCGCTCCTCGCCGCCGCGCTCGCCGCGCCGGCGCTCCGCCCGCTCCGCGCCGAGGCGGCGCACCGGGTGCGCCTCGTGCATATCAACGACTTCCACAGCCGGCACGAGCCGGTGGCGCGGGCGAGCGGGCCCGCCTGCCGGCCGGATGCGCCCTGCCTCGGCGGGGCGGCCCGCCTGGCCGGCGCCATCGCCGCCGCGCGGGCCGAGGCCGCCGCCGCCGGGCGCGGCGTGGTCGCGGTGGACGCCGGCGACCAGTTCATGGGCAGCCTGTTCTACACCCAGCACCGCGGCGCGGCCGAACTCGCGGTCATGAAGGCCTGGGGCTGCGAGGCCATGGCCCTCGGCAACCACGAGTTCGACAACGGCCCGCCCACGCTCGCGCGCTTCCTCGCCGGGGCGGATTTCCCGGTGCTCGCCGCCAATATCGACACCCGCGCCGAACCGCTGCTGGACGGCCGGCTGCGCCCCTGGTGGGAGACGCGGCGGGGCGGCGCGCGCATCGCCTTCATCGGTCTGACCACGCCGGAGACCCCGCTGCTCTCCTCCCCCGGGCCGGCGCTGCGCTTCACCGACCCGGCCGAGGCCGCGAGCCGCGCCATCGCCGAGATCCGCGCCACCGGCCCCGCGACGGTGGTGCTGCTCTCCCACCTCGGCTACGGGCCGGACCGGCGGCTGGCGGCCGAGATCGCGGGCGTGGATGCGATCATCGGCGGCCATTCGCACACCCTCCTCTCGGCCGAGCCGGAGGCGGATGGCCCCTTCCCCGCGGTGGTCGAGGGGCCCGACCGCCCGGTGCGCATCGTGCAGACCGGCGCCTATGGGCGCTTCCTCGGGCTCCTCGACCTCGACCTCGCGGCGGATGGGCGGGTGGCGACGGTCGGCGGGGGCTGCCCGCCGGTCGGCGCCGCCTTCGCCGAGGATGCGCGCGTCGCCGCCCTGGTGGCGGAGTTCGCCCGCCCGCTCGAGGAGACGCGCCGCCGCCCGGTCGGCACGCTCCCCGCCGCCCTCTCCAACGCCGAGTGCCGGCGCGGCGAATGCGCCCTCGGCAACCTGGTGGCCGAGGCGATGCTGGCCCGCGCGCCGGGGGCCGAGATCGCCATCACCAATGGCGGCGGCCTGCGCGCCGGGCTGCCCGCGGGGCAGGTGACGCTCGGCGATGTGCTGACCACGCTCCCCTTCGGCAATACGATCGCCATCATGGGGCTGCGCGGGGCGGATGTGCTGGCCGCGCTCGAGAACGGCCTCGCCCAGGGCGCGGGCACGGCCGGGCGCTTCCCGCAGGTGGCGGGGCTGCGCTTCGCCTGGGACCCGGCCGCGCCGCCCGGCGCGCGCCTCCGCGGTGTGGCGGTGGCGGAGGGCGGGCGCTTCGTCCCGCTCGATCCGGCCCGGGTCTATCGCGTCGCGACCAACGACTTCCTGCGCCGCGGCGGCGACGGCTACGCGGTGTTCCGCGACCGCGCGCTCGACCCCTACGACGCCGGCGTGCCGATGGACGAGGCCCTGGCCGAGGCGATCGCGGCCGGCCGCGGGGCGGCGGCCGGC
>Ga0272446_1001951_pt1 | contig 29128 bp, 25 predicted proteins | sample YNPCB0061_FD_194587 | JGI IMG/M metagenome (GOLD analysis project Ga0272446, IMG submission 194587) | Hot spring microbial mat communities from Yellowstone National Park, WY, United States - YNP-CB-006-1 | ecosystem: Environmental > Aquatic > Thermal springs > Hot (42-90C) > Sediment | place...
AGGCGTGTTCGACGACCGGCTTGGGCCTCGGTTTCCCGACATGCGCCGCCCGTACGATCCGCAACTGATTAAAATAGCGACGCGTGCAGCCTTGGAACTGAGAATTCCAGTGCGGTATGGCGTGTACGTCGCAGTGAGTGGTCCCAGTTTGGAAACGCCAGCGGAAACACGTTTCCTGAGGCTCTTGGGCGCGGATGCAGTCGGGATGAGCACTGTTCCCGAAGTTATTGTCGCGAGGCAGGCGGGGCTCAGGGTGCTTGTAATGGCCGTCATCACCAATGTGAATCTCCCAGACGCAATGAGGCCCATTACGGTGGAGCAGGTCGTCAAGAACGCAAATCGCGCCCGATCGACCCTCGCAAAGCTCTTGAAAGCCATCATGGTCAAAATCCATTAGGAGGTCCTCTCGTGCAGCTCAGCAATGAGCAAACAGATCGGCATAGTGAGAGTCGCAAATCAACGCGGCGGAGATGGCTATGAACTCATCGCAAGATGCAGCGGATATAATTCTCCACAGCGGCCATATCCTCTCGAATCCAGATGTTGGCGAAGTGATGCCCCATGGCATGACGATAATAAAGGATCATGCCTTTATAGAGGTCAACGTTCCCTGGGATCCCGGTATTCGGGCGAACAAAGTCATCGACTGCACAAATTGTTTGATCATGCCCGGTATGGTCAACTGCCACACACATTGCGGAATGGGGCTCTTAAGGGGATTGGCGGATGACATGCCGCTTGATACGTGGCTGCATCGTTTTATCTTTCCTGTGGAGAACCAATGGGTAAAACCGGAATTCGTGTATCTCGGGTGCCTCGTGTCCATGGCTGAAATGGTCCTCAACGGCATCACGACCTGCGCGGACGGTTACTACTTCATGGAAAGCGCGGCGCGCGCCGCGATAACGATCGGTATGCGTGCAGTAGTCGCCCAAGGGATACTCGATGTTCCCACGCCGGATGTTCAGGATCCTGCACGCTGTCTAGACCGGGCAATGGAATTTCTTGAACGCTGCACGCGGCACGAATTGATACGCCCTGCATTGTTCTGCCACTCCCCGTACCTCTGCAGCCCTGCTACGTTGACTGCTGCAGCAGAAACGGCCAAGAATCACTCCCTGCTGCTCTTCTGCCATGTGGCAGAGACTGAAGACGAGGTTCGGTCGATTCGCGCTCGCTATAACGCGTCACCCGTGGCCCATCTCCTCAATTTAGGTATTTTGGGGCAAAACTTTGTTGCAGTTCATTGTACTCATGTGGATCCTGCGGAAATGGACATGATTGCCGAGACGCAGACCAAGGTGGTGCACTGCCCCGAGAGCAACATGAAGCTGGCGTCAGGGGCGGCCCCCATCGTTCAGATGCTTCACCGAGACATTTGCGTTGGCCTTGGCACGGACAGCGCTGCGAGCAATAACGACCTGGATATGATGGCTGAAATGCGCACGGCAGCCCTGCTGGCCAAACTGGTTGCGTCGGACCCGGCAGCCCTTGACGCCCCAACGGTAGTGCGCATGGCAACGATACAGGGGGCGCGGGTTCTAGGGATGAGCGACATGGTGGGCTCTCTCGAGCCCGGGAAGCGAGCGGATGTGGCGGTCATAGATATGACGGGGATGCATTTAACCCCGCTGTATGATACGATCTCTCATTTAGTGTATTGCGGTCGCGGTTCTGATGTGAGGGACGTTATCATCGACGGACAGTTGGTCGTGAGGAACAGAGAAATCCAAACAGTGGATCAAGAAGAAATCAAAGGTCGGGCAAGGGAAACAAGCCGAGAAATAAAGGCAGGCTTATAGTCGCGCCTTGGATGGGGTTGGCAGTGGTTGAAAAAATAACGTACAAAGACGCCGGCGTCGATACAGAGCTCGCGGATTCCGTCATTAAATCGTTGCGTGATGAGTTGCGTACGACGTTTCGGTCTGAAGTCTTCGGGCAAATGGGGGGCTTTTCGGCTTTGTTCAGACCCAACTGGCGTCAATACAAGTCCCCAATCTTGGTTTCTACCACGGACGGGGTGGGCACCAAACTCAAAATAGCCTTCATGACTGGGATTCACGATTCTGTCGGCCTGGATCTCGTAGCCATGAATGTAAACGATATTCTGGTTTCCGGCGCCGAGCCTTTATTCTTTCTCGACTATTTTGCCACAGGCAAATTGGACGCCCACACCATGAAAACAGTCGTGAAGGGAATAGCGCGCGGATGCTTACAAGCAGGCTGCTCACTCATCGGAGGAGAAACCGCTGAAATGCCTGACTTTTACCAGCCAGGCGAGTATGATTTGGCAGGTTTTTGCGTCGGTATGGTGGACGAAGCCAATCTTGTCAATGGAACCCGAGTTCGAGAAGGGGACAACCTGATAGGCTTGGCGTCGAGCGGCCTACACAGCAACGGTTTCAGCCTTGTGAGAAAGGCGCTGCTGGAAAAGAAGAAGTATCCTCTCGACCGCCACATCCTCGAGCTGGGGAAATCTTTGGGCGAAGAACTCCTCACTCCCACCGCAATCTATGTGAAACCCATCCTCAAGCTCATGGAAAAAACCCCTGTCAATGGGATGGTGCACATCACCGGCGGTGGTTTTGTCGATAACATCCCACGAGTTCTTTCTGAGCGCCTCAAGGCCGTTGTAGAATTAGGGACGTGGAAGGTTCCGCCGATTTTCGGCATTATCCAGCACGCTGCAAACCTCGAGAATCTAGAAATGTTCGAGACATTTAATATGGGCGTCGGGTTCATTGTCATCCTTGGGAAGGAGCACACCGACCGCGCGTTAGCCTTGCTCAACTCCCAAGGAATAGCCGCGTCGATCATAGGCGTTATCGAGCCTAGATCCTCAGGAGAGGAGCAAGTCGCTTTTGTATGAGAAAGCGCGAGATCGCCGCTGCCGTTTCACGCGGGACGAGGCTGCCCGATCGGTATGCTGCTGAGCTCAGTTGAGAGCATCGCTTTGATGGATCACGTAATCCCCGCAAAGAACGCGCCTCACCTCGACGACCTTTTGACAAGGCTTTCAGCCGAATCGGACCAGGAACTCGAAGCCCTCGTCTCGTCGCTCCTCGACACGCCAAATCCCTTTACAACCGCAAGCCGGATAGACGATCTACTGAACACGTCAGTAGGCCCGATGGTAGAAAAAATCTTAAGAAACCCCGAGCGCCGCGTCCCGTTTCTCAAGGCCATGGGAGGGTCGAGCTTTCTATATGCAACGGTCATGCGACATCTCGAATTTGTAGAAGAGTTTTTTTGGCGAGCACAATATCACACAAGAAAAAAGAGAGAAGATTTTGAAAAAGAACTGACGGCAGATTTAGCCCATACTTCGGATTGCCAAGAGCTGAAACGGATCCTGAGAGGCTACAAAGAACGGGAGTACCTCAGAATAGGGACGAGAGATTTAGCCGATATAGCCACGGTCAGGGAAACGATGGCAGAATTGTCAGACCTCGCATCCGCATGCGTTGCCGCGTCCCTAGATTTTCATTATGAGCGTCTTGGCGAAATGTACGGCTATCCCGAGAACTGCAGCCCACACAAAGGCCTTGTCGTCCTTGGACTGGGGAAAATATCAGGCGGCGAGTTAAATTTCTCTTCGGACATAGATTTGCTCTTTCTGAGGGGGCCAGAGGAAGGCGTCACAAAAGGGCCCAAAGTCATATCCGTGAAGCTTTTTTTTGAAAACCTTGTGAAAAATGTCGCTCGCAGTTTGTCCGAAATCACTCCTGATGGGTTCGTGTTTCGAGTCGATCTTCGTTTAAGGCCGGAGGGAGAAAAAGGCGAACTTGTCCCGTCTGTGAACAATGCGCTGGATTATTACCTGAGCTGGGGACGCACGTGGGAGCGCGCGGCCCTCATGAAGGCGCGTGTTATCGCCGGCGACCTGGAACTGGGAGAGGCGTTTCTTCAGGAACTGGAGCCATTCATTTATCGGAAGCATCTCGACTATTCGACGATTGAAGAAATGCGGGAGATGAAGTCCATGGTTGAACGCAGTTTGAGGAAAAAGCCCGGCGTCAACATCAAGCTAGGACAGGGTGGCATAAGGGAGATAGAATTTTTTGTGCAGACATTGCAGTTGATTAACGCGGGGAAGATGCGACGTTTAAGGTCTCCAAGCACGTACGAAGCCCTGCAGCTCCTCTCAGAAGGAGGAGTCCTTGACCGCAATACCGCTGAGTCGCTCGCCGATGCGTACATCTTTTTCCGCAAAACAGAGCACAGAATACAGATCGATCACCAGCTTCAAACTCATGAGTTGCCGAGGACCCCTGAGCAGCAAACAGAGCTGGCGCGTAGAATGGGGTACAAGGAAAATGCTCTGGTAAACTTTCTTGCAGACTTGGAATCCAAGAGGCAAATCGTAGAGGACCTCTTCGCCAGCATGTTCTATCACTCGGAGGAGGAAATCCTGAGTCAACTATCTCCTCTTACCAAGCGAATTGTTGAAGAGGCAGACAACCCCGCGACCCTCATCGATCTCCTCAAAGAGGCGGGCTTCCAAGAACCTGAAGAATCGTCTCAGCTTGTTCTCCAGTTATTGAGGCCGGCTGGCCGCACAGGGTTTTCCGAGAAGAGCAAGCGAATTCTGGAAAGACTCGCGCCCCTGTTCCTCGACGAAATATTGGAAACCCCAGAGCCTACGCCAACGCTTCGGGCCTTGGATCGTTATATCGACTCGCTGCATTCCAGCGCCTCCTATTTTTCCACGTTCCTGGAAAATACCGCCACTGCACGGTTTCTCGTACGCATATTGGGTGAAAGCCTTTTTTTCTCTGATATGCTGATTCGGCATCCCCAGATTATCGATTCCTTGATCGGAAAATCTGCACACGAAGGGCTCTCTGACAAGAAACAATTCGAAGACGACCTTGCTGAACGACTGGACAACTGTGAGGATTATGAATCACAGTTGGATGTGCTCCGGCGGTACAAGCACGAGCAATTGCTCGCAATAGGCGTCAAGCAACTCTGGGGAGAAGTCGATTCTGCGGCGGCCAGGGCTTGTATTACAGAGCTTGCAGAAGCGTGCCTCGGCGCTGCAGTGGAGATCGCCCACAAAGCGATAACGAAAAAATTTGGCGGCGGCCAAGGCGACCTCCCCTTCGCGGTGTTAGGAATGGGCAAACTAGGCGGCAAAGAAATGACGTACTTGTCGGACCTCGACATCGTTTTTGTGTATGAAGACGATCAGGAGCGACGAGGGAGCCTTTATAGCCATGACTGGTTTAGCCGGTTGGCTGCTCGTGTCATTTCCGTGCTGACGACGCATACGGCGGAGGGTAAAGCCTTTGAGATAGATACACGGCTGAGGCCGTCCGGGAACAAAGGTCCGCTTGTTTCATCTTTGAACTCTTTTCGCGACTATCATAAGGACGCATCCAAGCTGTGGGAAAAACAAGCTTTGATCAAGGCTAGGCCAATAGTCGGACCGCAATATTTGAAAGACGAGCTGGCTGGTATCGTAAGAGATTGTCTGATCCGCGCAGCTGCTTCTGATGAGGACCTCAGAGAAATTGCTCAACTGAGGGGGCGGATGGAACAGGAAATAGCAGAAGAGGACAAATATCACGTTGACCTCAAGACGGGTCAAGGCGGTCTGGTCGATGTGGAGTTTTTTGTGCAAGGACACCTTCTCAAATACGCTGCCAAAAATCCTGAGCTTCTGCGCCAAAATACGTTGGAGGCCTTGGCCGGGCTTTACGACCATGGCTTGATTGACGCCGAGACCTTTACAACCCTAGACAAGGGCTACCGTTTTCTCATAAACCTAGAAGACCGCCTCAGGCTCATGGAGCACAGGATTGTTGACAGAATTCCTCTGACAAGCAAAAAAATCAGAGGGTTGGCCAGAAGGCTGGGCTACACAGAACAAGGAGGCGAACGGCTTCTCGAAGATTATTTTTCCATCACACGGGCTATACGAGAAATCTACCTCTGTTTTTTCGGAAGGACGGTATCAGCCACGCAAACATAAGCGAAATTGTCAGCGCCCGAGATCGTGGCACAGCCCACTTTGTCGCTCGACCCCTGGCTCGAGCTGCATGAACAAGGGATTCCATGAGGGCGCAAGCATATAGGAGATACGACGTGAATACGGTTGAACTGTATGACACCACTTTAAGAGACGGCGCCCAGACGTGGGGCGTGCATTTTTCCGTCGAGGACAAACTGCGGATTACAAAAAAGCTTGACGAACTGGGAATAGATTTCATTGAAGGAGGATATCCGGGTTCCAATCCAAAGGATCGCCGGTTTTTCGAAGCCACAAAGGGCCTCAGTCTCAAGCACGCAAAGATAGTGGCATTTGGAAGCACGTGTCGGGCAGACACGTCCCCTGAAAAAGATTCCCAAATCAAGAACTTGATCGAAGCCCGGACTGACGCGGTCACAATCGTCGGTAAGAGTTGGGACCTCCATGTCACCGACGTCCTGGCAGTGTCGCTCCAAAAAAATCTCGCCATGATTTCCGAGACGATCCGGTTTATTCGGCCGTACTTCAAAAAGGTGATCTTCGATGCCGAGCATTTCTTCGACGGATTCAAAAACGACCGTGAATATGCATTGGCCACGCTGGAGAGCGCAGTGAAGGCGGGCTGCGACCTGGTCGTGCTCTGTGACACGAATGGGGGGACGCTGCCCCTGGAGATCTGCGAGATTGTCAAGGAAGTGAAAGAAAAAACCCCGGCGCCGCTTGGAATACACGCTCACAACGACTCAGAGACGGCGGTGGCCAATACTTTGTGCGCGGTGGCGTCAGGAGTCACTCATGTCCAGGGTACAATCAATGGGATTGGTGAACGTTGTGGAAATGCGAACTTGATTTCCATCATTCCCGCGCTGGCCCTCAAGATGAACTGCCTGCAGGTAGATCCAAGGCGGCTGCGTTTGCTGAAGCACGTTTCCGAATTTGTCGATGAAATGGCCAACCGGACGCCGCTCAAATCCCAGCCCTATGTGGGAGCGGCAGCCTTTGCCCATAAGGGAGGATTGCACAGCAGCGCAGTGGTCAAAAATAGCGCCGCGTACGAACACGTGGACCCCGAAATTGTTGGGAATTTCAGACGGTTCCCTATGTCGGAGCAAGGGGGACGAGCCGCGCTCATACAAAAGGCGTCCGAGTACGGCATACACCTCGACATAAACGATCCCCGCGTCGCCGAAATCCTCAGGACCATGAAAGACCTTGAAGCCCTCGGCGCCCATTACGAGGCTGCAGAAGGCTCCTTCGAACTTCTCATGAAGAGGATGCTCGGGCTGCATAAACGGTTTTTCACGCTTCACGGCTTCCACGTGAACAACATAAAAAGACAAGGGGACACCAAGACCTTTTCTGATGCAGTTGTGCGAATCTTTGTCGGCGACAAAATGGAGTTTTCCGCGGCCGAGGGCAATGGGCCGGTGCATGCGCTGGACTTGGCTTTTCGAAAGGCTCTTGAAAGTTTCTATCCTTCCGTCAGCGAGGTAAGGCTTACCGACTTCAAGGTGCGCGTCCTTGAGGGCTCCTCAGGGACCAGCGCGACTGTGCGCGTGCTCATCGAGTCCACCGATGGAGAAGACGTCTGGTGGACAGTCGGTTTCAACGAAAATATCATTCAGGCTTCTTGGGATGCGCTGGTGGACAGCATCGATTACAAGCTCCAGAAAGATCTTGCCTCATGACGGACAAGGAAAATCGAGTGGTGGCGCACTCCTCTATACGAGGACTGATCATCCTAGGGCTGGCGCTTTCGCTGGTACTCATGATCTCTCGGGCTTTGAAACAATCATACTGGGGAGCGGCGTCCGTCACAGGCGAGGGCGATTGCGCATACCAAGTGCTGCGAGGAAAAACCTTGTTGGGAACGATACGGTTTCACGCTCCAGCCAACGTCTCGGATATTGTCCAGGGGCTGGGACTCCCTTTGTCGGAGAAATTGACCGGCGATGAACGCCTCGTTCCCTGCGACAGCGCAATCGATATCGAGGCGGAGGATCGAAACTGCCGTTGGGCGCCGCTCAGCGCTTCCGTTTTGGTGGCCCTTGGGGGAAAAATAGACCTCAATTCCGCGCAGATAGAAGACCTCATTCTCGTCCCAGGCGTGGGAGCGAAGCTCGCCAGCGCGATAGTGGATTATCGCGCCAAACATGGGCCGTTTCATTCGCTTGCAGATTTGGAAAGGATTCCCGGGGTCGGGGCAAAAAAGAGGGCAAAAATGGAGCCTTTTCTCAAAATTACGCCATGGAGCGATCTCCAGAGGTAATCTCACATTGCTGCGAACCGCTTGACATGCCTTTACACCCCTCTCGTTTTTTCAGGCCAGATATATTTGTGCAGGGGCGCCTGCATTCTCACCTCCAGGTTGTCCGATAATATCCACTGAGCAAGCTCAGCGGCTGAGAGTTCGTTGTGGACTGGGGAAAACAGCACCGCGCTTGGAATGTCTTTTAATCGACGGCGCAGGGTTTCCCGCGCCCATTCGTAATCAATCCTGTCTCCAATGACGAACTTGATCTCATCATAAGGCATTAAAAGAGCCAGATTTTCCCACCGGTTTCTGTGGCATTCTCCACTGGAGGGGCATTTTAGATCCATGATTCGCACAACCCGCTCCGGCAGCAATGAAATGTCCAGGGACCCATTGGTTTCGACGAGGACCACTCGACCGGCCTCCAACAAGGCTTGGGCAAGCAGCGGCGTTTCAGGCTGAAGAAGCGGTTCGCCTCCTGTGATCTCCACAAGTCTGACATTATGAGAAAGGACCATGTCCACGATGATGGGAATCTCCATAGGAGTCCCTTCCTCTCGGGCATAAGTGGAGTCGCAATAGCGGCAGGCAAGGTTGCACCCTGTGAGCCTGACGAATGAGCACGGCAGGCCGACGAACGATGACTCGCCCTGGATGCTTTTGAATATTTCGCAGACCATGAGGCTCATATAGTCATTCTAAAAAGTTATGTCTCGGTCTTGCAGAAAGGCCGGCTTGCCCTCGGAGTTGAGTCAATCCCGAGGCTCAAACCGGCCTTCGTATCGTTATCCGACAAGGCGCAATCTAGCGCCTTTCTATGGAGTTCAGCATGCGCCAAAGAGCGTATGAGAGTCATTGCGCCGCGACGCATCGAAATTGCCTGAGAAAAGCCCGCTAGGTTGCAAGTACACAAATCAGTATGCCGCCGTTGGAGGCCGCACGGGCTCGTAGGCTATACGGCTGGTCGAGGAAGCAACCCTGCTCGCTCGGCTATTTCGCCTACTTTCTCCTCCCACTCAATGGCCATAATGTGAACGCCAGCAATGCCTTTCATTTCCCGAAGCTGTTGGATGGTCTCCACGGCGATCTTGATCCCCTCCTCAGCCTGGCTCTCCTTAGGGGTCCCCTTCATGCGCTGGAGAAGCTCGTCAGGCACGTCCATGCCCGGGACGTTATTGGCCATGTAACGGGCCATGCCAAAAGACTTAAACGGCGTCACGCCTCCTAAAATAAAGACTTTTTCATGGAGGCCGCGATCCACGACCTGCTTCATCCATTCCGCAAACTTCTTGATGTTGAAAATACACTGGGTCTGAATGAATTCGACGCCGGCTGCGACCTTTTTAGCCAGCCGCGGTACCCTGATTTCAAAGGGATCGGCAAAGGGATTGGCTGCAGCTCCTATAAAGAGCTTCGGCGCAGTCTTGATCTCTTCTCCACCTAAAAAGCGGCTCTCATCTCGCATCTTGCGCACCATCCTGATGAGCTGGATGGAGTCCAGGTCAAAGACGTTTTTTGCCTGGGGATGGTCGCCAAATCGCTGGTGGTCGCCGGAGAGGCAAAGCATGTTTTTGATGCCGAGGGCGGCGCCTCCGAGTATATCGCTTTGCATGGCGATTCGGTTCCGATCCCGACAAACCATCTGCATAACAGGCTCCATGCCTTCCTGCATCATGATTACAGAAGACGCAATAGAGGACATTCGCACCACGGACGTCTGATTATCTGTAATGTTAAAAGCATCAGCTTTGTCTTTCAGAATCCGACATTTCTTGCGAACAGCCTCGGGATCCGCGCCTCGGGGAGGACCGCATTCGCCTGTGACCGCGAAATGACCGGCGCGAAGTATTTTTTCAAGTCGGCTGTCGGTTACACATTCAGTGCTCATCTTTGAAAGTCCTCCCTAATCATTGTTCGTGGACCGCCATCTCTGCTGGACCTCCAATCATTTGCCTCGATGATTTGCTCGTACCTGTCCATGAGGTTGAGGGATTTGAGACGGTCTATGATGAGTTGCCAGGCGCAGTCAACCTGAGGATCGATCTCACATTTCCCGTTTGTGGAACCGCCGCAAGGGCCGTTGAGAAGGCTTTTTGAGCAGCGGGCGACAGGACATATTCCTGCGGTGTAGTAAAGTTTGCAGTCGCCGCATGTTTGGCAGCGCTCGACGTAATATCCTTCCTTTTTGGAGCCTCCCACAAACGTGGTGTTAAGAGCGGGATACACGGGCATGGTAGGGTAACGTTCGGCGACATATTGTACGCCTACCCCGCATGCGAGAGAAAGGACGCCGTCTATCTGCCCTACTATATCGCTAATCTGTTCTACATACTCGGGATCGCACTGACGCTCGATGGTCTTTTCTGTTATCTCCAAAGGATCGTTGTCTTTTTCTCGACTCATTCGGAGTTGGCTGGAAAGGACTTTTACCGCGTCATCTCCGCCGGTAAGACACACCGTGACACAACCGCCGCACCCTAGCACAAGAATTTTCTTGTGGCCGTTGAGCATCTTGACGATTTCTTCGAACGGTTTTCGTTCACCTATGACCATAATTATGCCTCCAGTCCTGCTGTTGACAAAACAGATAAATCCTATGCCTATGCAGCCTCTTTTGTGGCCGCAGATTGAGTTTTCCGAAGAGGGCTTGGGCCAAGGGCCTTGATCCGCTCTGTGAATTCCCGAGCCACCTCGGCGAATCTCGGTCCCATCGCGGCGCTCATGTTGAACATCTCAAGGCGTTCAGGTTCAAGACCGACTTCTTGGATAAGCTTTTTCGTGTAATTCACTCTGGGTTTTGCGACGAGATTGCCGTGGATAAAATGACAGTCTCCCTCGAGGCATCCAGCGACATACACCCCATCTGCGCCTTTCTCGAACGCTCTGAGCAGAAGTATAGGGGTCACCTTGCCCGTGCAAGGGAGCCGTATAATGCGGATGTTCGGCGGATATTCAAGGCGCATACTGCCGGCAAGGTCCGCGGCGCCGTATGCACAGTAGTGGCAACAAAAAGCTACGATGATTGGCTCAAAATCTGCCATACTATATCTCCCTAGATAGAGTTTCAATGGTGTTGAGGCAGGCGGAAAGTTAGACTAAACGAAGAGGAAAAAAAAAGCAAGTACAGCGAACCGCGCAAGAAGATAGTTTCCCTGCGCCTAAACGTCTTCCCAGGCTTGCTCCAAGGACGAGTCGTCCAGAAGACGCCGGATGTAGATAATTTCTTCCCTATCCTGGAAATCGCGCGGTTTTGATTCGCCCCGCACATTGGCGGCAAATAACGGCCTTTTTTTGAAAAGCTCGCGCAAGATCGTCGCCAGGGGGTATCCCAAGTTTTCGATGCCGCCCTCGTATTTTCGGACGAAAGTCATTGCTTCGCGCCTCAAGGAAAGAATGGATTGAAAACCATAACGGAAAAGCGTCTCGATATGGCGGTTGATGAGCAGGTCCGTTGCAGCGGCGGGCTCGCCGTCTCCCAACTCCTGCAATGCGATGTTTATGTACCCGCTTGCCTTGCGGAGACTCTTGGTGAGGTCTTCGTATAGCGATGGGTCAAGGGAATCCGCAACGATGATCTTGTTCGCCAAGTGCGCAAGCTCAGAGGAAATCCTGTCCCTGTCTTGGGAGTCGGTCAACTGATCGAGGCACTGTCTAAACAACGAAGTGGCTGGTATGGTTTTCAAGGGATAGGCAAGAGGGGCGGCGTCCGGGTCATCGTATTGCGGGGATTCCACGTCACGAGGCGCTACAGGACTAGCCGCAAGTATGTGACGGACGCCGGAGTCCTGATATATCTCGAGGGCTTCTTCAAAACACGGAAAGCCCTTTTCAGCCAATCGGGCCCGCCGAAAATGAAGAGCCGCTTCTTCGAAGTCAGAAGAGAGTCCACAGGCAAGCGATTCCATCACGGTGAAATAGTAGTTCGTGTCCGCCTCGTAAAGAGCTTCCAGGAGCGCCTTGAGGGAATCCTCGAGAGATGGCGCTGGAAAGTCCACATAGAAGACATCTTCCAACGTATAGGCTGGCAGGGTGTCCGATTCCTCGACATAGTCAACGTCAGCGTTTCTGGTTTTTACCGTGAGAAACGGGTGAAGCATCGCGACAAGGAGTTCGGGGTCCAACGTGGTAAGCAGGTCCTGTACCTGGTCGATTGGCAATTGGGCAAATATGTCCAACCACTTGGCAATTCCATCAGAGTAGAGCATGTCTTTCTTCCAAAACTCGAGGTCAGCGCAGTGCTGCAATTGTTTGGTCGAGGCCAAGGATAGCAGTTGCAACGCCTCTTCTTCTGAGAGAGCCTTTGTCAGGTAATAGAAATCTTCGTCCCTCAGTTCACGAACGAGCGCCTCGGGCCTGTTGAGTGATTGAATAACCCCGAAAAAGGCCCGCGGGGAAAGAGGGCCCAAGAGTCTCACCAGTCTGCGAGGGGACGCCTTGTTCAAATGACGTCGGAGAAGCTCGATCGATGCTACCCGTTGGTTGCCGCCCATAAAAATAGTTTATATGGTGTTCATGGGGAAAGCAACAGCGGGTGTGTTGCGAGTGGAATCACGAGAGAGTAAATTGATCGCAAATGGAAGCAGCGAATTTGTGCGGCGACAAGGAGCCGCTGGCGTACCAAGAAGGCGGAAAAGTTTTTTTGTTTAATTTTGCTACGCTTTAAGGGAGGACAAAAGGATGGAAAAACTTACGGGCAAAGCAATCATCGCAATGGGCGGAGGGCCAACGGCAGTTATTAATCAATCGTTGGTGGGGGCTGTCTTGCAGGCCCGACAATATCCTCATATTACGCAGTTCTATGGCGCGTTCCGAGGGGTTGAAGGGCTTGTGGAAGAACAGCTCGTCAACCTTTCAGAGGCGACGCGTCATAATTTAGAACAAGTGGCCAGGACGCCGGGAGCCGGCATCAGGAGTACACGATTAAAGCCCGACGAAGACTATTGTCACAGAATATTTCAGGTATGCAAGGCGCATGGCATCCACTACTTCTTTTACATCGGGGGAAACGATTCTGCTGAAACCTGTAGGATATTGAATCGCTTTGCGCTCTCAGAAGGCTACGAGTTGAGGGTCATGCATATACCCAAAACCATCGATAATGATCTCAAGGTGACTGACCATTGTCCCGGGTATGGGTCGGCCGCGAAATTCGTCACCCAGGCATTCAGCGGCGTCAATTTGGACAACCGCTCTCTGCCCGGGGTCTATATAGGGGTAGTCATGGGGCGCCATGCAGGTTTCCTGACCGCGGCTTCGGTGTTTGCTCGAAAATATGATGATGACGGTCCCCATCTGATTTATCTGCCTGAGCGGACGTTCAATTATGAGTCGTTTCTGGCAGACGTCGATGAAGTATATTCGAAATACGGCCGAGCGGTGATCGCCGTGTCCGAAGGAATCGAAGATCGAGACGGGAAGCCGGTTGCCGCCAGTCTCGTGGGACGCGTGGAACACGACGCCCATGGAAACATCCAGTTGTCTGGCACTACATCGCTCGGCGACGCGCTTAAGGAATTAGTGCAGAAAGAGCTCAAGATAAAACGCGTCCGCTCTGACACCTTTGGATACTTGCAAAGATCGTTCCTTGGCTGCGTCAGTCAAGTGGATGCAAATGAAGCCCGGGAAGTGGGCGAGAGGGCCGTACAGATAGCAGCGTGGCATAGAGTGGACGGCTCCATCGTGATCGAAAGGGTCGGCGACTATGGAGTGAGGTACAAATTGGCATCTTTGGATGAGGTTGCCAAGGATACGAAGTCCATGCCAGACAGTTTTATCGATGGGACAAACAACGTGACCACAGATTTCAAGAACTATGCGCGGCCGTTGTTGGGTGAACTGCCCGTGTATGAAAGAATACACGCGCCCAAAGTGGAACCGATACTCCACAAGGAATGAAACCCCCACTTGGCAGAAGAAATTTTTTATTGGACGTGCAGTTTTTGATTTAAGCATTCAGGGGCTCTGTGGAGCGCGGAAGGGATGAGAATCATGCCAGGACTGGCTGCTGGCGTCGAGAACATGTCGCAGCGAAGTTTTGTCCGAGTACAAATAGGTCATGCCGATGACGCCTTTCATGTTTTGGAGATCGGCGCGGCGAGCCCCTGAGCATGAAGTTCATTGACATAGGAAAGTCAAAGGAGCGTGTTTTGAGAAGCGATGCAATGAAAAAAGGAATAACAAGGGCGCCCGCTCGGGCGCTTATGGCGGCTCTGGGACTGACCAGGGACGAGATAGAAGGGCCGATTGTAGGAATAGCCAATTCTGCGAACGAAATTGTGCCCGGTCATATCCATCTTTCCGCGATAGCGAACGCCGTCAAAAGCGGCGTGAGAAGCGCTGGTGGAACGCCGCTAGAATTCGGCGTCATTGGGGTGTGCGATGGCATCGCGATGGGGCATCAGGGAATGAAGTACTCTCTTGCTTCCAGAGAACTGATCGCTGATTCCATCGAAATAATGGCCATGGCGCATCTTTTTGATGCCATGGTGTTCATACCGAACTGCGACAAAATCGTGCCTGGAATGTTGATGGCCGCGCTAAGGCTGAACATTCCATCCGTCGTGGTGAGCGGCGGCCCCATGCTCAGCGGCCTCTACCATGGGAACAAAGTCGATGTAATAGACGTCTTCGAAGCCGTGGGCAAAGTCAGCCAAGGCATGATGACCGAAGAAGAACTGGCCCAGCTCGAGGAAAGCGCGTGTCCTGGGTGCGGGTCGTGCGCAGGCATGTTCACTGCCAACTCCATGAACTGTTTGACCGAGGCCCTTGGGTTGGGGCTTCCTGGAAATGGCGCCGTACCCGCGGTATCCGCAGCCAGAATAAGGCTGGCGAAAAGGGCGGGCGTCCAAGTGATGGCCTTGCTCGAAAAAGGGCTTCGCCCGCGGGACATAGCAACCAAGCGCGCCTTTGAAAACGCGATTGCGGTGGATATGGCCCTTGGGTGCTCCACAAATACGATCCTCCATTTGCCGGCCATTGCTCGAGAGGCGGGCATTCAGCTCGACCTCGAGCTATTTGAGTCCATCAGCGACAAGGTTCCCAACATCTGCGCTCTGTCTCCCACGGGAAGACACCACATGGAGGACCTCGATGCTGCGGGCGGTATTCAAGGAGTCTTGAAGCGGCTCGCTGCCGGAGGGCTCATCGATGGGTCAGTCATGACGGCCATGGGGCGTCCATTGTCAGAAATTTTGGCGCACGCTCGCGTTGAGGATGACAGTGTGATCAGACCCTTGGATAAGCCGTATAGACCGAGCGGCGGCATAGCCATTTTGAGAGGCAATCTCGCACCAGATGGGGCCGTCGTGAAACAGGCGGCCGTCGCGCCAGATATGCAAGTGCATGAGGGGCCGGCGCGGGTGTTTGACAAGGAGGAAGACGCTGTTGACGCGATTCTCACGGGAAAGATAATGGCAGGGGATGTGGTGGTGATCCGCTATGAGGGCCCCAGGGGTGGGCCTGGGATGCGAGAAATGCTAGGGCCCACCTCTGCGCTGGCTGGCATGGGCCTTGATGCGAGCGTCGCCCTGATCACCGATGGTCGATTCAGCGGCGGGACGAGAGGCGCGGCCATAGGCCACGTATCGCCTGAAGCCGCGGCTGGAGGCCCCATTGCGCTCATCAACAACGGCGACCGCATCAAAGTGGACATCCCAGGCAAAAAGATTGACGTGCTGCTCGATGATGAGACGCTGAGGAAGCGTAGGAAGGCGTGGACGCCTAGAACCGGCGCGATGTTTGGGGGTTACCTCGACCGATATGCCCGACAGGTCGGTTCCGCTGCGGGCGGAGCGGTGTTTGAATGACGCCAATGGACGCATAATGACAATAAGTGATGTGGATGCTCATTTTATGAGAATCGCCATCCAGCTCGCCAGAAGGGCTGGAGAATACGGCGACACGCCCGTCGGCGCGCTGGTGGTGCAGGACGGGCAGATCCTGGGCGAGGGGTACAATCGCATCGAACGCGACCGAGATCCCACGGCCCACGCCGAACTCATCGCCTTGAAGGAAGCAGCAAGGCGAAAGGGGGACTGGCGATTGCACGGCGCCACGCTATATGCTACATTAGAACCTTGCGTGATGTGCGCAGCGGCTGCGTTGCATGCACGAGTCTCACGTGTAGTGTTCGGCGCGTACGACGAACGCTGGGGCGGCGTTGGCAGCTTGTTCGACCTCTCGCATGACCCGCGAACAAACCATGAGTTCGAAGTGGCGTCAGGCGTGGAAGCTGCGACGTGCGCGGAGCTGTGCCGTAATTTTTTCGCCCAGGTGCGGCAGGGCAAGGTCCCTGATCCGAGTGACGCGACAGCAAGCAATGACAGGGCGCAGAAAGGTTCTTCTCGGTAGCAGGAAGCGGCGTCTGCCAGGGCGTCAGATCATAGCGGCCTATTGCCGAGGCCAGTATGATTGCGCCTCGAGTTTCCTCGACGAGGGGGCGCGGGGTCCTCTAGTTGACGGAACGCACCAGAATCGGTGCAGCGCAGAAAAGGCGTAGGCCAGGTTTCAGAAGCGGAGAGATGCCCGAGTGGTCGAAGGGGGTTGACTCGAAATCAATTGTACCCGCAAGGGTACCGGGGGTTCGAATCCCTCTCTCTCCGCCACACCATTCTTCATGGCAGCTCTGGGAACTTCGGTCGCCGCGGGATACACTGTGTAATTATGAATCATGGTGCTGCGTGGGCCAATTCTGTGGCAGCCGCTACACTTCCGAATCCGCCTTGTACGCGCATAGTGCGCCGCACATGGTGCACGTTTCGTGGTCTTCACGACAGGTTCTTTTTCTAATCTCGCGAGCAAGGTCTGGATCGAGGGCCAGTCGTATTTGCTCTTCCCAATTGCGGTCTTTTCGAGCGCGGCTCATCTGCCTGTCCCATTCCCACGCGCCTGGATGTTTCCTCACGAGGTCTGCTGCATGCGCGGCGGCTCTGGCGGCCAAGACCCCCATACGCACATCGTCGGCGTCTGGCAGCCCCAGGTGTTCAGTCGGAGTGACATAACATAGGAAGTCGGCGCCGGATGCGGCTGCAATAGCTCCTCCGATCGCGGAAGTAATGTGGTCAAGTCCCGGGGCAACGTCCGTGACGAGGGGCCCCAGCACATAGAACGGAGCGCCGTCGCATAGCTTCTTTTCCAGCATCATCTGAGCCGGTATCTGATCCAGAGGCACATGCCCCGGGCCTTCGATAATCGCTTGCACCCCCTTTGCTCTCGCTCGACGGTTGAGCTGTCCAAGGGTGACCAGTTCCTCTATCTGGGCAGCGTCCATGGAATCTGCCAAGGCCCCGGGCCGCAGGCCATCGCCAAGACTCAACACCATGTTGTAATGCCGGCAGATATCGAGCACTTCGTCGTAACGTTCGAACAGGGGATTCTCCTTGCGGTTTACCCTCATCCACCTCGCCAGAAAACTGCCCCCACGACTCACTATCCCGCACACCCGTGGTTGCTGCGCAAGGCGTTCCAATGCGGCGAGGTTCACTCCGCAGTGGACTGTGACGAAGCTAATGCCGTCCTCGCCATGCTGGCGAATGGCGTCGAGCATCTCGTCAGGTTCCATATCTTCACCCCCGCCGCGTCTTCGTGTCGCTGCCACGATGGCCTCGTAAATGGGTACCGACCCGACAGGCACGGCCGACGACGCAATGATCTTGCGACGGACTGACCTTAGGTTGCCGCCGGTGGATAAGTCCATGACAGAGTCTGCCCCAGCTTTGAGAGCCGCCTCGAGCTTTCTCAACTCCCGATCTTCATCATGGAGGTCTTCGGAAGTGCCTATGTTCGCATTGACCTTCACCGTCAGCCCTTCACCCACCGCAACGATAGCGCCGCTCGGAGGCGCCTTGAATATCGCGATCTTTCCAGACACCAGCTTCTCTTCCAGCGCCGCCGGTTCGACGCCCTCTTTACGGGCTATGGCATCAATCATATTTTTCAAGTCTGCATTCTCCGCATGTTTTTGTAGTTAGTATAAGAGCGTCTGTTACTCTTGTCTATCCCCCGCATCAGCGGCCGTGTGTGGGCAGGTTTCCCCACAACCCGCAAGCCGTTGGGTGTCCAACACATTGAGATTCTTTTGTTTCGAGAATATAGTAGCGCCGCTAACCGGTAGCCGCGACGCTGCTCTTCGGCACGGCAGGCTGGCTCGTCCTGATCTTTCAAGGGCATGCCAGCGAGATATGAGGGCAGTGTGAGGCAGGCTCGGTTCGCCTTAAGTAATGCTGTCTCGTCTTGAACAGAAGTTCCCAATGAGTTCCCCAAGACGCCCCCCCAATTGGCGCGGCATGCGCTTATTTCTTGCTGCCTTATCTCTGTTCGTTTTGACGGCCTGTCCGTTTCGCTCCTTGCGAGAGGGCGACGCCCCGACGCAATTGCCCCCGGAGGGCTACCAGAGCCTTGATCGCTTTCCCTTTCGTGAGGCGTGGTACGGCATCTACTTCGACGATGACAAGATTGGGTACAGCCACTTCAAGATCAAGCAAGGCAAGAACAGCTTTGTGATAGCATTCGATTCGGTCGTACGACTGGGAATAGGCGCTCAGACGAAAGAAATTGACCTGAAGGAGTCGGTGAACGTCAAACCGGACCTTACCTTGCTGTCCTTCGATTCACTGGTAATCATGGATAAAAAACAAATGCAGATGCGTGGGGTGGTCAAGGAGTCTCGACTCGAGGTCGAAATCGTTGTAGGCGGAGAAAACATGAAACGAGACTATGAAGTTTCAACGACGGTCTATCATTCGTCTGCGGTCTCTTTGATGCCGGCGCTGAGAGGGATCAGAGACGGCCAGATGTACAGCTTTCTGACGTTCAACGCCCAAAAGCAGCAGTTGGAGAAGGTGGAGCAAACGATCTCTCGCGTGACGGGCGCCCCTGGTCCCAAGAAGAGTGTGTGGAAGGTCAGAACTGTTTGCGGCGACTCCGTGCTGCACTCGTGGTTGAACGAACAGGGACTGCCAATCATTGACAAAGGCGCAAAGGAGCCGATCATTACGTTTCTGGAAGACGAAACGTCTGCCAAGAATTTTCTTAAGCGCAAGAAGCAGGGGGCTCTGCCCCGCAATATCACGAATCCTTTCGCATGTGCGGAACCAGTGGCGCGGGGCTTTGCCGATATGGGAGGGTGAATACAGGACGCATTTTGCACAGAATAGCGCCGACATATTGCCTCAGGCCTCTCTTCAGCATATAATTTCGTCGCCTTTCAGAAGTCGATTACTTTGCGCGGAGGTGCAATGCCCATGGATGTATGTAAAATTACGTATTGCGGGGTTTGAAACTATCGACCGCAGGCCGTCGGACTGGCGGACGAACTTGAACGAGAACTTGGCATTAAATCTGAACTCATTGAATCGGGCGGCGGCGTATTTGAAGTCGAATATCAAGGCAAGCTCCTCTTCTCGAAGAAACGGCTCGGACGTTTTCCCAATAAGGGAGAGGTGCCTGAGATTATTCAGCGGGGTTGAAAAGGCGTCGGGCAGACGATCCTGATGCTTCATGAGTCAGTTGTTTTGGGCTCACAGCGCGGCTGCAAGGTCCGCTTATCTTCTCACGCAAAAGAGGGCAGCAGCATGGTAATACAATGCCGATCCTGCAAGGGACTTATCCGATGCGACCCTGTTCTTGCCAGCGGGGATATGGCTCATAGGATCCGCTGCCCGCATTGTGGCCGAGAAGGCTTTATTGTCCGTAGCAAGCCTCTTGAGCGCGACGCTGACTTGGAAATCCTGACGCCGGAACCGGACTTGGATAAAGATATTGTCTTAGAGCAACGTGGCGAAAATAGCCACTTTCGTGAGAAAAAGGATGTGTGGGAACTGGAGGCGCCCCAGGGATACCGGGAAGAAGTGGAAACCATGAGCGGCGTGCAGAGGCCTTTTGGCGCAAAACCGGCGGCGTCCGGCATAAACTGGGTGAGATGGATTGCCGCTTCCCTCGCCGTCGTTATTGCTTTTGCCCTTTTTGTGAATTTGATATTGCCAGGACCTACGGGGCGCAAATTGTTCGGAGGGGTGACATTTCAGGGCCATGGAACAGGCGCTGACACGCCAATCGAGAATAGAGCAAAATGATCTTACTCAGGGAAACGCAAGAGAAAAAAGAGCGCCTCTTTCTCGCTCCGTATGCCCTCGCCTCAGAGAGGACAAAAGGGCGACAGTACCAGGAACGTGAATGCCCATATAGGACGGCATTCCAACGCGATAGGGATCGCATCATTCATTCCAAGGCGTTCAGGCGTCTCGAGTATAAAACCCAAGTGTTTGCCTATTACGAGGGGGACCATTATCGGACACGGTTGACGCATACACTGGAAGCCGCGCAGATTGCCCGCAGCATTGCCCAGTATCTTGGGGCCAACGAGGACTTGACCCATGCCATTGCCTTGGCCCACGATCTGGGACACACCCCTTTCGGTCACGCGGGCGAACACGCCCTTCACGATTTAATGGCGCCGCATGGAGGGTTTGAACACAACTATCAATCGCTGAGGGTTGTGGATTTGCTGGAGGCGCGGTACCCCGAATTTCCAGGTCTGAATCTGACTTACGAGACGCGCAGCGGCATTATCAGGCATTCCACGGTGTATGACAATCCGCGCCCCGATGTGGCCGCCGCATTTATGCAAGACCCCCAACCATCCCTAGAGGCCCAAATCGTCAATCGGGCGGACGAAATAGCATACAACTGCCATGACATAGAAGATGGATTGCGATCAGGCTTCTTTCAGGAGGCGGAGGTGTCAGAACTACCCCTGTGGGATGAAGTCACTCGGATCATTACCGATCGCTATCCTCATCTAGATAAAGACACCTTGCGCTATCAGTGTATTCGCGCGCTCATCGATACCTTTATCCGGGACTTGGTGGAAGAAACAGAAAACCGACTCGCGGCGAGTGGGTTCGATTCTCCTGAAGCATTGGCCCAGGCGCAAGAACCGGTGGTGGACTTTTCCCCAAGGATGAAAAACTGGAAGGGCGAGCTGAACGAATTTCTCCACACGCGGTTCTATACCCATCACAGGATTCTGAGAATGCAGTTCAAGGCGTATAGGCTCCTTCGCGATTTGTTTCAAGAATACGTAGAGCGGCCTTCTCAGTTGCCTCCCGGCGTTCAAAAACGCCTCGATGACGGCGACGAACCCGCTGAGCGCATAGTGTGCGATTACATCGCAGGGATGACGGATCGTTTTGCGCTCGACGAGCACCGGAAGCTGTTTTTGCCTTATGAATACTGAATTATGCCCGTGCGTAATGTGGCTTAAGCGCCATCGGGCAGGCGCGCCATGCCATTTCGCGCAGCAGCGATTCTGACAGCCTTTTTTAGATCAGCAGGACTATTCACATTCATAGCAAACTGAAATTCGGGATCAAATCTTTTCAGGAATTCTTCAGTTACTCGTCTCACCTTCACGAGATCATACAAATCCAGAATCCTTAAATTTCCCTGCCGAAGCAAATCTTGTACAAACGGAATACAGGTTTTGGAATAAATGGCATGCAGCGGTTCGAGTCTGGAATCGATGCACGGTATCACCACGTCATAGTCGTCGACGAGATCGGTCATCCCTTGGATAATGAGTGGGTTCAGGAAAGGCATGTCGCAGGCTACCAGAAACCCAAACTGGGTTTGGCAGTGGTAAAGGCCTGTGTATAATCCACCAAGAGAACCGGCGTTGGGAATTATGTCAGGAAACATGGGGAGACCAAGGAATGCAAAATCGTCAGGGCTGTTTGTGATGAGAATGGTCTTCGGCAGCGCCTTTGCCACGACGTTGCGAACTCGTTCTATTATAGGCTCTTGCCCAACGTGCAGCAGCGCCTTATTCACGCCCGCCATCCGGCGTGACTTCCCGCCAGCCAAGATGATTCCAGTTACTGGGATGACTCGGTTGCTTGGTGTTGGGATGCGTACGCCTGTCTGTTCCCCTTGGTAACTCACCACCTATATCTCTTTATCGACGCAGCACATCGATGACCCCTCATGCGGGGCCGGCTGCTCGGGTTATACGGGTTCCCGAAAATAAACGCGAACTCCATAGCGGTTAGACTCATTAATTTCTACGAGCTCAGATTGCCACGTCGCCTTCGGCCCCTCGCAATGACAATGTTTTATTGCGTGTCATTGCGAGCGTAGCGAAGCAATCTCGTGATAACTTGTGAGAACGACTATAATAGTGTCAGACGCAAATCAATAGAACCGCAGTAGCGTGCAATCTCTCCCCGTTATCTGATGGCAGGGACGCGCGGCGGCGTTCCTGTCGCAGGAGCGCGGTGTGTTTCAGGACTGCCTTGAGGCATCTTTTTTTCCAGTTCCTTATACCTGTCGCCTAGCGATTGCGTCCCCGCCAGGATTTTGTTCATGTTGCCTCGCAGGTCCGAAAGCCTCTTCTTATAGTCTGCAGCAATATCTCGACAGCCGATGTCTCCTGTAAGCTTCTTGAGGTCTATGGCAATGCTCTGACGCATCTTAAGAAGCTGGTTGTAATGCGCAAGCTGCACGCCTATGACGGCGTCGAGGCTATTGAGGGACTTGAAAGTTGGATCGTCGCAGAAATTTATCAATCGAGTTCCGTATTGGTAGTAGTCGTTCAACGTCTCTTTGAAGTCTTTGATGGCGCGATTCACGTCAGTCAGAAGTTCCGCAAGCTCCTTATATTGCTGGCTTTGCGTTGCAGGTTTATTGAACATCTTGAATTGAATCTTATCGACCCATTGTTCCTCATCGAATGCCATGAACCCTTCCTGGCGAATGCGGTATAAAAATCTTCGTGGACCAGCGCCCGGCGTCGCGCTGAGCGCCTTGTCCTCGTCAGGGTCTAAGGTAAAGTCCTCTATGGAGATAGTTCGGGAAGGTTGCGTCTTCACGGTAATCTGGAACTGTCCCACGCGATCGGGCTCAGGTTCCACTTCTGTCTGGGCCCATGCAGCGGAAGCGCTGAGTAGGCAAAGAACAAGCGCCGCCCACATCATTATTTCGAAGCGGATACCCATCCGTCCTTCTCTCAAAAAAGCACACGTCAGCGATGTTTGCGTTAATATAAGCGATTGTACCAATTTTGGGCATAAGATGCAAGAACGTCCTCACTAGCGACAGCCGGTACAATTGAGTTGCATTGTTTAAGACCCATATATACAATAGTGAAAACATCGTGGGAGCGCCTCATTGGACGATCAGATCATATTGGCTGCATCAGAGAACTTTGGAAATGTGACCGTGTGTCCTGGCGGTGTGGTGCACGTCAATTTGGCGCATGTCAGTCTAAAATTGCTGCCCTCTGAATTTATCAAACTCAGCGACCTCATCGCCCAGGCAAGAATGAGGTTTGAGCCGCCTACCAGACCCGGCGGCAAACCAAGCCTTCAGGTGGTTGGCCCTCGCGCCCCTGAGGGGACCGACAATCCGGAAAAATGAACCACACTTTCTGTTTCTCCCGCCCCGTCTGAGATTGAGATTGTGCGCGCAAGCCGTTGCCGGCCGCAGGAGTCCTCATGGAAGGAGGCCTCAAGTCCTTGCTTTTATGCACTGGCTAGCCTATATTTCGGCCGTTGCAGGCGATCGTGAAGGGACTTTCGCTGTGGCGGGGGGCCGTAAGGATCGCCTTCCTTTGAACAAGAGGTACACGTTATGAAACCATTTTCTCTTATTCCACAGTTGTTGCTCCTTTTGGTGAGCGCATCCATGGCGTTGGCGCAGCCTGCGCTGCAGGGTGGGGATGTGTTGGCCACAGTGGGTGGAGTCAATATCACTCGGGAGATGCTTGATAACATCATTGCTACTATACCGGAAGAGAATAGGGTTCCGTTTCTCACCCCAGACGGCAGAAAAAAGATCCTCGACGAAGTGATCGACTTTGTGCTGCTTTCGGAAGCGGCGAAAAAGCAGGGACTTGATAAAGAGCCGGCCGTTAAGACTCGGCTCGAATATGTTCAGCGAGAATACTTGGCTCGCGAATATTTTCGTAGGAAAGCGGCCTCGAGCCCTCCTATCTCTGAGGAAGAGCTGCAAAAATATTACAAGGAGCATCTCAGCGAATTTAAGCCTCCTGAAGAGATCAAGGCCCGCCACATTCTGGTAAAAACTGAAGCTCAAGCCAACAAGGTCATCGAGCAGCTCAAAGGCGGCGCGGATTTCGCCGAACTGGCGAAAAAGACGTCCATCGACCCGGCCGCTGAAAAGGGCGGCAAGCTGGAACTCATGGACGGACGTGAATGGCTGCCGCGGGGATCCTTCGAGAAATCCTTTGAGCATGTGCTCTTCAAGATACCCAAAGGGCAGATCGGCGGCCCCATTAAGACTCAGTTTGGATGGCATGTACTCAAGGTTGATGACCGCAGAGAACCTGAACCGCCCAGTTTTGTGCAAGTCCGGAGCATGATTCGCAACAAACTAGAGGAGCAAAGGAACGCCGCCCTCCACCAGCAACTCGTCGATGAAGCCAAGAAATCGATACCCGTCGTCATTAAATAATGTTTCTTGGTATGGCCTCGTTGGAGACGACTCATGAAATGTGACGATTGTACACACGCGCTCGTATGGGCGCGCCGCGCGGTGATCGCGATCAGCCTTTGGCTGATCCTCGCACTTGGCGTGACGTCCGTGAATGCCCTCGAAGGGCCGGAAACGGCCCCCTCGGAATCACTCCAGTCCACGCAAGAAAAAGAGCCAATACATGGACCCAAGGTATTTGAAGCCCTGTCAGCCTACCTCGACGGCCTCCATGGGAAGGGGGCGCCTCCCGCGAAAAAGAGGCAGTTGGCGCCTCATGATCAGCGTCGCGTAAGTCAGCCTGAAGAGCCGGATCACGAGGCGACGTTGCGTGATGTGCAGAGTGAACTACGGGCTGCAAAAAACCTCACAGTGAAACGAATTCAGGAAGGCGAGTGGGGGCTCGCGTCATTTTCCCTGGGACGCGCGAAAAAAAATGCGTCGCGGCTTTCATCTGCTCGGGAATCTGAAAACCTCGGGCGGCTGGAAAAATTCATGGACAGCGCGGCCAAAAGATCAGGAGGCTCAAGCGAAGGTCAGACTGGCGTCGTGGTAAATTCCATTGGTATGAAAATGCTGGTGTTGCCGGGCGGGACGTTCACCATGGGCAGCTCGGATGCGGAATTCCGACGAGTGCGAATAGATTGGAACGTAGAGGAAGACATGGTCAGGCCTGAAACGCCGTCGCACAGCGTTGCGATCAGCAAACCCTTTCTCATGGGGAAATACCTTGTCACGGTGGGCGATTTCAAGAAGTTTGTGGATGAAACCGGCTACAAAACAGTGGCAGAAAAACAGGGTTGGGCCTGGAGTTACGACGATGAAAAGAAGCATTGGGAAAAGCGGCCCGGTGCATCTTGGCGCGATCCTGGTTGGAAGACCGGCGACGATTATCCTGTCACCATGGTCTGCCATGCTGACGCGGAGGCGTTTTGCAACTGGTTGAGCAAGCGGGAAGGTCGAAAATACGAACTTCCTACGGAGGCGCAATGGGAGTTTGCAGCAAGAGGCGGGCAAGACCAAAAACGCTATCCCTGGGGAGACGAGTATCCGGACGGCCGAAAACTCAACATGGCAGATCGTCGATCTCCTGTGCCCTGGGCAGACAGAACTGTGGACGATGGGTCAGCAGGACCGAGCCCGGTGGGCTCGTATGCCCCAAACGCCTTTGGTTTGTACGATATAGTTGGCAACGTATGGCATCTGTGCTCGGACTATTATGATCCGCGATTTTATAGAAACACGGAGACAAAAACGCTGACAGACCCCCAAGGTCCCCGAAACGGCAAAAAAAAGGCGGTACGGGGCGGCAACTGGGCGTTTGGAGCAGGAACTGCGAGGAATGCCTTTCGGTTCGGCATCGATCCCCATCTTTGCGCGGATTTATGCGGCTTCAGGGTAGTGGCCCAGGCGCGATCCGATGACGTTCCCTTGACGAGTCCGGTGACCCCCCTGACGATTCAGCAAGTATTGGACGTGGGGTCTTTTCCCGCGCTTTTGGGGGAGATTAAGAAACTGGTATCCCAAGGACGACGTCTCGAAGCCAGGCGCGTCGTGGAACGCGTGAGAGACTCCGAACAAATCGCAACGATGGGAAATTATCCAGACTTCGGCGCCGACGTCCTGGATGCGCTTATCGATCTTACTGAGGACGATTCGCAAGCATCCTTCACCAACTCATTGGGAATGAAAATGAAGCGCATCCCGCCAGGCGCGTTCGTCATGGGGAGTTCGGAGGCGGACATCGCATGGGCCATGACAACGCTCGCGCAGAATTTGCCGCTGTCTCTGGAGAATGAGTATCCCTTTCACAAGGTTCGTATTTCACGGCCATTTTTTATCTCAGAGACCGAGGTGACCGTGGAACAATTTCGGAAATTCGTCCAAGCAACTGGGTACATCACGGATGCAGAGGAGGCTGGCGGGGGGCAAGTCTTTGATACACGCGCCAACCGTTTCGAACAAAAAGAGGGTAGCTCATGGAAAAATCCCGGCTGGACGCCTTCCGAAAACGAACCTGTAACCATGGTTTCGTGGTTCGATGCGCAGGCTTTTGTCGAGTGGCTCAGCGCCAAAGACAAGATGCCCTACAAGTTGCCTACGGAGGCGCAGTGGGAATACGCGGCTCGAGGCAACCTTCCCATGCGACAGTTCCCCTGGGGTGATGAGGTGCCAGATGGTTTAAGGGCCAACTACGCCGACAAAAACACCGATTTCGAGTGGCGAGATCGCGATGCCGACGACGGGCACAAATATGTTGCGCCAGTGGGGAGCTACGAGGCAAACAAGTTTGGCTTGTATGATATGGCCGGAAATGTCACGGAATGGGTGCGTGACTACTACTCGGAAGATTATTATCGCTATACGCCGGAGGTGGACCCTGAGGGGCCTGGCCACGGAGAAAATCGTGTAACCAAGGGCGGCGACTGGACGACCGGGGCCGCCAGTCTGCGGTGCGCGTTCCGAGGATGGTCCCGACCTGACTTGGCTTTCAACAACACAGGGTTCCGGGTCATCGTCGAGTTGGCTTCGCCACAAAGTTCATTTCACCTCAGCGAGAATTTCCTTACCAGAACGTGGACGCCCGGGGCGGACCAACGCGCCGTTGCAGAGGCTGTCGCCAAAGAAAAGGATCGGAAAGCGCTTGCCGTTCAAAAAGAGCATGCCTCTTCCTCGCTGAGTCCCCAGAAGAAAGAAGCGCCTGTGAGAGGTCTTGTGGTGGTTGACGTAGCTCCTCGATCAGAAGCTGCAAAGACTGGCTTGTCCAAGGGGGATATCATCGTCGAGTACCATGGGGTTCGAGAACTGACGACAGACGTCTTAAGGGAACTTGCTGCGGTTACTAAACGAGAAAAAGTTCGACCCGTGATGGTTTTCATTCGCGAGGGGGAGGAATACACCGTGCGAGTGGGTCCTGGTCTGGGGGGACTGACCGTGTCGGAGACGGTCATACAGGGGCCTTTCAAGAAACATGAGCCAGAACGTGAAAAGGGCTCGTCCCCTGATCGAAATAAAAAAGCAAAACCAGAGCAATGGACGTGATTTCAAGGACTTTTGTGCTGAAACAGTCTATCCTTGCGGCGGCATGACTTTTTTCATAAAAAGCTGGATTTTTTCTTCGACTATGATACAGGGATGCCAAAATTTGTTGAGGTGGTCTCATGATAGGAAAGATTCTTAGGATTATGGTTCTGGGAACCGGGATCATAGCGCTTCCAATGTGTTGTTTCGCGGAATCGGGGCTCATCCCCGTAAAGCCTAGCTACACAGAGGCGGCGTTTACCCCCAGCAAGGCGACAGATCCCACGGATTCTGAGGCTGTTCCAACCCCCTCTCCAAGAGATCAGATGTATGTCTTCTGGGTCTTGGGCAAAATGCTGAGCTACCCCGTTGATAAGGTCGAATCGTTTGTCTTGAGCAAACTGAAAAGGAACAACGATGCGGTAGCCGCGACCCCGGCAGGGGCTTCCTCTCAGCCAAATCCTTTTCAGTCAGTAAATTGGAGGGAGATACCGCCAGCGCCGCCGGCCAGACCCCGTTAGCCTTGTGGACGTAACAGATCCAGATCGCGGGCAGAGGGGCGAGGCTGCCGTTTGATATTGGGACGCGATTCTGAGCTCGCGGATTTGAGGGAGTCGCAGCGTCCTTCCTATGCCAGCGAAGCTGCCTATGACAGTACGGAGATGAATCATGTCAGGTGTTGTGACAATGCAAAGGGCTGAAGACATCGAGAACGTCATGGTGGAAAGCCTCGAATACAAAGGGAAAATGCTGCCGGTGAAGGGTATTGGCATTCGATGGCTCTCAAAATGCGGCGACGATGGCTCCGGTTCCCCGGCCTATGGATTGAGGTATTTCACTGCGGAACCAGGCGGCGAGATTCCTATTCATACTCACGCGTACCATCAGACCGTGTACATTCTCAGCGGCGTCTTTGAATCATGGGAATTTGATCCCAAGACCGATGAGATTATCCAGAAAAAGCTGTGCGGACCGGGGGATTTCATTTATGTGCCGAGCATGGTCCCGCACGGCATGAAGAATATCAGCGACGCCGAACCAGGCGCTTTTCTCTGCTGTATCTGCACGCCGGTTCAGAGCCCTTAAGTGAAGCGACAAATGCTGACTCGAACATAAGAATGTATCAGTGGCTCGCCCGCGCCTTTATTCGCTCCTCAGTCTCCTCTATGGCGGGCCTCAAATGTAAACGCGAATTTCTTAAAGGCGTGACTCAATGATTCATAAGTAACTGAGATTGATACGTGGCCTCGCAATGCCAAAAGGCGCTTCCCTCTCCTTGCGAGCGAAGCGCCGCCGTCTCGCGGCAACCTTTGAAAATGAGCATAAAAGTAAAAGGCGTTCCTGGCGTCAGCTCGTTTTTCGCAAGGACTCCGGGATTGCGAGGCGGTCGAATT
>Ga0272446_1001952_pt1 | contig 29124 bp, 25 predicted proteins | sample YNPCB0061_FD_194587 | JGI IMG/M metagenome (GOLD analysis project Ga0272446, IMG submission 194587) | Hot spring microbial mat communities from Yellowstone National Park, WY, United States - YNP-CB-006-1 | ecosystem: Environmental > Aquatic > Thermal springs > Hot (42-90C) > Sediment | place...
ACTGGATCGGTGGCAGACAAACTGGCTCCGATCAGCAGCGCTGTTGTGAGCGACACGCCTGCCAGTTGATTTAGCCCCAGCGCAATGCCTGCGATCGCAATCATGACGCCAAACACGGCATAGAGACCAATGGGCAAGAGTTCCTGCTTCAGTTCTGACCACTTCAAATTCCATGCCGCTTCAAACAGCAGCGGGGGCAAAAAGATGGACAAAATCAGCGTTGGCGACAAATCCACCAGACGAACATCCACAAAGGCTAACCCTAACCCCACAATCACCAGCAAGAGGGTGTAGGGGATCTGACGAAACCAGCTAAAAATGCGGGGCAAGGTTGCCACACTCAAGGAAATCGACAGTACCAGCAAAAATTGCTTCAGGTTTGTCTCGATCGCCATTTCATTGAACGTCGCATCCATTAAGCACGCCCTCTCAAGAATTTAACCTTCACCATCTTCAGCCCATCAGAACAAAATCGCTACAATCACAGGTACGATGCTGGGTAGATGTCCAGATTCTGGAATGATTCAGAGGAGCCAAGCTGTGCTGACCCATACCCGTGATCGCTTCAGAGCTTTCAGACACCAGAAAAAAGCCTGATTCAGCTACAGCAGCTTCAAACAGTTACTGGCAGAATCAACGCCCGATTCGTCTTACCTGATTTTGGTTATCAGTTCCTGTGCGATCGCCACCTTTGGCTTATTATCCAACAGCACAGCGGTGATTATTGGCGCGATGATTATCGCTCCCCTGATTGCTGCCGATCCGGGGACTCGCGTTTGGGGCGCTAGCAGGAAATATCGTGCTGTTTCGGCGTGGCTTGGTCGCAGTTGCTATGGGGACTGCCCTGGCAGTGGCACTAGCCTGGATGTTGGGTAAATTGGTCGGCATTTCTAACTTTGGCAGCGAAGTGCTGGCGCGATCGGAACCCACGTTGCTGGATTTGGGGATTGCAGTCACGGCTGGAGGCATCAGCGGCTACGCGAAAGTACAGCCAAAAATCTCAGAGAGTCTTGCCGGAACGGCGATCGCGGTTGCCCTTATGCCGCCCCCTTGCGTGATTGGTTTGGGGCTATCGCAGGCAAACTGGAACCTGAGCCAGGGAGCGTTGTTGCTCTATCTCACCAACCTGCTGGGCATCACTCTATCCTGCATGGTCACTTTCTTACTGGCAGGCTATGCCTCCTTTCGCCATGCCCGTAAAGCATTTGTCTGGATACTGATCTTTACCGCCATCCTGCTGATTCCTTTAGGGTTTAGTTTTTCCCGGTTGGTGAGACAAGCACAGTTAGAAGCCAGTTTACGACAGGCACTTTTAAATCGCACCATCACCTTTCAACGGTTAGATTTGTTAGGCATTACTACAAACTGGTTAGCGCATCCTCCCGAAGTTCGATTGAATGTCCGGGCTAAAGAAACCATTACACCTAGACAAGTTGCACTCCTAGAAGAATTTGTGCAGCGCGAGATGGGACAACCGTTTACCCTGGTGTTTAGTGTTGGGCAGGTGGAAGAAATTCGTCGAGAAGAATCTAACGTCAAAGTTGATAAATGGCTGGATAACAAGCTTAAAAATCCGTGAAGTTTATCTCCAAGTGGATGTTTTCCCAGCTTCAATCACTATAGTAGCTTGATTAAAATCTTCCTCTTTTTCTACTCAAATAACTCTCGATAAACGCAAGCAAACTTAGATCGATCGCCCCCACTCGCAGGTCTCGCATACGTCGCCTGATTCCGAATTGCCTGCATCTGCTCAGATTCTCGGTCCATTGCTGGGGTAAACTGCTGCCGCTGTGCCAACAAAGCCTCCAGTTCAATCTGCCCCGGTTTGCGCTTGTAAAACGCCTCCTCTGCACAACGCCGCACTGCATTCCCAATCTCAGCAGGGGTGCAAATGCGGTACTCCGTCAAAAGCCTACGCCATTGGTCATCTGTCCAGAGCGATTGATCATTCCCTCGAAATGCTGGAAAGTACTTTGCCAGATGTAGATTGAACACCTCATACCTGGCTCCTTCATGGGGCAGATCGATAAAGAAAATGTCATCAAACCGACGTACCAGTTCGGGTGGTAGCATTCCCAAACGGTTTACGGTCGCAATTGTATAGATCGGCTCCTGATGCTCCTGCATCCAGGTCAGCAAAGCCGCCGAAAGCCGACGGGCAATCCCACCATCGGCATTCGAGTCCCAGCCTGCAAAACCCTTGTCAAAGTCGTCCCAATAGAGGACACAAGGAGCCAGGGACGTGACCACAGCAATAAACTCCTTCAAGGCGCGATCGGGGTTTGGGCTACTCAAGAGAATGCCCCAATTTGCCGCCAGCAAAGGTAACCCCATCTTCTTAGCTGCCAGTTTGGCAGAGAGGCTCTTGCCTGTACCGGGTGGTCCCCACAGCACCATACCTGTAGGCAAGCTCAATCCATACTGTTGAGCTTCAGGTCGAAGGAGAGACGCGATCGCTTCCAATCGGCGCTCCAACAAATCTAACCCCGCAGCACTAGGCACATCTGGTTCTGCAATATACTCCAGCCCACGTCCCCGCAGCTTGTTGATCTTGTGATCCAGAATCAATTGAACTAGTTGCTCAGGGGTATTCGCAAACGTTAGCAGCCTGTCCAGCACCATTGCAATCTCACCTGCTGGCAACCCCTGACAGGCAGTGAGCAACCGTTTCTGGTTCGCTGAGTTGTCCTGGCCAAGCCAGGGATTCTGGTTACAGAATCGGGTAGCGATCGCTCCTACCTGCTGGCGATCGGGCAAGGAATGAGACAGCACGGGAATAAAAGGCTGAAGTTCCAATGGTAATTGAACATAGGTTTCCAGCAAGACCCAATAATGGGGCAGCGGGTTCCACAGCGCCTGGTGGTAAGCATTCAAGAGTTGGTAGCAACGTTGCTGGCTGATTTCTGCAATAGTGCTATTCAGAACCCCTTCCAGAAGATAAATGCCTGCTTCCGGCTGATCTAGCAAGGATTGAAGAATGTCTTGCTCTATCGTTTGTGTTGTGGGTTGCAAAATCAGTCTCTCATGCAGTTCTACCAACTGCTGAAGCGCTGAGTAACCAGGATTCCAGACATAAACCGGGAGCGTTCGCGCCTTACCCCATTGATAAAACTGGCTCAACACCGCCATTCGATCCGGAGTCTGATATTCCAGCGCCACGATCGGAGCGTTCTGCTCGATCAGCTTTATCCAATCCTGCAACTGCCGCATGAGCTAAAGTTGTAAGGGTCCTCACTGTTTCTAGCGAACTGGGTTTCATTCAGTCCTCAACCAAGTGGACACTTCTGAAATGACTGATCATACTTCCAATGGAGGGAAATGCCGCTAATGCGGCGAGGGAGTGAAATCCTCAAATTTGGGAGTTTATGAAATGGCGACGATTACAAAACCTCGCACCCCCAACGGTACTCGCAACGGTGCCACCTCCAAAACGGCTAAACCTAACGGTACAGCCTCAGCCACTAAAGCCAAAGCACCAACGGTTGATGGACCGCCGGAAACTAACGCATCAGCACTGCTCAAAGAATTGCGGAACCTGGTATTCAAGGAGTACGGCGTGAAGCTGCAACTCCGCGATGCTCGTGTCTCTACCAAAATTGGGCATGCGACTCGCGAAAAGCTTGGGCTTGACATTGCCGCTCAGGTGAAGAAGAAGGGTGGTAACAAAAAGTTCGACTGGCAGCGATGGAATACGAAGGTGTTCCCGCGACTATTCGGACAACCCGATGCGCTGAAGTATGCGCCAGAAGTGGTGGCGATCCTTATGAGCCTGCTGTATGACACCATTCGTACTGATCCAGAGCAAGCTGTTGCAGACCTGGTGGAATTTAACCGGGCATCGCTGGAGCGCCGCAACTCTTTCCAAGCGGAGCAGGATGATGAACTGGATGATGAACTGGATGACGATCTCGATGATGACTTGAGTGATGAACTAGACGATGAAGCCAGTGATGAACTGGACGATTACTTGGATGACGAGTTAGATGAGGATCTAGACGAAGAAGAGGACGAATAACACATTCAGCTCCGTTCACTGCCTGATTGCTTGCCCTGCATTAGTTCGGCTGATGCAGGGTTCTTTTTTCCCGCCCACCTCCCTGGCACGCTGAAGCTAAAGGCAGTAACAACTGCGGAAGGAATGAAAGCTCGGACTGCACGAAGCAGGCATCTGTCGATGCGATCGCTATGAGAAATCCAACTCATTCATAAAGGAGCAATTCTCATGGTTACTGCAACGGCAACACGCAAAGCTACAAAAAACACTGTACGCAAGGCACCGAAGCACACACCCGCTTTGCAACGGGTGATTCCCTATCAGGAGAAAGTTCGACTGATGGTGATTGAAGTGCTACGAGAGGAGTCTGGACGGGAACTGGCAGCATCTGCTCGTTTCAACGGACAGGAGTTCGACTGGGAACAGCACAATGCCCAGTTTCGTAAGGACTATGCCGAAACCTTACTCCGGGATCTGCTGATCTATGCTCGCAAGCTCTACGGATTGCAAAATCTGGATGAAGTGCGAGATCGCCGGGCAGCCCACAAAGCTACTCGCACGGGTCGCTTAAATGCGCTAAATGGTTTGAGTACAACGGATGATCTGGATACGGATGAGGAGTTTGAAGTTGATCTGGAAGAGGACATCAAGCTGGATGACTAATTCCTGAAGCGAATGACCAGCATACCCCCGGCGATATGTCGGGGGTATGCATTTGCCCACCCACCCTTACCCTGTCGCTGAACTTTGCAGAACCCCAAATTTGAGACTTTCTAGTCAAGCAACTTTCATGTAGAGTATTGGAAAGGCGATGGAGCTCGCCTAAACCGCCCCTGGAAATTTTCATTTTGACCAGCAGGCTGATGGCTCCTACTGTTCCGACTTGTCGCGGAAGGGTAGGGCTTTTCGGTTCAATCAGCTTCCAACACAAGTCGCGCTGTTCATTCACTGAGATTGCGTGATGTTGGAAAGTATTCTCTGGATTTTGTTGATTGGCTTTTTTGTGGGTCAGATTGCCCGTCGTTTGAAAGCTCCTGCTCTGGTCGGGATGGTGCTGGTTGGGATTTTACTAGGCCCGCAAGTCGGGAATGTGATCAGTCCCGTTGTCCTAGATGCCGCAAATGCTCTGCGCATTATTGCTGTCATGGTGATCCTGATGAAGGCAGGGTTAGGGCTTGACCGTGAGAAGCTGAAACAGCAAGGATCAGTGGCACTGCGACTCGGTTTTTTGCCTGCTGCCTGTGAAGCCGTGGCGATCGCCACGGCGGCCATCTTCATTTTCCAGTTTGATTTTTCGACGGGGCTCTTGCTGGGCTGCATTATTGGGGCAGAATCGCCAGCGGTGATTGTGCCCGGAATGCTGCGGTTGAAAAGTTTGGGTTGGGGAGTCAGGAAAGGGATTCCCGACGCGATTTTGACGGGTAGTGCCCTATCAGATGTGCTGTTGCTGCTGGTGTTTAGCTTGCTGCTGGCATTTCTCTCGCAGGGAACGGCAACGGGCATGACGTTACCAGGAGGGCTGACCCTGAGTGCCTTGCAGCTATTACCGTTTCAGATTGTGCTCCAGATTGGTTTGGGCGTTTTACTGGGAGCCTTAACAGCCCGAATGTTAGTCTCGCTGTTGACAGAGCAAAATTGGACACAGAATGCGGTGCAAGACACGCTCGTTGCGGCTGGCTTTGCTCTGTTGTTAGTGGTACTGGCAGAAGATTTTCCCATTTTCTCGGGCTATCTGGCAGTCATGTCGATGGGATTTTTCCTGATTGAGTTTGATGCTCCCTTGGCGCGACGGTTGCGAGGCGGCTTTGATAGTCTGTGGGTCATTGCAGAAATTTTTCTCTTCGTTCTTTTGGGGGCAAGTATTCAACTCAATGTTTTGGGCAATGTCTTGCTGCCGGGATTGTTGTTATTGGCGATCGGGACATTGATTGGGCGATCGCTGGGTTGGTATCTCTCAACCTTGGGCAGCAATTGGAATGGGCGAGAGCGGCTGTTTTTGCTGCCGGGGAACTCGGCAAAAGCTACGGTTCAAGCGGCGATTGGGGCGATCCCGCTTGCCCACGGTATTGCCGGGGGTGAAACTATTTTGGCGATCGCAGCACTCTCGATTCTAGTCACCGCCCCCTTGGGAGCCTGGGCGATTCCCACCTTTGCCCCTAAATTGCTGGAGTGCGGCGAGGTTGATCCGACGAAAGTGGCGATCGCTCGTCAGGTTGTGCTTTTAGCGGCTGTCGATACCTCTCCCCTAGCGCATGATGTCTTGACGAAAGCTGCGGATCTGGCTCGACGCAGTGATGGTCAAGTCATTGTGTTGCACGTTGTCCGAACGGCTGATGCCAGGGGACTAGAGCGGTTGCAGCGACAAACGCAAACGCTGCTGGCAGATATTCGCTATCGGTTCATCACCGTGGAAGGTTCAGTTTCAGAAACGATCGTTCGCGTGGCTCAAGACTATAAAGTGGATGAAATTATCATCGGCAAACGAGGACATCAGCTCTTGGATGATGTATTGGTTGGATCGGTCTCTCAAGCTGTTTTAGAATCGAGTCCGATTCCGGTCATGATTGTAGAAGATGATGCAGTTTTATCGCGTCTACGTTAGTGGTTCACCTTACTTGGGGTTGACATGATGTGGAAACATCCGGTTTTGCGGACAATCATTGGGATTAGTCTTGGGGCTGTCGCTGGAGCGCTCTGCCGTTATTACTTTGGGGTTTGGTTGACTCAATTCTTTGGCAATACCTTTCCCTACGGCACCCTGTTCATCAACATCACCGGATGCTTCGTGATGGGCTTTTTTGCAACGTTTTCGCTCATGCGAGTGATCACCATTCATCCAGATATTCGTCTGATGGTGACGACCGGGTTCTTAGGCTCTTATACAACGTTCTCCAGCTATGAGCTAGACACAACTAAACTCCTAACCCGGAGTTTGGAGAGCGATTTACTCTATTGGGGCGGCACTGCTCTACTGGGGATAATTAGCTTGCAACTTGGAATTGCACTGGCTGAAATGTTGCACACTCAAGAAAGCCATGACAAGTCTGAATGACTGGAAGCAACTTAACATTTACCTAACTGAGGGAGATCGTTACCGTCATGGGCAGCTCTATATTGCTGTAGTAGAGGCTGCCCGCAAGCAAGGGTTAGCAGGTGCGACCGTGACACGCGCAATTACAGGCTTTGGTGCTAGTCGTAATATCCGAACTACTCGTATTCTGGAGTTGTCCGTTGATTTGCCATTGGTTGTAACAATTATTGATCGAGAAGAAGCGATCGCTCGGTTCATGCCAACGCTGCGGGAGATGCTGCGAGGTCAACTCGTCACGCTACAACCCATTGAAGTGTTATTTTATACAGCACTTCCTGATCGTTAAAGTGTTGATAGTTCTGATGAAGGAGATAGGCTTTAGCGCGATCGCACTAGGGACTGGTTGCTCTCAACAGTTGAAAAGATGCCACCGCAAAAAACGTATCTCTGGGGTTCGGTTCCTCCAGATATTCCATTTTGTAGGCACAGAATCCTCCATTTTGGCATTGCCTGCTCGTCAGATATTCCAGCGCTTTAGTCAGATAGTCTGGAGTAAGTGGGATTGCCATTTTAGTGTCTCTATCTAGATGAATTGCGTTGTTATGCTGCTAATCTTTGGCTGAGGCAGTTCTTTAATGCTGTCTGTTAATTTTCATAGGTCAATCATCTTAAATATGATTGAGAAGATCCGTAACTTTGAGTCTCAAAAGTGTATCCATTTACTATGGACAGCACTCAGTATATGAGCGTAGAAATGAAACCTGAAGACATTGCAACGGTCGAGCAACGGTTAAATTATAAATTTGCAGATAAAAATTTGCTTATTCGGGCGTTAACTCGCAAGGCATTTGCACAAGAGCAAAAGAACCAGGGTCGAAATTGTGAGGATCAGGAAGTTTATCGAATACTTGGTGATGCAGTTCTCAAGGCAATTTTAGTGGAGATGCTTATTCAGCAAGGTTATGACAGCTGTGAATCTATCACTAACAAGAAGATCGAACTAGAAAAACGGGAGAATTTGGGGAAGATGTTTGACGGAATGGGTATTGCGCCATTTATTTGCTTTGGCATAGGAGAAAAAAAGCAAGGAATTTCTAGCCAATCCTCAGTTTTAGGAGAAACATTTGAGGCACTGGTTGCAGCAGTTCATCTTGATAGCGGAAGCTACGAAAAGACGAAAAAATTTGTCATCGAACTTTTTAGTAACCCAGTGCTAGAAAGCTCCAAAAATCGGGCGTTTGATCAAGGCAAAGGTATTGATGAAATCAGCAAAATTTGGATGATGACCAGTATTTGTAATAACTGCTTTCAGCCGGATGTATGTGCCACTATGAGGATGTGTCATTTCGATATAACTGGCGATGATTAGCGCTGCACCAGAGTGTTGTCATCATGAAGAATAATTTACCTGCACTTGATGCGGCGATGCACCAGCCATTTCTCTACTTCGATCCCCCAAAAACCAGTGGTACTAACGCCTAAGCTAATGCCCAATGCGGGCATTGATAAAGCAGTTGTGTGGAAAAAATCCTGCAATGGTGGAATGTAAATCACGGCTAATTGCAACAGGAACGTAGTGATCACGGCCCACAGCATGATGGGGTTGGTGAATAGCCCAATGCTGAAAAAAGAATCCCGTTCCGATCGCATACCCAATGCCAGACTCATACGGGAAAACGCCAGGGTGACAAAAACCATGGTTTGCCAATTTTCCTGAGCATGAGACCAATATTGATACCCTAAAAGCAAAATGGCAAAGCCCAAGAGACAGCCGACCCAGAGGATATCTCGCCCAACCCCTCGACTAAACAGGTTTTCAGTCGGACGATAGGGCGGACGGTGCATGGTGTTGCTTTCGGCAGGTTCAACGCTGAGTGCCAGTGCTAACAAGCCATCTGCCAGGAGATTGACCCAGAGAATTTGCAGCGGCAGTAAGGGGAGCGGCATGGCTAGAAAGGGCGCAATCAGCATGATCCAGACTCCACTGGCATTGCCCGTCATGCTGTATTTGATAAATTTGCGGATGTTGTCGTAGATCACGCGCCCTTCTCGCACGGCAGCAACAATCGTGGCAAAATTATTATCTAGTAGCACCATGTCAGAGGCTTCTTTCGCCACATCGGTGCCCGTGATGCCCATCGCAATCCCAATATCGGCTTTCTTCAGGGCTGGCGCATCATTCACACCATCCCCGGTCATGGAAACGATATGCCCCCGGTCTTGCAACGCCTGAACAATCTTGAGTTTCTGTTGAGGTGAGACACGGGCATACACAGAAACTGCTTCAACGCGGTCTTCTAATTCCTCCAGCGTTAATTGGTTCAGGTCCTGACCTGTGAGGACTTGACCGTTGGTAATGCCTAGTTCTTCGGCAATATGTTTTGCCGTCAGCGGATGATCGCCAGTGATCATGACTGGACGAATACCCGCCTGCTGACAAATTTGGACGGCTTGTTTCGCTTCGGAACGGACAGGGTCAATCATGCCAACAATGCCGAGGAAAATGAGCTGCTGTTCTATTTCTGAAGCAATCATGGGTTCTGGCAATTGCTCGAACCAACGAAATGCCACTACGAGTACCCGTGTTCCGGTTTGGGCTAACTGGTGATGGGTGGATTGAATCCGCTCACGCCAGGTGGCATCCAGTGGTTCTATTCGCCCCTTGTTCCAAACCCGATTACAAAGCTCGATCACAACGGTGAAAGCACCCTTGGTAAAGGCAATGTAGGGAGATGGGGTGTCTGTTCCCCAAAGGGACTCCTGGGTTGCTTCCCCCTGATGATCGGGTTGATGAATGGTGGTCATGCATTTGCGATCGGAGTCGAAGGGAAATTCGTGGATGCGGGGGAACTGCTGCGATCGCTGGGCTTTGTGAATCCCGCAACGAGCCGCTGCAACCACCAGTGCAATTTCGGTTGGATCGCCTAATGCCTGGTTGGCATCGATGGCATCATCGCTAGACAGCAGGGCATCGTTACAGAGGGTAATGCCTGTCAGCAATAAGTCGAGGGTCGGTTCCAGGGGTGTGGGTGGGAATCGATCCGATCGCACGTCAAACTGTTGTCCAGCGATTTCCAGAACCACGACGGTCATCCGGTTTTCGGTTAGCGTCCCAGTCTTGTCGGAACAAATCGTAGTGACAGAGCCGAGGGTTTCCACAGCAGGGAGCTTACGAATCAAGGCGTGCCGTTTCAACATGCGACGCGCCCCGATCGCCAGGGCAATGGTGACGACAGCAGGCAACCCTTCGGGAATGACGGCAACTGCCATACTGACGGCAGTGAGAATCATTAAATACAGGCTTTCGCCCCGTAGTAAGCCCAAGCCTAAAATGATGAGCACCAGCACCAACGCCGCGATCGCCAACCGCTTTCCTAACACGTCAAGCCGCTGTTGCAAGGGTGTTTGCTCAGGTTCCACCGTTTGCACAGCGTGGGCGATTTTACCCAGCTCTGTTGCCATACCTGTTTCCGTGACAACGGCTTTGCCCCGACCGTAAGTCACTACCGTTCCCAGGTAGACCATGTTGTGGCGATCGCTTAGGGGGAGAGCATCCCCAGTTAGCGGAGGGGTGCTTTTCTCCACAGGGATAGATTCTCCCGTGAACGCTGCCTCCTGCACTTGCAGATTGATGCTCTCCAACAAGCGACAGTCCGCAGGCACAAAATCCCCCGCTTCCAGCAATACCAGATCACCAGGTACCAGGTGACGGGACGAGAGTTCCTGCCACTGCCCCGCTCGACAGACCCTCACGGTGGGTACGGCAAGTTTTTTGAGGGCGGCAAAGGCTTGTCCTGCCCGATATTCCTGGTTTAGACCTAAGACCGCATTGAGCAGGACAATCGCTAAAATCGCAACGGTATCTTTGTAGTCCCCCAAAATCGCTGCAATGACAGCGGCAGCAAGCAACACTAAAACAGTCGTGGCGGTCAGTTGTTCCCACAACATTTTCCACAGACTTTTGGCGGTGCGTTCGGTCAGCTCATTGGTGCCATACTGCGACAGCCGACGGCTTGCTTCTGTCTTACTGAGTCCATAGTTGTCGATCGCCCCTAGACGACGCAAGACTGCTGTTGTATCGAGTTGATGCCAGTTATTCATACACGGTTCGCTGATCTCCTGCTGAATCGGACATGGGGTCAAAGCCCTCAACTCAGGTAGGAGCCATCAGCCATTCAGGCATTTAAGGCGAGCCCCATCGCCCTTTTCATCCAGGTGCGTTTTTATAACGTGCGGGCGTGGATCGGTGCAACAGGGGCATGATGAACAACATTCACAGTTTCCTGAAGCACAATGCCACCGGCGACCATTTCTTGAACTAAAGGTAGGAATTGAGCGATCGCCTCAGCAGTATCAATAATCGTCACCAGCATTGGCAGATCAGACGAAAGCTCCAGGATTCTGGCAGTATGGATACGATGGTGTTGCCGCTTGCCGTAGCCCATTAGCCCTCTAGTCACGGTCGCTCCAGCTAAGCCCCGATGACGCGCTGCTTCGACCAGCGCCATGAAGACAGGTTTCCCATGCCACTGATCGGATTCACCCACATAAATGGTTAGTCGCTCCAGAGTGTCCATAAGACCCCCGTATTCAGAGATTTGCTATCTTTAGCCTACTCATCTTTAAAGGGTTCTGGATCACTTGGCAAATTAATGTAGGTTTTGCTTAGGGCTTCTTAAAGTTTTGCCAACCCGCATACTGGGCGATATTACCAAGTTCTTCTTCAATCCGAAGCAACTGATTGTACTTGGCTAATCGTTCACCTCTGCAAGGTGCACCTGTTTTGAGTTGGGCAGCGCTTGTGGCCACAGACAGATCGGCAATGAAATCATCGGGAGTTTCCCCAGAGCGGTGGCTAATATAAACGGTATATCCCCCAGCGCGAGCGATTCTAATGGCTTCTAAGGTTTCGGTGATGCTACCAATCTGGTTGACTTTAATCAAAGAGGCATTGGCGACTCCTTTATTGATGGCTTCCTGAATGATTTTTGGATTGGTGCAAAAGATGTCATCCCCTACCAGTTGAATGCGAGCGCCCAATCGTTTTGTTAATTCTTGCCAGCCTTCCCAGTCCTGTTCTCCCAGCCCATCTTCAATGGAAATAATAGGATATTGATTGACCCAACTTTCCCACAGATCAATCATCTCCGAAGATGATTTACGACTCTGATCGGACTTATAAAATTCATAGTAGCCGCCCTCACGCCATAGTTCGCTGGTGGCAGGGTCGAGGGCGATTGCCAGATCTTCACCCGGTTTATATCCCGCTTTCTCTATCCCTGCCAAAATCAGCTCAACCGCTTCTACATTTGATGTGAGATTCGGTGCAAAGCCACCCTCATCACCGACTCCAGTACTGTAGCCTTTCTGCTTCAAGATTGATTTCAGCACATGATAGACTTCGGTTCCTATCCGCAATGCTTCAGCAAAGGTCGGCGCACCGACAGGCACCAGCTTATATTCCTGGAAATCAACGCTATTGTCGGCGTGAGCACCACCGTTGAGAATGTTAAAGCAGGGAGTTGGCAGAAGGGTTGCTGATTCGCCACCTAGATAGCGAAAGAGCGAAAAATTTTGGGATGTCGCCGCTGCCCGGGCAACTGCCATCGAAACGCCTAAAATCGCGTTTGCACCCAGCTTAGATTTGTTTTCCGTACCGTCCAAGTCCAGCATTTTATGGTCAATCGCGGCTTGGTCGGCAGCATCTGCACCTTTTAAGGCAGCGGCGATCGCATCGTTCACATTTTGAACTGCCTTTTGCACACCTTTACCGCCGTAGCGTTTGGGATCTTCATCTCTCAACTCTACTGCCTCAAGGATTCCAGTGGATGCTCCAGAGGGAACCGCCGCCCGACCTTTGCTACCATCGGCTAATACAACGTCAACTTCGACCGTCGGATTGCCCCGCGAGTCTAGAATTTCTCTTGCTGTGATAGATGAGATCGCGACCATAGCTTTCTTCTCCTGATAAAGTAAATTCTAGATTTCACTTTGAACGATTTGTTCAGACCCGTTGTCAAGGTAATGCCTGTTCTATAAGCTTGACGATGAGCTACTCCTCCGCGATACAACAAATAGTACTGGAATGGCTGCCAATTGAATCAGCACTGAAAAAATAACCAGGGCAGGTAACGAGAAATCATACAAAATGCCCATCAAGGCGCTCCCTGCAAACCAGGCAAGCCCATAGCCCGTGTTGAAGATGCCATAGGCAGACCCGCGACGCTCGGGCCGCACAATTCCGGCGACAGCGGCTTTCATAATCGACTCTTGTGCGCCCATGCCGATACCCCACAGCACCATACCTGCGATCGCCAATTGAAAATTTCCTAAAAATACCATCGGGGCAAAAAACAGAGAGAGGGCAACCGCGACCATCAAACTCCGTAGCCCGATGCGGTCAAACCAGCGACCAAAGAGCAGAGCCGCGATCGCATCCACACCCATTGCCAGTGCATAGAGTAGCGGTATTTGGCTTCCTGTATCGGTTCCCGTTTTTTGCAAGTGAAAGGCGATGAGTGGGAAATCAGCATAACCTGCTGCTACTAACGCGATCGCACCCAGATACAGCCAAAACCGACGCGGTAAGCCCTCGGTCTGTAAATCGGCTGGGGAAGGTGGCTCAAAATCACGCGGGTTGGGATAAACCCGCTGCACAATCAGCAGTACGAGTAAGCCAATCACTGCCGGAATCACCAGAATGGCAAAGCCACCGCGATAACCATATTGCCAGGACAGCATTGCCGCGACCATCAAGGGTCCGGCTACCGCACCAATTTGATCCATCGCCTCATGCAGACCAAACCCAAACCCTCGCCCCACTTGCATCGCCGCATGAGACAGCAACACATCGCGGGGAGGCGTGCGAATCGCTTTGCCTGTGCGCTCTGCAATCATCAGGCTGGCAGCCGCTTGCCAGGTTCCGGTGAAGGCGAGTAGCGGCACAACAGCAGTGTTGATGAAATAGCCCAGCGTGGTAATGCGCCAATATTGGCGGGTGCGATCGCTCAGGTAGCCAATCACTATCCGCAACCCATAGCCGATTAGCTCCCCTAAGCCTGCAACAATGCCAACGATCGTGCCACTTGCGCCCAAGCTACCCAGATATGCCCCTGTAATGCTGCGTGCCCCTTCGTAGGTGGCGTCGGCACAGAGGCTCACGACTCCCAGGAAGATGACAAACCATAGAGCAGATTTTTTCATTTTACAAAGACATAAAGGATAAGGTTTGCTGCTACCTGACTGCTAAATCTAAGCGTGATTAGCATCAAAGAAAGGTTGACAGGAAGTGGACGCTGGCATGAGTCGAGCGGGAGAAGGCAGGACACTAAAGTTTAGTCGTCATCATCGTCATCATCATCCTTGTCATCGCTTTTATGGTGGCGATCGCCGTTGTCTGGTCTGGCGTTCTTGTTAATGCGATCGCCCTGATCTTGATCAATCTCATGCTTTTGGTGACGTTGAAAAACGGCATCAGGTAAAGGTTTGGCAATCTTGGAAATAGTAGCCGTTGCACCGAGCAGCATTAAAGCCAACAGCACTAAACCAGCGATCGTAGTCATTGAGTAGCCTTTTGCTGTCGGAAGTAGCGTTTTGGGTTTGACAATATTACCCGTATGATCGATTGACTGAAGCGCTCGCAGGGCAGTGACAGCATCCGGAAAGCGATGATCTAGATTGGGTTCTACCATCATTTGCAGCCACCGAGCAAACTCAGGATGCAATGACGGCAACAATTTCTTGATGGGAAAGCGGTAGGAGGCATCAACTAAGTAACCGATTTGGGTAGAGGGTGTCTGTGTGAGCAAGCAAACCAATGTTGCCCCTAAGCCATAAAGGTCAGAAGCAAGGGTCAGTTGGCGGTTGAAGATCTGCTCCGGTGGCATAAAGCCTAACGTGCCTTTAACCACACTACTCGCAGCCACTTCCTCCGTGCCAGCATGAGCAAAACCAAAATCAACCAGATATACATGGAGAGCTTCCTGACGCTCCACCAAGATATTTTCTGGTTTGATATCTCGGTGAATGACTGGAAGCAATCGCTGTTGCAGATACACCAAAACTTCTAGGATGGCGATCGCAAGCTGCTGAATTTCTGTGGGAGTCCAGTGCTGCGATCGGGCTAAAGATATGGCTGGTTTGTATTCTTGAATCAGGCAGAAACCTGTCGGTGTTTCAAACGAGTCGATATAACGGGGAATACTGGGATGATGCAGCAGCTTCAAGATCTGAACTTCTCGATGCAAAGCCGCATAAGCAGACCAGTGGGATGCTAAATGGGCAAACTGAAACTGCTTCAGTACCACAAGTTGTTGGATCTTGGTACTGATTGCCTGGTACGTGACTCGTCCACCTGCATGATTCTGCCCTAACACTTGTTTGACTTCGTAACCATAACTGGAAAAATCTGGGAAACTACTCATGCTTTTGCTCTTCTCAGCTTGCTTGACGCGAGGGATTCTCTTGGAAGGAATGAAATCGCTTTTTCCAGCGTCCGCACCATCTGGCTTCGCAGGCGGCTGGTACGATCGGAATGATTGGTCATACTGCCATCTCCTGGCTACACGCTTCTGTCTCGTCAACTCTTCAAGGGTTTGGATGCGGTGAATCACTCGCCTTTCCATCCATAGGCAACGTGACTTTATGGTTTGGTAGAGGCAGTGGGTGTTTCTCCCCCAGGTTAAAAAAGCCATAATCGATCGCGATGGCTAAGGACAGGGAAAGAACACAAATGAGTATTCGTTTCAAATCATTCCGTTCTCTCGATGGGAAAAATTTAGGACTTTTGACAGGTTGAGTCCTATGCAGGCAGGCTCTCCTGGGTTGAAAATCAATACAGGTATTGCCTCCAGGACCATAGGGATGGATCGCACAGACAATGTCGTCTGCTCCGTAGTAAAACCGGCAGCGCTTGCAGAAAGAAACCGAGGTATGCTTCATTTTCTTTGCCTCCTACTCTCAGCAGGGTATTCACAGGGTTAAGCATTTTGCATGGGTTCATACGACTAGACTAGAAGGTAGGCAGTGGAGGAGTCGGGAAAGAGATTATTTCGTTGTCAGACTTGCTTCAGCTTCTTCCCGAATCACGCGACCAGGGTGTTCTAGTAGCATTTTGAAAGCGGTTTCCTTTTCTGGGCTATTGGGAAGTTTCCTCAAAGCCCGGATGATCTCCATGGCTTGCCAGACATCAATTGCGTGGGTCAAAGCACACTGGGCTAGAGGAATCGCAGCCTTCACATCCTTCCGATTCCCCAATGTAATGATTGAACCCATGCGTGCTTCTGGGTTTGGATGTTGTAGAGCACGAATTAAACGCTCTTCGTAAGAAGCATGATCTTGCTCCCACTGCTGAATGTTAATACCGCAAGCAGGGCAAATAGATGTCTCCTTTGGTATTTCAGCAAAACAGGCTGGGCAGTAATACGCATTTTCCATATCGCAACTCTCCTTGGGGCGATTGATGCTCAAGTTCTTTAAGACAGCCATCCCATCCGGCTTAGCGGTAAATTCCAGGTTTTGTCAGTTTTAGATCGCAGCAACGTTTGATAGACCCGCTCATAGTCATTTTCAAAGGCAAGCGCGCAACCAATCAAATACAGGTGCCACAGCCGTGCCTTGCGTTCTCCGAGCATGGATGCAACTTGGTCAAATGCCTGTTCAAAGTTTTCTGCCCAATGCCGCAAAGTCAAGGCATAATGCGGTCGCCACGCATCGACATCGACAATTTCCCAGCCTGTTTGTTCGGCAACTGAGAGCATCGTCGAGAGTTGAGCCAACTCTCCATTGGGGAAGATAAAGCGGTTAATAAAGCGTTCTCCCACACTGGAACCGTTACAAATATCCGATGAAGAAATCCCGTGATTAAGAAACAGTCCACCTGGTTTTAACGCCTGTAGCGCCGCTTGAAAATACGTGGGATAGTTTTTGATGCCGACATGTTCGACCATGCCCACGGAAACAATTTTGTCAAACGTCGGTTGTTGGGGCAGATCGCGGTAGTCCAGAAGTTCAACCGTGAGTCGATTGGCTAATTGTTCCTGGGCAATTTGCTGTTGGTTATACACTAACTGTTCCTGGCTAAGCGTAATACCATACCCCCTGACTCCATAATGCTGCACTGCCCAACGGAGTAAGGCTCCCCAGCCGCAGCCGATATCGAGTAAGGTTTCACCGGGAGAAAGTTTGAGCTTACGGCAAATGAGATCGAGCTTTGCGGCTTGTGCTGCCTCTAAGCTCATCTCAGGATGCTCAAAGTGGGCACAAGAATAAACTATTAATGGATCAAGCCATTGCTGATAAAATAAGTTGCCTAGATCATAGTGATGCTGAATCGCTGCTTTGTCGCGATCGCGGCTGTGAATCTGTTGTCCGTCTTTCAACGGCATTGCCTTTAAGTTAAAGGGCAGTTGAGGTAGGGTATAGGCTTCCACCCAAAGTTGCAGCGATTGGAGCGGTTTAATGACGATATGTGGATGAGTTTGGATTAAGGGGATCAAGGCTTCTAAGTTACCTTCAATATTGATGAGACCGTGAAGGTAGCCATCTATCAAAACCAATGGATCTTGGCTCAGAATGAGCGATCGCAACACCCCAGGATGGCCAATATGTAAAGACAATTGAGGTAGGGTTTCCCTTATTTCTGCCCCAAAAACATAACTATCCTGATTCCAAAAATTGATCCGAAGCTTGAACGGTAATGAAGACAATAATGTGTGAAGCCATCGATGAATACCCGCAGGCAGTTTACAATGGACAGCTTCCTGAGCATTCGCTTCTGTTTTGACCTGACTCGATTTGCTGAGATTCAACATAGGGGTCATCTCCTGACTTGAATGGCTTAAAAATGAGTGGTAATGAAAGGTCTGGAAGAGGAGAGAGGCGGTTTTTAGCTCTTCTTTGTTGCTCTCTAGGTGTACTGTTTAGCTCAAAAACTCCAAGTGGAACTGGCGGAGCGGTCATCGCTCCAGCTTCGGTTTAGAAACTCCGTTTTTAAGTGGTTGGAATTTACGTATTCATCCGTTCATAAATGGCGGAGGCAGCGGGTGAAAACCGGGTGAGATAGTTGAAGATCCAAAACTTGATGCAGGAATCCATGAAGACAGGCACGGTGGCGATGAAACTCTTAATAAACGTGTCATTTTCGGGTAGCCCAAAGTGATTAAATACACTCCCCAAAATGACATCCCACCCTTCAACTGAATGGAAACCGACAAACATATCGGTCACCAGAATCAGGAGAAAGACCTTAGCCGGATCGCTCAAGTTGAGGAACGACCAGTTTGAGAAATTACGCAGGATGATCAGCTTATCCCTGTTAAAGAAAACCAATCCGATAAAAACGACCAGTGCGACAACATCGGCGGAGACATTTTTGAGCCCATTCAGGGCATGTTCCCGCGATTCCTGCCAGAGTTCAGTTGCTTTTTCTTCTAATCGTTTGCTGGTTTCTTCCGCAGTCAGTTTTGGCAGATTTCCCAATAGCTGGTCAATTTCCAGGGATTCTTTGTATTCGGTAAATTCGGCATGGAACCCTTCTCGAATTTCGCGATTGAGTTCAACTTGCTGAGGGTGCTGGTTGCCATAGCGATCGAGCAGTGGCTCAAACACCAGATTTTTGGTGAGAATCTGAATGGAGATCGGAACCAGGATCAAGATTAATAACCAACGAACTGCCAACTTATTTTGTTTTCGGCGCAGTCGCAACTCATGAATGACCTGCTGTTCATACTCCGGAGTCAGCTCTTTACTAACCTGAGTAAAGCCTCTGAGTAATGAACTGGCGGCATTCGTGCGATTGAGCTTGATGCGTTCCTGGGCGGCATCTAGTACGACGGGATCAACGGTGACTGAGTTGCTTTCTGGCTCTGTTGTTTGACTGGGTTCATCCGCATTGAGATGTTGAAGTGTATGAGTGGTAGATAACTCCGAATTGAGATTATCGGAGGTAAGGTCATTAAAATCGCGATCGCGATATTTGCCCACAACTGATTCGATGAAATTCAGCTTCTCCAATATGTCTGGTTCTAGCACAGACGATAGAGTGTGAATTTGATCTAATAGTTCGTTAGCGTCAAGCGTGTCAGAGTCAACCACCTTGTGTAATGATTGATGGTTTAACAGAAAAGCTCCCAGCCTGAACTGTATCAAGTTAATGCGAACTTTGGTGAGCTGGCGATCGCGTAAACTCTTCACATAGTCCACAACTGTTTTACTTTGTTGGGGCGTGTAAGCAATCTTTCCCCCAGCAAAGTAATGTTCCTCCAATGCTTTAATCTCTTTGGCACCTTGATATGCCTCTTTGAGTGTATAAAGTTGCCTTTGGTTCAACCAACGATTTAAATTCAACTTATTCACGTCAACTAACATCATCTGTATCTGGTTTTGCAAGCTGAATGAACCACTCTCACCTTTATTCCAAGAGAATATAGTTTATCGCTCCGCCTCTTGGTCGGTCATAGGGGAGTGGTGATTGATAGATTTGTTCCGGTGATCTTGCGGGTGCAGGTCTTCCTGTAAATGCAAGTCTTCATGGGGGTGTAAGTCTTCACCCCGGATCAAAACAATCCTGACGTGTTTAAGATCAGCACGGTGGGCTTCAACAAATTCCCGCAACTTAGCTTCGCGATCAATCAATTCCAGACATTGTGGTAACCGATGGGGCGTGACTTCATGATGGTCGTGGTGCAGATCATCACCTCTGAGATAGCCCATATGCACCCGATGTAACACCACCTGCTGAATCCCAAAGTCCTTCGCGAGACGAGGCAGATGCCAATGTAAATGGGGGGCGGTTAGCTTGTGCCAGCGGGTCTTGCTATATAACCTGGCACCGTGATGAAAGTAAAGCCGGAGTGCGGTAAGTTGTCTCATGGGTTTGCCATTCTCCATTTCTAGAAAACCTAAGGGGTTGATATCACTAAACAAGTCAAACTCTAATGGCTGTCTGAGGCTAGGAAATGTCGCTAAGCTAACGCCCTCCTCCACAAAGACTCTGGGATATTTACTTAACCCAATGCGTTGAGCGCGGTAGATGCCTGCATGACCAGAAAAGAGATAGCTCACGACACAGGCAATGCCTGCAAAGGCTCCAGCAGGGAGTCCAAACAGTTCCATTGCCATAATGGTTGAAGCCAGTGGTGTATTGGCAGCGGCGCCAAACACAGCCACAAAGCCCATGCCTGCAAGTAGATCGGAGGGTAAGGGCAAAATCAAAGATAAAGCATTGCCCAGTGTGGCACCGATGTAAAACAAGGGAGTGACTTCACCCCCTTTAAATCCAGCTCCTAACGTGAGCGATGTAAAGGCTAGTTTGGCAGCAAAATCCCAGGGGGGCAGTTGCGTATGAAACGCCTCCACAATCGTGGGAATCCCCAGTCCAATGTATTTGGTCGTGCCCACTGCCCATACTGCGATCGCAATCAACACACCACCCAGCATGGGACGTAACGGCGGGTAGGCAATGTTGGACTTAAAGAAATGCCCAATTTTGTGCGTTGCTTCCGCAAACAGGAGAGCCACCAAGCCAAAGACGGCACCTGCAAAGATCGCTGACAACAGATCGGCGGAGCCACCTGAGAAGTTTTCTAAACTCACCTCTGGGATACTTGCCAACCGATAGTCAGTATGGTGAATGCCCCATTTCAACGTGATATAATCACCGACGATCGCGGCAACGATACAGGGAAACAACCCGTCATAGCGGATCTTGCCAATCGCCAACACTTCTAACCCAAAAACAGCACCCGCTAGAGGGGTGCCGAACACAGAAGCAAAGCCACCGCTGATCCCCGTCATCAAAAGGATACGGCGATCCGATCCTTTCAGTTGCAAGACTTTGGTGAGTTGATCGGCGAGAGAGGCACCCATTTGCAACGCCGTACCTTCTCGCCCAGCGGAACCGCCAAACAAGTGGGTCATCACGGTGCCCAGCAGCACCAGCGGAGTCATCCGAAAGGGAATCGTCTCTTTGGGATTGTGGATCTCCTCTAGCAAGAGGTTATTGCCTGCTTCGACAGATTTACCAAAATAGTGATAGATCAAGCCACTCAGTAGCCCGCCCAGCGGCAACAGGGCAATAATCCAGAGATGTGCTTCGCGCCAATCGGTCGCCCACTCCAACGAGGCTAATAGAATTGCCGAGGCTGTACCCGCTAGAATGCCTGCAATCGTGGCGATCGCTAACCATTTGGCAACGTGAGACAGAGCAAATAATTGTTCGCTATCTTGTCGCGCTTTCATAAAGCCTTACAACCTTGAGAACCAATAGTCAATACTTCAAAACGCTTGCTGTAACAAACGCCATCTGCACATGAAGTAGAAACTATTAGCCTTGAAGGCGGTTTTCTGGTCAAGCCAGAGGGCGAGTCTCATCGCCTTGTTTCGCAATATAACAGCGCAACTAAACTTTTACAAGCAAAGCCCGCTAGTAAATTTCTGAAATCCTGACACAGGAACAGCCGATGTGTAGGTTACTCTCAGGAGCAAGCAATCTCCTTGCTAGAAGGAATCACCCTTGGCTAGGATGGTTCGGGCAAAAGCAACCTTACATCCAACTGGTTGCGGGTTTTGTGCAAATTTGATGCGAAATTTTCAAAGTTAGGATGCGATTGAGCACTCAGCGGGTTGGAAGGAAGTATTTTTGAGAGTTACTCTCCCTTTTTGCCAATCTTCCCGATTTCAACGCACGACAAGTTTGGGTCTCTGTCACTGAGACCTCCAGGAAAATCGATGACGAAGGGGTTAGCTCTGGCAGAAATGCCGCAGATTGATCATCGTGTAAGCCAGACTTTTCAAGGCATAGTGCAACTGGCTGATCCGCTCGAAGCGCAGCAGTAAGCGCTTGAACTTATCCTCCCAGGCGAACACGCGCTCGATAGTGAAAAACCGTTCCTGAAAGATTGCCGGGTCGAACATCGGTTTGCGTCCCCGCTTCGGAGTCTTTCTGCCACGCGGATTCTCAGGAATATTCGGCACCATGCCGCGATTGAAGATGGCTTTGCGGTTCGCTCGGCTATCGTAGACCCCATCGAGACTGACGGTGGTCTGGTTGAGGTCGAGTCCGACCTGCTTGGCGATGCGGGTGACTTGCGGCAGTGCTGCGGGCAACAGTGGTGATTCGTTCCGATTGCCAGGAGCCGAAATAAAAGGGGCGATGACATTGCAATTGCGATCACAGAAAGCAACCACTTTGTCGCCTTTGAGGTGTTTGTGCCCACTGAATCCGAGATTATCACCGCCTTTCTTTGCGGCGGTCGTCGTCCCATCGCCATGAATGACGCTGATATCGAGGTACTTTTGCTGGTGAAGGAGCACCACCGTTCCCGCGAAAATGGCATCAAAGCACCCTTGGGCTTCAAAGCGCCGAAAGGCAGCATAGATCCGGGTGTAGTGGATTTCCGGTTGCCCATCTTTGTTCTGCTCAATCGGCAGTTCCTTCCACGGACAGCCGAGGTACAAGAGCTTCAGAATGTAGTTGAAGATGGCGTGCAAAGAGAGCTTTGGCTGAGGACCGCGACTGCCGAGGTGCAGGTGGGGCAAGACAAATTCCTCAAACTGTTCTAGCGTCAAATGTGTGGGAATCCATTGCCATTGGTGGGTTTGAGGCATTTTTGTTCCGATCGACTGTCCAACTAAAAAGACTTGAGCCATTTTAGTCAGAAACGATAGAAGCTCAGGCAAACAGCAGCTTTCAGACAAATTCACCCAGGCGGGAAAACCCGCAACCAGTTGAATTACTTTCCGAACAATTTCTTCATCCTCAACAAGCAGAATCTTAAACACCTTGAAGGTAGAGTAACCCAAGGCATCGTTCATAAACCTAATCTAGCTAAATGACATGATTAACCAAAGCGACCGCTGACATACTCACGGGTTGTTTTTTGTGAAGGAGATTGAAAGATTTTTTCAGTTCTGTCATATTCTACCAAATGTCCAACTTTTCCGCCTTTTTCCGTCGCTTCTGCGTTAAAAAAGGCAGTCATATCAGAGACTCGCGATGCTTGCTGCATATTATGAGTCACAATCACGATCGTAAAGCGCTCCTTGAGTTTAACCATCAACTCCTCAATTCGCAGTGTGGAGATGGGATCGAGGGCTGAGCAAGGCTCGTCCATTAAAATAACATCTGGAGAAATTGCAACAGCACGAGCAATACAAAGACGCTGTTGTTGACCACCTGAAAGCGCTAGCCCACTATCTTTAAGCTTATCTTTCACTTCATCCCACAAAGCTGCCTGTCTTAGGGACTGCTCTACTAGCTCGTCAATATCTCCTTTATACTGGTTGATCCTGGCTCCGTAAGCAATATTTTCATAAATCGACTTTGGGAATGGGTTTGGCTGTTGAAATACCATCCCTACTCGGCGACGGACTTCTACTGGATCGACCATCGGATCATAAAGATCAATTCCATTAAAGGTAATTTTGCCTTTAATCCTTGCTCCTGGAATCAAATCATTTAATCGATTAAAGCAGCGAATCATTGTACTCTTACCACATCCAGAAGGACCGATGAATGCTGTAATCTTGTTTTTGGGAATTTCCAGAAAAACGTCCCGCACAGCTAGAAAGTCGTTGTAGAACACAGAAACGTTTTCTACGTGCAGAGAAGTTTCAGCTATAGGCATTGTGGGATTGGAAGGCATAAGAAGAGGTAAAAGGTGAACACAGATTTATAGAAAACAACAGCAAACCTTGAAGCGTCAGATCTGGCGCTGACGTATGATCAAGCGAGCGAAAATACTGGCTAAGATGACCAACGTAATGAGTACCAACGCACCTGTCCAAGCTAGCTTCTGCTGATAGTCAAAAGGAATGATGGCGTAGTTGTAGATTAAGACAGCTAGCGAGGCAGTAGGCTTGAAAAGGCCTTGAAACCAGTACTGGCTGAATAGGGCTGTGAAGAGCAATGGAGCCGTTTCTCCTGATGCCCTAGCAAGCGCAAGAATCACTCCTGTCACAATTGCAGGCAGCGCTGCTGGCAGTACAACCTGCACCACCGTTTGGAATCGGGTCGCGCCCAAAGCAACCGCCGCCTGTCGTACTCCATCCGGAACTAAAATTAGAGCTTCTTCCGTCGCTCTAATCACGACAGGCAGCATCAAAATTGCTAATGCAAACCCTCCAGAAACCGCAGAAAAGGTTCCTAATGTCAGAACCAGAATGCCATACGCAAAAATGCCAACGACAATCGATGGAACTCCACTGAGGACGTTTGCCCCAAAACGCACGGCGTAACCAAAACGTCCCCCAGAACCAAACTCGACTAGATAAACTGATGCCAAGACACCAATGGGGATACTAATCAATGAGGCAATCCCCAACATAATGAGCGTGCCTTGAATGGCATTTCCAATGCCACCCGCTGAGACGCCTGCCGGGGGAATGAGTTCAAAGAAAACATTCGGTCTTAAAAGCTCTAGCCCTTTGCTAACAACATAAAAAACAACTGCCGACAAAAACACAAAGGTAATGACCAGGCAGAGGACAGTTAATGCAGTCATCACTGTGCCAACCACATTGCGGGAAGACTTAGGAGAACGTGCCAGTCCTCCTAAGCGACTGGTTGAGAGTGTAGTGGAGTCAGCCATAAGTTTCGATGCTTCAAATAGCTTGTCGTAGGACAGAGAGCGAGCGTAACTTTTTTTCTAGAACCAGTTCAATCCTGGAGGCAATCAATCTATCTCTTAATGGCTCGATTGTCGTATTCGCCATAAGAGTAACTCAGCCAGAACGTTAACGATGAGGGTAATGATTAGCAACAGCAACCCTGCATACAGCAGCGATTCAACTTCTAGCTGGGAAGTCGCTTCTGCAAACTGATTTGCGATCAAAGCGGCGATCGTATAACCAGGGGAAAAAATTGACGGGCTGAGACCTGAACCAGAATTCCCAATCACCATTGTGACTGCCATAGTCTCTCCAAGCGCTCGACCAATCGCAAGAACCGTAGCGCCCATCAGTCCAGAAGCCCCAGCAGGAAGCAAAACCTGAACAATCGTCTGCCAGCGGGTTGCGCCGACTGCATAGGAGGCCCGCCGTAAGTTCTCAGGCAAGGAAATGAGCACTTGGCGGGAGAGCGAAGTGATGATGGGAATAGTCATCACTGCCAAGATGACACCTGCCGGCAAAAAGCCTGGACCAACTGGGTAAGTGCTGAAAAGGGGTATCCAGCCTAAGTGGTCATGTAACCAGACACCAATCACTTGCAGAATGGGGATCAGGACGAAAATGCCCCACAAGCCATAGACCACGCTAGGAATTTCGGCTAACACCTCTACGCAATAGATCAGAACCATTTGAACTGATTGAGGTAAGAAGCCTTCACTCAAGAAGATTGCCACGCCAATTCCAATGGGTAAGGCAATCAGCATGGCAATCAAAGTCGTCACTAACGTTCCATAAATTAGCGGTAAGCCGCCATATTGGTCAGTGACTGGATTCCACACAGAAGACGTAAGAAAACCAAAGCCAAAGTGCTGGATGGATGGAAAAGCTTCAATCACGACTTGAACCACTAACCAAATTAAAGTCCCCAAAACGGCAGCAGCACAGACTCGACATAACCAAACAAAGCCAATATCTAGAACTTGCTCAAAACCAAACCTTCGTTGCAGGGTTTTGAGCGGGTCTGTACTTAGCGAACTCACTGTCTATCTCCATGAATGCAACTATTCAAACAACCTATGCTTATACACAGCTAGAGATGAGAACGTCCCTCAATAAGCCTTATGCCTTGATTTGATCAATTGCAGCAATCACCCGGTCACTAATTGATGACGGAATTGGCACATAGTTCAACTGCTCAGACGCAATCTTCTGACCATCCTTGAGACCCCACTTGATGAAATCTTTAAGCGTGTCTAGCTTCTTAGCATCGGTATAGCCTGTTTTGTAAACCAGTAGCCAGGTGAAACCTACGATAGGGTAAGAATCTGCTCCACTTGGATCTGGCTCAAATGCCCGAAAGTTTTCAGGCAGTTTAATTTGGCTCAGCGAATTTGAAGCTGTTTTGGGGTTAGCCTCAATGTAATTGCCGGACTTGTTCTCTAATTGAGCGAAAGAAATTTTGTTCTGTACAGCATAGGCATATTCGATATAACCGATCGCTCCGGCGGTCTGCTGAATCTGAGCCGTCACACCTTCGTTCCCTTTACCACCCACACCAACAGGCCAACTCACCGCCGTATTGACTCCTACTTTCTCTTTCCACTCTGGGCTGATAGCGCTCATATGGTTGGTGAAAATGTAGGTAGTACCACTGCCATCGGAACGGTGGGCAATGGTAACTGGAATGTCAGGTAGTTTCACCCCTGGATTAAGAGCAGCAATCTGAGGATCATTCCACTTCGTCAGCTTGCCTAAAAACATATCAGCGTAAACCTTTCGGGATAGCTTCAGCCCTGACTGAACGCCAGGAAGGTTGTAAGCCAGTACCTCCGAACCCGCCGTAAAGGGAACAAACAATACTCCGCGAGAAACCTTTGCGGCTTGCTCGTCTGTCATAGCTGCGTCACTAGCTCCAAAGTCCACAGTGCCATCTGTAAACTGCTTAATGCCACCACCACTACCGATCGACTGGTAGTTTCCTTGAACTTCAGGGTGAAGTTTAGCGTATTCAAAGAAACAACGCTGAATCATCGGTGCCGCAAACGTAGAACCCGCACCGTTAAGTGATACGCTTCCTCCACTTGCAGCAGGAGCAGTAGAAGCGCCAGGAGCCGCATTGTCTGCCTTCGGGGGAGTTTGTGTTCCTGATTGGCAAGCCGTTAGACTGGCAACAACTCCGAGCAAGGTGTAATTGAATGTTCGACGAGAGATACGAATAGGCGTTGACACTGGATTTAATTCCTCACAGACAATTTCTAGCGTGGAACAGAGCCTTAAATCACATTCTAGAGACTAAAGGCTTGATGGACGATATGATAATTTCAATAAAAGTTGCTTAAGTCAAGTTAAATTTAGGTTAACGGTTTTGAAAGATCGACTACAAGAGAATAGTATCATTTCAACTTTAGTTTATAGACTTCAACAGAATCGCTCAGCGATGTGAGAATTGAAGAGTGCAATTTCACTACCTCTCATTACTTCAGTTCTAGTAACGAGAAGGGGAAACAATCCCCTAAGAATCCTGGACAACTGGTTGCGGGTTTTGTGCAAATTTGATGCGAAATTTTCAAAGTTAGGATGCGATTGAGCACTCAGCGGGTTGGAAGGAAGTATTTTTGAGAGTTACTCTCCCTTTTTGCCAATCTTCCCGATTTCAACGCACGACAAGTTTGGGTCTCTGTCACTGAGACCTCCAGGAAAATCGATGACGAAGGGGTTAGCTCTGGCAGAAATGCCGCAGATTGATCATCGTGTAAGCCAGACTTTTCAAGGCATAGTGCAACTGGCTGATCCGCTCGAAGCGCAGCAGTAAGCGCTTGAACTTATCCTCCCAGGCGAACACGCGCTCGATAGTGAAAAACCGTTCCTGAAAGATTGCCGGGTCGAACATCGGTTTGCGTCCCCGCTTCGGAGTCTTTCTGCCACGCGGATTCTCAGGAATATTCGGCACCATGCCGCGATTGAAGATGGCTTTGCGGTTCGCTCGGCTATCGTAGACCCCATCGAGACTGACGGTGGTCTGGTTGAGGTCGAGTCCGACCTGCTTGGCGATGCGGGTGACTTGCGGCAGTGCTGCGGGCAACAGTGGTGATTCGTTCCGATTGCCAGGAGCCGAAATAAAAGGGGCGATGACATTGCAATTGCGATCACAGAAAGCAACCACTTTGTCGCCTTTGAGGTGTTTGTGCCCACTGAATCCGAGATTATCACCGCCTTTCTTTGCGGCGGTCGTCGTCCCATCGCCATGAATGACGCTGATATCGAGGTACTTTTGCTGGTGAAGGAGCACCACCGTTCCCGCGAAAATGGCATCAAAGCACCCTTGGGCTTCAAAGCGCCGAAAGGCAGCATAGATCCGGGTGTAGTGGATTTCCGGTTGCCCATCTTTGTTCTGCTCAATCGGCAGTTCCTTCCACGGACAGCCGAGGTACAAGAGCTTCAGAATGTAGTTGAAGATGGCGTGCAAAGAGAGCTTTGGCTGAGGACCGCGACTGCCGAGGTGCAGGTGGGGCAAGACAAATTCCTCAAACTGTTCTAGCGTCAAATGTGTGGGAATCCATTGCCATTGGTGGGTTTGAGGCATTTTTGTTCCGATCGACTGTCCAACTAAAAAGACTTGAGCCATTTTAGTCAGAAACGATAGAAGCTCAGGCAAACAGCAGCTTTCAGACAAATTCACCCAGGCGGGAAAACCCGCAACCAGTTGATCAAAAAGTAACAAACTACATCAGAAAGCTCTGCTTGATCGAACCTGAGTCAAGGCGTTGATGAGCCTGTCAGCCTGAATCGACACCTTCTAGACAAACACCCGTCAGGAAAAACCATGGATCTCATTCAAGAAATATTTCAGGCGATCGTCCTGGGACTGGTACAAGGGATTACTGAATTTCTGCCCATCAGTAGCACGGCTCATCTGCTTGTCGTCACTAAAGCCTTCGGCTGGACTGATTTAGTGGGGCAAAAGTGGTTTGTTGATGCTATCCAATTTGGCAGCGTCATTGCTGTTCTGCTGTACTTTTGGTCTGACATTTGCCAGATTGTAGCGGGGAGTTGGAGCGCATTTCAAGCGAAAGCATGGCATCAGGAGGAGTGGAAGATCCTCGTAGGCATTGCGATCGGAGCTTTACCCGCCTTGCTTGGAGGATTGTTGATTAAGAAATTCCTCCCCGAAGGCGCTCTCGATGGGGTTTTGACTATTGCGATCGCCTCGATTGTGATGGCAGCTCTACTAGGATTAGCAGAGCAAGTCGGACAGCGGAAGCGCGACTTTAACTCGCTAACGATCCAGGATGGAATTTTGGTCGGGCTTGGTCAAATGCTGGCATTGATTCCAGGCGTATCGCGATCGGGTGCGACCTTAACAACCGCTTTATTCCTGGGGTTGAAACGAGAAACTGCCGCCCGGTTTTCGTTTCTGTTAGGGTTGCCGACACTGGCGATCGCAACGCTGTATGAATCTAAAGAAGCATTTGGACACTTAGAAACCCTGATC
>Ga0272446_1001953_pt1 | contig 29118 bp, 24 predicted proteins | sample YNPCB0061_FD_194587 | JGI IMG/M metagenome (GOLD analysis project Ga0272446, IMG submission 194587) | Hot spring microbial mat communities from Yellowstone National Park, WY, United States - YNP-CB-006-1 | ecosystem: Environmental > Aquatic > Thermal springs > Hot (42-90C) > Sediment | place...
CTTGTCAATTTGTGGGCAGGCATCATTGCCTATAAATTTTTAGACAAAAAACCAGCTATTCAAGACTACAAAAAAGAAATTGAAAAAATTGAACTTTTCCAAGATGTTGCAGCTTAACTCACGTTAAATTCAAGTTTTGTAGAGTTAGGGATATAAGCAACTTCAGCTATTTTAAAGGCTGTTTTTACTTCCGAAATCAGCATATTTTTTCTCCGATTATAATTATTTCGTGAGAGGTTTTTGTATGTAGGTTGTCAAAATTTCTTTGTAGTCTATTTTTACCGATTCGTTTTTCGCCTTGCCCCATAGTGTATTGCCAAGCTATCTCTATGATTTTGAAATCTTTATAGGCTTCTCTTACCCAAGAACAATCGTTATAAGATAAAATGAATCCCCCTTTGTGTTTTTTGAGTAAATCGGCTAATACATCGTGCCTGAAACCATTATGATGAACAGGGAAATTACGCATAGGATAGATTCCTTTAAACATCTTGCTATCTCCGTCTAAATAATAAGGTGGGTCTAAATACAAAAAATCCTTGCAGTGTTTGGGTAAAGAAATTTCAAAGCTTTCATTATAGACTTTCAATTTTGGTACTGAAAAGTTTTTTACCTTATCGAGCATAGCTTGATAACGTTTCTCTTCGGTGTAGATAGAGGACATCCACCCCAAAAATCCTGGGCCATAGCTTAAATTGTGATTAAAATAGTAATAAGTCGCTAACTCCAAATCTGTATAGTCATTCGCCAACAAACCATCTTTTTTGTTCCAAATTTTTTTCAAGATATTTTTTACTTTTTCGTATTCTTCGTTTGTATTTTTTAATTTTTTCAAACTTTCGTACAATTCTTTCGGATAGTTGATTTGCACGTTCCAATAATTGACAAGCAATTCAAAAATATCATAAGCGACCACTTCTATACCCAACTCTTTGGCAATAGCAATTTCTACACTTCCTCCGCCCATAAACGGACTTACTACCCTTGTAATTGTATCAGGTAAATATTCTATAATGTTTCCCACTGCCAAAGATTTGCCTCCTCCATACCTCAAAGGACTTTCTATGTATCTTTTGTAACCTTTCTTGGCTCTCAAAGATTTAAGAAATACGGCTTTGGCACAAGCCAAAGAATTGGATTTGGGTATATTCTGCGTTTCCTCAAACAAATCTAATTGAAATACTTTCATACTTTGGTATAGTTACAACCATAGGTAAAGCTAAAAAAATCTAACCTTAATTCAAATTTTAGGTAGTTTAATCATACGTTATTTTTACGTAATTACGTTTGTGTTTTTCGTTTTGCTGAAGTTCTCTAAGCAAGCTATAGTCAGTATCGGAGAGTTTCATACTGCAAAATTATACTTTTTTTTGATATGAAAAAAACCCAATTACTTTTGAGTATAATTGAAAGTCAGCTTTTAAGCTAATTTTATGAGGTTGTCTAATTTAGAATGGTTGTTTTTATGTTGTGTTTTTGTTGCTGGCATAAAATACCTATCTTGCCGATATATTTTTATGTTTTAATAAAATCATACATTTTGCAATGATAGAAATACTCGGAAAAATTGTTTCTGGAGCGGTAGTAGGCTATACTACCAACGATTTGGCAGTAAAAATGCTTTTTCGCAAAAAATTTGGGCTGGGGGGAATTGTCTTAAAAACGCATCATCAATTTGTTGAAAATATCAGTGCCTTAGTAGAACGTGAAATTATCAATCATCATACCCTTGCCAAAGAGTTTGATAGCCCCGCCTTCAAACAAGCCATCGAGCAAAGCGTACAAGACTTCTACCAGCATCATCTGTACGAACTTTTGCAGGGAATACAGCTTCGGGACATCACCCAAGCAGACTATTCTTGGCAGAAATTAGCCGAAGTGCTACATCAGAATATTGAAAAAATCTTAGCATTGCATTTTAAAGATTTTTTAGGTTTCATTGCCTTGCAAGATTTTGTCTCCCCCAAGCAGATACAACATCTCTCGGAGCATATCGGTAAAGAAATTTTGCATATTGCCCAAGAAATCAATCTGGAAGCCTCCCTATCTGCTATTTTGAAAGAGGTAAGCCAAAATAGCCTACAAGATATTTTTGGCGAAGTGTTCATCAAGCGAGTTTCGGAAAATGTACAAAAAATTATTCAAGCGTATTACAATTTTTTACTCCAAACCCCCGATAACATTTTACACGAGGTTGGCGAAAAAACTATTCAAGCCGTAGAACTCAACACTTTGATAAGTTTGCTAAGCCAAAGCCTTTCACAAAAAGCTATCAATCAAGTTATTACTGCCGAAGAGTTAGAAAATATCGTAGCCGAAGTTCTCCGACAAATTGAAAAACTTTTGCTCTCCAACAAAGGCAAGCTAATCGTACAGACGCTTGCCAAATTTGTCATTCAAACTTTGCAAAAAGAACAAACTACCATTTTCGAACTGCTCAATCCTTCATTGAGCAAAGATTTTGAGGCTTTTTTACGAAAACAACTGCCCCGCATCTTGCAGAGTTTTATCCGTTTCATTCAAGAGCAAAAACCTAAAATCGATAGCCTCATAGACCAAACCTTCCGTAACAATACCCAATTTGCCCTGCAAGATTGGCTACTCGATATTTTTATAGGTAGCGTAAGCGAAAATGCCGAAGTAGTGAAGAAAATCATTGCTTACATAGAGAACTACGACGCAGGCGAACTTGCCGAAATTGCCACTAACTATGCCGTTGAGTATCTGAAAAATAACACCATTAGCAAAACTATTTCACAAATCGATGAACAACAAGCTGTTAGCTATCTTACCGAAACCTTGCATAAAAATTTTTTAGAAATATTGGTTCAAATCAAGCCTTCTTCATTCAACAAATATCTCACCTATACCATTGGCGATTTTGTCAGTTCTACGCAAATAGAAAATTTCTTGCAAACGCAATGGCAAAACTTACAACAAACAAATTGGCTTCATAAATTGCTCACAGAACTTCGCTTTGAGAAAATCATTTTACAAAAAATACAAGAAAAACAAGATAATTTCACCCAAAACGCTCTGAAAAGCATTTTTTCAGAAGCTAATTTTGAGCAAGCCGCTTGGTGGCTGGCTGATAAAGTAAAAGCCAAACTCCGAGAAGAAAATGTAAGCAAAGAACTACAAAGTTTTTTTGATAAAAGCCTACAAAACAATCTGACTAATTGGCGTATAGAGCAAATCCTTAGTCAGAAGGATATACAAACAATCATAGAGTTTTTAGGAAAAAGTAGCAAAAAGGCTCTGCTCAATCTTTGGGATAGTTTTTCGGATAAAACTCTACAAAGCTATCTGCAAAACCTCAATACCGACACGCTTATTCACAAACAAACAGCCCAATATTTACAAGAAACCCTACTTTTAGAATTAGAACATCTGCTTAAAGGACGCATAGAAGCCCTCGTAAAGCAAAATTTAGCCCCTTTGCCCCCCGAACGCATACGCGATATGGTTGAAAATTTTATGGGCAGGGAAGTTGCCCCTATCAGTGTGTTGGGTGCAATTTTAGGTGGCGTAGCGGGTGGGGCTTTATCAACTTTGCCCCACACTGGCAATCTCTATGCTACCACTGCCCTCAATGGCTTGGTGTATGGCATCACAGGCTACGGCACAAACTGGCTCGCCCTGCGAATGATTTTCAGACCTTACGAAAAAAAACACCTTGCAGGTGTTCCCGTGCCATTTACGCCGGGTATCATTAGCAAAAATAAAAGTCGTTTTGCTCAAAATATGGGCAAATTTGTGCAACAGAGCCTACTCAAACGCGAAAGCATTGTAAATAACTTTCACGGAAGCCGTAAGGTATTACGACAATCGCTTTTGGGACTTATTCAAAAAGATGACTACAAAATTCTAAAAAATCTGATAGACAAAAACCAAGATAAAATTACGGCTTATATCCAAGAAAAAAGCATTGCTTATTTACTTGCTTCCCAAGAGCAACTCATAAGCAAGATACACGAACCTTTGCAAGAATTTCTGAACCAAAATTTGGCTCAAACCGATACCAGTTCTTTAAAAATGCGTATAAAAGAACAACTCAATGCCACCTACATAGCCGAAAAAAGCCAACAAGTAGTGGCTCGTGTATTCAATTTGGGTACGAATGCTCCCAAAAACTTAGCCGCTATTCTACCTGCCAATACTTGGGAAGTTACAGAAAAGTTGATAGAAAAGTTTTTACGAGAAAATATTGGCAAATTTGCCAATCCCGAGAACCAGTCGCAATGGTTGCCCAATTTGGCAAATTATCTTTACAAGCAGTATCATCAATTGATGCAAAAGAAGCTAACCGAAGTTCTGCAAAAACCCCAAATAGAAAACCTAAAAAGCAATTTCACTGATTTTTTGCGTAGGCAAATGAGTAGCCCTCGCACTCAAAATCAAGTTTTTGAAGGACTATCGGCACGTTTGCAAAAAGAAATTGCCCCCGAAAAAACTATCGGCGAAGTGCTACAAGGACGCATCATTGCCTTTGTAGAAGAAAATGCTATCAAACTCACCAAAAATCTTATTCAGCGGGGAATAAACTGGCTTGCCGAAAACAAACGAGAACTCGCCAACGAAGTCTATGAACGTGCCTACCAAGAAAATAAAGCCGCCTTCATCTATAAAACCGTTATTCGTGAAACCGTCTTGGAACTTGCCACCTATGGTATTCCTAATTTTTTCAAGAAACAAATGCCCGAAATGATAGCTCTGGTAAAGACCGAAGTAGAAGATATGGGCAAAATACCACTTTCCGAACTCAATATCAATATCAATGAAGAGGCTCTGCGTGGCTGGATAGCAAAGTTTCTAGAAAATACCGACCTCAAAGAAGCCACCAGCAAGGTCGCCGAAATATTTCTGGAATATAGCCTCTTAGAAACGCCCCTCGTTGGATTTTTGCAAAATAAAGATTTGCTAAGTCTGCAACATTTAGAAAAAAACTTTGCCAATGAAATCAAATTACTGCAAGCATACAGCCAAAAATTTGCCCAGCCCGAAAACCAACTCACCCGCCATATTAGTCAATTTCTTGCAGAAAATATGCGTGCCTTCGCCCAAAATTATTCGCAACACTGGATAAGCGAAGATAGCGAAGCAATTGCACAAAAAATTATTCAACATATCTTGCAGAGTAAAATTTTTGAGCAGGAAAAAAACAAATGGATAGATGAGGTATTCCTGAAAATAAAGCAAAAACCTTTGCATCACTATTTGGCGAGCCAGAGCCTCGAAGAAGATTTAGGCAAAGCCCTCAAAATGCTTTTGGAGAAAGAAGAAATACAAGATTTTATCAGGAAAGTGATAAAAAGCCTCTCACAAGATTTTTTGCCCCAAATACTACCTTCACTGCACCCCGAAACCAAAGACTTTTTGGCTTTCAATGTATTGGAAGCAGTTTTTGAGGCTTTGGACGAAAATCTCCCACAAATTTTGCTTTCGGTAGATTTGCACAGAGTAGTGGTAGAAGAAATCGAGGCAATGCACCCCAAAGAAGTAGAAGCACTTTTCAACAGCTTTGCGGCGATTTATTTCAGAGAACTTATCAATTATGGTTTTGGATTTGGAGTAGTATTTGGCTTAGGACTTGACCTAACGCTGAAAGGCATAGAAAGCGTGATGCGATAATAACACCGCAGAAAGGCAGTTTTTCACAAAGGCAGAGAAATTTTACCCATACACACAGCAGGCGTATTGTTTAGGCTAAGAGCATTAGAGGAAAGTGTTTCGTTGGCAAGTACGGCAAAAAGCAAGGCTTCTTTGGCATCAGCTGGCACGCCCAACTCATCAGAAAGTTTGATTTTACACTTTTGCGATAACAATTCCATTAGAAACCTATTGTATGCACCGCCACCACTTATGTAAAAAGTTGCATTTTCTAATTGTAATTTTCTGATAGCCAGACCAATACTTTCTGCCGTAAAATGCGTGAGTGTGCAGAGAACATCATTTGCCGAGAGTAAAGGATATTTTTGGCTTAATACATTTTCTATCCAAGCATTGCTGAAAGTTTCTTGTCCTGTGCTTTTGGGAAAATCTTGCTTGAAAAAATCTATATCGAGCAAATCAGTTAGCAAATTGGGTTCGAGGTTGCCGCTACGAGCTATTTCTCCGTTTTTATCGTAAGAAATATGAAAAAATTTGTTACTGAAATAATCCAAAAACGTATTTCCTACGCCTACGTCGGTAGCAAAAACTTGTTTAGCATCAAGATTTTTAGGCAAAAACGTAAGATTAGCAATGCCCCCAACATTGAGCAACACTCGGTCTTCTTGATTTGAGGAAAAAAGCAGATAATCGCCATAAATAGCCAATGGAGCCCCCTCACCGCCTACGGCAATGTGTTTTTGGCGAAAGTCGCTAAGCGTAATGATACCTGTTTTTACGGCTATTTGGTCGGCATCAGCCATTTGGAGTGTTGCGTTACCAAAATTTTCTTGCTTGTGTAGGCGTGCAGGGGCGTGAAAAATGGTTTGTCCGTGTGAGGCAATACAATCAATTTCCGAGGACGATATTTGCCATTGCTTCAAGCAATCTAAAACCATTTCGGCATACAAATTTCCCAAAAAATCGTTTAGCAAGGTTAATTTTAGCAAATCTACTTGCCTTTGGGCAAACACTTCTTGAATGTGAGTTTTTATCTTTTGGCTATAAGGAATAGTTTGGAAGTGTAAAAGTTTGAATTTTGTGGCATTCCCGAAGCCTTCAAAACGGCAACAAGCAAGGTCTAAACCATCGAGTGAAGTGCCTGACATCAGCCCGATGATGTGTTTGGTATGTTTTTTTGAAATCTGATAGAGTTTTTCAAGCATCATCTCTATCGGAGGGTTTTTTAAAATCTTGGGGATTTTTGAAGGATTTTTCAAAAAAAGTTCCCAGAAGTTTGGAAATATTTTCGGCAGTACTGCTGAAATCTTTTTGGAAAAAGTTATTCATCATTCCTGCTACATTGCCACCCATCATCAGGGTAACTATGCTTCGGAGAGCTTCGGCTTTTTCGTGTTCCAATAGTATTTGTAGAGCCTCGTAGTTGGACAAGCCGAACTGCTCTTTGAGCGTTTCTATTTTGCGGAGTTGTGAGTCGTTGAACATAAAAATATGAATGAGGTTTATGAGTTAAGTAATTAGACACAAGAGGCAAGACAAAAAATTGTCTATCAGCATTTTATACCAATGAAAGTGTCTTTTTAATTTTGTGAAATTACTTAAGTGCCTCAACAAAATTAAACGTACATTTATGTTTCTGTAAAAATTGGTTTTCTCGTCACCAGCGAGCTGAAGGCGAAGCAATTCTTTCACCGTCATTGCGAGCCGCAGGCGAAGCAATCCTTACTCATTCACCAACAGATTACTTCGGTTTGCTATCGCAAACCTCGTAATGACGTTGATTTTTTTGCCTTAGCATTACTTGTTATGCACTACCAAAATGTAAATATACGTTTAATTTTGTGGAACTACTTAAGTAGTTCCACAAAATTAAAAGGACACTTTTACTGAGGCAAAATACTGATAGACATTTTTTTGTCTTGTCTCTTGCCTCTTGTCTCTTGTGTCTAATCACTTATTGCAAATCAAGAAAATAACTTTACAACTTACCTTAAACTTATTTATATTTTCCAAAAAAAGCCTGCTTATTACATACAGGCAGGCTTTTTTTTATTTTTACTTCCTTTTCTTTCTTTTACCTTTATCTTCTTCGGCTTTTTGGGCATCTTCTTGGGCTTGGCGTTTGGCTTCTTCGGCTTTTTTCGCTTCCTCTTCGGCTTTCTTCTTAGCTTCTTCTTCTGCCTTTTGTTTGGCTTCTATTTCGGGAGTCCAAACATCACTCGAGGCATCTACATCAGGTAGTTTCTTTTCGGGGTCAAGTTCTACTCTGATGATTTTAGAAGTAGTATTCACACGAATAGCTTTGTTGTTGGTTTTTTGCCAAATCTCAACAGGTAACTTTATTCTTGTCTTTTTGCCACCTTCTTCGGTTACATCTAAAACAACAGGCATTACATCACCTTTGTTGGCAAGCACTACGATACCACCTTTTGCGGGGTCATTTTTTTCGTATCTTACGGCAGTGATGGCTTGGTCAATAGTGCCATTGCCATAAAACCAAGCTCTCCAAAACCAAGAAAGTTCATCGCCTGCGGCATTATTCATAAAATTGAAGAAGTCGGCAGGTTGGGGGTGTTTGAAAGCCCAAGTTTTAATGTAATTTCGGAAGGCATAATCAAATCTTTCAGGACCTAAAATATACTCACGTAAAATTACCATTCCCATACCCGGTTTGTAGTAGGCAGTAATGCTCAAATTGCCGTCTTGTACCACATCGGGGTATGTAGAAATGGCTTCTCTTCTTTCGGAGGTAAAGATACGAGCCAATCGGCGAGGCTCACCAATTCCTCTATCATTGTATTCGCCATTGTTGAACTCCATTGTGCTGTAATAATTGATGAAGGTATTGAATCCTTCGTCCATCCAAGGATAGAGGCGTTCGTTTGTGCCGACAATCATCGGAAACCAGTTGTGTCCGAATTCGTGGTCGGTTACGCCCCAAAGACTTTCACCCTTATAGCGGTAGCTACAAAAACTTAGCCCCGGATATTCCATACCTCCGATATTACCTGCAATATTTACAGCAGTAGGGTAAGGAAATTCGTACCACATTTTAGAATAATGCTCAATAGAGGCTTTGGTGTATTCAGTAGAACGCTCCCAACCGCCGCTTTTGGTATTTCTTGCTACGCTTTCTTGGGGGTATCCCGAAATAGCAAGTATTTTTTTCCCACTTGGCAAATTGATACGAGCCGCATCAACAATAAAAGCCGCCGAAGCTCCGAAAGCCGCATCACGAGTGTTTTCTATTTTATAGTGCCAAGTGATTTTAGATTTTCCTGCGGGGCGTGAGGCTGGTGTGCCTACTTCGTTTTCGGCAATTATATCAACGGTTTTATCGCTGTTGCGGGCTTGTTCCCAACGTTTAAGTTGCTCGGCAGTGTAGCACTCGGCAGGGTTTTGCAATGCCCCCGAACCCAACACTACGATATTGGCAGGGGCAGTAACTTTGTACTCAATGTTTCCGTACTCTAAATAAAACTCACCAGAACCTAAGTAAGGCTCAACGTTCCAGCCTTTGATGTCGTCATAGACACACATACGTGGAAACCATTGGGCGATGTTGTAAATCCAGCCTTTTTCCATTTTGATACGCCCTGTGCGGTCGGCACCGTATTCGGGAATATCGTAAGCATAAGAGCCTTCTATATCAATTTTGCCTCCTTTGCCTTTGAGCGGTACATCAAGGCGTATTTGCATACGTGTATCATCAATGATGAATTGAGCATTTTTTCCCCCAACTTTCACCCCCTCTATATTGTAACCATTGGTAGGTGTGGCTTCGTTGCGGCTACCTGAAATATTTTGCACGTATGTACCGCGAGAATCGGGTTTAAATTTGTTTTGGTCTAATTGTAGCCACAAGAAAGGCAAAGCATCGGGGGAGTTGTTGGTATAAGTAATTTTGAAAGTACCTCTGATGCTATGCTTTTCAGTATCAAGTTCTACATTTAGCACATAATCGGCACGGTTTTGCCAATAGGCTTCGCCGGGCATACCACTTGCCGAACGAGTAGGTGTTGCTCTGAAATCAAATAAAGGCTCAAACTTTGCCTGATTGTTTTGGAGTTGGGCATAGCTCGTTAAAATAGCCGCTCCTGTCAGAAAAATTGCTAAAAATAACTTTCTTGTCATATCATTTTAGATTTGTACCGCAAATAAAAACGCAAATAATACAAAATATTGCAAATTCTCATAATTTTTTCTTTTTTTGTCAAAAAGTGTTTGTATGTACCTCAAAATTCGCTCTATTCCTTTCCCACTTCAAGTACAAATTATTTTTGGAGACCTAATCACAGTCTTTGGTTGGTTTTTTCTGACCATAGGGCTTATTTTTTCCAGCGTTTTTTTGTCTATGTCTGATTTTAGCGATTGGCGTTTTAAGAAAGATAGTCCTAAAACACAGGCAACTATTACAAACATAGAATACGGTAATGCCAGCGAAAATAAAAAAGCCATTTTTTCGTATCATTACGAATTTACAGATTTGCAGGGTGTAAAGCAAAAAGGTATTTCCTATGGATTTCAGGGCAAATATAATGTAGGAGATAAGGCTACTGTTATTTTCTTAGAAAAAAAGCCTGAATATTCCCGAATAGAAAATCTAAGAAAAGAACCTTTCGGGCAATTCACACTCTTTGTACTTATATTTCCCCTTGTAGGAGGCTCAATCGTGTTTTTTAGTATTCCGAAAGCACTCAAAAAAATACGAATTTTGCGGGAAGGTGTAATAGGCGAGGGAGTTCATTTGAGAATGGAGCCAACCAATACCAGCATCAATCGACAGAGAGTAATGAGGCTTTTTTTTGAGTTAAAAGTAGGTAACAAAATCTACGAAGTAAGTACTCAAACGCATCACGATAGCCTGATTAGAAAACTTACCGATGAAACGCCCCAAAAACTCTTATACCTTCCTCAACACCCCGAGCAAGCTGTATTATTAGATAATGTAGCAGGAAAGCCTAAGTTTGCTTCTGATGGCAGCATTATTGGCTATCCTTTATTCCCTTCGGTTTTGTACTTGTTATTCCCGATTACTTGCTTGCTTATTTGGTGGGCTGTTTGGGGCTAAAGAAAGTTTTGCATCATTTTTGAAATAACTTCCAGAAAATTAAAACGTATGAAAAAAGTATTTTTATTGTCTTTTGCAATGATGCTATTGGTAGGTTTTGCTCACGCTCAATTTTTTGAGGGCTATGTTCGTTACGTACACAATTTGGAAATCACCGACACCACTTTGCAGAAAAAAGATTTTTTTCTCTCGTATCTGTTGGGTTCGTCTTCAACGTTGTATATCAAAGGAACAAATTTTCATTGGAAATTTGCTGGTTGTCAGATGGAGTCGCAAATCTATTTATCTTCCTCAAACACAATTTACGAGAAATTTCCTAAAAAAGACACGCTTTTCACCAGCCCCGCAGGTGTAGCCGATGAGATTATTCTTAAAGATGAACTAAAACCCAGTAAAGTAGAAGTCTTGGGCAATAAGTGTCAGGTGCTTATGCTGAAATCCAAATTCACTAAGGATAATTCGGTTCGTGGGCGAATATATTATTTTGCTAAAAAGTACCCGCTTCACCCCGATTTTATGCGAAAGTACAAACGAAACGCCAACGATTTGGTATTTGGAAAAGTAGTGTATCTGCCCCTACGTTTTACTTACGTTTATCCTTCGTTTCGCATTACCTACCACGCCGTAGAAGTAAAAGAAACCAAAGTTGATGAAGAGCTATTTAACGTGAGCAAATTTCCACAAAAACCTTTACCTACTCGCAAATGATTACTTCTTGGCAAGACTCGCTCAACTTGCTTGGCAAACTTACTCCACAAAAATTTTGGAACATTAGCAAAAATTTGGGGAGTTACTATGTTTCGCGTTTTCGCCGAAAGCCACAACATTGGGGCTTGCCTTTTAGCATTTCGGTAGAACCTACAACGGCTTGTAATTTGCGTTGTCCTGAGTGTCCGAGTGGTTTGCGTGCCTTCACACGCCCCACAGGGATTTTGGAAAAAGATTTGTTCCAAAAAATCATTGACGAACTTGCCGATAACCTGCTTTACCTGACTTTGTACTTTCAAGGCGAGCCGTTTCTGCACCCAAATTTTTTTGAACTCGTAAAATATGCCTCCCGAAAAAAAATTTATACGGCAACCTCTACCAATGCCCATTACTTGCACCAAAAAAACATTGATAAAACCTTAGATTCGGGCTTGGATAGGCTGATTATTTCCATTGATGGCACTACGCAAGAAACCTACGAAACCTATCGCATTGGTGGAAATCTAAAAAAAGTGCTTGAAGGTACAGAAAATCTTATCAGAACTCGTCAGCAACGCAAACTCAAAAAACCTTATACGATTTTTCAGTTTTTGGTCGTAAAGCCCAACGAACACCAAACCGAAGAAGTAAAACAACTTGCCCGAAATTTAGGCGTTGATAAAGTTGTTTTCAAGACAGCTCAAATCTATAATTACCAAAATGGCTCGCCACTTTTGCCTACGCAAGAAAAATACAGCCGTTACAAGTTGCAGGCTGATGGTACGTATCGTATCAAAAACAAACTACTCAATCAATGTTGGCGAATGTGGCACGCTTGCGTTATCACGTGGGACGGCAAAGTAGTGCCGTGCTGTTTTGATAAAGATGCCTCTCACCAACTCGGTAGTCTTGCTGAAAGTAGTTTTCAGCAAATCTGGCACTCGCAGGCGTACAATCAGTTTAGGCAACATTTGCTTATTTCACGAAAAAATATAGATATTTGCCAAAATTGCACCGAAGGAACAAAAGTTTGGGCAGATTGAAACAACTCCCCTCCTTAGGTCATTGAGCGGAGCCGAAATGCCTAAGGAGGGGTTGATGGTGGTTACTGAGCCTCAGGTTGCTGAACGTACTTCGTCAAGCTCAGCACAAACAGCCGAAGCACCGAAGTATGGTTAAACAAATGTAATTTTTTAAGATAGCTACTCATAGCTCACATAAGATTAAGATTTTTTGAGAAACTTTTGTAAGTTCGTTGTGGGCGGATTAGTTCGTTTTGGCTTCGCTCAACAAACTAATGAAAAAACAAACTGATGAAAAATTGGTAATTTTCCGTTTTTATGAAAGACCAGAAAAAAATTTGGATAACCGTACTGGTAGCCGCTTTGGGCTATTTTGTAGATATTTACGATTTGTTGCTTTTCAGCATTATTCGCATAGAAAGTCTGAAAGGTTTGGGCTACACTTCGGCAGAAGACATCGAAAACTACGGACATTTGCTTATCAATACGCAAATGATAGGCTTACTACTCGGAGGGCTTGTTTTCGGCATCTTGGGCGATAAAAAAGGACGGCTTTCGGTGCTTTTTGGCTCTATCATTACGTATTCGCTTGCCAATATTGCTAATGGCTTTGTGCAAAACATCGAGCAATACGTAGTTTTGCGTTTTATTGCGGGTATCGGTTTGGCGGGAGAGTTGGGGGCGGGCATTACGCTTGTCAATGAAATAATGAGCAAAGAAAAAAGGGGCTACGGCGTAACCGTAGTGGCTTCGGTGGGCTTATTGGGGGCGGTAGTTGCCTCGCTGATTAGCCAACAATTTGGCTGGCGACCTGCCTATTGGATAGGTGGCGGAATGGGCATTGCTTTACTGCTTTTGCGTGTAAGCGTAGCCGAATCGGGTTTGTTTAGCCAAGCAAAGCAAGAAGGCGTAGCACGTGGCAATTTTATGATGATACTTCGCAATGCCAAACGTCTGAAAATTTATTTGTATTCAATTATCTGTACTGTTCCTGTTTGGTATGTGATAGGTTTGCTTGTAACGTTTTGCAAAGAATTTGGCGAGGCTCTACGAATGTCCGAAATCCCTAAGCCGGGTATTGCGATTTTGTTTGCGTATGCGGGGTTGAGCATTGGCGATATGTTAAGCGGCTTGCTTAGCCAATGGACAAAATCAAGAAAAAAGATACAGTATTTATTTTTGGCTTTGGGGGCGATAATGAGTGCCGTATATTTATTCAGCGGAACGTGGGCTCTGGAAGCGTTTTATACTTTGTGTTTTATTTTGGGTGTATTTTCGGGCTATTGGGTAATTTCTATCACGTCGGTATCGGAGCATTTTGGCACAAATCTGCGGGCTACCGTAACTACCACGGTGCCTAATTTCGTGAGAGGTTCTTTTGTGTTGATTGATATTTCGTACAATTTGCTGAAAAATCCTTTGGGCAAACTCAATAGTGCAGCTATGGTGGGGGCAGTTGTGTTTGCATTAGCTATTTTTGCAGTTACACGATTAGAGGAAACCTTCGGTAAAGACCTGAACTTTCAGGAAAAATAAAAAACAGCAGGCAAAAATGTTTTTTGGGTTGCTTTTCAAATCATAAATAAGTCAGAGGCGATTTGGTCGGCAAAGAATTTACCTTTTTCGGTGAGGTAGATTTTTTCATCATCAAACATTAGCATTTTTTGATTTTTGTATTTTTCTAATATTTTGCTTTGATATTCAGAAAAATTTATTTTGGATAAATTATTGATTTTTTTCCATTTGCACCCCCATTTTGTTCTTAGCCCTGTGAGTAAATACTCGTTTAATTTATCTTTCCAAGAAAGCATTTCTATTTGAGCAGGGATTTTGGCTTGGTTTATAGCCACAATATATTTGGCATTGTTGGCAAGGTTGTACTGACGACTCCTGCGGTTGTACGAATGAGCCGAAGGACCCACCCCCAGATACTCGCCATCTTGCCAGTAGTTGGTATTGTGAATAGAATATTTTTGATTTTTAGCAAAATTTGAAATTTCGTAATGCTCGTAACCTGCTTTTTGCAGTGTTTTGAGCAAGATTTGTAGTTGCTCACTGGCGAAGTGGTCATCGATGGGGGGCATTTGTTTGTGGGCTAATCGGTGTCCGAAGACGGTTTTAGGCTCTATCGTAAGGCAATAAGCCGAAATATGAGGCACTTGCAAGGCAAGCGTTTTTTCTAAATCTTTTTCCCAAATAATATGATTTGAAGCAGGTATGGCATAAATTAAATCAATGCTGATATTTTCAAATCCGATTTCTTGGGCTGTACGAATACTTGCTTCGGCTTCTTGGGCAGAATGTATGCGGTTGAGAAAGCGTAAGTGATTTTCGTCAAAACTTTGTGTTCCGATGCTCAAACGATTGATACCTACACTTAGCAAATCTTTCAGTTTTTCGCAGTTAAGGTCATCAGGGTTTGCCTCTAAGGTGATTTCGGTATCTTTGTCCCAAGAGAAAAACTGAGCGATGGTTGCAAAAATTTTTTCTAATTCATTTTTTTCTAAGATTGAGGGTGTACCGCCACCGAAATAGATAGATTTGAGATGTTTTTGGTTAAGATAATCTTTTTGCAGGGCTATTTCTTGGCAAATAGCCTTAATGAGGTCTTGTTTGAGTTGCGTATTGGTGCTAAAATGAAAATCGCAATAATAGCAAGCCTGCCTGCAAAATGGAATATGAACGTAAAGAGAAGACATCAAACAAAAATATCAAACATGTCTTGTAGATACGCACTGCGGTGCGTATCTACTAAAATTGCGGTGTGTATCTACTAATAATAAATTGCGGTGCGTATCTACACAGACAATACATATTTTTATTTAATACGCAAACAGCGGATATTTTTGCATCAGGGCATTTACCTGACTGCGTATTTGGGCGATTTTGGTGTCGTTATCGTGGTTTTTGAGGGTTTCGTCAATCAAATCTACGATTTGCAGGGCTTCTGTTTCTTTCAGCCCGCGTGTAGTGATGGCAGCCGTACCGATACGCATTCCCGAAGTTACGAAAGGTGATTTGTCATCAAAAGGCACGGCATTTTTATTGATAGTAATATCGGCTTTGATGAGGGTTTCTTGGGCGAGTTTGCCTGTAAGCCCTTTTGAGCGTAAATCAATGAGCATCAAGTGGTTATCTGTACCACCTGAAATTACTTTGTAGCCACGTTGTACAAATTCATTTGCCATAGCTTGGGCGTTTCGTTGTACTTGTTTGGTATATTCGGCAAAAGAAGGTTCTAAGGCTTCACCGAAGGCAACAGCTTTGGCGGCAATGACGTGTTCTAAGGGACCGCCTTGCGTGCCGGGGAACACAGCCGAGTCGAGCAATTCGGAGAGCATTCTTAGGTTTCCTTTTGGATTTTTGATACCGAAAGGGTTTTCTATATCGTGGCGAAGCATAATCAAGCCGCCGCGAGGTCCTCGTAGGGTTTTGTGTGTGGTAGTGGTAACGATATGGCAATGCTCCAAAGGGTCATTAAGTAGTTTGGTAGCAATTAGCCCCGCAGGGTGCGAAATATCGGCAAGAAGCAAAGCACCTACTTGGTCGGCGATGGCACGTAGGCGAGCATAGTCCCAGTCGCGAGAGTAAGCCGAAGCCCCACAAATAATGAGTTTAGGACGTTCTTTCAAGGCAATTTCTTCTACTTTGTCCCAATTGATAAGTCCTGTATCGGGTTCTACGCCATAGAAACTGGCTTGGTAGAGCTTTCCTGAAAAATTGACAGGTGAGCCGTGTGTGAGGTGTCCGCCGTGGGCAAGGTCAAAGCCGAGGATTTTATCGCCTGCTTGCAATACGGCAAGCATCACGGCGGCATTGGCTTGTGCCCCTGAATGAGGCTGTACGTTTGCCCAAGTTGCTCCAAAGAGTTGTTTAGCTCGGTCTATGGCAATTTGTTCAATTTCATCAACTACTTCACAACCTCCGTAATAGCGTTTTTTGGGTAAGCCTTCGGCGTATTTGTTGGTCAGTACGCTTCCCATAGCTTGCATTACTTGCTCGGAGACGAAATTTTCGGAGGCAATCAGTTCTATGCCGTGCAGTTGGCGTTGGTATTCTTTTTCAATCAGATTGAAAATTACGGCATCTTTTTTTATGGTGGCGGTGGAGTTCATAAATAACGATGTATTGAATTTTGATGATGATTGGCTTTGCTTAATTTCCCCAAATATACGATAAATTCGTATTGAAAGCTATTAGAAATTCAAAAAAAAGATGTTGTTTTTTTGTAACCCGAATTTTCGGTGAAAATCTGTTACACCTGAACAAAAGTGGTTTTTCAAGAATTTCTTTAAAAAATCTGTTTTTCTTGTTCGTTTCGGCTCATTTCGGCTTCGCTCAATGAACACGCTCAATGAAAACGCTCAACGCACAAGAAAAATAAAACCGAATTATTTTGAGTATAATTTCCCTTCGGTTTAGTATAAACAAACTTTTCAAGAAATTCTTGCCCAGTTGTTGGTATTTTTGGAAATACTTGCCAGTTGATGTTTGATACAGGCATTTTTATAGAGTTGCAAATTGGCATCTTCTTCTAAAATACTTTGGGCGGCTTTGCGTGCTTCTTCCAGAATAGCCCCATCTTTGGCAAGGTCGGCGATGAGCAAGTCTAACATACCACTTTGCTGTGTGCCTGCCAAATCGCCAGGTCCTCGGAGGCGTAAATCGGTATTAGCGATTTCGAAACCGTCATTGGTTTCAACCATTACTTTTATTCGTTCTCTTGCTTCTTTTGAAAGTTCGTATTTGGTCATCAAGATACAATACGATTGCTCCGAGCCACGCCCCACACGCCCACGAAGTTGGTGCAATGCCGAAAGCCCAAAGCGTTCAGCATTTTCTATAACCATAATAGAAGCATTAGGCACATTTACGCCCACCTCAATTACGGTAGTAGCCACCATTATTTGAGTTTCTTTTTTGAGAAACCGCTGCATTTCGTATTCTTTGTCTTTGGGTTTCATCTGTCCGTGTACGATACTAATTTGGTATTCGGGAAAAGCTCTTGCGATACTCTCGTAGCCGTCCATTAGGTTTTTGAGGTTAAGTTTTTCGGATTCTTCAATAAGCGGATAAACGATATAGGCTTGCCTTCCTTTCTGGATTTGCTCTCTAATAAAACCAAAGACACGGAGGCGGTGCGAGTCGTAACGATGTACGGTTTTGATAGGCTTGCGTCCGGGGGGCAATTCGTCAATGATGGATACATCTAAATCGCCGTATAAAGTCATCGCTAAGGTACGGGGAATAGGTGTAGCCGTCATCACAAGTACGTGAGGAAAAATCGTGTCGTTTTTGTGCCAAAGTTTGGAGCGTTGCTCAACGCCGAAGCGGTGTTGTTCGTCGATAATGGCTAAGCCCAAATTTTTGAACTTAACTTTTTCTTCAAGGAGGGCGTGTGTGCCGATAAGGATTTTGAGGTCGCCATTTTCTAAGTAATCGTGGATAAGTTTTCTACCGCCTGTTGGGGTAGAGCCTGTGAGAATATCAATAGGAATGTTGAGCCTGTCGGCATAGGGTTTGAGGCTTTGGTAGTGTTGTTCTGCTAAGATTTCGGTAGGAGCCATCAGGCACGCCTGAAAGCCATTGTCAATGGCTAAAAGCATCGCAATAAAAGCGACAATCGTTTTTCCGCTACCTACATCACCTTGCAGAAGGCGGTTCATTTGCTTGCCTGAAGTAAAATCTTTATGAATTTCTTTGATAACTCGTTTTTGAGCATTGGTAAGGTCAAATTCTAAATGATTTTTGTAAAACTCGGTCAGGAGGTTTGTGCTTTTAAAAACAAAGCCTTGATAAGAAACCTTACGAAATAAATTTTGCTGAATAAGTTTGATTTGCGTGTAGAAAAGTTCTTCAAATTTGAGTCTAAATTTTGCTTTTTCGAGCATCTCGAGGCTTTTGGGGAAATGTATGTTGGTCATAGCCTCTTTTTTGGAGATGAGTTGGTATTGTTGCAGAATTTCATCGGGTAGGGTTTCGCGGATATGCGATATGGCTTGTGGTAACATCTGCTTGATAGCTTTGGCAAGAGCTTTGCTATCGAGCATTTTCTTTTTCATTGCATCAGTCGTATGATACACAGGAAAGAGCGTACCTTTTTCTTTGATTTCTTGGGGGTTGTAGAGTTCTATTTCGGGGTGGGCGATATTGATACGCCCATTGTATTCGGTAGGTTTGCCAAATACGATATATTCTTGATTGACTTGTATAAATTTTTTGATACCTACAATGCCTTTAAACCAAACCAGCTCGATGTCGCCTGTTTCGTCGCGTAGATACGCCAAAAATCTTTCTTTGCTACCTTCGCCAATGGTTTCGGTGTATTTGATTTTACCTTTTATTTGGATATAAGGCATATCGGCTACTACATCAGCAACTCGATGAAATTGGCTTCGGTCTTCGTGGCGAAAGGGGTAGTGTTGGAGTAGGTCAGCGACGGTGAATATTTTGAGTTCTTTATTCAGAATTCCTGCCCTGATAGGTCCAATACCTTTTAGGTACTCTATTTTAGTATCAAAAAAGTTAGAATTAGTCATATAATCTTGCTTACTCGTCAAATAAATTGTATGCAGATGCTAATTTCTGTATTTTTTTCAATGTAAGCAAAAACGAGCGTTTTTGTTTTCTAAAATTAGCTTTTGAAAGTTTTTATTTTAAAAGATTGTGTTTATTTTTGTTGTTAGAAACAAAAACAGGTGTAAAAAATTATTTAACTATGAGCAGTGTGCAACAAGAAACCAGAACTGTGGGATTTTATTATCCTCCCTTTATCGTGGATATATTACTTCGTTGGATTTCTATGGGAATTTATCAGGGACCTATGAAAGGCAGTAGTATTTCACACGACACGCAGGATATTATCATTTTCGGTATTATACAAGTTTTGATTACGGTAGGTACGGTATTTTGGGTGCTAACTCGATTTAACAAACTAAAAGAGAAGTATAATTTTCTAAAAGAAGGGGTCTATGAAGAAAAAGTTTCTTTGTTATCTGTTTTTTTCAGGATTTTCAATGTATTATCGGTTACTTACATCTTAGCAGGGGCTATTCAAGAATATAAGGGTTACAAAGATTATGTAAGTTTGCACCCTGAGTCAGCACCAGCCGTGTATGTGATTATCTTCCTGATTTATGCGGGTACAATGGTTTTTCTTTCGTTCAGTAGCATTGCTGTTGCGAAAGAGGAAAGTAGCGAGTTTGTTGCCTCTGCCGAACCTCTCCCCTTGGGCAAATGGGTAAAAAAATTACAGAAAAAAAGCTATCCCACAACCCCCATTGAGTCTCCCACTTTTGAGAAAGAGCTATTTTTAGACACTTTTGACTACCAAATAGACCACAACGATTTAGAAATTATCAAAGTAGAAGGACGCCTACGCAACGAACACTCACGTGTAGATGCTTACATCTTAGAAAGTGTAATGTTCGGGGCATTGGCTTTTTCGGGTTTCCTTTCTATTATTGCTTCTGAGCGTTTCAACCATACACTTTCCGAGCGTTGGGAACTTACCAAAGAAGACACTAAAAAAGTGTACACTATCAACGATATTACCTATCTGAAAAAAAATAATGCTGTTATTCTTGACGAAGACCATATTCTTATTGATGCCAAAGAAAGCGATAAGAATAAAAACATTGTTATTATTCAAGGCAATCAGTTAGACAGCAAAGGACAACCTAAGCAATCCATTATTAGCGGAAAAGAAAAAGATGACCTCAACATCATTCCTGCGGTAAAAAATACCGAAATCCGTATATTTTGGAATGAAATGATGACACTTGCCAAAAATATTTTACTTTTCAAATTTAATGAAATTTCCCGAAGTTGGAGCAGAGTTACTCAACCCGGTAACTTAATTATGCTTATCACTATGGAAACGCTATTTTGTGCTTTATTTTTCCTTTCTGTAATCGCTTCGCGTTTGCGTTATACAAAAATGACCGAAGAAATAGATAATTTGGCTCGTTTGGCACGAAATTTTAATGACAAAGAAGAAGAAGTACATAACTTGGTATTGCAAGGGCTTGGCGATGAGAAAGTGCAAGCTAATTTACGCAAACGTTTGCAAAGTTTGGGAATTAAAATCAATCAGTACTTGGAAAGAGCCAACGAACTTTTAGACAAAGCCAGACCTATATTGATTTATATGAGTGTTTTCAGAAATCTGGGGGTAATTATGTTTATCTTCATCTTGATTACGAGCAGTTTGTTTTTTTCCAAAACACTCGCCTTTATTTTCTTGATTTTCTCCATTGTGGCGTATGTGTATGAATATGTTGATATAAAATTGCGTATGCGAGCTAAGTAAAATAATTTTAGCTTCGCTCAGTGCAAAAATAAAAATACATCAACTATGATAAACATAAAAAACATTTTAGCAAGCATTTTCTTTTTAGCGGTGTTTCAGGCGGTTTCGCAAGATATTGATGAAAACATCTTGGAAAGTGATACCATTCCCGACCTGAAAATAAAAATGCCTCGCGAAAAAAAGCAAGTGAAAGAGGCTAAACCCAAAAAAAACGTTTTCTACGGAAAAAAAACTAAAAAAACTTTCATCAAACAATACGGCTCTATAAACACCATTACGGAGGTTTTTCATTACCTCAAAGTGCAGGATAGGGGTTTGGTGAATAAATACATTGAGGAAATCTACACTTATCACCCCAAGAAAAAAAGAATTTATGTAAATACCTATGATAAAACCCGTTGGGACGAGGTCAAAATCTTACACGGACCTTACAAAAAACTGCAAAATGACAAAGTGATAGAAGAAGGCTTTTTCTACTTTGGCGTAAAACACGGGCGTTGGGAACGCTACGGCAAAGATGCCCTAGACCGAGATTTCGTACTTTTAGACAAAACCAAGTATTACAGAGGCTTCCTGAAAGAATCTAAAATTACTTATTACGACGAGCAACGCAAAAAACTCAAAGAAGTTATCCCTATCAAAGATGGCAAAAAAGAAGGTACATACTATCTCTACCACAGCAACGGCAATTTAGCCATTAAAGGTGCGTATCAGAACGACGTGAAAGTAGGCAATTGGGTAGAATTTCACCCCAACGGCAAAAGAAAAAAAGACATCAGCTACCCAAGAACTTGGTACGACACTACCACCGAACCGCAAATCAGAGAATACGACGAAAATGGACGTATGATTCAGAATTAAAATGTACAATGAATGAAACTCAACCTTCGTACCACGGTCAATCAATCGTTTAGACAAGTTTTTAGGCTTTTTACCAAAGAACTTTTCCTAAAACTCTCTCCACCCTTCCCGAAAGTGAAACTCTTGCGTTTCGATGGCTCTGAAAAACAAGACCACGTAGTTGTTGAGTTGGATTTTATTTTTTTCAAACAAGAGTGGGAAAGCGTAATTGTAGAAAAAAAAGAAAGCAAAGATGAAATTTATTTTGTTGATGAAGGCGTAAAATTACCTTTTTTCCTGAAAAAATGGCGACACACACACCGCATCATCAAAAATGGCGATAAAGCCGATATTGTTGATGATATTGAGTTTGAAACGCCCTTTCGCCCCTTCGATATTTTATTTTATCCCATACTCTACTTCCAATTCGCTTATAGAAAACCTATCTATAAAAAAGTTTTCTCCGAAGTGAGTAAGTTAGACACAAGACATTAGACATCAGAAAAATGTTGAACTACTTACACTATCAAAATGGAAGAAAGTTATATTCTATTGGGTAGCAATGAAGGCAACAAGTTGCTGAATCTTCGGGTGGCTTTGGAGGCGATAAAGGGTTTGGGTACATTGAAGAAAGTATCTTCTATCTACGAAACAGCCGCTTGGGGCATAGAAAATCAAGAAAGTTTTTTCAACCAAGTGTGTATCTTGCAAACTAACCTTGCTCCTTCCGATTTGCTGAGTAGCTTGCTTGCCATAGAGCTATCTATGGGGCGAAAAAGAGAAAAGAAGTGGGCGGCACGCCTCATAGACATAGATATACTTTATGTAGGGCAAACGACAATAGAAACAGAAAACCTACAAATACCCCACCCTTATTTGCATTTGAGGCGTTTTACACTTGTACCACTTTGTGAAATTGCAGCGGACTTCCTGCACCCCATTTACAAAAAAACAAATCAGGAATTGCTAAGTGCTTGTCCTGATTTGCTTGAAGTGAAATTATTGTATTGAATTTAGTACGTTGAGCGTAGCCGAAACGTACTAAATTACGCTCAACGTACTGAAATAAAACTGCTTACTGAATAAGCGAAGTTCTAACTTTTTTGGTTTCGGCAAGCAATGGTTTCAGGTCTTCCGTAGAAACAGGGACATCGCCTCCTTGATAGTTAGCAAATTTCTCTGCATATTTCTTTTCTGTGTAAATCTTTTTGATACTTTTCAAACCTTCTAAAAGTTCTTTGCCTTTGTTATCTAAATTTACTGATGACAAAGAGGAGATTGCATCATCTAATGATTTTTCTTGGTCTGCAATGATTTTTACCATTCTGCCAAAAATTTGGTCTTTAAGTTTTTTATCGTACTCCGAGGGCATATCAATAATACTTGTAGAAATATGTAAGGCTTCTACAAACATAGCTCCGAGAATTACAGCCGAAACAGAAGCTCTTTCATTGGCTTTCAGATACTTATCGATATTTTGTACGGCTTCATTGGCAATTTTTAGTAAGGTGTCTTTCTTGTCTAAGTTTTTACTGAAACGTTCTATGGTTGCTTGTTCTATGGCAGAAGTTACCCCAATTTTATCAGCCAATTTTTTGCAAGCCTGCATATATTCGCTACCAAGCTGTATTTTTTCGTAATTGAGTACATAGCCTAAATCGATGGCATAGATACCAAAATTGATAGCCGCCAAATCGTTTGTGGTTAGGTATTTATCTGTGTTCTTAACAGGATTGGCGAGATTTTCATAGAAATCATCTACCCCTGCCGATGCGAGCAAATCAGGCAGTTCCTGAACGCGAGGAAGTTGCTTTACTGCATCACTTACATTTTTTATGACTTCTTCCTTTACTTTTGTGTTGGCAGTATCTTTTTTTTCCTTACCATTGTTATCGGCTTCTCCGCAAGCTGTCAGCAGACAGAGGGCGGCTACAAGAACCTTAGAAAGGTGTAAAACTTTGTTAAATTGCATATCAGTTGGGTTTTAAGATTCTGCAAGCAAACATAAGAAAAAATAAATTATTTAGACAATCTTACACGACTTTTTTCTTGCCTTTCAGAATATTTTGTATTGCTCTACTCAAAATATTTTTCTGCAAAATATTGGCTAATACATCTTTTTTTAGATATTTGCATTAAGTTTCACCAAAAAAAGGAGGTCATTATCAATCCAAGAACACCCAATCGGAAAGGGAAAGACGAAGAACCCTTCCGAATTAATGAGAAAATTCGCGTGTCGCAAGTGCGTCTGGTAGGCGAAAATGTTGAACAAGGCATCTACGACATCAAAGAAGCCTTAGCCATTGCCCAAGAGAAAGGCGTAGATTTGGTAGAAATCAATGGCAAAGCAGACCCCCCTGTTTGCCGTGTGATTGACTACTCCAAGTTTAAGTATGAACAGAAAAAAAAGCAAAAGGAACTGAAAGCCAAAACCCAAAAGACAGTAGTAAAAGAAATACGTTTTGGACCCAATACAGACGACCACGACTTCAACTTCAAACTCAAGCACGCCGAAAGTTTCCTGAAAGAAGGCTCAAAAGTTCGAGCTTATGTGCAGTTTGTGGGGAGAACCATCGTTTTTAAAGAACGTGGGGCAGAAATTTTGAAAAAGTTTATTGAACAGTTGGACGAGTATGGTAAAGTAGAACAAGCTCCACAAATGGAAGGGAAAAAAATGATTGTTACGATTGTACCCAAACCTAAAAAGTAATAACATTAGCTCATAAATAGGCACTTCTCAAAAGTTTCAAATTTGAGGAGTGTCTTTTGTTTTTATAGATAGAAAAAAATGAAAATTTTTTGTATATGTTTTATTGCTAATTGTTGGGCTTTTTTGGATAGTTTCCCCCAACTCAAAGCCCAAAACCTACTGCCCCCAACTATGCGTCAGCAGGCTTTTCAGTATTTGCTCAAAGACGAAAAAGCCCAAAAAAAGGTTTGGCAAGATAGTTTTTTGATACTTGCAGGCAAAAAAATTAAAATGGATACGATTTTTAGCCTCTCGGCACATTATCAGCGAAGGTTTGAAAAACACCAAGAGAAAAAAATAATATGTAAAATCAATCATTTATTTGGAAAAAAGCCACTGAAAGGTATCAAAATAGCCTTAGACCCGGGACATTTTGCAGGCGACCTCCCAACGGCTCGCATAGAAGGAAAATATATTCAGATGACCTTAGCCGATAGTACCGAAATACTATTTTTCGAGTCGCATTTGGCTTGGGCTACCGCCAAATTACTACAAAATAAATTGCAAGAACAAGGAGCAAATGTAATGCTCACACGCTCACAGCCTCATTTTACGGCTTTTGAAAAAACCTTTCAAGAGCATTACCAAGAATATGTAGAAGATTTCAGAAAGCGAAATTTGCAGATGAAGCGTAAAAATCTGAAAGCAAAACCCCTCAACGAAAGTCAATTTTTTCAGAAAATTTTTAGAAAGAAAGAACTACAAGAGCGTGTCCGAAAAATCAATGACTTTGCCCCCGATATGACGATTATTATTCATTACAACGTTGATGAAAACAATGCCCCTTGGAAAAAACCTGTACCATACAATTTTTCTATGGCTTTCGTAGGAGGAGCATTTGATTTTGAGGATATTGGCGAAAGCGAAATAGAAGACTTTTTAGGTTTGCTTCTAAGCAAGGATTTACAGCTTTCTATACAACTTTCTGAAAAAATTTTACAAAAACATCAAAAAATTGCTCAAATTTCGCCCATAGAAATAGAAAATTCCCAAAAATTTCTAAAAGAAAAATGCTTATTTACAGGAAAAAAAGGCATTTATGCTCGAAATTTGCTTCTTAGCAGAGCAGTAAAAGGCATAGTATGCTATGGCGAAAGCCTTTTGCAAGATAGTGAGCAAGAAATAAAACGCCTCAACCAAAAAACTTTGCAAGTGGGCAGTATTTGGGTTAGCCCACGCGTAGAAGAAATTGCAGAGGCTTATTTTCAAGGGATAATGAGTTATTGGAGAGGTGAGTAAATTTGAGAAAACGATTTACAAAATATGTTAAAAAATTTATATCTTATCAGGCACGGTGAAACCGAGTACAACCGATTAGGAATGGTACAAGGTAGAGGAATTGATGCAGACCTTAATGAGAGGGGTAGGAAACAGGCAAAGTGGTTCTTTGAGGCTTATCAGCACCTTCCTATAGAAAAAGTATTTATTTCTACACTCAAACGCACCGAACAAACCGTAAGTGATTTTCTGAAAAAAGGAATTCCTTATGAAAAACACGAAGGACTCGACGAAATCAGTTGGGGGATACACGAAGGCAAACCTTTTGATAAAGATGCCCATAAAGAATATTTGTATTATGTAAAACAATGGCGTATGGGTAATACACATCTCACTTTGCCCGAAGGCGAAACCCCCGAACAAGTAAAAGCCCGACAAACCGATTTTACAAAAATACTGCTCGAAAGCCCCGAAAAAAATATACTTATCTGCTCTCACGGCAGGGCTATGCGAATACTGCTGGCGTGGTGGCTCAATTATCCCCTTTCGCAAATGGATATTTTTCAGCATCATAATCTTTCGTTGTATCATTTACAATACACTGGCTCTATGTTCAGAGTAATCAGACACAATGACCGCAGACATTTGCAAAGTTTGGAATGAACAAATTTTTATACAAACATATCACTTCTAAGCAATGGTTTCAGCGTTTGGAAAGAAACTTACAGGCTTTTCACATAGGCAGAAAAGTGAAAATATCGGCTTATGTATTTGTAAAAATTCTGCTCAAAAATATCCTTAATAATTCTTTGCATATCAGGGCAAGTTCGGTGGCCTTTAGTCTTACGCTTTCGTTGTTTCCGTTTTTGCTGTTTTTGGTTACACTGCTTCCTTACACGCCCATTAGCTACGAGCAAGTGATGGCTTTTGCAAAAACGAACATTCCTGCCGATATTTTCAAGTTTGTTGATGGTACAATTCACGACATTATGTCCAATAAAAGAACTGATTTACTCTCTGTCAGTTTTTTATTTGCTCTTTACGCCGCTACCAACGGAATGGCAGCCCTGATTGTAGCTTTCAATAGTATGTTTTTGTATGCCGAAAAACGCAGTTTTTTTAAACTTCGCCTCATAGCCTTGTATCTGACCTTGCTAATAGCTTTTGTCTTTCTTTTTGCTGTAGTGGCTCTTATCGTGAGCCGTTTCGTGATGAATATGCTGGCAGACTGGGGATTTTTGAACAATCAGTGGCTTGTTTGGGGAATACTGATTGCTAAGTACCTGATTGCTTTCGCAGTATTTTTCGTAACGATTTCGGTGATTTATTACATTGCTCCTGCAAGCCACGAAAAGTGGAGTTTTTTTTCTTTGGGTTCGGTTTTTACATCAATTACAGCAATTTTGATAACGAATTTATTTTCGTTTTATCTTGAAAATTTCGCCAGCTACAACAAATTGTATGGCTCTATTGGTACTTTTATTGCTCTGATGCTTTGGATTTATTTATTGAGTTTTTTGTTGCTCTTAGGTTTTGAAATCAATGCAAGTTGGATGGAAGCTCGCAAAAGCTATGAACTCAAATCTTTGGGATAGCTCTTCTCTTCGTTGAGCGAAGAGCTCAGTGAGCTTTCCTAACTGCCCACAAAATCATTTATTTTTGAGTATGAATTACTTATACTCAATCAAAAGTGGTTTTGAAGAGAATTTCAAATTTACGACCATAAAAAGTCCCTTTCTCCTTTGGGGAAAGGGATTTAGGGATTGGGGCTTAGAAAAAACAATTTATTTTGAGTATATCTAAAACAACGATAATTGCACATAGCTCCAGCGGTATTCTCTTGCTTCTTTCTGAATGGCAAAAGAGATACCCACTTCGTGAGTACCGCCAAAACCTCGCAAAGCACCGATAGCCATTCCGTAGCCATAAGCAAATCGGAAACCCTGATGCTTGAAAGCCGTTTGAAAATTGATTTGACTGCCTTTGGTTTGAATGGGTACATTTCTGTACCAAATACCTGCTTGCCAAGCGGGTATTTCGTAGAAAATGCCTGCATCGAGCAAATGAATGTTATTTTGCAAACGATACACTGCGGCTGTGCTAATAAAGTGCGTTTCGGCTTCATTGAGAGGGATTTTTATGCCTAAATGCCCCGAATAACGCCTAAAAACTCTAAATTCACTGCCCAAGAAATCTCTACGGGGTTCGCTAAGGTGAAAGACCGAAGCCCCAATCCAAGCGTATTCGTTGTAAGCAAGTATGCCTGTGGCGAGGTCAAGGTAGTCGATGCTTTGTCCTATCAGTCTGTTATCTTGTGTGGGTAAGCCCGAAAAACCTGTGGCGGTGATTTGGTCGCCGTAGAGCAGACTAATTGTATTGAGACTTTGGTTGCCGTAGCCTGTTGCCAAAGCCATTTTCACTCGCCAATACTCGTTTGCAGGCAAAAGGTAAGCGTAGCAAACTTTGGCTTGCAACATTCTGAAATCTCCTCCCGAACTGATACTGCTACGGTCATTTTGGATAAAAAAGCCAAGGCTATTGCGGTCATCATCAAAATTATGGTCGTAGCTGAAAAAACTGCTATTGAGCGTTCCCGAAAGGGTAGGGTGTTGCACGCGATACAAAAAACTTGCTCTCCCCGAAACACTCGTACCCGTAAAAGCAGGATTTAGCCCCAACAAAGCCGAAGAGAACTGATTAGGAAAAATATCTTGTGCTTGCAGAATTTGGCAATAAAGATACAAAAAAATAAAAAAACGGATTTTCATAATTTCATCATCATTTATCGTTCATGCTTCGGCTTCATTCATCATTCATCGTTCATCATTCATTTTCACAATCAATTCCGCTCCTTCTTGCCCGATAACGACTATTTTTTTGTCTTTTTCTATAAAATCGCCTTGTGTGAATGCATCGTAGAGGTGTCCATCAATAAGTACCTTTCCCGAAGGACGCAGCACGGTGTAACTTGTGCCTTCTTTGCCTATCATAGTAATTGTTGGAGCGGCAACGTAGCCTGCTTTGCTGTCTAAGGTAGTTTGCAGAGCAACGTGGCTAAATTTTTTGCTTGTAGCAATTTTAGGAGCTAAAAGAGCAATGAGCGTTGCCCCGCCGAAAAGCCCCACAGAAGTAACGATTAGAGCATTGTAAAGTGCTTTTTGAGGCACACCAACCAAGCTAAAACCTTGATTTCCAAGCATCATCAGTCCCAAAGCACCAAACATTACAAGCAAACCTGCAATGGCAAATATTTTGGAGCCGGGTAGCAAGAAAATTTCCACTGCCAAAAGAGCTATTCCTGCAAAAAACAGCAACAATTCCCAGTTCTCTGCCAAACCACGAATGTAATAAGGCACAAAATACAAAGCCAAACCTACAAGAGCGGCAACAAGCGGAAAGCCAACGCCCGGTGTTTGCAGTTCAAAATAAATCCCACCGATAATCAATAGCACCAAAAGACTACTTACCACAGGACTAAGAAAGAAAGAAATGATTTTTTCTAAGGTAGAAGGCACGTAACGTATGATTTCGGCTTTTTGCATACCATATTTTTTCAAGATTTCTTCTACGCTATTGGCTTTGCCTTCGCAGTAGCCGTTTTTGATAGCTT
>Ga0272446_1001954_pt1 | contig 29114 bp, 32 predicted proteins | sample YNPCB0061_FD_194587 | JGI IMG/M metagenome (GOLD analysis project Ga0272446, IMG submission 194587) | Hot spring microbial mat communities from Yellowstone National Park, WY, United States - YNP-CB-006-1 | ecosystem: Environmental > Aquatic > Thermal springs > Hot (42-90C) > Sediment | place...
ATCTGGCCCCCGACCGCAAACGGGCCATCGTGGCCTCGCTCGCCGGCGCCGTGCGAAAGTTGAAGCTGCCCGGGGTCAGGACCGAATGGATTGCGTACTATGAACAGGCTTCCCACTACTCCCGGCAGGCTGAATCATTCAAGAAACAGGCGGTGGGGAGCCTCATCGACCGGATGAGGCCGTCTCTGGTCTACGACTTGGGAGGCAACGTGGGCGACTACGCCCGCCTGGTGACTGCCCGAAATATCGACTGCGTCTGTTACGACATCGATCCACTCTGCGTGCACGAGAACTACCTCCGGTCCAGGAAGGCCGGGGATGCGCACATGCTGCCACTCCTGATGGATCTGACGAATCCCAGTCCGGCATTGGGCTTCGGGCTGGAAGAGCGGCTCGGGTTCCTGGACCGGTCCAGGCCGGATCTGGTGATGGCCCTGGCGTTGATGCACCATCTGCGGATTACCGGCAATATCCCTCTGGCACGGATGGCGGGCTTTCTTGCCCGGCTGGCGCCGAGGCTCCTGATCGAGTTCGTGCCAAAGGACGATCCCATGGCCGCCGCGCTGATCGGCAACCGGCCGGAAATCTTCACCGATTACTCGCTCGAGAACTTCCGGCGGGTTTTCGGTGAGCATTATCGGACGGCGTGGTCGGCGGATATCCCGGACACGCCCAGAAAACTGTTTCTGTTCGAGGCAGCGAGGTGAGCCGCATTCCGGGAATTCAGAACTGGGTCTGGCGGGCCATCATATTTGCCTGCATTTTCGTGGCGCCGTTTCTGCGCTTCCTCCTCCGCAGCCGGTACGGCCTGTTCCATCTGGAAGTTTTCGCCGGTCTGGCTCTGTTTACCGGACTTTGCGTGCTCCTGGCGATCGTCTGCCGCCGCCCGGCCTGGTTCTATGTCACCGTCCTCTTATCGGCGTTCGCGATGTCCGCCGGAACCGCCACGCTGGTGGTTCAGGCCCTGGTTGCCGTCCGGGTTCGCTGGATCCTGCCTTGCCTGTTCGGGGGCCTGCTGGCGGCCATGTGGCTGATGCGGGAGCGATTCTTCCGAGTCCTGGCCATATTCGTAATCGGAGCGATATCCGTGGATGTCGCCGGCGCGCTTCTCTCCCGTGAGAAGCCGGCTCGAGGTGTTACCCAATCCCTGCCGGCAGGCGCCGTGGCCGGTCACGTCATCTACCTCATCTTCGACGAAAGCCTCGGCCTGGCGGGCCTTTCCAACGGTCTTCCCGAGTGCGAACAGGCGCGGCGCGAACTGGAGGCGGTGCTGCTCAGAAACCACTTCGAAGCGTACCCGTATGCATTCAGCAATTACTGGTACACCTTCGACTCGGTGCCGAGCATCCTGAACCTCAGGCTGGTCAGCCGCTCCGAGGAGCTGCTGGAGCCCCGGCCGGAAGAGTCGCTCTCCGAACAGAACCGGATGCGTGAGAACCGGCTTTTTGCTGAGTACCGTGCGCAGGGTTACCAGATCGCGGTCTATCAGTCCGACGCCCTCAACGTCTGCCCGCCGGATTCAGGGCTGGAGCCGAGGTTGGTCTACAAGGCGCATGATGTCCGCACGCTTGAGCACCTTCCCATATCCTGGAAGGGCAAGTTCATCTATCTCGTCTCGGCGTATCTTCGAACGGACCGCTACCTGTCCAGACTTCTGGAGGGGGCCCAATGGCGGCTTCCCGGCTGGGACATGAACACGGGACCATTTGGCGCCGCGGAGGTGTGGCCGGACCGCCTGCTGAGCGACATCCTGCGCGCGGATCGCAAGACGCTGTTCTTCGCGCACCTGCTCACGCCCCACTACCCGTACGTTTACCGGAGGGCCGGTCTGATCCGCGATTACACCCAGTGGGGCATCGGACTGATGGAGACCGGCGATCCCGCGCAATACGCTCTCAGATACCGGCAGTATGGCCGGCAGGTGCGGTACGTTGCCGCTCAGCTCGGCCGTTTCTTGGACGCGCTGCGCAAGACCGGCGCTTACTCCTCGAGTCTGATCGTGATTCACGGCGATCACGGTTCGCGTTTGCAGTTGACCGGGGGCATGGAACGGGGCCCCGCGGGGACGGCGCGCAACCGGATCGACAAATTTTCTACCTTGCTGGCGATTAAACGGCCGGCGTCGGAAGCGGGCAGCATCAATTCGAGCCGGGCAAGCGTGCTCCGAATCCTCACGGGAGTCTTCGATCCGGAGGCCGCGAAACAACTGCCCGAAGCCGTGGACTGCGCCTATGAATTCGATTCCGGGGGCGCGCCGGTGCCGGCCCGCATGATTGACGTCTGGGAACATTCGGAGGAACTGCATTGACATCAAAGTTCGTGTTTTTGGTTGTGGTTGCGCTCTGCCTGTGGGTCTTTCCATCGCGCGCTTACGGTTATCTGGACCCGGCCACGGGGAGCATGGTGCTCCAGGTGCTGGTAGGCGGGTTGCTGGCCGTGGCGGCTGTGCTCCGGATGTATTGGAAGAAAACCCGATCGCTGTTTTCGAGAAAGGCTGAATCCAGAGCCCACGCCGACGAGTAGGCCCGGCGCCGCGCCGCGCCGGGGAATGCCGCGAATTACGGTCTGTCGCGCCGGATGGAGACCAACCCTGGGTTGGACCAGGGCTGTGCTTACCAGGCCGAGAGCAGGCGCAGACTCCGGCGGTCGAAGAAGGCCGGATCCGCCGCCCGGAAATAACGCCGGATCTCAGTTCCGCCGATGTTCACGGTCGTTTGGTCCCACTCACAGCGGCTGCAATAGAGGTCGCCGGCGGGCTGGGCCGGGTCTCCGGTGAAACTCGACCGCGCCCTGCGATACTTGTCCGAGTTGAACGGGTCGCCGCCGCCGTCGAAATTCGCAAACACCAGGTCCGCGTCCGGCCTGGGCGCGCCACAGCAGGGCATGATCCGCCCCGTCGCATCCATGACCATGTTCTTGTACAGCCAGTGACAGGTGTGGCCGGGGTTCATACCGGTCTCGCGCGCGGTTTCCGTGCTCCAGGGCCGGTCAAAGGCGCTGGCGATTGCGGAGGCGTCCACGCCGTCCGGGAAGGGGTTCCAATTCTCAGGCAGGTTGCTCATGGAGAACCAGTCCAAACGCCGGACACCCGAACGAACGGCCGCGGGCCGGATTGCCTCATCGTCCCAACCGACGTCGAAGGGGTTCACCACGCGAAATTGATTGACGCCGAGCCTGCGCGCCGTCCGCGCGGCCAGCGGGATCTCATGCTGGTTGTGTTCAAAGGCCAGAAAATTCCAGGACAGCACGGGGTTACGACGCCGGAGTTTGCGTTTGGCCCTCACCAGCTTACGGATGTTCTCCAGGACCAGATCCAGTTTCCCATTGCGGCGGAAACGCTCGTAGACGGGCTGGGTCGCTCCGTCGATCGATATGACCATGAAGTCCAGCCCCGATTGTACATAGGCTTCCGCATCGAAACGTTGGACGGAGAGGCTGGTGGACAGCGCGGTCCACAGCAGATAATGCTTCGCCCGGCGGACAAGCTCCGGCGTATTCAGGTTCAGCAGCGGCTCGCCATAGTTGCAGAAATACACTCCAATCGCGTGGGGGCCGTAAAGTTTGAGCAACGCCGCCATGCGATCTTCCGGCAACGTGCCTTTGCGCCAGTCGAAGATCTTCAGCCGCTCTGACCGCTCGGAGTGCACGCATCCCGGGCAGGCGAGCTGGCACATATTGGAGGGATCGACGACGAGTCCGATGGGCCGGGACAGGAGCTGAGCGCTCCGTGCCGAGAAGTGATAGCGGGCCAGGAAGATATTGAGGATCTTCAGTGTCAGGGCCTGGGCGACAGGGTCCGAAAAGCGAAAGCGCAGATGGCCATACAGCTCCGGCCGGGCCCGATCGAGCACCGAGACGGCGGCTTCCGCGCACTCACAACCACGGATACCGGCGTCGATTTTCGACACCGCCGGCCAGGCTGTGGCGCCGCCATAAAGGGAGGGCGGGACAAACTGATTCAGCCAGACGCGAAGCAACTGCACAACTGTCACCAGTGTATCGAATTGCCGGCGCCAGTTCTCCGCCGCTCCTTGCTAAGATCAGAGTGGAAATGCAGCAACGCGCGGGCTTTGTGCTGGTTGGAGGACGCAGTTCCCGTATGGGCCGCGACAAGGCGCTGCTGCCCTTCGAAGGCAGGACCCTGGCGGGACACGTGGCCATGGTGGTGCGGGAGGCGGCGGGATCCGTCACCTTGATCGGCCCTCCGGAGGCCTACGCTTCGCTCGGCTTTCCGGTTATCTCGGACAATTTTCCGGGGGCCGGCCCCCTGGCCGGCATCGAGACCGCGCTGCGCGCGACCCGGGCGGAGTGGAATCTGGTGACCGCTTGCGACATGCCCGGTCTGTCGGTTGCGTTCCTGCGGGAATTGCTTTCGCAGGCCGCTTCTTCGCAGGCCGACTGCGTGCTGCCGTGCGGTCCTTCGGGGCTCCCGGAACCCCTCTGCGCCGTGTATCACCGCCGTTGCCAGCCGGCGATCGCCCGCGGGCTGGCCGGGGGAATCCGCAAGGTGACCGCCGGTCTGGCGGGTTTGCGCGTCTATTACTGGCCGGTGGATTCGGAGCGCTGGTTCGCCAACGTCAACACCCCCCGGGAATGGGCTCCCTATTCGAATGCCTGAAGAGTATCCGCACTACATCGAGTTCCGGCACGTCTACAAGACGTTCGATTATCCCGTACTGGTGGACACGAATTTCCACGTCGATCCCGGGGAGACCGTAGCCATTATCGGCCGCAGCGGCGTGGGCAAGTCCGTCACCCTGGCCCATATTATGGGTTTCCTCAAGCCCGACAGCGGGCGGGTCATCGTCGCCCACGAAGACATCACCGATTACTCGGAAGACCAGCTCCGGCGCATCCGCAAGAAGGTCACCATGGTCTTCCAGTCCGGCGCGTTGTTCGATTCACTGACCGTGGCCGAGAACATTCTGTTCTCGCTCGAGTTGCGGGAAGATTACAACGCTCAAAACAAAGAAGACGTGGTGCGTGGCCTGCTGCGCATGGTGGATATCGAGGAGGCTTATGACGCCTACCCGGCCGACCTCTCCACCGGTTACAAGCGGTCGGTGGCCATCGCCCGCGCCCTGGCCGCCCAACCCCAGTGCATCCTCTACGACGAGCCCACCACCATGGTGGACCCCATCATTTCGGCGCAGCTGGCAAACCTGATGCTGCGCCTGAAGCGCCAACTGCACCTGACTTCGGTGGTAGTGACCCACGACCTGGACCTGATGTACAAGGTCGCCGACCGGGTGGTCGTCCTCTTCGAGGGGCGGGTGATCTACTTCGGCCCGGTGGCTGAGCTGAAAGACTCGCCTCACCCGCACATTCAGGAATTCCTGGCCATGGACCGCATCGAGAAGTTCTGACTGCGCCGTTCAGCGGTTTCCCAAACCGATGAACACCACGCCGGCAAGGATCAGAAACAGGCCGGCCAGCTTGTTGCGGGTGAAGGGCTCCTTGAAAAACAGCCGGGACCAGAGCAGGGTCCAGATGTAGCTCAACGACACCAGCGGATAGAGAACCGTCAGCTCGCCCTCCCGCAGGCCCAGCACGAAGAAGTACGAGGACAGCAGGAAAAAACCCACTCCGGCCCCCAGACGGTAGTTGAACAGGAGACTCCCCAGGCTGAACTTCAGCTTTTGGGCCCCCGATTTCAGAAATACCGCCCCAACCGAGCCGATGAGGGATGCCAGGAAGACCAGCAGCATCGATGAAACAGGAGTGCTCACGGCGTCCGCCCGCCCCTCCCCAGCACGCACACGCCCGCCACAATCGTGGCGATGCCCAAAACTTTAAACGGGTTCAGCGTCTCGTGAAAAATGAGGACCGAGAGAATGGTCACCCACACGTAGGTGAGCGCGATCACCGGGTAAAGCAGCGACAGCTCACCTTCTTTGAGGGCCACTACCAGCAACAGGGTGCTCAGCCCGTAGAGACAGTAGCCGGTCATCAGGGGAAGGCTGGTAATGATACCCCACAGGCCGGGATGCGAGATGGTGTTGGCGCCCGTCTTCATGAAGATCTGCGCGGCCGCTCCCAGTAAGGTGCAGCCGAAGACCAGCGCGATCCCCTTTCGATGCCGCTGAGCTCCTGCGATCTTTTCCGACACCTCCACCGTGCTCACGCTTTCCACAGTTTCTCCATCATACCCAATCACGCCGCTGTTTCGATAGAATAGAGGAACGTGAATCTCGAAAAAACCACCGTAGAGGAAACCTCGGGGTCGCCTTCCAAAGCGTCTAAGGGAGATATCCCCAGGGGTGTCATCGCGGAATGGACGGTCACCATTATCCTGCTCCTGTTCGGCATGACCACCCTGGTGCAGGCTTTTGTGATTCCCACCGGATCGATGGAGGACACGCTGCTGATTGGCGATCACCTGCTGGTGGACAAGCTTGCCTACGCGCCCTCCGGCCCGGTCAGCAAGCACCTGTTGCCCTATGAGAATATCCGGCGCGGCGACATCATCGTGTTTCGCTATCCCGTCGACATCCGGCAGACCTTCGTCAAGCGCGTGATTGGAATCCCGGGTGACCACCTGCGGGTCGTCAACAAGCAGGTTTACCTCAACGGTAAGCCTCTGAATGAACCGTACAAGTATCACAAAACGCCCTACATCGACTCTTACCGGGATAATTTCCCGGGGGAGCCCAACGTGGCCCTGATGGAACCCGGACAGCAGATGCTGGAGCGAAACGTGGTGAACGGGGAAGTGGTGGTGCCGCCAGACAACTACTTCGCCATGGGCGACAACCGCGATTCCTCGCTCGACAGCCGCTACTGGGGGTTTGTGCCGCGCGGGAACATTATCGGCAAGCCGCTGATCATTTACTGGTCGTACGACGCTCCCACCTCCGCGCTGTCCAACCCCATGATCAGCCTGGACCACCTGCTCGATCTGGTTCAGAATTTCTTCGTGAAGACCCGCTGGCGGCGCACCTTCCGCCTGATCCACGGCTATCCGATTCAGAATTGATCCGATGGCGCGCAACTACGGGTTGATCCTGGCCGGGGGAAGGGGAACGCGTTTCTGGCCGCGCAGCCGCCGCAAACACTCCAAGCAGGTCCTCAGCGTGGTGGGTGAGCGCACGCTCATCCAGCAGACCGTGGACCGGCTGAAGCCCGTCCTGCCCCCGGAGCGGCTGTGGGTTCTTACCAACCCCGACTTGCGTGCGGAGATTGTGCGCCAGCTTCCCGAGGTTCCGCGCCGCCAGATCCTGGCCGAGCCGGCGGCCCGCAACACTGCGCCGGCCATCGGGCTGGGCGCGCACATCCTGGAATCGATCGACCCGGACGCGGTCATGGGGGTGTTCTCCGCCGACCAGGCGATTCAGAAACCGGCGGGGTACCTCCGGGCGGTTCGCGCCGCCTTCCGGGCTGCCGCCGGCGGGCGCATGGTGGTTCTGGGCATTGCGCCGCGATGGCCCGAGACCGGCTACGGTTATATCGAGTTCCCCAGGGGCACAAAGCCCGGCTCGCCGGCGCCGGTACTGCGTTTCCACGAAAAGCCGGAACTCCCCACCGCGCGCCGCTATGTGGCCTCGGGCCGCTTTTTCTGGAACGCGGGCATTTTCTTCTGGCGCGCGGCGGTCTTCCAGGCAGCCCTGCGGCGCTACTTACCCCAGACCGCCGCCCTGCTCGACGGTTTGCCCGCCTTCGGCGCCCGCGATTTCACCGCGAAATTGCGGGAGATCTTCCCGCGGTGCGAGAAGATTTCGGTGGATTATGCCGTGCTCGAACGGGCCGGCGACGTGTTCGGCGTGCCCTGCGGCGACATCGGCTGGAGCGACGTGGGAAGCTGGAACGCCGTCTACGAACTGCTGGACCACGATCCGGACGGCAACGCTGTCCGGACCGACGCGCTGCTGCTCGAAAGCCAGGGCAATTACGTGGATGCTGAGGGCAAGCTGGTCGCCTTGCTGGGTGTCAGAGACCTGGTGATCGTGGACACCCCCGATGCCCTGCTGGTCGCCGATCGTAAGCGCGCCCAGCGCGTGGGCAAGCTGGTTGAAGAGTTGGAGCGCCGGGGCCGCGACGAGCTGCTCTAGGTCCCTCAGAGGTTCGGAAACAGCCTGGCCAGCACCTTCACCGCCGCGTCGATCTCCCGCTCGGTCACAATGTAGGGCGGCAGGAAGCGCAGCACGGTTTCGTGCGTGCAGTTGATCAGCAGTCCCTGCTCCATGGCGCGGGTCACCAGTTCTGCGCCAGGCCGGTCGAGTTCCACCCCGACCATCAACCCGTAAGCCCGGACCTCCTTAATGACCGCGTGCTTGCGAGCCAGTTCGTCCAGCTCCTGGCGGAAATAGAGTCCGGTTTGCCGAATGCGCGGCAACAGGCCTTCCAGAATGTCGAAGAACTCCAGGGCCACCCGGCAGGCCAGGGCGCCGCCTCCGAACGTGGTGCCGTGCATGCCCGGTGCGATTGCAGAGGCGGCTTTTTCGTTGGCCACGATGACGCCCAGCGGCAAACCGCAGGCCAGGGGCTTGGCCGCCACCATGACATCCGGCAGTACCGGCGGGTCGGCAAGCTGGTAGGCGAAGTAGGAGCCTGTGCGGCCGACGCCGCACTGAATCTCGTCGAAGATGAGCAGCGCGTCGTAGCGATCGGCCAGTTCGCGGGCCTTCCGCGCGTAAGCGGAAGTGATCCGGAAAATCCCGCCTTCTCCCTGAATCCACTCGAGGACGATTGCCGCCGTGCGCTTGCTGACGGCCTGTTCGAGCGCGGCTTCGTCATTGGGCGGCACGAAGCGAACACCCGGCAGCAGCGGCTCGAAGTCCCTGCGGTACTTGGGCTGCCCCGTGATGGCGAGCGCGCCGAGCGTGCGCCCGTGGAAGGAGTTCTCCAGCGATACGATCTCGTACTTGTCTTCGGCGGTGCGGTGGCCGTGGGCCCGGGCCACCTTGAGCGCTCCTTCCATGGCTTCGGCGCCGGAATTGGCAAAGAACGCCCGCTGAAGCCCGCTGACCTCGGCCAGCTTGCGCGCCAGCGGCCCCTGGTACTCGTGATAGTAGAGATTCGAGCAGTGAATCATGAGCCCGGCCTGCTGGCGGATGAGACTTACGATGCGGGGATGCGCGTGCCCGAGCGCATTGACTCCGATGCCGGAGATGAAATCCAGGTAGCGCCGGCCCTCCAGATCGTATACGTAGCAGCCGCGGCCGCGGTGCAGCACCAGCGGGTAGCGCTTGTAGTTCTCGAAAACGTATTCGCGCTCGAGATCGATGATGGTCTGAGGGGAAATAGCGGACGGCGTGGTCATCTTCCTCATCATAGCCGACGGCCGCTTCGGCGGCGTATGCAAAGGAGGGCCGCCATTGCCGACTCCAGCTCCCGTAGTTATCCACCTGGAAGCCGTCGCACTCTGAGATAATCCAAACAAACAAGTGAACGCACTGCAAGCCGTCCACGGGTTCTGTGCGGGCGCGCCGCAGTCAGTGAGTTACTATGGATCCCTCGTCGCTTCACAATCGCCTCCTCTGGAGGCACAGATTCCGTATGGCTGAGAATGCCCTGAACGTCGTAGCGGAGAACGGTGTGTTCGAAAGAGGTGCCTGATCTCGATATCCGCATTACCGCAATGCCGTGCTGATCGTCGGCCGCAAGGTTGGAGTAAGCTCCTGGCGCTAACTCAATGACCCGCAGAAGCGAACCTGTTGCCGAGGTATGGGCCAACCTGAAGCCCTGATAAAGGCGCTGGCCGCCTCGGGCAAGGAAGAGAAGACCACCCTGCCAAGGGCACACGTCGAACACCGCGAGGCTACTCGCGTCTTTCCATTTTCACACCCGCTTCCCTTTTGAAGTAACCGGAGCGCCCGTTCGCCTGCCTTTCCCGCTCCGCGAAAGAACGCGATCCGAACGAGCGGGAAGGGCAGGCCTTGGTGATTCCGGCTTGGCGTCACAGTCCCGGTGCAGCCTTAATGACTGCCGGCGGGCGCTTGCGGCTGTGTCCCGGCGGCCGCGGTGGGTTCTCCGTGCATGCCGTAGTCGTTCAGAATCACCACGTCCACGCGGCGGTTGCGCGCCTTACCCTCCGCGGTCTGGTTGGAATCCACCGGGGCGGTGTCCGCATACCCGGCGACGGAGAGCCGCGCGGGGTCGATCCCATACTGGCGCGTCAACAGCTCCAGCAGCGCGACCGCGCGCGCGGCCGACAGGTCCCAGTTGGAGCGGAAGCGCGCGTTGTGGATCGGGTCGGAGTCGGTGTGGCCCTCCAGCCGCACTTTGTTGGGCAGCTTGTTCATGGCCGCCGAGAGCTTTTCAAATATGGGGTACGTGCCCGGGGCGATGGTGTCCTGGCCGGAGGGGAAAAACGCAGCCTGGCGCAGGCTGATCACCAGCCCGCGGGGCTCCAGGTTCACCTGGAGCATGCCGGCTTCGATTTCATGCTTCAACTGGTCGCGCAGCACGCTCACCGAAGGCAACAGTTCGAGCACCCGGACGTCGGTCGGCTTCTCGGGCTTCGCCGGAAGCGCTCGTTGCACCCCGCCGGGTCCCCGCATCTGGGCGTTGCCTTTTCCCTTATCGTCGGGTGTGCCGCCCAGAATGCCCGCCAGCACGGTAGCGATCTGATTCTCCTCCAGGGCGCGCCGGACCGACTCGGAGACCTGCTGGGCTTTGCCCCGGTCGGTTTGGGAACTGGCGAACATCATCACGAAGAAGGCGAACAGCAAGGTGATGAAATCGGCGTAGGAGACCAGCCAGCGCTCATGGTTGGTGTGACCTCCGGCATGTTTTCTCCGGCTCACGAGGGGCTCCCTGTCTGGACCGGGGCGGCGGCGGGGTTGGCGGCGCCGGCGGGCCTGGGCTCGCCGAGGCCGCTCTTGGCCGGCGATCCGGCCAGCACGTAGGCCTCGAGCTTGCCGCGGATCAGTTTCGGGTTCAGGCCTTCCACGATGCCGATCACGCCCTCCAGCATCAACTCCTTCATCTGCACCGACAGCGCGCCCCGGGCCCGGATCTTGTTGGCAGCCGGCAGCAGGAAGACATTGGCAATCCCCACTCCGTAAATGGTGGCCACAAAGGCCGTGGCGATACCCCGTCCGACCTCGTCCACGTTGGCCAGGTTCTGCATTACCTGGATCAGTCCGATCACGGCCCCGATGATGCCGATGGTTGGAGCGTAGCCGCCGGCCGCTTCGAATACTTTGGCTTCGGCGTCCAGATGATGTTCTTCGAGCCCGATCTCGAGCTCCATCATCTTGCGGATCTCCTGCGGATCGGTGCCGTCTACGGCCAGGTTCAGCGCCTTGTTGAGGAAAGGATCGGCGATGGCGAGGGCGTCCTGCTCCAGCGACACGATGCCGTTCTTGCGCGCTTTGGCGGCGTAGGCGATGATCTCGTCGATCACGGCGTCCATGCTGCGCGCTTTCTCGAAGAACACCACCGCCAGTTTCTTGCCGGCGCGCCGCAGGACCGCAAAGGGGGTCGTGACCATAGTGGCGCCGAAGGTGCCGCCGAAGACGATCAGGGCGGCGGTCGGCTTGAGGATCTGGTCGAGTTTGCCGCCCTCCAGAATCAGGCCGCCGAGGATCCCGCCAACGGCAAACAACAGGCCGCCCAGGGTAGCGATGTCCGGCCGGCTCCCGCTCGCCTGGGCTTTCCCCCCGGCCTTACCGGCCATAGGCGCCTATGGGGGTCAAACCCGGACCGCAGATACCGTTCAGGATCGAGCGCCGGAACTCGATCACGCGATTGACGACTTCATCGGCCGACTCCAGCACCATCAGTTTTTGACCCGTGGTCAGAGTGATCACCGTATCGGGCGTGATTTCCATGTGCTCGATCAAATCCGAGTTCAGAACCAATGGGGCGTGGTTCAGTCGTGTAAGTTTGATCATGGTTCGCCCTCGCGAATCCTTATCGGCCGAAACGGGCCGAAAAGGCGGAAAAATCCGCTAAAACTTCCTCTGCCTGGTCCGATGAGTGGGGGTGGAGGACATAGAGATGAGCGTGGCGGCAGTCAGACAGTCCCCGGATGGGGCCGGGTGGGAACTGGTGCAATCCGCGCGGGCGATCCTTAACGCTATGGAAAACCAGGATTTAGCCAACCTGGAGCGGGAACTGGACCGGGCCGCCTGCCCCGGATGCCTCCCTCCGGCACGCACTTCTCACCAGGAGGAACAACTCGAACTGCTCTCCGCCGTGGCCACCCACCTCAAACAGTCCATCCCCCGGTTCGCCAGCGGAGTGGCTGCCAGCCTGGATCCGGTTCAGACGGACCTCAACCTCCTCCGGCACCTCTGCCGGCCCCCGGCCTGATCCGCAAGCGCGGCTTGACGGCGCCCACCCTGATGTGTAATTATTCATAGTGGTGAATAAAAATACAGGGAGAGCTGCCGTGACCTCCGCCCCGCAAGCCATGCCCATTGTCCGTATCGCCGCCCCGGACCTCACCCGGGACCTGGACCTCAGCAACGAAGAACTGCTTCACCTGCTGGCCCTGACGCGTGAAGTCAAACGTTCTCCCCAACTCTACGCCACCGCTCTGCGCGGTCAATCGCTGGCCCTGCTGTTCGAGAAGCCCTCGCTCCGCACCAAGCTCACCTTCGAACTTGCCATCCAGCAGCTTGGCGGCGGATCGGTGGCCTGTGACGGCCCCATTGGACAGCGCGAGCCCTTGAAGGACGTCGCCCGCAATCTCGACCGCTGGGTGAACGCCATCGTGGCCCGGACGTTTCTGCAAAGCACCATCGACGGCCTCGCCCAATGGTCTTCGGCGCCGGTGATCAACGCGTTGAGCGACATGTATCACCCCTGCCAGGCTCTGGCGGACATTTTCACTCTCGCCGAACAGTTCGGCGAGCTGCGCGGTCTGAATCTGGCTTTTGTCGGCGACGGTAACAATGTCGCCCATTCCCTGATGCTGACGGCTACGCGCCTGGGAGTGAATGTATCCATTGCCACTCCGCGGGGGTACGAGCCCGAAGCGAGCGTGGTCGCGCAGGCCGAGGGGCTCGCCGCGGTATCCGGAGCGCGCCTGTCGGTCGGCAACGACGCCGAAAAAGCGGTGGCCGGCGCTCACGCTGTCTACACCGACGTGTGGACCAGCATGGGCCAGGAAGCCGAAGCCTCCGAACGGCGCAAGAAGTTTCTGCCCTACCAGGTCAACCCCCGGCTTTTCGGCCTTGCCCGGCCGGACGCGCGCTTCATGCACTGCCTCCCGGCCAGGCGCGGCGAGGAGGTAGCCGACGAGGTCATTGAAAGCCCCAACTCGGTGGTCTTCGACCAGGCCGAGAACCGGCTGCATGCCCAGAAGGCCCTGCTCCTGATGCTGCTGGGATGACCTCTGCGTTACCCTGAAAACTTATGAACAAACCGAAGAAAGTGGCTCTGGCCTACTCCGGCGGGCTGGACACTTCCATTATCATTCCCTGGCTTAAGGAGAACTACCAGTGCGAAGTCGTTGCCGTGTGCGGCGATATCGGCCAGGGCGAGGAGGAACTCGCGGGCCTGGAGGAGAAGGCCCTGAAGACCGGCGCCTCGGAAGTCTACGTCGAGGACATGCGCGAGGAGTTCGTCACCGGGTATCTGTGGAGACTGGTCCGCGCCGGAGGCGTTTACGAGCACAAGTACCTGCTGGGTACTTCGATTGCACGCCCCCTGCTGGCGAAGCGCCAGGTCGAGGTGGCCCTCCGGACCGGCTGTGACGCTCTTGCTCACGGCTGCACGGGGAAGGGGAACGACCAGGTCCGTTTTGAGCTGACCTATATGGCCCTGGCGCCCCAACTCCGGGTGATCGCGCCTTGGCGCGAGTGGGACATCGTCTCCCGCGAGGACGCTCTGCGTTACGCCGCCGCGCATCAGGTGCCCGTCTCGGCGTCAACCACCAAGATTTACAGCCGCGACCGCAACCTCTGGCACATTTCGCACGAAGGCGGCGTGCTCGAGGATCCCGCCAACCCGGCTCCGGACGATGTCTGGATGCTGACGCGCAGCCCGAAAGACGCGCCTGCCACGCCTGGCGAGGTCACCATCGGGTTCGAGCAGGGCGTGCCCGTCTCGGTCGACGGGAAGTCCATGAGCGGCGTGGAACTGGTCGGAAAGCTGAACGCGATCGGGGCCGAACACGGGGTGGGACGCGTCGACCTGGTCGAGAACCGTTTCGTGGGGATGAAGTCGCGAGGCTGCTATGAGACTCCCGGCGGCACGCTGATCATGTATGCGCACCGCGAGCTCGAGGCCTTGACGCTCGACCGCAACACTTTGCACTACAAGCAGCGCCTGGCCATCGACTACGCCACCCTGGTCTACAACGGGATGTGGTTCACCCCGTTGCGCGAAGCTCTGGACGCCTTCTTCGCCGCCGCTGCCCGGACTACGACGGGCGAGATTACGCTGCGCCTCTATAAGGGCAACATCGAGCCGGTGAGCCGGAAGTCTCCCTACTCGCTCTACTCGCTCGATATCGCCAGCTTTACCATGGGCTCCGGCTACGATCAGAAAGACGCGCTGGGTTTCATCAATCTGATCGGCCTGCCGATCCGCGTGCTGGCTGCGAAAACCTCATGAAACTCTGGGGAGGGCGCTTCGAGTCCGGACCGTCGGAGGTCTTCGAGCGCTTCTCCGGCTCGCTGGCTTTCGACCGCCGCCTGCTGGACGCCGACATCCGGGGCTCGCAGGCTTTCGCGCGGGCGCTCGAACGGGCCGGAATTCTGAGCGCCGCTGAACGGGCGCAGATTGTCTCGGCGCTGGACGAGATCCGGCGCGATCCGCACGTTTTTGACGGGGCCGCGGACGAAGACGTTCACACGCTGGTGATCCGCAGACTGAAGGAGCGCGCCGGTCCGGTAGCCGATAAGATCCACACGGGCCGCAGCCGCAATGAGCAGGTGTCGCTCGATACCCGGTTGTGGCTGCGGGAGGAATGTGACCGGCAGCGCGCTCTGATCCGCGGCCTGCTCGAAGCCCTCCTCGACATGGCCGGCCGGTACCCGGACGCGGTGATTCCCGGCTACACCCACCTGCGCCGCGCCCAGCCCGTGCTCTGGGCCCACTACCTGCTCGCCTATTTCGAGATGTTTGCGCGGGATTGGGAACGCTTCTCTCAGGCCCGGCAACGCGCCAACGTGCTGCCGCTCGGCTCGGGAGCGCTGGCGGGCAGCGGCTTTCCGTTCGACCGCGAAGAGATCGCCCGCGACCTCGGCTTTGAAGCCGTCACGAACAACAGCATGGACGTCTCGGCCGATCGCGATTTCGTGCTCGACTTCCTCTACGCCGCCTCACTCACCATGCTCCACCTGAGCCGCCTGGCCGAGGACTGGATTCTTTATTCCAGTGAGGAGTTCGGGTGGCTGGAGCTGGCCGACGAGGTGACCAGCGGCTCGAGCCTGATGCCGCAGAAGAAGAACCCGGATTCCCTCGAGCTGATCCGGGGTAAGTGCGGGCGCGTGATCGGGTCTCTGACTGCGCTGCTGGTTACCATGAAGGGCCTCCCGCTCACCTACAACCGGGACATGCAGGAGGACAAAGAGCCGCTGTTCGACGCCGCCGACCAGACCGCCGGTTCGCTCGAGATGGCCCGGGCGGTGATCGCCTCGGCGCGGCTGGATCCGGAACGGCCGGCCGCCGCCGTCGAACAGAGCTGGGTGGTGGCCACCGACCTGGCCGAGGCGCTGGCCCGCGCCGGCATGCCCTTTCATCAGGCCCACCAGAAGGTTGGCAAGCTGGTGCTGGAGAGCATCCGGCAGGGGAAGAAGCCCGGCGACCTGACCCCCCAGGACCTCGAGGGCTTCCCGCCCGAGTGCCTGCGGCTCCTGGACCCGCGCGAGGGGATGAAGTCGCGCGAGATTGCAGGCGGCACCGGACCGCGCTCCGTCGCCACGGCGCTCGTTCAGGCGCGCCGCCGGCTGGAACGGATGGCGTCATGAGCAAGAGCTACCGGCACGGTCAGATTCTGAAACTGATCCGGTCGCAGAAGATCTCCACCCAGGAGGAACTGGCCCAGGAGCTGCGGAAGGCCGGCATCGCAGCCACCCAGGTGACCCTATCCCGCGACATCCGCGAGTTGCGGCTGGTGAAAACGGCGGAAGGTTACCGGGAGATGACGGCGGGAGAAACCGGCCCGCAGTTCGCCACCCTGGCGGCCGAGTTCCTCCGGGACGTGCGCTCGGCCCAGAACCTGGTGGTGCTGAAGACCGCGCCCGGGCATGCCAGTTCGGTGGCGGTTTCGCTCGATAACGAAGAGTGGCCCGAGGTGGTGGGGACCATCGCGGGCGACGACACGATCCTCGTGATCGCCCCCGACAACGAGACCGCGGAGGCGGTGCGCAGGAAGTTGCTTACCTATTTGGCAGTTGAATAACGCCGGGGCCGGCTGCGGGCGCGTGTTATGGTGGAAACACATGCAACCGGTGATCCCTCCGTCTAATCCTTTCGAGGATCCTCTGCGTTTCGAACGCCGGGTGCCTGAGCTGGCGATGGTGATTTTCGGCGCCAACGGCGATCTCACCCGGCGCAAGCTGCTGCCCGCGCTCTACCGCTTGTCGCTGGAGCGCCGGCTTCCCCCGGGTTTCGCGGTGGTCGGCACGTCGCGCACCCCGATGAGCGATGAGCAGTTCCGCCAGAAAATGCGGGAGGCCGTCGCCGAGCATCTGGAAAACTCGCCTTTCGACGAGCAGGTGTGGGACGGATTCGCCCGCGGTCTTTTTTACCAGGCCGGCGACCTGCGCGACCCTGCCGGCTACCAGGCTCTCGGGGCCAAGCTCCAGGAAGTCGAAGAGAAACGCGATACCGGCGGCAACGTAATCTTCTACCTGGCCACCCAGCCGAGCTACTACCAGGCGGCCGCCGAAGGCATCGGGCGCGCCGGGCTGGCCCGCGGCAACGGCTGGCGCCGGCTGGTGATCGAGAAACCCTTCGGGCACGACACCGGGAGCGCCCGTGAGCTTTCCCGGAAACTGCACGAGTTTTTCCCCGAGAGCGAGATTTACCGCATCGATCATTACCTGGGCAAGGAAACCGTTCAAAACATTCTGGCGTTTCGCTTCGGCAATGGCATCTTCGAGCCGTTGTGGAACCGGCGCTACGTCAATCACGTGCAGATCACGGCGGCGGAATCCATCGGCGTGGAGGGCCGCGCCGCCTATTACCAGGAGGCCGGGGCTCTGCGCGACATGATTCAGAATCATCTGTTGCAGGTGATGGCCACGGTCGCCATGGAGCCCAGCGCAACCTATGACGCCCAGGCCGTGCGCGATGAACGAGCCAAGTTGCTGCGGTCGATCCGGTTGATGCGGCCCGAGGAGGTGGAGGCCAACGCCGTGGCCGGCCAGTACGGCCCGGCTCGGGTGGGCGGCGCCGACCTGCCGGGGTTCCGCCAGGAGCCGGGCGCGGACCCGCAGGCCCAGACCGACACCTACGCGGCGGCCACTTTCTTCGTCGAAAACTGGCGCTGGGCCGGTGTGCCGTTCTTCATCCGCACGGGCAAGCGCCTGCCCAAGCGAGTTACCGAGATCGCCATTGGCTTCCATCCCGCCCCCCACGCGCTGTTCGCAGACCGGGGCGGCCAGTCAATCCCTAACCTATTGATTCTGAGAATACAACCTGACGAGGGCATATCCCTCAAGTTCGTCTCGAAACAACCCGGCGCGGGCATGAAGCTGCGGCCGGTGTCGATGGACTTCAACTACGGCTCGAGTTTCGGGGAGCGCACTCCGGCGGCTTACGAAACCTTGCTGCTGGACGCCATGCTGGGCGACCCCACCCTGTACACCCGCCAGGATATGGTGGAAGCAAGCTGGAGCGTGGTGGAGCCGATTCTGGCGGTCTGGGCAAGCCGGAAGTTCGATTTCCCGAACTATCCGGCGGGAAGCTGGGGCCCGCCCGAGGCCGACGCCATGCTGGCCCGTTACGGACAGAGTTGGAGGAAGCCGTAGTGCCGGCGATTCTCGAACCCGACCGCGTCTTGCGCGAACTGTCCGAACTGTGGGAAGAACTCGGCCGGCAGCAGCCCGAAGGCGGCGTGCTGCGGGCCTGCGCCCTGACGCTCGTGGTCCTGATGGAGGAAAGCGAGGATTCCCAGGCAACAGGGGAGACGGTGGCCCGGTTGATGCGCGACCACCCCAGCCGGGCGATCGAGGTGCGCGTTCGCGCCGGCGCCGAACGGGTGCTGAGCGCACGGGTGCTGGCCCAATGCTGGATGCCGTTCGGGCAGCGCGAGCAGATCTGTTGTGAGCAGATCGAGATCACGGTCTCCGAGGGCGCCCTGGGCGACCTGGCGCCGGTCTTGCCGCCCCTGGCGGCGCCGGATCTGCCCGTGGTCCTGTGGTGCCGGAGCCCGCGGCTGCTCGAGCTGCCCGAGTTTCCCGCGCTCGCGCAGGCGGCCGGCAAATTGATCGTGGATTCGACCGCGTTTCCAGACCCGGCCGCCGCGCTCGGTCTTCTGGCCGCCCGTCCCGCCTTGCCCCGCCTCGCGGACCTGGCCTGGACCCGGCTGACGCGCTGGCGGGAATTGATCGCCCAGATTTTCGAAAACCGGCGCTACGAGGCGTGTCTGGGAAAAGTCACGGCGGCCCGCGTCATTTTCACCGGAGAGCGGCCGCCGGCACATGCCTACTACCTGGCGGCATGGCTTCTGAACGGGCTTGAGGCCGCCGGAAGCACCGCCGGTGTGGAACTGGAGAGAGAGCCGGGAGCCGGGGATGCCGCCGTCACGGGGGTGGAACTGACGGCGGGAGGCCTGGAGCCGCGCCGGTTTTCCGTCCGCCAGACCGAAGCGGGCGCCGCCGAGATCCGGGTGGACGGGCTGGTGAACCGGACGATTTTCGAGATGCCGGACGACTACACGCTGATGCGCGAGGAGCTTTCCATCACCGGCCCGGATCCGGTCTTCGAGCGAGCCCTCGGACGTGCCGCCCGTCTTGCCGGCAAAGGATAGCTTAGTCGCCCTTCGGGTAGGAACCCAGTACTCTCAGAAAATCGGCCAGTTCAGCCAGGTGCCGCAAGGCGTTTTGGGTGACCGGATCGTCGGCCCGGGCCAGCAGGTCAAGGTAGAAAAGATACTCCCACGGCCTGCCCCGCAGCGGGCGGGATTCGATCTTCGCCAGGTTCACGTCCCGCAGGGCGAAGGCGCTCAGGGACCGGAACAGCGCGCCGGGCACGTTGCGGGTGGTGAAAACCAGCGAGGTCTTCCATTGCTGTTTGGCATCCGCCTGGACGGGATGTTTCCGCGCATACTCGGGGCGCCGCAGCAGGAAGAAGCGGGTGAAATTGCGCCGGTCGTCTTCGATGGAGCGGCGCAGAATCCGCGCGCCGTAGATATCGGCCGCGACCGCCGAGGCGATCGCCGCCGCGTCCGTCATCTTCTCTTCGGCCAGCATCTTCACGCTGCCGGCCGTGTCATAGAAGGGGACTTTCTCAAACTGGGGGTGACGGGTGAAAAAGTTCAGGCACTGGTTCAACGCAACGGGGTGGGAGTAAACCCGGCGGATCTTCGAGAACGGCACGCCGGGCAGGGCAATCAGGTTGTGGACGATGCGCACGTTGGTTTCAGCCACGATGGGCAGGTCGTGTTCGAGCAGCAGATCGTAATTCTGATGCACCGACCCGGCGAGGGTGTTCTCGATGGGGACGACGGCGGCCGTGGCGCGGCCCTCCGCCAGGCTCTTGAAGATGTCTTCGAAACGGGGCAAGGGCAAGACCGGCACCTCTTCGCCCAGCAGTCGCCGGGCCGCCTCCTGGCTGAATGCGCCGAGTTCCCCTTGAAAAGCGGCCAGTTCCGGCTGTGTCTTCGCTCTGCGTCTCAAGCTCCCTCCCAGCGTTTCGCGTTCTCGTCGGGCAACCCCAGCAGGTCGAGCACCCGCTCGACGCTATGGTCCACGATTTCGTCTACGGTTTGCGGCTTATTGTAGAAACCCGGCACGGGCGGCGCCAGAATGGCGCCCATCTCCGCCAGCGCGGCCATGGTGCGCAGGTGACCCAGGTGCAACGGGCTTTCCCGAACCATCAAGATCAGTTTGCGGCGCTCTTTGAGGGTGACGTCGGCGGCGCGGATGAGCAGGTTCGAACTGATTCCCGCGGCGATGGCCGACATGCTGTGGATGGAACAGGGGGCGACCACCATGCCCAGGGTCGGGAACGATCCGCTGGCCAGGCGGCACCCGATGTCCTCCACCGGATAGGAAAAGTGGGCCAGCGCCTTGACCTCGGAGGCGAGCTTGCCGGTTTCCAGGAACAGGGTACGCTCTCCGGAGCGGGTCATCACCAGATGCACTTCGATCCCGGAGCCGCGCCGCAGCTTCTCCAGCAGGCGGATTCCGTAGATGGAACCGCTGGCTCCGGTAATTCCGACGATAATCCTCAACGCCAACCTCCCTCCAAATCAGGGTGCGCCGGAGCGCTCAGTTTTCCCGAACGCGGGAAATCCGGTTCCGAATTCAGAACATATTTCCCGGCGCGGCTTGCCGGAATCCCATCCGGCCCTTTATAATCCGACTGAGCCGGTCCAGTCGCGCCGGACCGTGGCATGCAACTGTCCTCACTCGATGCCCGGCAGCCGCTGGGCTGGATCATACCATGGAGGATGCCGGCCAGAAACTGAAGCGCGCGCGGGAGCGGCTGAACCTGCGCTACCGGGACGTGGAAGAAGCCAGTCTCGAGATCGCCCGGCGCCGCGGCAGCGACGAATTCGCCATCGCCCTGAGCCGCCTGTCCGACATCGAGAACAAGGGCACCCTGCCCACTATTTACCGGCTCTATTCGCTGTGCGCCATCTACCGCCTGGATTTCCACGAGGTGCTCGAGTGGTACGGGGTCGATATCTCCGCCCTGCCGGCCGACGCGGTCAATATCGAGGTGCAGCGCACCCACACCATCGGATTCACGGCCAATGGCCACGGCGAGATCCAGATCCCGCTGTCGCTCGATCCGGGCATCGACTTGCGGCGCACCACCTTCCTGAGCCGCATGATCCAGCGCTGGGGAAAGCTGCCCGTTTCGCTGCTCAACGGCCTGGACCTGAAGAACCATCGCTATGCCTTTATCGGTTCCGAGGACTGGTCGATGTATCCGCTGATCCAGCCCGGCAGCCTGGTCCTGATCGACGAAACCCGGCGTAAGGTCGTCAACACCGGCTGGACCAACGAATTCGACCGGCCCATCTACTTTTTCGAGCACCGCGGCGGCTACGCCTGTTCCTGGTGCACCTTGAGCGGCAACCAGCTTGTGCTCCAGCCTCATCCGGCTTCGCTTTGTATCCCCCAAGTCTTTGTCTATCCCGAAGAGATCGACGTCATTGGCCAGATTTGCGGTGTAGCTATGCGTCTGGATCAGAGCAGGAGACGCCGTACTCGTTCCTGAGCAACTCCAGGAGAGTCTCCAGGTCGGCCGAGTACAACCGGCGTTCCACCTCTCTCGCCTCGGTGGGCAGGAAATTGCGGTACGTGGCCAGGCGCGACCAGGTGGCCACCACGGCCCGCTGGTCGCCCGTCGTGGTCAGGTATTCCTCCAGGTCGCGCTTCTGATCCTCCAGGGAAAAACAGATCCAGGAGGCAAAAGTGTCGGCGTGACTTTGCCGCAGGGTCCGGTCCGCCTCCTCGGCGCCGAACAGTTGCGCCAGCCCATGGTGTTCGTAGGCGCCGGTGTGGGGGTTGCGGAGCGAGGCCAGGTAGACCAGCCGCCCGAAGACGCTCGAAATCCGGGCTAAGGTGTTGCGCCAAAGATCGGCGCTGGCGCCACGCTCCAGCCTTGCGGGTTCTTTCGGTTCCTCCATCGGTCGCCTTACAGTAACAGTATCCCAGAACCCGGGACGCAGAAGAAAGCGCCCGCCTGAGGGCGCGGCGGAGTGTGTCTTTTTCTACATATTGGACCGGCCTCGGGCAGAACTTGTTCTGAATTCAGAAAATTTGATCGGAAACTCACCTATTTCTGCGTTTCCTTTTTAAGCTATTTGTCGTAGCCAAACAACCCTAACCAACTAAGGAGATTCGAGATGTTGAAAAAAGCCTTGTTTGTTCTGATTCTCGCCGTGCAATTCTTCGCCGTGACCGCCATCACTCCGGCCCACGAGCCGATTCCGGACTGTTTCCCCTGCCAGGTCCGTTGAGGGGTGAACGGGCGAACGCGGGTGGAACCCCGGCCGGACCGGGACAGGTGTTACAATCGCGGGGGTGAGCGAGGCCCGGGGCGATTGTGCCTGTTCTTGACTGGTTGCACGCGCTGTGGCTGGTGACTATTCTGGCCGGCGCGCTGACGGTTGCCAGACTGTACCGGCTCGGGCTGCACCGCGTTTATCGGTTCTTTTTCTGGTATCTGGCGCTGCGCACGCTGCGCTCCGGGGTGCTGCTGTTTTTGCGATCCTGGCCAGCGGCCTACGGTTGGGCGTGGGTGCTGACCCAACCGCTGGTCTGGGTCCTTTACGTCCTCATTGTGCTGGAGTTGTACTCCTTGGCATTCAAGGACTTTCGGGGCATCTACACGGTGAGCCGGCGACTGATGGCGGGCGCTCTCGGGCTGGCGGTTTGCATCTCGGCGTTGAGCTTTCTGGCCACCCGGGCCAACCCGGTGGAGCGCTATCCGGTGATCCTGTACTACACCCTGATCGAGCGCGGCATTGATCTTAGCCTGGTCGTCTTTCTTTTCATTCTGGCGGGTTTCCTGGTGTGGTACCCGGTCCCGCTGAGCCGGAATGCACTGGCCCACACGATGGTCTACTGTGTGTTTTTCTTGAGCGATACGGCCGCGCTGCTGATCCGCAACGTGTTGGGAACACAAGTGAATCGCTCGGTAAATACAGGAATTCTGGCGATTTCTTCGTTGTGCGTCCTGCTCTGGCTGTTTCTGTTCACGCGCGAGGGTGAGACCCGGAAAGCGGCCTTGCGCCACCGGGTGCCGCCGGAGGAAGCCCTGCGTCTGATTGAGCAGTTGCGCGAGTTGAACACTTCGCTGTCCCGCTCGGCCCGCCACTGACCCTCGGGCCGTTTCCGCGGCGAAACCGGGTGTTTGCCGGAGAAAATCCGGGCGGTAATTGGGTTTGCATTTTTTCCGGATCTCGGTTATTCTCAAGCCAAGTATGAGTGTCCTGCTGAGTGCGTGTGGTGTGGCGCTGGCAGTGGTAGCCGCCGGCTTTCTCCTGCTGTTTCGCAAGCTGGCATCGCAGCAGGGGATGGACCAGTTGCCCCGGGAACTGTTCATGCAGCCGCCCGCAGCGAAATACAAGCCGATGGAGCGTCTTTTGAACGAAGGCGATTTCCAGTTGGTGGCTTCCTATCCGACTTTGTCCCCCTCGGTGGGGCGCCGTTTGCGAGTCGAGCGCCGGCGTATTTTCCGGGCCTACCTGCGGTCTCTCCGGCGGGACTTCGGCCGAATCTACACGGCGTGCCGGATCCTGATTCTGTATTCCGAGGCCGACCGGCCGGATTTGACCATGGCGCTGTTGAAACTGCGGGCGCAATTCGCCTGGGGGATGCTGCTGGCAGAGTGGCGCCTGGCTTTGCACATGCTTGGGATCGGCACGGTGGATATCCGCGGGCTGATTGGAGGGTTGGATGCTCTCCACCAGCAGTTCAACGCGCTTGCCCATAGTCCGGCGGCGGCATAACACCGGCCGCGCCGAAGCTACGCAGTAGCCACCCGGGCTGCTTCCGCCAACCCGCGCGCGCGGATTTCTTCCTCTCGCATCAGATACTTCTGAACCTTGTTGGTCACCGTCATGGGGAATGAATCGACGAAACGGATGTATTGCGGAATCTTGAAATAGGCGATCCTGCCGCGGCAGAATTCGCGGATTTCCTCTTCGGTGGCCGTCTGCCCTTCCTTGAGGCGGATCCACGCCGCCACGGTTTCACCCAGGCGCCGGTCCGGCACCCCGACCACATAAACGTCCAGAATCTTCGGGTGGGTGTGGAGGTACTCCTCTACTTCCCTCGGGTAAATGTTCTCGCCCCCGCGAATAATCGTTTCCTTGGCGCGGCCGCGCATGCGGAAGTAGCCGTTGGGCTGCATCAGCGCCAGGTCGCCGGTGTGCAGCCAGCCTTCCTCGTCTACGGCCTGGCGGGTGCCTTCAGGGTCATCGTCGTAGCCTTTCATGACCAGATAGCCGCGGGTGCAAAGCTCGCCCTGAACGCCGACCGGAACGGTCTCCCCGGTTTTCGGATCGATCACTTTGACTTCGGTGTTGGGTAGCGCGCAGCCGACGGTGGTGACGCGCAGCTCCAGGCTGTCGTCCACCCTGGATTGGGTGATCCCCGGCGAACTCTCGGTCTGGCCGTAAACGATGGTGAGTTCCGGGCAATGCATCTGGTCCACCACCCGGCGCATGATCTCGATAGGGCAAGGGGATCCGGCCATCACCCCGGTCCGCAACGAGCGCAGATCGAAGCGCGCAAACTCGGGGTGCTCGAGTTCGGCGATGAACATAGTGGGCACGCCATAGACCGCCGTGGCCCGCTCGGCATGGATGGCCTCCAGCGTGGCCAGCGCATCGAATTGGGCCGAGGGAAGAATGAGGGTGGCGCCGGTGGTCACCGACACCAGGGAGGCAATCACCGATCCGAAACAGTGGTAGAGGGGCACCGGGGCGCAGATGCGGTCCTGGTGGGCAGCCTTCAGGCAGTAACCCATGGCGCGCGCATTGTTGACCAGGTTGCGATGGGTGAGCAGCACTCCCTTGGGCGTTCCGGTGGTTCCGGAGGTGTACTGAATGTTGGCGATGCCGTGGGGATCTTCGGGCTGGGGGGGCAGGTCGCGGCCGTTGGCGCACATCCGCTGCCAGGACTCGTGCCCAAGCCAGACCACGTGTTCGAGCGGAAGATCGGCCCCCTGGCGGGATTCGGCCAGGATCGCGCGGTAGTCTGCGCGGGCGTCCCGCTCGCGCAGGAACAGGGCGCGCATGCGCGAGCGCCGCAACACGAAGCGAAGTTCGTGGGAGCGGTAGGCCGGGTTGACGTTCACCAGGATCAGCCCTGTGCGCGCACAGGCATGCTGGAGCAGAATCCACTCGGCGCAGTTGCTGGCCCACACCCCGACCCGGTCGCCGGGCTCCAGCCCCAGACCAAGCAGCCCTCTGGCGGTCCGGTCCACCTCGGCTGCGAGCTCACTCCAGGTGAAGCGCAGGTTCTGATGGCGGACCACCAGCGCCTCCCCATCCGGGTGCTCCTCGACGGTCTCCCGGAATACCTGGGAAATGGTCCTTTCAAGGATGGGAAGTTCCGGGCCGCGCGCATAGCTCAGCGCGGCCACCTCCAGCGCGGGTTCTGCAACACGGCACACGTCCCTTGAGTTTACACCGCTCTCATGTGAAGCCGCTATTGCATAAATCGAATTGATAACCGGATAAATCGCGGCGGGACCCGACCCTTAAAGTCTCTTCAGCGCCTCCCTGGCTTCTTTGAGGGCAGGGAAGTTCCGCTCCGCCTCCTGGAACTCGCGGGTGTGAACCCGCCGGCGCGAGCCATTGTGGTCCACCGGGTAGCGCAAGTGCAGCATTTCGTGGAACATGACGTATTCCAGGGCCACCCGCGGCACAGCCGGGCTGTCGAACAGCCGGCTCACGATGATGGCGTTGTGAGCGGGGTCGAAATGCCCCAGCTTGGTCCGTGACGGGCGGCGGCTCCACCCCAGCAACGGCTGGGCCATCAACCCGGCGAAGAAGCGCGCGTTCAGCTCCTCGAAGATCTCGTTCAGGTTATAGTACCGGCCCTGGGGACCGGAAACGAACTTGCGCCCGCGGATCTGCCGGACCAGGTGGAGCTGGCGCCGCACATCGCGGCGGTTCAGGTACAAGCGGTAGCGGTGGCTGTAAATGCGGGGCACCGGTTGCCGGAAGAGCTTGCGCAGCAGAATATGCGCCAGGGCCTCCAGGACCGGCGCCGGGGCGCCTTCCAGCAGGTCGCTGATCTTCACCTGGATCACGCCGTTGCGCAGCCGGATGGAACTGTTGGCGCTGGCGAAGCGGCGGAACCTGACCTGAATGCAAGGAACCGGCGCGCGGGGCTTGATTTCGCGGAATACCCGCGCGTACATCTCCTCCGGGGTCTCGAAGAAGAGGGAACTCTGCGGGTTCGTAAAGCCCAACTCCAACGGCTCGTCCATCCGTATCCAGTCTTCAGTGTAACGGCTCCGGCGGCACGAAGTTGCATTTCGGCCGGAATTCTCTTATCAAGGATGATTACGGTTATTTTCGATTGCGAGGTAAAGTGCCCAAAGCGAAGATCAGCGCTCTCGGCTGCTATGTGCCGCCGAAAGTCCTGACGAATTACGATCTGGAAAAGATGGTCGAGACCAGCAACGAGTGGATCCTGGAGCGGACGGGCATATCCGAGCGCCACATCGCCGCTCCGGATGTGGCTACCTCGGATATGGCCTTTGAAGCGGCCCGGGAGGCCATCCGGCAGCGGGGTATCCCAGCCACGGATCTGGACGTGATTCTGGTTTCGACGGTAACGCCGGACATGTTCTTTCCGTCCACGGCCTGCCTGGTGCAGCACCGGCTGGGCGCTAAAGGCGCCTGGGGTTTCGATCTGATCGCCGCCTGCTCGAGCTTCGTCTATGCGCTGACCACCGGAGCGCACCTGGTGATGGCAGGCACGCACCGGAACGTGCTGGTGATCGGAGCCGACACCATGAGCCGGATCATCGATTACCGGGACCGGGCCACCTGCGTGCTGTTTGGGGACGGCGCCGGCGCCATGCTCCTGGAACCGGTGAGCGACGGCGAGTCCGATGTAGGCTTTATCGACTTTCTGGGTGAGATTGACGGGTCCGGCGGCGATTTCCTGAAGATGCCGGCGGGGGGCAGCCGCCTGCCGGCCTCGGTGGAAACCGTGGAGAAGCGCCTTCACTACGTCCACCAGGAAGGCCAGCAGGTGTTCAAGTACGCGGTGCGCAAGATGTACGAAGTGTGCCGGGACCTGCTGAAGCGCAACCAGGTAACCTCCGCCGAGGTCAAGCTGCTGGTGCCTCACCAGGCCAACCTGCGGATCATTACGGCCACCGCCGAGCGTCTCGGAATTCCCCCGGAGCGAGTGGTGATCAACATCGATAAGTACGGAAACACGACGGCCGCTACAATTCCCCTGGCCACTCGCGACGCCATCGCGCAGGGGCGTCTGAAGCAGGGCGATCTGGTGTTGTTCGCCGCCGTGGGCGCCGGGTTCACCGTAGGCGCCAGTCTGTGGCGCTGGGCCTATTGAGCGGCCCTCTGCCCGTGCCGCCCGGAGCTGAGGCATAATAACTCTTCCGGGCCGGAGAAAGGAGCTGCGAAATGGACGCTCACTCGCGGCGGGTATTTCTGGGAGGCGCTGCCGCGCTCGCCGCCCTGGCGGCGAAGGCGCGCGCCGCCTATACGCCGCCGGGCAATCGCATCCGCATTGGCATCATCGGCACGGGCGGCATCGGGAAGGTGGACCTTGCCACGTTCCTTGCCAATCCCGAGGTGGAGTGCGTGGTAGTGTGCGACGTCGACGACGCGCACCTGGCTGACGGCGTCAAGCTGGTCGAGAAACTCCGCGACAAGCGCCCGGATGCGGTGAAGGATTTTCGCCGGGTGATCGAGCGCAAGGATGTCGACGTCGTATTGGTGACCACGCCCGATCACTGGCACGCCTTGCCCACCATCTACGCCGTGCAGGCCGGGAAAGACGTGTATTGCGAGAAGCCCCTGGCCACCAGCATCGCCGAAAGCCGCGCCATGGTGGATGCGGCGCGGCGCAATCACCGGGTGGTGCAGATGGGCACCCAGTGGCGCAGCGGCCGCCACTACGGCGAGGCGATCGAGATGGTGCAGTCCGGGCGGTTGGGCAAGATCCGGCAGGTGCGCGCCTGGGCCTGCCTGGACTGGCTGGGCGGCATCGGCAACCCGCCGGATGGAGACGTGCCCGCGGGCGTCGATTACGACATGTGGCTGGGTCCGGCCCCGGAGCGGCCCTTCAATCCCAACCGGTTCCATTTCAACTTCCGCTGGTTCTGGGATTACGCCGGAGGGCTGATGACGGACTGGGGTGTGCACCTGATCAACCTGGCGCTGTGGGGCATGGGACCTGCGCCGCCCAAAACGGTTGCATCGACGGGCGGAAAATGGGCCCTCGACGACGCATCGGAAACGCCGGACACCCAGATCACGGTCTACGAGTTTCCCACCTACACGCTGCTCTGGGAGCACCAGATTCAGGGCGGAGTGGGCATTGGCGGACGGCCCCACGGGCTGGCTTTTAGCGGTCTGGACGGCACCCTCATCGTCGACCAGGACGGATGGGAAGTGATCCCCGAGCCGAAGAAAAAAGGGCTGCGGCCGTATTTGCGCAAGACCGACCCGAACGACCGGAATTCGGACGGGCGCCTTGCCCACGTGCGCAATTTTCTCGAGTGTGTGCGCACGCGCCGCCAGCCGGTCACCAACATCGAAGTCGGGCACTTCGTGACCACGGTTTCGCTGTTGGGCAACGTGGCGTTGCGTTCGGGCAGCAAGATTGTCTGGGACGCTGAAAAGGAGAGAGTCACGAACGATCCCAAGGCGGACGCTCTGACCGGCCGGCAGTACCGCCGGCCCTGGTCGCTCTAGCATCCCGGGTGGGGTCCGGATTCAAGGAGATGACTACCATATGCGATTCGTAAAGGTTGCCTGGCTGTTGGCGGGATGTGCGCTCTATGCCGCGGCGCAAACCGGCCGCGCTCCCGACGTGCCCTATGTTCCCAGCCCGCAGGAAGTAGTGGACAAGATGCTCGAACTGGCCGGGGTTAAGAGTTCGGATGTACTCTATGACCTCGGCTGCGGAGACGGGCGCATCGTGATCACAGCCGCGAAGAAATATGGCGCCCACGCCACGGGAGTGGACATCAATCCCGAACGGATCCAGGAAGCCCGCGCGAATGCCGAGAAGGCCGGCGTGCTCAAACTGGTGAATTTTGTGGAGGGCGACCTGTTTCAGGCCGACGTCAGTAAGGCCAGCGTGGTGACGCTGTACCTGCTGCCGGGGGTGAATCTGAAACTGCGGCCGCGGTTGCTGACCCAGCTTCGCCAGGGCAGCCGCATTGTGTCCCACTCCTTCGACATGGGCGACTGGAAACCGGTCAAGACCGCGGAGGTGAACGGGCGCACGATCTATCTGTGGGTGGTTCCGCCGCACGCCGAAGCAGCGGCCATCGCGGCGCGCCCCACGCCGTCGCCCTACTGACGGTACTTG
>Ga0272446_1001955_pt1 | contig 29108 bp, 27 predicted proteins | sample YNPCB0061_FD_194587 | JGI IMG/M metagenome (GOLD analysis project Ga0272446, IMG submission 194587) | Hot spring microbial mat communities from Yellowstone National Park, WY, United States - YNP-CB-006-1 | ecosystem: Environmental > Aquatic > Thermal springs > Hot (42-90C) > Sediment | place...
CGGGGTCTTTTACAACGTGCGGTGGACCGCGCAGTTGGGGACGCTGGTTTTGATCCTCCTGCTGGCCACCTGGGGACTCACCGTCATCGGCACCATGTTCAGCGCGCTGACGGTCAACTTGCGCCTGCGCGAGCTGATGCTGCCCATGCTTTGCTATCCGGTCATGATTCCCTGCCTGCTGCCGGCGATTCAGCTTTCGACGGTGGCGATCGCCGGACAGCCCGTGGGTCCGGAGATGATGGAAGGCTTTCGCCTGTTGATCGGTTTCGACGTCATTTTCACCGCGCTGGCGCTGGTTTTGGTGGAAACGGTTCTCGTAGGATAGAGGGACATGAGGGAAAAGATCATGATTGTCCTGGCGGCAGCCGCCGCCTTGATCATCACCTGGGTCCTGTACCGGATCCTGTTCATCGTGCCCGATGAGAAAGACCAGGGCGCGGTGTTCCGGATTATTTACTTCCATGTGCCCAGCGCGATGACCGCCGCCGCCTGCGCTCTGGCGGCTTTTGTGTCGAGCATTCTGTATCTGGCGCGGCGGAACCTGAGCTACGACGCCGCCGCCGTGGCGGTGACCGAAGGCGCCTTGCTGTTCGGAGCCGTGGTGCTGGTGACGGGCATGATCTGGGGAAGAATTATTTGGGGCATCTGGTGGACCTGGGATGCGCGCCTCACCTCGACGCTGGTCTCCTGGCTGATGTATGCGGGCTATTTGATGCTACGCCGCGCCGTGGAGGAGCCTACCGAACGCGCCCGCAATTCCGCCGTGTTCTCCATTTTTGTGTTCCCGGGTCTTTATATCACCTGGAAATCCATTGAATGGTGGCGCACGCAGCATCCGGGACCGGTGCTCAGCATCCGCAGCGGAGGGGGCATGGCGCCTGGCATGGAAAGTCCCATCTATATCAACTTGCTCGGACTGCTGTGCCTGGCGGCGGTGCTGGCCATGCTGCGCTACCAGCAGGAACAGCGTCGGCGGGAACTCGATTCGCTGCGGCGGACGGTTCACGCCATGTAGTTTCGACAGAAGGGAGCGACTATGGACGAGCGTAACTTCACGTATCTGTTTTACGGATTCAGCGCCGCCTGGATTCTCGTGGCGCTGTATATCGTTTCCCTGGTCTTGCGAGAGCGGAAGATCCGTTCGGAGATCGACACGCTGCGCCGAATGATTGAAGGCGCCAAGGAGTGACTTATGGACCGCCGGCGCTGGTTGCAGACCCTTTCGGCCGCGGCGCTACTGAGCCCGCGGCAAGCCGCCGCCGAGGAACGCGTAGCGCGCGCCACGCGCGGCTTGCCTTCCCCCAAAATCAAGGACATTCAGGTGATCGCCACCGCGCCCGCGGGGCTGCGCCTGCCCGTGGTCAAAATCCTCACGGACCAGGACGGCTTATATGGTTACGGTTGCGCGTGTTTCACCCAGCGCGCCGATCTGGTGGCGCCGGCGGTAGAGAGATACCTCAAGCCGTTCCTGCTCGGCAAGCCCGCCGACCGCATCGACGACATCTGGCAGGCTTGCTACAACAGCTCGTACTGGCGCAACGGTCCAGTGCTGAACAACGCCATCAGCGGCGTCGATCAAGCGCTTTGGGACATCAAGGGCCGGCAGGCCGGGATGCCGGTCTACCAGCTTCTGGGCGGCAAGTGCCGGGAAGCGGCAGATTGCTATTGTCACGCCAGCGGCTCGGAGATCCCGCAGGTGATTGAGAGCGCCAAGCGTTGGATCGCCCAAGGGTTCCGCCACGTCCGAGTGCAGATCGGGGTGCCCGGGATGGCCGGATACGGCGCCGGGCGGAGCGATGTGAAAGTCGAGGCGCTGCATTCCAGTCCGGTGTTCGAACCCAAGGCCTACATGCTGCGCGCGCTGAAGATGCTGGAAGCCGTGCGCGCCGCCTTGGGCGATGAGATCGAACTGTTGCATGACGTCCATGAGCGCATTTCGCCCACTCAAGGGGTCCAGTTCGCCAAGGATGTGGAGCGGTTCAAGCTCTTTTTCCTGGAAGACCTTTTCGCTCCGGAGGACATCGCCTGGTTCCGCATCGTCCGCCAGCAATGCGCGACGCCGCTGGCCATGGGCGAGCTGTTCAACAGCCCTCACGAGTGGACGCCGCTCATCGCCGAGCGCTTGATTGACTACATCCGCATCCACGTTTCCCAAGCCGGCGGCGTGACTCCCTGCCGCAAGATCGCCGCCATGGCGGAAATCTTCGGCGTGAAAACCGCCTGGCACGGTCCGGGCGACGTCTCTCCGGTGGGACATTGCGCCAACATTGCGCTGGATCTGGCCTGCTGGAACTTCGGCATCCAGGAATATTCGGCCTTCAACGAGCGCGTGCAAGAAGTGTTCCGCGGCTGCCCGGTGATGAAGAACGGTTATCTGTACGCCAATGAAGCGCCCGGATGGGGCATCGAGGTGGACGAAAAGGCCGCCGCCAAGTACCCGTTCGGCTATGGAGAGACCGGCGAGCGCAAGCGCTTGAACGGCGGCTGGGGCGAAATCCGCCGCCGCGACGGGACCATCATTAAGCAGTGAGCCGCTTGTCCTTCGAGTAACACAGATCGGCCAGACCGCATTGCGGGCACTTGGGCTTGCGCGCCTGGCACACTTGGCGGCCGAAGTGGATCAACTGATGGGAAAACACGATCCACTTTTCCTGCGGAACCGCTTTCATCAGGTCTTGCTCGATCTTGGACGGATCGTTGTGGGAAGTGAGGTCCAGCCGCTGCGCGATGCGCTGGACGTGCGTGTCCACCACCACGCCGGAGGCGATGCCGTAGGCCGTCCCCAGCACGACGTTAGCGGTCTTGCGCGCCACGCCCGGAATGGTCAGCATCTCCTCCATGCTCTGCGGCACCTGGCCGCCGAAATCGGCCAGGATCTTCTGCGCCGCCCCCACGATGGACTTGGCCTTGTTATTGAAGAACCCGGTGGAGCGTATGTCCTGCGCCAGCACCTCGGGCTTCACGGCTGCAAAATCGCGCACCGTGGGGTACTTGCGGAACAGCCCGGGCGTCACCTGGTTCACCCTTTCATCGGTGCACTGCGCCGACAAAATGGTGGCCACCAGCAACTCCCAGGCGTTGCGGTGTTGGAGCGCGCATACGGCGGAGGGGAACAACTTATCCAAACGGGCCAGGATCTCGGCTAGTCTCTGCTTTCGTTCAGCGGCGTTCTTGGGTCTTTTTGCGGTCACTGGGCTAACATGATAACATTGCGTCCGCTCTATTACGTGCTGCTGGCCGCCGTGGCGGCCTTCGGCTACTCGCTCGCCGGCGAGTTCCACCTAGATGACTATTCGATTTTTTCCGGCGGCTTTGATTGGCAAGACGTGTGGCGTCCGCTCGAAACGCGCCCTCTGACGCAGTTGACGTTCTGGGCGAACCGCAAGCTCGGCGGCGCCCATCCGGCCGGTTATCACGCCGTGAACCTGGCGCTGCATCTGGCCTGCGTGTGGGTTCTGTATGCGGTGCTGTTGCGTTATCTGCCGCCTGGGGCAGCGGCGGCAGGCGTCACGTTGTTCGCCCTCCACCCCTTGCAGGCCGAAGCGGTCAACTATGTGTTCGCGCGGGGCACGCTGCTGGCGGCGCTTTTCTGCTTGCTGGCCTGGCGGGAGTGGGAGCGGGGACGCGAGTGGCGCTCGGCCGGCTGGTTCGCCCTGGCCTTGCTCGCCAAGGAAGAGTGCGTGACCTTTCCGCTGTTTTTGTTTCTGATTCGGCGCTCCTGGAAGCCGGTGGCCGTGATGTTGGCTTTGTCGCTGGCGGCGGGGTTGCGCGTGCTGTGGGCGGCGGCGGTGGTGGGCGGCTCCGGCGCCGGGGCGCAGGCGGGCATCGCGCCGCTGGATTATCTGGCTGCGCAGAGCGGCGTGGTGCTGCGCTACCTCCGCTTGCTGGCGCTGCCCTGGGGGTTTTCCTTCGATCCCGAAGTCCCGGCAGGCGGCTGGTTGGGTTGGGCGGCGCTGGCCGCCTTGCTCGCGGCCGTGGTGCGGTTCTGGCGCCACGGCTGGTGGCTGCTTGGCGTCTTCCTGCTGTTGGCCCCAAGTTCGACGATTTTCCCGGCGCAGGACCTTTCGGCCGACCGGCGCATGTACTTGCCCATGGCCGCTCTTGCTGCTGCGGCCGGGATGGCGGCTCGCCGCCTGCCTGCGAAGTACACGGCTGCCGCCGCTGTGGCGCTCACCCTCCTGTCGGCTCACCGAACTTGGGTCTGGGCTTCGGAAAAGCGCCTGTGGAGCGAAGCGGCGGCGCGCGCGCCAGGGAAGATCCGGCCCCGCCTTCAGCTCGCCCGCGCGTCCAGTCCCACCGAAGCCCTGGCTATCCTCGAGGAAGCGGCAAAGATTGCGCCGAACGATCCGCGGATCGCATCAGAGAAAGGGGCGAGGCTGCTACAGATGAACCGGCCCGGCGAAGCGCTGGCCGAATTCGGACGCGCCTTGGCGCTAGCGCCCAACGATCCCTTGGCGGTGAACAACCGCGGCGTGGCTTTGTTGGCGCTGGGGCAACGGGAGGCGGCCGAAGCGGATTTCCGGCGGGCTTTGCGGTTGGATCCTTGCTTGGAAGACGCTCGCAGAAACCTGCGCCTGCTGGGCGCCGCGCCCGAGAGCGAATGCCGCCGTTAAGGTGAGCCTTTATGACCGTTCACGTTTTGGAACGCGAGATGTTCGCGCCGGTTTCTTTGCAGGACGCCTTTTCGATTTTCGAGAACCCGAACAACCTCGCCCTGATCACTCCGCCGTGGCTGAATTTCCGCATTCTGACACCGGATGTCGTGATGCGTGAGGGAGCGCTGATCGACTACACCATCCGCTGGCTCGGCCTGTCGATGCGCTGGCGGACGCTCATTTCCCGCTACCAGCCGCCCTACGAATTCGTCGATGAGCAAGTTCGGGGACCGTACCGTTTATGGCGCCACCGGCACACTTTTCAAACGGTAAACGGGGGAGTTCTGGCGCGCGACCGCGTCGAATACGCTTTGCCGCTCCCTCCGGTGGGAGAACTGGCGCACGCTCTGGTGGTCCGGCGGCAAATCGAGCAAATCTTCGACTACCGGGAGCGAAAGTTGAGCGAACTGTTTGCCGCGCTGCCTACGGCTTGGGAGAGACAATCTCGTAGTCGGCCTTGAGGAACTGCCAGTCCGGCAGCTCATACGCGCGCAGATTCGTTTTTGCGGTGGTGCTGACTTCGGCGCTCGAGTGCCCTGTCAGGGAGGGGATTTTCGCGGAAAAGGAGCACAGCGGAGGTCCCTCTTCGGTGGCTGTGGCCGGGCGGAGCTCGACTTTCAGTTCCATGGCAGGGATTTCGGCCAGCGAGTGGTTCACAACCAGCATCTTTACGTTGACGTTTCGTTTGGCGTCCTCGGAGACCCGCAACCCGGTGACTTCGACGTATTTCGCCAGCGGGTGGGGGTTGCGAGCCACACCGGGCGCAGCCGGTTGAGAGGTTTTGAACTCCGGCTTGGCCGAGGCCTGGCTGCGCTTCACTCGCCAGATGAGGGCGCCCCCGCCGGCGATCAAGCCGGCGGCCACCAGCAAGGTGATGGCCCACGCCGGAACGCCTCGCCGCCGGGGGGGCGCAGGAGGCGCCGCCTTCTCGACGGCCGGCGCGGCGTTTTGCGCGGCGGCGCATCGTGGGCAATCCGTTTCGGAAGGGGGCACCTCCCCTCCGCATTTCGGGCAGATCCACGTGAACATGCTATCCCCAATGTAGCGCACCCCGGAGGCGCGCACTTCCGCCCGTCGCTGGGCGTGTTATGGGATGGGCCTCTTGCTTGCGAAGCTTTGGGTTGGTTGCGGGGGGTGGATTTGAACCACCGACCTTTGGGTTATGAGCCCAACGAGCTACCAGACTGCTCCACCCCGCAGTTTCATCCTACCGTAACTCAAACTTCAGGTCAACTCGGTAGGTCTCCTTTGCTACCCTGTCGGGTATGGGCGAACTGAGCCGCATTGGGGTGGCCATCGACTCGGATTTACTGGAGCGGTTTGACGAGCTGATCAGCGGCAGGGGATATACCAACCGGTCGGAAGCCTTTCGGGATTTGATCCGCAAAGAACTGATCGAGACCGAATGGCAGAAGCCGGACAGCCAGGTGGTGGGCACCGTCACTCTGGTCTACGACCATCACGTTCGGATGCTGAATGAAAAACTGACCGACTTGCAGCACGACTACCACAACAACATTTTGTCGACGCTCCACGTGCACTTGGACCGCGACCACTGCCTGGAAGTGCTGGTGGTGCGAGGGACCGCCGCGACGGTCAAGAAAGTGGCCGACGCGTTGATTTCCACCAAAGGGGTCAAGCACGGGCGGCTCACCATCACCACCTCCGGAGCCGGCTTGTGATCGTGGGTTCGGGTGTGGATCTGGCCGAGGTGGCCCGCATTGGCGCCGCCGTGGAACGCTTTGGCGAGCGCTTTCTGCGCAGGGTTTTCACGCCTGCCGAAATCGCCTATGTCGAACGCAAGGCCAACCGCCTGGAGCGCTACGCCGCCCGCTTCGCCGCCAAGGAGGCGGGGATGAAAGCCTTGGGCACCGGCTGGCGCCGCGGGGTGCGCTGGCGAGACTTCGAAGTGCTGAATCTGCCCTCCGGGCGTCCCACTCTGCGCTTGCACGGCAAGGCGAGGGAGTACGCCGAACGCATGGGGGTAAAGAACATCACGCTGTCTCTCACCCATACCCGGGAGCAGGCTCTGGCGAACGTGCTGCTCGAAGGATGAAGCTCGCGTAACTGTAAAGACTTGTAAAGCCCATCCGAGGAAGGCAACCCATTTTCACGGGGCTTGCGTCTTGAAAGGTGGGACTCTTCCCCGAGGTTTGCAGACCGTGGCGCAGATGCATTCTGTCCTTCCTTTTCGACCCGCGCCGCCCGCCGACACCTTGCCGGATGCGGCGTGCATGGCGCGGCTTCAGGAAGGAGACACCACAGCGCTGGAGGTGTTGTTCAAACGGCACCGGCGCTGGGTGTACCACCACATGTATCGAATGGTGAAGAACGCGCCCGCCGCCGAGGACCTCACGCAGGAAGTCTTTCTCAGGGTCTATCAAGCCCGGAACCATTATCAGGCCACAGCCAAGTTCACCACCTGGCTGTTCCAGATAGCGGCGAATCTGGCGCTCAACTGGATCCGGGACCACCGGCGCGACCGCATGTCGGCGCCCCTGGAGGACGCCATGCTCTCCCCGGTGGCGCGCCGCTCGCTGCGCGAGAACCTCACTCCGGAGCGAATTCTGCTGCGCCAGGAGCGGTTCGGTCTGGTTCGGGAAGCCATCTCGCAGCTTCCCGCCCGCCAGAGGGCGGTGGTGGTGATGCACAAGTTCAGCGAAATGGACTATAACCAGATCGCCGAAGCTTTGGGTTGCTCGGTCAGCGCGGTCAAATCTTTGGTGAGCCGGGCTTTCGTGGCCCTGCGCACGGATCTGGCGCCGGTAGTTCTGCAATAAGCCTCACTCCGGCGCCGCGCACGTCCGGCTGGGGCGGAGCTGGGCTTCTTCCAGCCGCTGGGACTCCTTCCAGGTATAAATCATGCGGTGGATGACCGTCAGGTTTCCGAGCACCGCAATCACCCACAGCACGGGCGCCATGCGGTCAAACAGGGCGCCGATGATGAGCAGCACGATGCGCTCGGGCCGCTCCATAAAGCCCACTTTGCACAAGGGGATGGTATTCTCCGCCCGCGCCCGGGTGTAGCTGATCATCACCGAGGCGGTCATAACTACGGCAGTGAGAACGACATAGAAGTTGCGGTTGATCGAGGAGTAATAGACTAGTAATCCCATCAACAAGGCGAGATCGGAGTACCGGTCGATGACCGAATCGAAGAAACCGCCGAATTTGGTGACCGTATTGGTGTGGCGCGCCACGCGGCCGTCCACCATGTCGAACACTCCGGCGCCGATGATGACCGCCGCCGCCCAGCGAAAATGACCCAGGCCCAACAGGGTGGCCGCGCCCACGTTGATCACCAGCCCCAGGAAAGTAAGCACATTCGGGTGGATCTTCCACAGCGCCAAGCCGCGCACAATGGCCAGGATCACCTTTTCGCAAGCCAGGCCGATGGCTCGCGTAACCGTCATTCTGCCTCCTTCCTCCACCCTAGTCTATGGAATCGTGGATGGTGGTGAATCGCAGAATCTCCATTTCCCGGACCCCGCCGGGGCTGGGGATCTTTACCGTATCCCCTGCGGACTTGTTCAACAAACTGCGCCCGATGGGGGAACTGGTCGAGATGAATCCCTTGGAGACGTCAGCTTCTTCGCTGGTCACCAAAGTGAAGGTCAGCTCTTCGTCCTTGTCGATGTCGAGCACCACTACGCTGGAGCCAAGCCCCACGCGGTCCCGCGGGATGCGGGACAGGTCCACCATCGACAGATCGCGCAAGCGTTTGTTCAGTTGCGCGATGCGGGCCTCCAGCAGCCGCTGGCGCTCCTTGGCCGCATGATACTCCGCATTCTCGCTCAGGTCGCCCAAAGCGCGCGCCCGCTGAATTTCGCGGGGAAGCTCGACGCGCAGTTCTCGCTCTAGAGCGGCAATCTCGTCTTGCAGCCGTTTCTTGATTTGATCCATCCGGGGAAATCCACTCCCAGAACCCAATTATAAACCGCGCGGCGGTCCCCTCGTGCCGGCGGCCTCAGGTGTGGTAGACTTTGCCTTCCGGTTTTCGTCAAATCCACTTTATGCCTGAGGGCTGCTTGTGACACTGTTTGCCGTCGATTACATCATTCTCGTCCTGTACTTCGTTTTCGTGCTTGGCATCGGATGGTATCTGAAGCGGACCGTGAAAACCAGCGAGGATTTTTTGACCTCCGGGCGGTCCGTTCCGCTGTGGATCACCAGCCTGGCTTTTGTCGCCGCTAACCTGGGCGCGCAGGAACTGATCGGCATGTGCGCTTCCGGCGCCAAGTACGGCATCATGACCTCGCATTTTTACTGGGTGGGCGCCATTCCCGCCATGGTCTTCATGGGGGTTTTCATGATGCCCTTTTATTTTGGCAGCCGCGCCCGTTCGGTGCCGGAATACCTGAAGCTGCGCTTCGACGAAAAGACCCGCGGGTTCAACGCTTTCAGCTTCGCGGTGATGACCATATTCTCGTCGGGCATCTCGATGTACGCGCTCGGGTTGCTGCTGCAACTGGTGCTGGGCTGGAGCTTCACCGCTTCCGTGTTGCTGTCGGCGGGCATCGTCCTGGTGTACACCTTCCTGGGAGGACTTACCAGCGCCATTTACAATGAGGTGCTTCAGTTTTTCCTTATTGTCTTGGGCTTCGCGCCGCTGGCCTATCTTTCAGTGAACCGCGCCGGCGGCTGGGAAGGCATGAAGGCTCGCCTTCCCGAAGTAATGACCAGTTCTTGGCGGTACATGGGCGATGCTTCCCAAAACCCGATGGGCGTCGACCTGTTCGCCATGGTGGCGGGACTCGGTTTCGTGCTTTCCTTCGGCTACTGGTGCACCAACTTCCTTGTGGTGCAGCGCGCCTTGGCTGCGCGAAACATGGCCGAGGGACGCCTTACGCCGCTGGTGGGCGCGTTCCCCAAAATGCTCCTGCCCCTGGTGGTCATCATGCCCGGCCTTGCGGCGGTGGCCTTGTCGCAGATGGGGCTCGGTTATGATCTGCCGCGAAAAGGCGATGGCTACGACTACGACCAAGTGCTGATGACCTTAATGGCCAAGTTTTACCCCTCAGGGCTGCTGGGCGTAGGGCTCACGGGTCTGATGGCTTCGTTCATGTCGGGCATGGCGGGCAATGTCACCGCCTTTAACACCGTCTGGACGTATGACATTTATCAAAGCTACATCAAGAAAAAAGCGCCCGACTCCCATTACCTCGTGGTGGGCCGCATCACCACGGTGGTCGGGGTGCTGCTGTCGATTGCCTGCGCCTATCTGGCCACGCTCTACAACAACATCATGGACTTGCTCCAGCTTGTGTTCGGCTTCGTGAATGCTCCCCTGTTCGCCACCTTCCTGTTGGGCATGTTCTGGAAGCGCGCCACCGCCAACGGAGCCTTCTTCGGGTTGCTCTCCGGCACCCTAGCGGCTGCCGCCACGCACGGCCTCACAGTAGCCGAGGGCAAGGGCGGCTGGCTGACCACCGTGGCGACGTTCCCCTCCAGCATGGCCCAGAACTTCTGGATCGCCATTTGGGCGTTCGCCGTGTGCTTTACAGTAACCGTCTTGCTGAGTTGGGTGACCCGGCCTCGACCGGTGGAGGAGCTGAAGGGGCTGGTGTGGGGTGTGACCGAAATTCCGCGCGAGGAGAACATCCCGTGGTATGAAAAGCCGGCTTTGCTGGGCGTGATTGTGCTGGTCGCCTGCCTGGTGCTGAACATCATCTTTTGGTAAGAGGTGAAAACGGCATGGATCTCAGAAAACCATCCGGAATTTTCTTTACGTTGTTAGGCGTCATTGTAGCGGCGGCGGGGCTGCTCAACCCCTCCGCTCGCGCTCCCCTGACCGACATCAACATCAATCTCTACGCCGGCGTCGGCATGCTTATTTTCGGAGGACTGCTGCTGTGGCTAGCCCATCGAGCGTCGTAGTCGAGGCCTTCCGCAAGCGCTTCGGACCTGCCTCTCCGCGGGTGTTCCGGGCGCCGGGACGGGTAAACCTCATCGGAGAGCACACCGATTACAACCTTGGTTTTGTGCTGCCCATCGCCATCGACAAGGCCTGCTTTGTGGCGGTGGCGCCGAACGGCGAAGGCAAATTCCGCCTTTGGTCGGAGAACATGGAGCAGAGCCGGGAGTGGCCCACCGGCGCCATCGGGAGCCTGAAGCCCGCCAGGGACTGGAGCGATTACGCCGTCGGGGTCGCGCAGCAGCTCCTGGCCGCCGGTTTCACCATCGAACCCGCCGACTTAGCCATTTACAGCACGGTTCCCGTGGGTTCCGGACTTAGCTCCTCGGCGGCCCTCGAGGTGTCGGTCGCCTTGGCCCTGCTCGGCGACCGGGTCATGCCGCCCCTTGAACTGGCCCGCTTGTGCCAGCGCGCCGAGCGCGAATTCGTAGGCATGCCGTGCGGCATCATGGACCAGTACATCTCCATCTTCGGACGCCAAGGGGCCGCGGTAAAGATTGACTGCCGCAGTCTGGATAACGAGATTGTCCGGCTGCCGGCCGATGTCTCCGTCGTGGCCGTGAACACCATGGTGAAACACGACCTGGGTGCTTCCGCCTACCGGGAGCGCGTGCAGGAATGCGCTGAGGCGGCTCGCGCCATGGGGGTGGAATCCTTGCGCGACGCCGGCATGGCGCAACTGGAGGCGGTAAAAGACCGGCTGAGCGATGTGGTCTATCGCCGCGCCAGGCACGTCATCACCGAAAATGAGCGGGTGGTTGCCTTCCTGGCCGCCAGCGCCCGCGCAGATTGCCCGGGAATGGGACGCCTTTTTGTCGGCTCGCACCGCAGCTTGCAGCACGATTATGAAGTAAGCTGCGAGGAGCTGGATTTCTTGGTCGACACCGCCATTAGCCTTCCCGGCGTGTACGGGGCGCGCATGACCGGCGGCGGCTTCGGCGGCTGCATCGTGGCGCTGGTGCGGCCTGAGTCCCTCGATGCGGTCGAGTCCGCCATCACCGAAGCCTATCAAGCCAGGTATCACCTGACGCCTCAGGTGTACCGCTGTGTGCCCAGCGAAGGCGCGGGAGAAGCCTGAACCCGTGACCTCCCCCCTTGTTTTGAACTGCCGTCCGGAATATCCTGGACGAGTCGGAACTTTGGAAGGGAGGAGCCAATGCTACGCTCTCTTGGCGGCTATCAGGCGCAATACCACTATCTGACGCTGCTGGTCGTCTCCGAATTCAACGAATGGAAGGTCCTGGCCGTCGGGCCGGGCGTTTCCATCCATGGCCAACGGCAGTTTAGCGAAGCCAAGGCCAAAGACCACGCGTTTGCGTTGGCGAAAGAGTACATCCACAAGTTCAAACAAGAAAGCCTGCCCGAACTGGACTCGCTGGAATGGCAGCCGGCCGCGCCCGAGCAGTGGCTGGTCTACCACGCCTAAGCGTGAAGCCGGCTGCCTTTGAAATAAAACATCAAAATACCAGCCTCAATGCGAGCTGGACGCGCCGGGCGTTGGTGCCGTCCGGCGTGCCATAGGTCTCCGTGCCTCGCCGGAAGGCAGGGTTGGGCACCAGAATGCCGGCATACGGCGCCGCGTTGACCGTGGTTACCGTGAACGCCCGGTCCTCCACGCGCGTGAAGTACGTGTGATTGAACACGTTGAAAGCCTCAAAGCTCAGATACGCCGTGAATCGCTCCTTGATCGGCAGCTTCTTGCTGAGGCGGGCATCCACCTTTTCAATGGTGTCCACATCCACGTTCTGGTTCGGCCAGAACGGCACGCGGCTGCTGCCGCCGAATCCGTTCAGCGAGCCGCTGAACGCCGCACCGGGGAACGGCGTTCCCACCGAAATGCTGGCGTAACGGTTGGGCGAAGAGGCAAACGTTCCCAGCACGGAAAGCTGCCAGTTGTTGATCAGGTAGCGGGCGGCAGGGCTGTTGCTCTTGGTGAAGCGCGGCGAATAGATGCCGCTCACCGTCAAGCGGTGCCGCTGGTCGAGCGCCGCGGAACCTTTCTCTCCGCGGTAGTCGCCGTTAAATACCGTTTGCGGACCGCTGCTGAAAAAGATGTTGTTGTTGCCCGTGCTCTGCCCAAAGTCGATGGCGTGGGACCAGGTGTAGGAAAGCGAACCCTGGAAGCCCTTGGAAAGGCGTTTGCGCAACTGAACCGCCAGCCCGTTATAGTAACTGTTGCCTCCGTTGTCCACTTGGTTCAAACGGCTGTAGCGCGGATCCACGCGGTTGGCGCGCAGATAGGTGGGCGTGGTGTAGGTCCCCGCCATCGTGCCATCGAGATTGTTGATGCGGAAAGTGACCGGCGGTCCCAGCGGACCGATGTTCAGGTCGCGGACGGTGGGGATATGCAGCCCGCGGCTCCAGATATAGGTGACCGTCAAGCCCACCGTCCGGCGCAACTGATGCTCGATGCCGAACTGCCCCTGTTGCGTGTAAACGTTGCGGAAGTCCGGGGCGGGGAAGGTTAGCGCCACGCCGCCGGCGGGACGGACGATGTTGGGCAGCCGGTTCGGAAACACCGGACCGGCCGCGCGGTCGGCGGCGTTGCTGCCTTGCAGCGAAATGCTGGTCTGGTATAAGCCGTTTTGCAGGAAAAACGTCTGGATCGTGCCGCCCGGGTAGCGCGCATAAAAGATGCCGTAGCCGGTGCGCACCACGGTCTTGTTGTTGTTAAACGCGTAGGCGATGCCAATGCGCGGCGCGAAGTTCTTGGTGGTCTCGGGGATGCGCGCGGTGGCCGGATAGTCGGGGTTGCTGAGCTCCGGTTGGGGCAAAAACTCGCGGTCGTAACGCAGTCCGACGTTGAGCGTCCATTTCGGGGTGATCCGGTACTGGTCCTGCGCAAACAGGCTCAGCGAGTTGATGGTGAAGGCGACCACCGGATTGCCCACGGTTTGCGTATAGGTGTTCCAGTTCTTGGCGCCGGTGGTGTTTCCAGTCAGATCCAGCGCCAGGTTGGTGAAGCTCGAATAACTGTACGTGCCCCAGCGGTTGGTCATCTGGTCTACATAATCTTCCGTGCTGGCGAAATCGACGCCGAACTTCATCGAGTGCTTCCCGCGCGTGACGCTCAGGGTATCGGCGAACTGGAACCGGTTTTCGCTCGGATTCAGGCGGGGATAGTTGACCGCCGTTCCCAGGTTGCTCTGGCCGGTAATGCTGATGCCGAGCAAACCGATGCCCGGAATCTCGAGCTTGGAGTTGGGATAGTCATACTGCTTGTCCTTGAACCATCCGAAACGGAATTCGTTCAACGTGCTGGGCCTGGGAATCGCCGTCCAGGACATCCGGCCGTTGCCGACGCGGACCGATGAATCCGCGTTATTACCCACGCCGGCGCCGGTGCTCAGGACCGCAGCCGTCTGAATGCCGTTGGGCGAGACCCACTTCATGTAATTCATGCTGGCCGTAAACGCGTGCTTCTCGGTGGGGCGGTAGTCCAGCTTGAGAAAGCCCATGTTTGTGTCCGCCCGCCGTTCGAGCACCTGGAACTGGCGGTCCAGAAACTTGCGCGCCGCTTCGCACTGCGCCGGCGTGGCGGGGGCGCCGCATACGCCGATGTACCGGCCGTTCAGGTCAAACAGAGGCCCGCCCAGGATCTGGGCCACCAGCGGAAAGTACCGCCGCGTCACCTCGACGTTGCCGAAATAAAACAGCTTGTCCTTCTTGATGGGGCCGCCCACGCTGGCGCCCGCTTGGTGGCGGCTCTCCTCCGGATTGATCATGGAAAACGGGTCGCGGGCGTTAAAATCCTGGTTCCGGAAGAACCAGTATGCGGTGCCGCGAAGCTCGTTGCTTCCGCTGCGCGTCACCGTGTTCACCACTCCGCCGGAAGCGCGCCCGAACTCAGCCGAGAAGTTGTTGGTCAGCACCTGAAATTCCTGCACTGCGTCCTGAGAGATCTGGGCGGTGAGGCGCGTGCGCCCGGCGTTCTCGTTAAAAAACTGCTGGGTGGTGTCGTTGCCGTCGGTCAGAAACGCGTTGCCGCCGGCGATGCCGCGGAACGACAGCAAGCCGAAGTTGCCGTCCGGCACGACGCCCGGGGCCAGCAGCACGAAGGAATCCACGCGGCGCCCGTTGATCGGCAGGTTGAGGATCTGATCGCTTTCCACCACCTGCGACACGTCGGTTTTGGTGGATTCCACCAAGGGGGCGACGGCTTCCACCTGCACCTGGGTGGTGGTGCCGGCGACCGTGAGCAAGACGGGGATGCTGACATTCTGGCCCACCAGCACCTCAATGTCGGCCAGTTCGAACTGCTGGAAACCCTGCTTGTTCACCGTCAGGCTGTAACCGCCTGCGGGCGCCAGAGCCGTGGCCGAGAAAACTCCGGCTTCGGTGGTGGTAATCGTGCGGCGGATGCCTTTCGACGGGTTGGCCACCACTACCTCGGCGCCGGGCACGGCGCCGCCGGTGGCGTCGCGTACGGTTCCGGAAATCGCGCCGAATCCGGCCACCGTTTGGGAAAAAGCGTTCGCAACCCACAACAGCGACACGGCGCCCAATACGAATGCGTTCTTCATAGATTTGCTTAAGACCCTCACCCCGCCAGGATATCAAACCCCGCCCCGGACAAGGATGATTTCGGCGTGAAGGTTCGGTTACAAATGGCCAAACGCTCAGGGCTGCGCTGCGACCATCCAAGACTACGTCGACCGGTTCCATCTGTAACCCGGATTTGACATTTGCGCCCGTGTTTGCCAATCTACTCCATGCATGGACATTAGCCCGCCGACGAGCCTTTTTCCGGCCGCTGAAGCCTCCGACCTGACCGATCAGGCCTACGCCAGCATCCGCGAGCGCTTGCTCCGCGGCCAGCTCCGCATGGGAACCGCCATATCGGCGCGGAGCTTGGCGAGCGAATTGGGCATGAGCCACCTGCCGGTCTCGCAAGCTTTGCGGCGGCTGGAACATGAGGGTTTGATCGAGAGCCGGCCGCGCGCCGGTTCCCGCGTCCGCATTCCCACGGAAACCGACATCCGCGAGCGTTACATCGTGCGCGAGGCGCTGGAAAGCCAGGCCGCGCGCCTGTTCGCCACCCGAGCGACGGCGGCTCAAAGGGCGGAACTGCGCCGCATGGGCGAACATCTGGATTTGCTGTTCAACCGCTTGGCGGCGGGCGACGCGGACGCGGAGTTCCTCTTTGCGGTGCATAGCTTCCACTTCCAGCTCCACATGCGCATTGCCGAATACGCCGGCTGCGAAGCGCTGCGGGTGCTGATCGAGCGGAACCAAGTACTGATCATGAACTGGTTCTATGACATCTCCGCTAACCGGCGGGCGCTGCCGCCGCGCTTTCATCGCGAGCTGGTGGAAGTCTTGGCCGGCGGCGACCCCTTGGCGGCCGACAACGCCATGCGGGAGCACGTCCGCTACGGTCTGGAAGACATCGTCCGCAATCTTCAAATCCAAGCGCCCCAGGAGTGGCGCGCCCGCCGCAAAAGACCGGCCGTGGCCTCCTGAGGCTACTCGGCGGCCGGTTGATCCGTTCCGTGCACGGCCATGAGCGCTGTTCTGACGAAGTTCTATGATTTATGATCATAACGGTCCACTCAAGTTCAGACAAAATTGCGAAAACTGTTGACAAGATCATAGTTTTGATATAATCTGTCCCAGAAAGGATGATGCCATGCAAAACGTCCCAACCAAGCTTCTGTTGGCGCTGCTCGCGCTGGCTGTTTGTTCCCCTCTCGCCGGGCAGGACACCCGCAGCATGATTTTCGGGCGCGTCACCGATCCCCAGGGCGGCTTTGTGGGCGCCGCCCGGGTGACCGTCATCAACGTCGACACCAACACTTCCGTGGCTACGGCCACCAACGAAACGGGGTATTACGAGGTCAATCTCCTGTTGCCCGGCAACTACCGGGTCGAAGCGGAGGCCGCCGGTTTCAAGAGACTCATTCGTAGCGGCATTACGCTTCCGGTGAGTTCGCGAGTGGAGGTCAGTCTCCAGCTCGAATTGGGCGCCGTGGTGGAGTCCGTCTCAGTGACGGCGGAAGCTCCGCTGCTGGACACCAATTCCGTGACGGCCGGTCGAGTGATCGACAACCGCAGCGTCATGGAGCTGCCCGTGCTGGCCAACAGCCCGCTCTTTCTGGCGCGCATGGCGCCCGGGGTGCAGACCGGCGGCGTCAACATCCGTTGGGGTTTGCACTCCAACTCCGTAGGCGGCGGTTATGACGTCAGCGTGGCAGGCAACGTGGGCGGCAATGAATACAGCATTGACGGCGTTCCCAACATGACGCTCGACCGGCGCCCGGCGCAACTCCCATACGCCGATACGGTATTGGAATTCAAAGTGGAAACCGCCAATTTCGACGCCTCCGTCGGCCACACCAGCAACGTCGTCATCACCATGATGACCAGATCCGGAACCAACCAACTCCATGGCACCGCCACCTATCAGCACTGGCAGCAGCGCTGGCAGGGAGCCGGATTCTTCGTGAAGCAACTTTATTATCGCAACATTGCCGAAGCCGAGGCGCGCGGTGATCTGGCTGCGGCAGCCCGGCTGCGGGCTGAGAACATCACTCCTTCCGGACGCTACAACAACATCGCACTGACCGCCGGCGGCCCCGTCGTGTTGCCCAAGCTTTATAACGGCAAGAACCGGCTCTTCTTCTACGTCAGCGCGGTGGGCGTTCGCAGCGCCCGGAGTGAATCGGGCTCGGGCGGCAGCATCGTAAACACAATCCCGACCATGACTCACCGGCAAGGCGACTTCTCCGATCTGCTGGTGGTCGATCCGGTTCGCTACCAGATCTACGACCCGCTGAGTATTCGCCCAGACCCTGCCCGGCCCTCACACTTCATCCGCGATCCGATTCCGGGAAACATTCTCCCGGCCAGCCGCATCGTCAGCCCTGTCTATAAGACATACGCCGGCTTTTTGCCAACGCCCAACAGCAACCCGCTCGACCCGCGCCGGGAGCCGATCCAAAACTATCTCGCCGTGGGCCAGCCCAACGTCTACTCCTACTACGCGGTCAACCAGCGGGTGGACTACCACCCGTCCAGCCGCCACCGCTTCTTCGGTAAGTGGACCTGGAACGAATTCAATGCGGACACGCAAGATTGGACTTACGAAACCAAGCGGGGACTGATGTCCTCCGCGCAAAACCGCAACGGCATCGGCGCCACCATCGACTGGGTGTATAACCACAGCGCGGCCACCTTGCTGGACGTCGCCATCGCCGGCAACAGCTTTGCGGACGGAACCGTCGCCAGTTTGAGGGAAACCTATTCGGCCGCCGCCGTGGGGCTGCCGGCCTATCTGGACGCCCAATCCGGCGCGCGCCGTACCCTGCCGGTGATGTCCATCAACGGGTATAGCGGCTTCGGCCGCGGCTATCCGGCCATGACCCGGGCAGGAACGATGAGCGCCCGTGCCGACCTCACCCATATCCGGGGAGCTCATACGCTCAGAGCTGGATTCGATGGCCGAGGTCAGTACCGCACCGGCGGGGGAGGTGGCACTCCGAGCGGGTCGTTCGGGTTCGACAGCACCTATACCCGGAGAAACGACGACGGACTCACGCCCGCCGGTGCGATCGGCCATAGTTGGGCGGCTTTCATGATGGGCATTCCGACTTCCATCTCACGGACGGAACCGGATACATACGCCCTGTTCAACCCTTACTACGGCTGGTATTTGCAAGAAAGCTGGCGAGTCAGACGGAACCTGACGCTCAACCTCGGTCTCCGGCTCGAGTATGAACTGGGAGGAACCGAACGATATAACCGCGCCATGGGTTCCTTCGATCCGGCCGCGAAACTCCCGATCTCGGACGCGGCTGAAGCCGCTTACTCGCGCGCGCCGATACCCGAACGAGGGTCGGCGCCGTTGCTGGTTCGGGGCGGCTCCCTGTACGTCGGCACGCAGGGGGTCAGCCGGCGGCTGGTTCAGAATGAGTTCATGTTGCTGCCGCGTGTCGCCGCCGCTTACCAGATTCACCCGCGCACCGTTGTGAGGGCGGGATATGGAATTTACTATGACACCATCAATGTGATGAATCGCGCGGTCACGCAAACCGGCTACGGTTCCAGCACCAGCACAGTCCTGACCACCGACTTCGGGCAGACCTGGTTGGCGGGCAACCCCAAGGCCGGCATTTCGCCTCTCACGGATCCGTTCCCGCTGCGGGCCGACGGCACTCGCTTCGACGCGCCGCTGCGCAACGCCCTGGGCCATATGGCCGTGGCCGGGGCCAGCTACACCTTCTGGGATTTCGAAACCAAACATGCCCGCCAGCAGCGATGGCGGCTGGGCGTGCAGCGCCAGTTTGGCGCCAACTTGGTGGTTGAGGCGGCGTATTCCGGTTCCTATTCCGACCATGTGTACATCGACCGCAACCTCAACCCCCTACCGGCGCAATTCTGGGCCACCGGCATGACGCGCAACGATGCGGTGGCCACCAACATGAACGCCAACGTGACCAACCCGTTCGCGCTGGCGAACCTTGCCTCCCTTCGCACGTCCGATCCGGTTCTCTACAACGAGCTCAGCAAGCGCTCCTTTTTCACCAGCAGCACCATTCGAAAGAACCAGTTGCTCCGTCCCTTCCCCCATCTCAGCGGGCTCACCCAAACCAACTCGCCGCTGGGGAAACATCGCACCGACGATTTGCAACTCAGCTTGGAACGCCGCTTTGCTAAGGGCTTCAATCTGAACCTTGCCTACACGCGTCTCCGCACCAGAGCCAAAGGCGTGTTTCTGAACGAGTTCGACCCCGAGCCCACGTGGGTGGAGAGCAACAACGGACGCCCCCATCGTTTCACCGCAACGAGCGTCGTCGTACTGCCCTTCGGCAAGGGCCACCGCCTGGCCAACCGCGGACCGCTGTCCTGGCTCGCCGGAGGCTTTCAGGTCAGCGCCACCTATGAATGGCAGCCCGGCCCGCTCATTATCTTCCCAAATCTGTTCTATTACGGCGATATAAAGGACATTCGCATCGACAACCCGACGCTTGACCGCTGGTTCAATACGGAGAACTTCGAGCGCAACGCCGCCAAGGGCCCTGCCGCTTATCATGTCCGTGTTTTCCCCGACCGCATCGATGGTGTGCGCTCCGATATGACCAACAACTGGAACGTCAACGTCCAGCGCGAGTTCAGGTTCCTGGAGCGTGCTGCGCTTCAGTTCCGCGTGGACTGCATGAACCTCCAAAACCGGTCCCAGTTCGATGCGCCGACGACCAATCCGTATAGCACGGACTTTGGCCGGGTCACCACTCAGACCGCGGCGATGAACCGCTTCATCCAAGCTCACGTCAGGATTCGGTTCTAAAAGGAACTCCGGGATGATGGTGCCTAACACCAAGGATCATGGTTTTCCGCCCTCTAACCTGCTGGGCGCCGGTGGTGGCATTCGCAGACGGGCGAAGGCCCCTGCGCTCTTCGGCCTATCACGGAAAAGCCGTCCGGCCCAAGTTCTGCTGCTGACCGCCTTGATCGCGGTCCCTTTTCAGACAGGCGCGGCGGAATCTTCGCAGGCCTTGATCGACGGCAGGCGCGTGGTGCGCGAGCTGCCGCGGTTCGCGCGTTACCATAACACCTCCCTGCGCTACGCGCCCCCCCACTCTTTGGCCCAGATCGTCGAGCGCGAATATGGACGCCCGCGCATTGTTCGTTGCTGGCTTCCGCTGGACGACATGTGGGACTACCGCGACGGAAGTTACCACTTCAATTTTCAACTCGGCTACGACCGTTACAAAGATGACCATGTGAAGTATAAGTACGACCGGGAATTGGTTACCCCCTTCGACCTCTACTACTACGACCATTTCGCTGCTTTCAGCGCACACAGCGACGCCCTTCTGCTGAACATCAGGCGTTACGAGCGCGAGGTGATCAACGGCGTTATCACCATGGCGAAGTGGAAAGAGGTTGTCAAGAACGGAATCCGGCACTACAAGCACAGATACGCCAACTTGCGCTACATCGAGGTGCTCAACGAATACCACGTTCCGTCGTTCGGCGGGTTGAACGACGATCAGTACTACGACTTTTATCGCGCCGGGTACGAGATCGTCAATGAATTGAATGAGGAGCTGAGGCCCGCCGTGCCGCTCGAAGTAGGCGGTCCGAACGTCACCGGCGCGCCGCTGTCTCCGGAAGACCCGCGCGGGGAGGCGAAACCATCAAACCAGGGCTTGCGGCTATACCGGTTCTTTCAGAACTACGCCAAGGACCCAAACCCTCGAAAACGGCTGGACTTCGTTTCGTTTCATGATTACGGGCTGGGGGGAAACCCGGCCGCTATAGAACGCTATGAGTCGATCGTGAAATCCTGGCTGCGCGAAAATGGCCTTCGTGACGACATCCCGTTGTTTGAGACCGAAATCGGTTATTCCGGTCCCAAGCCGGATCCTCATCTCAATCAGCGCCAAGCCACCGGCATCTCCACTTTCTTTTATTGGGCGCGCGCCAATAAACAACACGTCCTGTTCCCCTGGGTCCTGTATCATGAGCCGGCAAGACAGCGTTCTCTGTCGGCTTTCACGCCCGAACTGAAGATGGCGCCATTCGGCGCCGCCCTCAAAATGTGGGCGATGCAGAAGCAGAACGAGGTGGCTGTCGAGTGGCGGCGGCAGCAGCACGGCTTATATGCCCTGGCCACCGCCGACGACACCGGCATGGCCATCCAGGCGTGGAACGATTCCAGCCAGCCGGCATCAGCCGACCTGCTCGTACGTGCGGCGCCTCCCGCTCTGGCCGGCGAGATCTGGCTGCGCGAATACCGGATTGACTCCAAACACAGCAACTGCCTGCTGGTCCCGGATTCAAAGGGTGGTCTGGAGAAAGTCCGCGAAACAAAACTTTCCCGCCCGCCGCAAAACTTAAGCGCCGCCCTCGAGCCTTACAGCCTGGTGTTGTGGACGATCGAGCCCGCCGGTCTGAAGAAAGACGCGAGGGCTGCCGCTTTTCCGCTTGAGGGGGCGAAGTCAAGTCAAGAAATTGGAATACGAAATCCCAGCAGGAGGAAACCGTGATGTGGCGCCTTGCCGCCGGACTGATTCTCGCCGCCCTTTGCCCCGCTCAACATGTGCTGGAAAACGACAAGATACGCCTGGCGTTCGATGACCGCGGGGCGCTGGCGGAGCTGGTCGACAAACAGTCCGCGCCCCAGCACAACTTGGTTTCGAATCGCTTGCCCGGCTTTTGGAAGCTGATCTTCCACCGCGGGCGGGCCTACGAAAATGTGGTCGAGCCGGAAGCTCAACCATACAGGTTTCAGCGCGACCACGGCCGGCTCGAAATCTTCGTGGACAAGCTCCGCTACGAGACGGAAATCCTGGACATCTCCCTTCACTTTACGGTCCGTCTGGAAGGGGATGAAGTCCGCTGGACGGCAAGGGTCGAAAACCGCTCGCCGGTCACCATCGTCGATTTCTTCTTCCCCCAGATTGGAGGCATCCAGTCCCTCGGAGATGCAGCCTCGTCGGATGATCTGATCTGGCCATCGCACGCCGGCATCCGCGTGCGCAATGTGAAAGGCGCCATGGGCCCCAGAATCGACGGGCTGGCTGCGATCGACGAACCGGTGAACGCCGTCGCCAATCAACACCTGGACCTTACCTATCCCGGCGGGGCTTCCATGGCCTGGTATGAATTCACCAATGACCGGCGCGGAATCTACTTTGGCTCATACGACGAGCGTTTTCAGAGCGGTTTCCTGCGTGTCTCACGGCTGTTTGAAGCCGGGGGCTCGCTCCAGTTTTCCTTCGCCAAGCTACTGTTTTTGCGTCAAGGAGAGACTTGGACATCCGGAGATTATGTCGTGTCCCCTCATCCCGGAACCTGGCACATAGGCGCACGGAAATACAGGACATGGGCGGACCGTTGGTTCCGCCCGCAGCCGCGGCCGGACTGGGTCGAGAGGATGAAAGGCATGTTGCTCGTAATCCTGCGCCAGCAGTACGGCGACCGGATGTGGAGCTACCGGGATTTACCGCAGCTCTATGAGGAGGCGCAGAAGAACGGACTGGACACGGTGGCGCTTTTTGGCTGGACCGAAGCAGGCCACGACAATCAGTACCCCGTTTACAAGCCCGATCCGGAAATGGGCGGCGAACAAGCCCTGCGCCAGGGGCTGGCCGAGATCGCCCGGCGTGGCGGCAACAGCATCTTGTACATTCAAGGACATTTGATGGATCCAACCACGGAGTTTTACCGGCGCGAAGGTCAACGGTACGCCGCACGGACAATCTGGGGCAGTCCGTACTACGAGCAATACAACAAATCCCATGAAAGCGCCTTTTTGCGCACCTTTAGCCGCAAGCTGTTTGCTCCCGTGTGCCCGGGTTACGCGGGATGGGAGAAAGTCATGCTGGACGGAGGCCGCCAACTGCTGGGATACGGACCCACTGCGCTGATTTATGACCAGATCGGGGGCATCTCCGCTTATCCTTGTTTCGAAAACGGCCGCGGCGAACGCGAGTCGGAGGCGTTCAGCGCCGGTCGGCGAAAATTGCTGGAAACATTGCGGGCCGGCCTGAAGAAGGATTTCCCCAACTTCGGCTTTATGACCGAGCACTTCACCGACGCCTATGCGCACTACGTCGACTTCCTCCACGGCGCCGGAAACGGCTTTCAACTGGCCGGCGAAGGCTTTCCCCAAATGAGCCGCTACACGTTCCCTGAAGTGATTATGACCCAACGCCACGCCGCGCCGCGTCCCGACCGCAAACAGGTGAATTTTGCGCTGGCTTACGGATTTCGTTTCGAGCTCGAGGTGCGCTATCGCGCCGATGTCCGGACCATTTTGCGTGAGGAAAAGCCTCACCTCCGCGAGTACCTGCGGAAGGTAAGTCAGCTCCGGGATCGCTATTGGGACTTGCTCACCGGAACCTTTCTGGACGACCGTGGCTTGATGAACCGCAACCTCGCCCTGACGGCTACGTTGTTCGCGCGTGGCGGCCGGCGCGCCGTGGTGGTGTGGAACAACACCGCGAAGCCGCAGGAGGTGAATGTCGATGTGCCGGGCAAGCGTCTGAAAGAAACCGCCGGAGTGGACGGCATACGGAAGAGCCCGCCGCGCACTCTCGCTCCCCAGGAGGTGGCAGTCTTTGTCTATGAATAGGGAGCCGGAGTTCCTTCCATATCGCTGGGAGTTACTGGTTTGGCTGTGGCTGGCGTTCGTTTTTAACCAGGCGGACCGGCAGGTCTTCGGGACGGTCCTGCCCCAGTTGACCGCGGACTTGGGACTCACTGCGGTTGAGGCTGGATTGGTGGCCTCCGTGTTTACGGCGGCGCTGGCCTTGACCGTGCCGTTTGCCGGATACGCCGGCGATTGCTGGGACCGGAAACGCATCGTCGTGGGAAGCCTCTTCGCCTGGAGCGCCGCCACCATGCTGACCGGGTTCGGCCCCAGTCTGGCCTACCTGCTTGTGGTTCGTTCCGTCGCCACCGGCGCCGGTGAGGCGTTTTATGCGCCTTCGGCGAACTCATTGATCGCGCAGTATCACCAGGAAACCCGAGCCCGAGCCATGGCCATCCATCAGACGGCGCTATACGCCGGCGTCGTGGGCAGCGGGTTTGTCGCTGGCTGGATCGCGGATCATTACGGATGGAGGATGTCGTTCTGGCTTTTCGGCGCTTGTGGGATCGCGTTGGCAGGCCTCCTTGCCTGGCGGCTTCGGCCGGAGCCCGTCCGGACCAGGGGCAAGGGCCCCGCCCTGCGTACGGTGTTGGCCTCTGTGGTCGCACGGCCCACCGTCTGGCTCTTGGCCTTCGCCTTTGGGTGTATGGTGTTCGTGAACGTTGGTTACCTCACTTGGATGCCGACGTTCTTGCATGAACGCTTCGCAATCAGTCTCGCCTCCGCCGGATTTTCGAGTATGTTCTACCACCATGCGGCGGCCATGGCCGGCGTGGTGGTGGGTGGGCACCTGTCGGACCGGCTGGCGGCGGCAAGACCCGGCCGCCGCTTGGACCTTCAAGCGGCGGCCCTGTGGTTGGGGGCTCCGTTTCTGTTCTTGCTCGGCGCGGAGGTGGCGCCGGCGTTGGTTTATTTTGCCCTGGCGGGGTTCGGGCTGTTTCGGGGCATATACGACGCCGGCATCTACGCCTCGTTATTCGAGGTCATCGAACCGCGTTTCCATTCTTCAGCCGCCGGTTTGGTGATCGCCTTCGCTTTTCTGATCGGAGCGGTCGCCCCGCTGGCGCTGGGTGCAGCCAAGCAGTACCTAGGTCTGTCGGCCGGGCTCTCTTCGCTGGCGCTCGTATATGCTGGTGGAGGGAGCTCCATCCTGCTGGCTTCGCGGCGATTTTTTGCTGCTGACTATCAGACCGTTCATCACCAAGTCATGGAGTGCAGGGAATAGACTATGGATCCGTTTGCGCCTGAAGAATCCCAGGGAATAGCTGACCCGGTATACCTGCGGGTCCGCGAGAGAATTCGCTCGGATATTCTCTCCGGACGCTTTCAACCGGGCGTCCGCATCAAAATCGCGGACTTGAGCAAGCGTTATAACGTCAGCCAGATGCCGGTGCGCGAAGCATTGCAAATGCTGCAAGGCGAGGGTCTGGTGACCATCGCGCCCAACCGGGGCGCCAGCGTGCGGGCGGTGGACGAACGGTTCATTCGCAACATGTATGACATTCGCGGCGCTCTCGAGGTCCTCCTGGTCCGAAAGTGTGTCCGCAACATATCCGAATCGGAGGTTTTTCAGTTGCACAGTATCGAGGGCCACTATGAAGAAGCTGCCCGCGCCTCAGACCTGTCCGGCTGCCTTCGCTTCAACAAGCAGTTTCATCACGTCATTTATACCTGTGCTGATAACCCTGAAGCGCTGGAGATGTTGGAACGGCACTGGGGTCTGATCGACAGCTTGCGCGGCCGGTACGGTTTTGGTCCGGGCCGTTTGGTGGAAATTATCAACGAGCACCGGCAATTATTGCGGGCTCTGGACCAGCGCGATGAGGCGTTGGCGGCGAAAATCGCCTTGGAACACTGCGAGCATGCCAAAGAGGATCTCCTGAAGCAGTCACGGGCCGCCGCCGCTGGGGAGGGTGGCAAAGTCATTGCAGTTCGCTGAAGGCTGGCTGTCCTTATGCAGATCACGAGACTTAAAACATTCATCGTAAACGCTTTCCGTTGTAACTGGGTTTTCGTCAAATTGGAGACCGACGAGGGAATCAGCGGAGTCGGCGAAGGCACGGTGGAAATGCGGGAATCCACGGTGGCCGCCGCGATCCAGGAACTGGGACGGTATCTCGTCGGGAAGGATCCCTTCGCCATCGAACACCACGTCCACGTCATGAACCGCGACTCCTACTGGCGCGGCGGCGTGATTCTACGGAGCGCCCTGAGCGCGGTGGAGGCGGCGATGTTCGACATCAAAGGCAAAGCCCTGGGCGTTCCGGTGTACGAGCTGCTGGGCGGCCGGTGCCGCGACCGCGTGAAGTGTTACGCCAACGGTTGGTTTGCCGGCGCCCGGACTCCCGCCCAATTTGCCGAGAAAGCGCGCGCCACCGTCGAGATGGGTTTTCGGGCTCTCAAATTCGACCCCTTCGGTTGCGCCTACCTGCGGCTGGAACCGGAGGAAAGAGATCTCGCGACGGAAATCGTCGAAGCCGTCCGAGATGCGGTAGGACCGCATGTCGATCTGCTTATCGAGGCGCATGGGCGCCTGGATGTGCCTTCGGCCATTGACATGGCGGCGAGACTGGCTCCGTACCGGCCATACTGGTACGAAGAGCCGGTGTCCCCGGAAAATGTCGGCGCGCTGGTCGAGGTGCGGCGCCGGGTCTCGATTCCAGTGGCTGCCGGAGAACGCTACTTTTCTCCGCACCGCTTTGCGGAAGCTTTACAGCGGGAGGCGCTGGACTTCCTCCAGCCCGATGTATGCCACGTCGGAGGGCTGCTCGAAACGAAGCTGGTCAGCAACCTCGGACTGCTGTATGGGAAAGGCGTTTCCCCGCACAACCCCAACGGTCCGGTCTGTCACGCAATGACCTTGCACGCCGCCGCTTCCACGCCCAACTTCGAAATGCTCGAGACGATGATAAGTGACGTGAGTTGGCGCTCCCAAGTCGTCCCAGAAGAATTGGAGTTGGTGGACGGCTATATGTTGATCCCTGACCGGCCGGGTCTCGGAGTCGAGTTGAACGAGGAGGCGGCATTGAGATATCCGTATGAACCTCACGAGCTTCGCCATTATAACGGCGAGCTTACTTGTATCCGTCCGCCGGACGCACGGCCTTTTTTCGCGGTGCGAAGGTTGAGCGATGTTCCGGCTGGACGGTAAGGTGGCGCTGGTAACCGGCGCGGCGCGGGGTTTGGGCGCCGGAATCGCGATCGGGTTGGCTAAGGCGGGCGCCGCCGCAGTGGTGGTGAACGATTTACAGCCTTCTTCCCAGGCGGATCAGACCGTGGCCGCCATCCGAGAGGCCGGCTCTGGGGCGTCCTTCCTCGTTGCCGACGTCCGGGATGAGGCGGCGGTGGAGGCCATGTTTGCCGCCGTCGACCGCGATTACGGCCGCATCGACATCCTGGTGAATAACGCCGGCATCGTGCGGCAAGAGGATATTTTCCATACCAGCCTGGAGAGCTGGCGCGCGGTTCTCGACACGCACCTTACGGGCGCCTTTTTGTGCTGCCGTGCGGCCATGCTCCGCATGCGCCGGCAACGAAGCGGACGCATCATCACGAATAGCTCGGTGACCGCCTGGCGCGGGGCGATCCGTGGTTTCGTACACTACGCCGCGGCCAAAGCAGGTCAGATCGGTTTGACGCGAACCCTGGCGCGTACGGCAGCCCCTTATGGCATCACTGTCAATGCCATCGCTCCGGGCGTCATAGAAACGGATATGCTGCGCCAGGCCCACGGCGAAGAAGGCATTCGCGAGATTGCCAAGGAAATACCGCTGGGCCTCGGATCCGTGGAGGACGTGGCCGCTGCGGTGGTCTTCCTGGCAAGCGAGGAGGCAAAGCACATTACCGGCGCAACTCTGGACGTCAACGGCGGCTTCTACTTTCGCTGAGAGTCACCCTACCGGTTCTTTTTCATCAAAGTGAGCAGCAACCGCAGGGGTTTGGTGGCGTGAATGCCGTGCTCCAAGTTGGGTTCCATCGCGATCCAGCCGCCAGGACCGGCGTCCACGGTGTCGGCGCCAAGCCTGACCCGGGCTTCACCGTCCAGCACCTGGAGGATGGCGCGAAATGGCGCCGTGTGAGCCGATAGCTCCTGGCCCTCGGCGAAGCCGAAAATCACCACCTTGACGTGCTCATCCTGGTATAAGGTGCGGCTCAGAATGCCGTTCACCGGAATATCGGCTTCTTTGGCCAGATCGGGCAGATAAACGTAACCGGGCGTCATCAAACTCAGCTTACGCCCTCAGCCCCCTGTTCCCCGGTGACCGCAATCACATAAGGCCGGATGGAAAGGGCCTTTCCGGTTTCATCATCGGCCTCCACGATCACCGCGTGCAGCTCCGCCCCGTCTTTGGCCGCCTCCATCCGGATGGGCAACGAGGTCAAAAAGCGCTTGATGATGGTGTCCTTATCCACTCCGATCACGGAGGCGTACGGACCCGTCATGCCGGCGTCGGTCTGATAGGCGGTGCCCCCCTTAAGGATGCGCGCATCGGCGGTCGGAACGTGCGTGTGCGTGCCGATCACCGCCGACACGCGGCCATCCAGATACCAGCCCATGGCCATTTTCTCGCTGGTCATCTCCGCGTGAAAATCGACCACAATCACCCTCACGCCCGCATCCAGCCCGGCCAACAAAGCGTCGGCTTTGCGAAACGGGCACTCGGTGGCGGGCATGTGCGCCCGGCCCTGCAAGTTGATGACGGCACAAGGGTTACCATTGCGGGTCCGGGCGACGTACAAGCCCGAACCGGGCAGCGGATCGGGATAGTTGGCCGGACGCAACAGGCGCGGCTCACGGGGCAGATAGTCGTAGATCTCTTTCTTGTCCCAGATGTGGTTGCCTGAGGTCAGCACGTCTAAACCGTAGGAGAACAGCTCCTGGGCCACCGCTGGGGTGATCCCGAAGCCTCCCGCGGCGTTCTCCGCGTTGGCCACCGTGAGATCGATCTTTTCTTCCGAAATGATGCGCTGTAAGTGGTCGGCCACCATCCGGCGTCCGGAGGACGCGAAGATATCGCCAATGAACAAAATTCGCATGCTAAAGTTCCAAAAGGAGCCGCTGCCCGCCGGAAAAAGAAACCGGGAGCGAACCACGTTGGCCGTGCAACCCCCGTCATTGACCCCACGCTCAGCACGGGGGGAGCCCTCCGTGCGCCTTAAGGCTTCTCCATGGCGCCATCCGCCGGAGCTTGCTCACCGGCGCAAATACGAGCCGGACTCCATGACATTGACTGTTGGATCAAGTTTTAGGGGTCAGAACACCTGCCTGGCAGAACCGCTCCCTCATCCGATCATACCAGATGGGAGCCGCTTTCCCGCCCATTATCTCGGTTTCAGGCATTCCTCGACAGCGCGTTCCGGAATGGCGCCTTCCCGGATGACGCGCCAGTAAGGTTCGGTGATGTCCACCGTCGTGGCGCCCGCGCCGAGGCACGGTCCT
>Ga0272446_1001956_pt1 | contig 29077 bp, 34 predicted proteins | sample YNPCB0061_FD_194587 | JGI IMG/M metagenome (GOLD analysis project Ga0272446, IMG submission 194587) | Hot spring microbial mat communities from Yellowstone National Park, WY, United States - YNP-CB-006-1 | ecosystem: Environmental > Aquatic > Thermal springs > Hot (42-90C) > Sediment | place...
CACGCCGCCCTCGACGCGGGGCGGATCCTCGGCGAGGACGCCTGCCCCCCGATCGCCCTCGGCCCCCTCGCCCTCGTGCAGGCCGGCCCCCTCCTCGTCGTCTGCCGACAGGCCCCCGACGGACGCCTCAATCCGGCCGCCTGGCGCGCCTGGCCCTGAGCCGGCCCATCTCCTCGCGGCATGCCCGAACGCCCCTATCCCGACGCCGCCCTCCTGCGCGATCCTGCCCGCTGGCAGGCCCTGCCGAGGGAGCGCGGGCGCGAGACGGCGCGCCTGCGGCTGGGCGACGGCGACGCGCCCTGGGGGGTCCTGCTCGTCCGCCCGGGACAGCCGCTGGCCGGCGACGATGCCTTCGCCGCCCTCAGCCTCGTCGATCATGACACCGGCGGCACGCCCGCCGGCCTGTCGCGCCTCCTGCCGCTGGCGTCGGGTCCCATGTCCGATCTCCCTCCGGGCGAGGAAGGCGTCGAGGCGATGCGCGCCGCCCTCGCCGCTTCGGCCGACCCGCCTGCCCAGGCGCGCATCGCCGCCGGACAGGCCCTCGCCGAGGTCGTCGCCGCCGTCCTCCCAGACGGCACGTCGTGGCGCCTCCACGGCCCCTTCCTCAAGAGCCAGGACGCGCGGCGGAGCCTCGCCGCCTTTCCGCTCCCGCCGGATCTGCTGCAGGGGATCTTCGTCTGGACCGACCCCTCGGAGGACGACGGGGTCTGGCCCCTGCCCTGGCGCGGGGCCCTGCTCGGCGGGATCCGCGGCCGCTGCGGACCCGCGACCGCCCATCGGCGCGCGGACCTGATCGGCCGCGCCGAGACCCTCCTCTCCGATCTCCTCGGCGCGTGCGAGGCCCGGCGGATCCTCGACCGGCTCTGATCCGCTCAGGCCTGCAAGTGCCGGGCCTCCCAGCCCGCCGCCAAGATCCCCTCCCCCTCGGACAGCGCGTCCATCCAATGCGCCTGGAAGGTCCCGGGCCCCGGATCCCCCCGCGCGCTCGTCCGCCAGGCCGAGCAGCGCCAGCACCGCCAGCGTCGCCGGCCCAGGGGCGAGTCCGGCGCCCAGGCCCGCGGCCACCGCCTCGGAGGTGAGGCAGCCGCTGCCCACCACCCACCCCAGCACCGACGCGCCCACGTCGAGGCGTGAGAGCCCCTCGGGGGTCGCGACCAGATCCACCTCCCCCGTCTCCGCCACCGCCCGTGCGCCCGCCGCCAGCAACCGCACGGCCGCCGCCCCGACGCCCTCCGTCAGCCCGTCGGCGTCGACGCCGCGCGCCGGCGGCCCGCCGGCCAGCGCCACCGCCTCGGACGCGTTCGCCTGCACCGCCCAAGGGCCCTCCGCCACCACCAGGACGCCGGCCAGGCGCGTGCGCCGCGGCAGCGCCCCCACTCCCACCGGATCGAGGACCCAAGGACGCCGTCGCCGCACCGCAGCCCGAACCGCGGCGAGGATCGCCTCCTCCTGGGCCGCGTCCAGCGTGCCAAGATTGATCGAGAGCGCGTCGGCCTACCCGACCAGATCCACCGCCTCGCCCGGATCCGACACCATCGCCGGCGAGGCCCCCAAGGCGTCCAGGCCCTGGGCCACGAGGCCGGCCGAGACATGGTTGTGCAGACACGCAACCAGCGGCCGCCGGGCGCGCGCCCGACGCCCGGCCAAGGACGGATCCATCGACAACACCTCCCCCATTTCGGCAGAAATGGGGACTCGTCCTGCTCGTAGGCGGCGCGGTAGGCCGTGGCGCCGCTCCCCCATTCCGGCAGAAATGGGGGAGCGTCCTGCCGACCGCCAGGGCTCAGCCGATCTCGAGCACCAGCGTCCCGCGCTGCGGCGCCCCCAGCCCGGAGCGCCGGCCACGCGCCTTGGCCGAGAGTCGGGGCGTCTCGAAGACCGGGCCGAGGCGCGCGAGCACGGCGTCCAGCGCCGCCTTCAGATCCGGCGCGGACACGCCGAGATCCGCCCCGTCGAGGCGCCACGCCCGCGCCGTTGCCCCGGCCGCGGTCCCGCCCAGGATCTCGAGCGTCCCCCCAGGCCGACCCGCCGCGCGCAAGACCTCCGCCAGCGCCGCCGTGCAGGTCGCCTCGTCCTCGGGCCAGGCCGGGACCGCATCCAGCGCATCGTCGCGCAGGACCGGGTCGGCGAGGCGCGCGTTGCCCTCCGACCAGAACCAGGCCAATAGCGCCTCGGCGTCCGCGACCTCCGGGATCCCATCGAAGGCCTCCGCCGAAGCGAGGTCGGCCCAGAAGACCTCCCCGTCGGGCATGACCACCTTCTTGCCGCCCTTGGCGGGCAGATGCATGATCCCGCCCACCCCGCTCGGCAGGCGCGTCAGCAGCCACTCGTCGTGGGGCGCATGCACGATCCCGTAAATTGTGCCGTCGGAAAAGCGCATCGTGCGTCCTCCCTTCCAAGGTCTCCGGCGTCTTGCCGGCCCGACGTACAAGGGCTCGACTCCAGCAGCCGGACCAATGGACGATGAAGGCCTCAGGCCAGGCTGGCCCACTCGCGCAAGACGGAGGGCGCCAGCGCCGACGCCACCGGGATCCCCAGCCCCCGCGACCCTCGGCGGCGCGGGATCCGGATCCGCTCCAGGCGAGGGATGCGCCCCCCCAGCCCCGCGGGCATCGGCGGCCGCCTGCGGGCTACTGCCCGCGCATGCGCGCTTGCCTCCATCGGCGCAATCTCGACGACGAGCGGCACCTCGTGACGCCAGACGTCCGTCCCGGTCGAGAGCCGGAGCCGACGCAGGCGTCCGGCAACCCCGGGGATCCCGATGGCCCCACCGGGCGTCTCCAGGCGGCAGGCCGCCCCCTCCGCACGCAGGACGACGTTCGGATCCTCCGGCGCCGGACAGGCGAGCGCCAGGGCATGCTCGGCCAGCGCCGCGAGCGCCGCCCGCGCGGGCGCCCCGGCCGCGTCGGCCAGCAGCAGCACCGCCTGGACCGCCCGCTCCGCCGGTGCGCCCGCCCAGCGTCCGCCGCGCAGCGGCAGCGACACGAGCGTCTCGCGCCGCACGAAGACGGGACGCGCGTCCGGGTCGAAGGCCGCGTCGAGGAGTTCGGCCAGCGGCGGATGCCGGCGCTCCCCCACCACCGAGAGGCCCCTCGGATGGAGGCGCAGGCGCAGGCGCCGGTAGGGCTGCCCCTTCGCGAGGACGACCTCCATCCCGTCGCGCCGGAGCGCGGCGATGCGCCCCTCCTGGAGGGCGAGAATCAGGCGGTTTCGCAGGACGAGTTCGGACATGCGAAGAAGATGGGCCCGGGGCCTGGCCCGAAGACGCCTCGCGCGCCATCTGGGGAGGCAGCAAGAGGACGCCGATGGCCCGATTCACGCTCCCCCCCGGCAGCCGCCCCACGGGCGGCCGCCGCCTCCCGCCCCCCGCGGACGCCCGCGAGGTTGCCTGGCTCGAGATCTACCGCTGGCATCCCGACGACGGCGCCCCCCCGCGGCGAGACCTCGTCCCCGTCGACCGCGCCGCCTGCGGGCCGATGGTCCTCGACGCCCTCATCGAGGCCAAGGCCAGCGCCGACGGCACCCTCGCCTTCCGCCGATCCTGCCGGGAGGGCATCTGCGGATCCTGCGCGATGAACATCGACGGCACCAACGGCCTGGCCTGCCTCACCCCGCTGCGCGACGCCCCGGAGGGGCGCCCGATCCGCCTCTCCCCCCTCCCCCACATGCCCGTCGTGCGCGACCTCGTCCCAGACCTCTCCCACGCCTACGCCCAATACCGCTCCATCGAGCCCTGGCTGCAGGCCGACACGCCCCCGCCCCCCGACCGCGAGCGCCCCCAGTCGCCGGACGAGCGCGCCGCCATCGACGGCGGATGGGAGTGCATCCTCTGCTTCTGCTGCTCCACCTCCTGCCCCTCCTACTGGTGGAACGGGGATCGCTACCTCGGTCCCGCCGTCCTCCTCCAGGCCTGGCGCTGGATCCAGGACAGCCGGGACGAGGCGCGCGAACGCCGCCTCGACGCCCTCGAGGACCCGTTCCGCCTCTACCGCTGCCACACCATCATGAACTGCGCCAAGGCCTGCCCGAAGGGGCTGAACCCCGCCCGCGCGATCGGCGAGATCAAGCGGCTCCTCGCCGAGCGGCGCGGACCCTAGCTGGATCACCACCCAAGCCGACGTCGCCCGGATCCAGCCCGGCGTCCCCTTCTTCATCCAGCACCAGGCCAGCGATCCCGACGGCGACCCGGTCTCCTACGCGCTCGTGTCCGGACAGTTCTTCTCCCTGCGCTTCTTCGGGATCCAGTTCGATCCGATCCAGGGCACGCTCTCAGGCGTGGCCACGCGCGCCTTCGGCGCCCCAGCTCTACCGCTTCGTCGCCCGCGACGACCGCGGCGGCGTTAGCGTCCCCCTCGCCCTGACCTTCCGCACCGAGGGACCCCCCGCCTGGACCTCCGGGCGCCTCGTCTTCGCCCTCGGCGAGTTCGGCAACCGCGGCCTCGGGACCACCCCCCTCCAAGGCAGCACCCTGACCGTGGGCGCTATCGCCTCAACTCAGGCAGCGACAAGGGCTTGAGCCTCGGGCGATTCCGAATCGGGATTATAACCCAAACAAAGGTTGAGCGGGCGGAGATCGGCCTCGCAGGCCGATCTCCCGGCGACGCGTTCGACATCTCCGCTGTTCCGGCACTCCCCCCGGGATCCCAAGGCCAGAGGCCGATCTCAGGCCATGGTTTCCCTTGTTGGGGTTATAGACCCGTACCGCATCTGCCACTACATCACGACCGCCGCCGCGGCGGCCACCCCCACGATCCTGACCGAAGTCGTCAATCCCCTGACCGGTGCCGTCCTCGGCTCCCACACCTACACGGTCACCGCCCCCTGAGGCGGGGCCGCCGCCGGGCGGCCCCATCTCCTCTCCAGCATGACCTCTCCCCTCCTCCGCACCGGCCGCGGCCCAGGCGGCATAAGGGCCGCCGCCCTGCGCCTTCCCGGCCGCGCCTCCGCCGCCCTGGCCGCAGGCGTCCCGCTCGGCGCGCGCGACGACCCCGCCGGCCAGGAGGGCATGGCCCACCTCCTCGAGCACGTCCTCTTCCGCGGCGGCCCAGACGGCGGCACCGAAGACAGCGCCCGGGCGCTCGCCCGCGCCGGCGCCGACGCCAACGCCACCACGGGACACGACGACCTCCGCCTCGACGCCCTCGTCCTGCCCGACGGGATCCCGGAGACGGCCCGGATCCTCGGCGGGATCCTCCACGCCCCGCGCCTGGCCGACGCCGACGTCGAGCACGAGCGCCAGGTCGTCCTGCAGGAGCTCGCCGAGCATCCCGACGAGGGCGGCGTCGGCGCCCTCCTCGACGCGGCCTGCTGGGGCGCCCACCCCCTCGCCCGCCCCATCACCGGCACCGCCCAGAGCCTCGCCAAGATCCCTCCCGCGTCCCTGCGCCACGCCGCCCGGAGCCACCTCGGTCCCGCCACCGCCTGCGCCGTCGCGGTCGGGGACGCGGATCCGGACGCGATGCTCCATGCCCTGATCGAGGGCTTCGGCGGCCCAAGTCGCGCCCGCGCGCCGGAGCGCCGCGCGCCCCGCTTCCAAGGCGGCCTCGAATGGCAGGAGACCGACGAGAACGACCCCGTCGCCGACGTCGCCCTCGCCTATCCCGCGCCGGCCGCCGGCGATCCGGGCGCCGACGCCGCGCGTCTCGCCGCCGCCCTCCTCGGCGGCGGTCCCACCGGCATGCTCTTTCTGGCGCTGCGCGAGCGCCACGGGATCGCCTACGGGGTCGAGGCCCGCCTCGAGCAGGGCGAGGACTGGGGCAGGCTCTGCATCGACCTGCGCCTGCCCGCCGACCGTCTTGGCGATGGCCTGGCCCTCCTCTCCGAAGGCCTAGACGCGCCGCCGGAGGCGGATCGGATCGCCGAGATCCGCCGCATCGAGATGCTCCAGACCGCGGCGTCCCTCGACGCCCCCGACGGCGCCGCCCACGCCCTGCTCTCCGATCTCCTCGACGGCCGCCCACCCCAAGCCCCCGGCGAGCGCCTCGAGCGGCTGCGCAGGACGCCTGAGACGGCCGTCGCCGAGGCGCTCCAGCGGATCCTCGCCGGCCCCCCGGCGCTCGCGATCCTCGGCCCCGCGCCCCGCCGCCGCGCCCTCGCCCGCACCCGCTTCGCCGACCTCGCCCGCCGCCTCCCCCGATAGGGATCAGGCGTCGGCCACCCCCTCGAGCACCCAAGCCCCGGGCTCCCCCGTGCCGCTGGCCCACAGCCGCACCGGCCCTTCCGACCGGAGCGCCAGCCCCGCCGGATCGGGCGCCAGGCGCATCGCCCGCCCAGACTGGGAACCGCGCAGCAGATCCGCGATCCCGACCCCCGCCGCGGCCAGCGCCCGCGCGCCGGAGACGCGCAGATGGCCCGAGCCCACCCCGGCCGAGATCTGCCCGCCGCAGACGGCGGCGAGGCGCCCGGCGGTCTCCAGCATCTCCCTTGGCGCGAACCGCTCCCCCGGCCCGGCGGCGGCCTCGACCGCCACCCCCCCGTCGTGCCCGACGAAGAGCGCGCCGCCGTCCCAGACCGCCCAGGTCCCCGGACCCACCCCCTGGGAAGGCTCCGCGACCTCCCGCCACAGCGCCATCCCCTGCTGCTGGTAGCGCACGTCGCGCACGCCCGCGCGCAGCAGCTCGATCCCGTCGCGCCCCGGACGGACATGGCACAGCAGCCCGACCTGCGCGGGCCCCAGGCGGATCCGGAACCCCTCGGCGAGACGACGGAGATGGACGCGCACCAGGGCGCCGGCGGGCAGCGGGGTCAGCATGCCCCAGGAGATGAGGCCGCCAGGCGGTCGGCGCGCCGCCGGAAGGCCTCGAGCATCCCCGCCGCCGCCCCCTCCAGCAGGCGCGTCCCCGCCCAGGCGAGCGCCGGCGAGGCGAAGTCGGCCTCGAAGGCGAAGGAGACGTCGCAGGCTTCCGGACCCGCCGGCTCGAAGCGCCAAAGGGTATGCAAGCGCCGGAAGGCGCCACGCTCCCCCTCCACCAGGATCCGCCCCGGCTCCTCATGGATCCGGCAATCGTAGGCGAAGGAGAGCACCCGAGAGATGCCATAGACCACATGCGCCCGGCGGGCTGCCCCGGCCGGCAGCAGCAGGCGGACCTCCCGGCACCCGGGCACGAAGGCGGGATAGCGCTCCACGTCCGAAACGATCCCCTGCAGGAAGGACGCCCCATGGCCCACCCGCCGGGCGGCGCGATAGCGGATCATGCCCCAGACACCCTATGTCTCCCCGGACCGGCGAGATCTAACCTGCCGGCACCTCAGAGGAACCCACGCCATGATCCGCATCCTTGCCGTTCTGCTCTGCGCCGCCGCCGCCATGCCCGCCCTCGCCCAAGGGGTCTTCCCCGACGGCCCCAACGCCGGGCCGGCCTTCCTCCTCCAGCGCCAGACCGACGACCTTGCACTGCGCCCCGGCGAGCGCCGCAGCGGACTGTCCCTTCTCGAGCGCGACCAGGTGATCACCGCGACCCGCGGACGGATCCCCGGGATCGTGATCGAGACGGCCCTCGATCCCTCCGGGACCACCTGGACGGTCAGCGCCCGGCTCCCCCAGACGCGCTGAGCGCGTCCTCCGCCTCGCCCGCCGCCAGCGCCCGCAGGCGTCGCGCGAAGGCCGCGTAGGCCACATGGCGCTCGTCGCGCGGGCTCGCCCAGGTGGTCATCTGCGCGAAGGCCACGGCCGCACGCTCCAGGCAGCGCCCGCCTTCCTCGATCGCCCGGCGCGCCGTCTCGAGGCGGGCCGGCGCCATGCCCTGATGGCCGCTTTCCTCGAGCACCTCGAGGATCTCCCCCGCGCGCACCACCCCCTCGCGCCCGCCGATGTGATCGAGGATCGGCCAGGCGAAGGCCGGCACCGGCAGCGCCGTGTCCCCCTCCAACCCGCCGCCGGCCAGGCGCGCCAGCGCCCGGCGCTCCAGCGCCAGGGCCACGATGGCGGCCGCCACCGCCCCGCTCGCATGCCGCCCCTCGGCGAGAGCCGGATCCGGCGCCACACCCCGCTCCGCCCGCAGATCCACCTCCGGTGCAGCCTCGCCCTCCGGACCGATGGGCCGGAGCAGCACCGACCAGCCGGCCTCGGGCAGGTCCAGGCGGACCGCGTCCGCCGTCCGCTCGACCTCGAGCCCCGCGGTCGCGGCGACGTCGAGCGCGCCGTGGAGATCCCGATGTCGCGCGCACACGCGCAGCGCCTCCGCAATCTCCTCGTCGCGCCCCGAGATCCCGCCCAGCAGGCCCGGACGCAGCATCGCTGCGGAGGATCCGGATCCGCTCCCGGCACCCCGCATGCAGCAGGCTCCCCGCCTCCGCTAGCGCCGCCCCCGACCAGGCGAAGGCATGCGTCACAATCGGGCGTCCCGGTCCGCCGCCGCCCCCCACCGTCTCGGCGCGCAGCGTCCAGCGCGCGGATCCCCCAGGACCCTGCGCCACCTCCGCCCAGAGCTCCTCGGCGCCGCGTCCGTCGGAACTCGCGATCTCCAGATCCAACCGCAGCAAGGCCACCGCCATCGTCCGTCTTCCCCAAGCGTCCGCGGATCTCGCCGTGGCGTGTCAATGTCAATCTAGACCCTCCAGAACTCCTTGCCCATCCCGATCTGCAGCAAAGAAGCGCGGGACGCCGCCCCCCTGGACAGACGCAAGCATTGCCACATCTCCCGCCCTGCGCCACCCAGCCCGCAGGAGACCCCGATGCGCACCCTTCCCGCCCTCGCCGTCGCCGCCATGATCGCCCCCGGCGTCGCCCTCGCCGACCCCGCCGCCTTCCGACCCTACGCCGAGGGCCTCGTCGGCGGCCTCTCGATCCAGCGCGACGCCCAGACCCCGCTCGGCACGGACGCCGACCGCGGCGGGTCCGGCTTCCTCGGCGGCGCCCGCGTCGGCGGCGGCGGCCGCCCCATGCCCACCTCCGGCCTCTGGATCGGCGCCGAGATCGAAGGCTGGGCCGCCGACGGACGCTCCAACAGCCGCCTCCCCGGCGGTGCCTGCGCCGACTGCCTGCGCATCGATGGCGCGCTCGGCGCCTTCGGGCGCGTCGGCTGGCAGCTGCCCGGCGGCGGCATGATGCACGGCCGCGTCGGCTGGCAGGGCCTCGCCACCGACCGCACCCAAGGCGGACGCAACGACAGCGGCTGGCAGGGCGCGCTGGCGCTCGGCGCCGGTGCCGAGATCCCCCTCTCCCAGCGCGCCTACGTCCGCCTCGACGGGACCTGGAGCCGCGCCGGATCCGCCGACCTCGAGACCTGGCAAGGCACCGCCGCCGTCGGCTGGCGGTTCTGAGCCGCCAGTCCGCGGGATCCCTTGGAACGAAAGGACGGCCGACCTTATTTTAATTCGGGATTATAACCCAAACAAAGGGAACGATGGCCTGAGATGGGCTTCTTCCCTGGGGTTCCCGACGGCGCTGCCGGACCGGCGGAGACGTCAGCCGAATCGCCGGGAGATCGTCCTCGCAGGCCGATCCCCGCCCGCTCAACCTTTGTTTGGGTTATAAGTCCGTTTTAATTTGCCTCACGCAGACTTCTCCCGACCAAGGGAGTCCCCACGCGGCCCCTAGCCGAACTCCTGACGCGGCTGCGCTGACGCCGCGGCGCCCTCACCGACTACGCCGCGGTCGCCGCCCTCGCGGCGGTCCTTTCCATCGGCGCACTCGTGGTCGTCGACGACCGGAGCCGCCGCATCGGGATGATAACCCAAACAAATGGCGAGCGGGCGGAGATCGCCCTGCGAGGACGATCTCCCGACAACGCGTTCGACATCTCCGCCATTCTGGCACTCCCTCGGGCTCCCCAGGCCAGAGGCTGAACTCAGGCCATGGTTCTTTTTGTTTGGGGGATAATCCCGGGGACAAAACAACAACAGAACTGGCTTCGGCGGCGGCAGCCACAGCGGGGACGCCGGAGGCCTCGGCAGCGTCACGAGCGACCGCGCGCTGACGGGCGGCGGCAACCTGGCGCCCGCAAGCGGAAGACTCGAAATCCGGAGCGGTAGCAGAGGCACGAACGGATCCGCAGGCCTGGCAGGAGGCATCTTCATCCGCGGCGCTCCCTGATCGATCGTCGCCGTCAAAGGACGACGCTGTCGTCGTCCTCGAATGCCCGCAAGGCTCAGGCAGCGACGGAAAAAGAAGTTCCGGAAGGCGACCATTCCCAGCCGAGCAAATCGGGGCTGCCGCTGGGAAGGGCGAAGGGTGGGGCCTGCCTGCCGCCCGGGACAGCGCCGATCTCCTCGAGGATCCGCCGCGAGGCCGTGTTGGCCGGATCCATCCAGAACCGCACCGGACGGATCCCCGCCTCCCACGCCTCCTCGCAGGCCAGGCGCAGCGCGACGCGGCCGAGGCCCCGGGCGCGCAGGCCCGGCAGGATGTAGAGGCCGAGGTTGCCCCATGCCTCGCGCGGCAGCGGACAGCCTGGTGGCGGCCAGCGCAGCAGCAGCGTCCCGGCGAAGGCCCCGTCGGCGAGCACCCAGCGGGTGCGCCGATGCAGCGGCGGCGCGCCCGTCAGGGGCTGCCAGTCGGAGAGGGAGGCGAGGAAGGCCTCCGCGTCCTCGGCGATGGCGGCGAGGTGGGCCCGGCGGACCTCCTCTGGGTAGAGGAAGTGCGGCCCCCAGCCATTCTCGAGAGCCTGCCGGTAGGCCGGCAGCAGGGAGGCGTCTGGAACCACGAGGCGGACGGCGGGGAAGGAAAGGTCCTGCATGTCCGCCGAGGTGGCGGAGGATGCGGACCGGGCGCAAGGGGTTCGCCGAAAAGACGCCGAAAATTCGCGCCGTCAGGCTAGGCGCCGCGCGAGGAAGGCAGGGGCTGGATTCAGGCGGGCGGAGAGATGGCGACGCGACGCGCCCGCCAGGCGGCGAAGTCGGCCGCGACCATGGGGCGGGCATAGAGGAAGCCCTGGAGCCGCGTGCAACCGAGCCCGGCCAGCCAGGCGGCCTGCGCCTCCGTCTCCACGCCCTCGGCGGTGATGCCGATCTCCATCCGCTTCAGCAGATCGACGAGCCCCTCGAGCAGCGCACGCGCCCGCGGGCAGGCGTCGGCGCCGACGATGAAGCTGCGGTCGATCTTGACCCGGTCGATCGGCAGCTGGGCCAGGTGGGTCAGGGAGGCGTGGCCCGTGCCGAAGTCGTCGAGGTCGATGCGCATCCCGCTGGCGCGCATCTCGGCCAAGACGTCGATGACGCGCTCGCCGCCCCGGCCGATGCACGCCTCCTCCACCACCTCGACCGCGATGTCCGTCCCAGACAGGCCAGCCGCCTCGGCCAGGGCGAGGATCCGCCCGGCGGCTCCGGGGAGCGCGAAGGAGGCGTCGGAGAGGTTGATGGCCACGCGGCCCGTCCAGAGCCCGTCGGCCTTCCAGGCGGCTACCGTGCGGAAGGCCGAGCGCGCCACCGCCTCGTCGAGATCCGCCGCCAGGCCGCCGCGCGCGGCGGCCTCGAGGAAGTGCCCGGGACGGAGAAGGCCTCGGGCGGGATGACGCCAGCGCGCGAGCGCCTCGGCGCCGAGGACGGCTCCGGTGCGGGCGCAGATCTGGGGCTGCAGGAAAGCCTCGATCTCCCCCCCGCCGATCGCCTGCGGCAGCTCCGCCATGGTCGTCCGCAACGCCGCCAGGGCCGCGGCCTGCTCGGGGGAGAAGACGGCGACGCGTCCGCGGCCGGCCTCCTTGGCGCGGTAGAGGGCCTCGTCCGCCGCGCTCAGGAGCGCCTCCATATCGCGCCCGTCGTCCGGGAACAGGGCCGCGCCGACGCTGGTGCGCAGCAGCACCGCCGTCCCCGGGACCAGGCCCTCGACGGCCGACTGGATCCGCCCTGCGAGGGCCGCCAGATCTTCGCGGCCGCCCACCCCGCCGCAGACGGCGAGGAACTCGTCGCCGCCGAGGCGCACCGTGAGATCGTCGTGGCGTACGGCCGCCGCCAGCCTCCGTCCCGCCTCCGCCAGCGCGAGATCCCCGGCCGCGTGGCCGTGGGCGTCGTTGATGGACTTGAAGCGATCCAGATCCAGGCGCACCACCCCGAGACGCTCCTGCGCGTCCCCGGTCCGGGCAATGAGGCGCGGCATCTCGAGATCAGCCTGGCGACGGTTGCCCAGCCCCGTCAGCACGTCCCGGCGGGCGGCGGCCTCCGCTCCCTCGATCCGCTCTCGGGCAGCCGTCACGTCCCGCTGGAAGGCGATCCAGTGGGTGAACCAGCCGGTGCGATCGGCGACGGGGGCAATCGAGATCTCGACGCGGAAAGGCGTGCCGTCCTTGCGGTAGTTCGTCATCTCGACTTCGACCGGAGACCAGGTCCGGAGCGCCTCGCGGATCCGCCCAAGCGCCTCGGGGCAGGTGCGCGGGCCCTGGAACAGCTTCGGCGAGCGGCCCATCAGCTCGGCCGGCGACCAGCCGGTGGCGGCCTCGACGGCGGGGCTCGCGAAGAGGATCCGCAGCTCCTCCCCATACGCGGGGCCGACGTCGGTCACGATGACGGCGTCTCGGACGTGCCGCCAGATCTCGGAGACCATCGCCAGACGGTCGCCCAGGGCGTCGTGGGGCACCAGGCGCACGGCCGCGTCCCGCAGCCCGTCGCGGGCAGCCGTCAGACGGAGGTGGATCGCTTGCTCGCCGTCGACGTGCCGCAGCACGGCCTCGAAGCCACCCTCGCCCGCCCGACGGACAAGATGGACCAGCCGACCTGCCTCCCCGCGCGCCAGCAAGGGCCGGAGATCCTCCCCGTCCCAGGCCTCCAGCGCCGCGATCTCCCCGCCCTCGATGCGCAGCCGGGCCCGCCCCGGCATGGTCTCGGCCTCGAAGGGCACGAGGGTCCAGACCACGGTGCCCTCGGGAAGGTCTAGGCGGCGGATCCGGCAGCGCGGCGGCATGCGGAGCCCGGCAGCGAAGCGCACGATCCCGCCGTCGCGCGGCGTCGTCTCGAAGACGGCGCCGACCTCCCGGCCGAGCAGGGGTCCGCCCGCCAGGGCCAGCGCGCGATCGTTGGCCTCGAGGATCCGCCCGGCGCGGTCGGTCCGGAGGAGGCCGACGGCGTCGGTTTCCATGTGGCGCAGATGGAGCGTCGCCCGCGCCCCTTCCCGCGCCTCTCCCGCCATCGGATGACCCGTCTGGTCCATCGCTTTCCCCAGGCACCCCGGCCCCGCGGTCCGGGGCCTTCGCGACAGGAGATGAGATCATCCAGATTGTCGCGATCCTACATTCGAGGCCCGAGAACAACATTCGGGACTATAGCCCAAACAAAGGTTAAGCGAGTGCAGATCTGCCTCGCCGGCCGATCTCCCGGCAACGCGTTCGACATCTCCGCCATTCTGGCGCTCCCCCCGGGATCCCCAGGCCAGAGGCCGATCTCAGGCCATGGTTCCCTTCGTTTGGGCGATAGAGCCGAGAACAAGCCCCCATGCCCCACGCCTTCGGCGCCGACCTGCGCGCCCATCGATTCGAGATCCTCGACCTTGTGGGACGCCCGCCCCGACGCCCTGCCGGCCGACATCCTGCCGCAGGGTGACGGCCTGGCGGCGGATCCCGTCGGACGCCTTCGGGGAAGGCGGGGCCAGCCGCGGCCGCCCTTCCTCGTGGGTCTCCTCCATCTTCTCGATTCCAACGGCGGCGGGACGATGATCTGCGACGCCGTGGTTCCTGCGGAGGTCGCCCGCCTTCTGGGACGGGGGCCGAGGCGGATCGGCATCCTGCGGACCCGGGCCGCGGCCGACGCCGTCGCCGCCCCGGCCGTCCCCACCGCCGAATCGCTCAAGGCCGAGCCCCTTGTCTTCTGGCAGGTCTCCGAGGAGCAGCGCAAGGAAATGGAAGAGAGCCTCCCCTCCTTCGACCTCACCCGCCGCTGATCCCTCCTCGCTCCAAGGCCCGGGCGAGCCGCCGCGCCGCACCCGGGCCGCAGAGGCGCTCCGCCTCCGCGATCGCATCCGCCGTCCAGCGCAGCCGCTCGTGATGCGAGGGGGGACGGATCTCCCCGATCGTCCCCGCCAGCGCCCCGTCGCTGGCCCCTCCCCAGGTCCCGAAGGGACCGCGGCAGAGGATCCCCCCCAAGAACCCCTCCGGCAGCGGCAGGCGCCGCCGCCGACCCGTCTCGCGGATCCAACGCCCCAGGATCAGCCACGACGCCGCCGCGTCCGCCTCCGCCGGCACGACCAGCCCAGCGACGCGGCGCGCCAGCGCCAGGCGCTCCAGGGAACCGGGCGTCCGGGAGCGCGCGAGGGCCGACAGCAGATCCCGCCCCGCCTCCAGCGGCTTCTCCGGTCCTGCCGGCAGCAGCGCGTCGGCCAGCAGCAGCCCCCAGGTCTCCCCCGCCAGACGGCGGGCCCGCAGACGGAGATCCAGGGACAGCATGATCCGACGCCGCCGCTCCGGCGCATCGGAGACGCGGATCTCGGCGTCCCAAGGGCCCTCCTCCCCGGCCCAGAAGCGCAGGCGGGCCGCATCCCGGCCCCCCGACCGCAGGCGCCACGCCTCGGGAACGAGCAGGGCCGCGCGGGAGGGCGAGGAGACGAACAGCGACATGGGCGGGATGTGGGACCGCGCCGTCCCCCGCGCCCGTCCGCCGCCGCCCCATCTGTTCTCCCCGGTCCCCCCTCTCCTCCGCCTCTCCGCGAGCCCCCGACGCCCAAGCCTGCCCGCCCCAACGGCCTTCTCCGGATCCGCGGCGCCCGCGTCCATTCGCTGCGCGGCGTCGATGTCGACATCCCCAAGGACCGCCTCGTCGTCCTCACGGGCGTCTCGGGCCCGGGAAAGTCCTTCCTCGCCTTCGACACCCTCTACGCCGAGGGGCAGCGGCGCTATGTCGAGAGCCTCTCCGCCTACGCCCGCCAGTTCCTCCAGCTCCCCCAGAAGCCCGACGTCGACAGCATCGAGGGCCTGACCCCGGCCATCGCCATCGAGCAGAAGATCCCCTCGTGGAACCCCCGCTCCACGGTCGGCGCCACCACCGAGATCCACGACCACATGCGCGTCCTCTGGGCGCGCGCCGGCGCAAGGGCACCTTTGCCGACGAGATCGCCGCCTGGCGCCGCGCCGGCTGGCAGCGCCTGCGCATCGACGGCCAGGTCGTCCCCATCGAGGATGCCCCCGTCCTCGACCCCAAGAAGCCCCACGATGTCGACGTCGTCGTCGATCGCCTCCGCGTCGGACCCGACTCGCGCAGCCGCGCCGCCGAGGCCATCGAGGCGGCCTTCCGCATCGCCGATGGCCAGGCCGAGGCGGTGTGCGCGGACGACGGCGAGACCTGGACCTTCTCCGCCCACGCCACCGATCCCGCCACCGGCCGCGCCGTGCCGCCCCCCGAGCCCCGGCTCTTCTCCTTCAACAGCCCCGTCGGCGCCTGCCCGACCTGCGACGGCCTCGGCGTGCTCACCGGCTTCGACCCCGATCTCCTCGTCCCCGACCCGGCCAGGACGGCGGGGGAGCAGCTCGGGCGCGCCCTGGAAGGCGGGCCGCTCTCGGGCGTCCGCCAGGCCACGCTGCGGCGCCTCGGGCGCGACGCCGACCGCCCCTGGGCCGCCCTGCCGGAGGCCCGGCGCGCCCACCACCTCCACGACGGGACGGAGGGGCTGATCCCGCTCCTCGAGCGCCTCCTGCCCTCCCTTCCGCCGGCGACGCAGTGGAAGCTGTCCTTCTACCGCTCCGACCGCCCCTGCCCCGCCTGCCGCGGCGCGCGCCTCCGGCCCGAGGCGCTGTGGGCGCAAGTCGACGGGCGGCGCATCGACGAGGCCGCGGCCTGGAGCGTCTCCGAGGCCCGCGCCTGGTTCTCCGGCCTCGCGGAGCGCCTCGACGGGCGCCGGCGCATCATCGCCGAGCGGCTGGTGCGCGAGATCGCCACGCGCCTGGGCTTCCTCGAGGAGGTCGGCCTCGGCTACCTCTCCCTCGACCGCCCCTCCTCCTCCCTCTCGGGCGGGGAGAGCCAGCGGATCCGACTCGCCTCCCAGGTCGGCGCCGGCCTCGGCGGCGTGCTCTACGTCCTCGACGAGCCCTCCATCGGCCTCCACCCCTCCGACAACGCCCGCCTGATCCGCACCCTCCAGAAGGTCCGCGACCTCGGCAACACCGTCGTCGTCGTCGAGCACGACGAGGAGACGATGCGCGCGGCGGACTGGATCGTCGAGCTCGGCCCGGGCGCCGGCAAGGACGGCGGGCGCATCGTCGCCGAAGGCCCGCCCGACCGCCTCGCCCGCATGGGGAAGGGCCTGACGGGCCAATACCTCTCGGGCCGCCGGCGGATCCCACTCCCCGACGCGCGGCGCGCCCCCGACGGGCGCTGGCTCGTCGTGCGCGGCGCGCGGGGGCACACGCTGCGGGGGATCGACGCGCGGATCCCCCTCGGCCTGATGGTCGGCGTCGCAGGACCGTCTGGCAGCGGCAAGTCGACCCTGGTCGACGACACCTTGCGCCGGGCGTTGGCGCGCCGTCTGCATGACGGCGTCGAGGCTCCCCTCCCGCATGCCGGCATCGACGGGATCGAGCACCTCGACAAGCTCGTGGCCATCGACCAGACGCCCATCGGGCGCACGCCGCGCTCGAATCCCGGCACCTACACCGGCGCGCTCGATCCGATCCGGGCCTTCTTCGCGGAGCTGCCCGACAGCCGGGCCCGCGGCTGGACGCCCGGACGCTTCAGCTTCAACGTCAAGGGCGGCCGCTGCGAGGCCTGCAAGGGGGAGGGGATCAAGCGGATCAGCATGCACTTCCTCCCCGACGTCGAGGTGCCCTGCGACGTCTGCGCGGGCCAGCGCTTCAACCGCGAGACCCTCGAGGTGCGCCACCGCGGCAAGACCATCGCCGATGTCCTGGCGATGACGGTCGCCGAGGCGCGCGACCTCTTCCAGGCCCATCCCCAGGTCCGCCGCGGCCTCGACCTGCTCGTCGAGGTGGGGCTGGGCTACGTCCCCCTCGGCCAGCCGGCCACGACGCTGTCGGGAGGGGAGGCGCAGCGCGTGAAGCTCGCCACCGAGCTCGCCCGCCGCCCCACGGGGCGCACCCTCTACCTGCTCGACGAGCCGACCACGGGCCTGCACGCCGAGGACGTCGCGCGCCTGCTCGGGATCCTCGAGGCCCTCGTCGCGCGCGGCAACACCGTGCTCCTCGTCGAGCACAACCTCGACGTGCTCAAGCGCTGCGACTGGATCCTCGAGCTCGGCCCGGGCGGGGGCGCCGACGGCGGGCGGGTCGTCGCCGAAGGACCCCCCGAGGCGGTCGCCGCCACCGCCGGCAGCCCCACCGGCCCCCACCTGGCCGAGGCCCTCGCCCACAGGCATGGCGTCCAGGCCGCCAGACCGGCCCGCCGCTCCGCCGCAGGATGAACCGGACAGCGCCGGGCGCGCTGGCGCCTCTCTTCATGTGGGCGGGCGGCAAGCGGCGGCTCCTGCCGGCCGACGCGCCGCTGCTGCCGGCGATGCCGCGCGGACTTATCACCCAAACAAAGGTTGAGCCAGCGGAGATCGGCCTCGCAGGCCGATCTCCCGGCGATTCGGCCGACATCTCCGCCGGTCCGGCAGTGCTCTCGGGAACCCCAGGGGAGAGGCCGATCTCAAGCCATCGTTCCCTTTGTTTGGGTTATAGACCCGATGCCGCGGGCTCTCGTCGAGCCGTTCGTGGGGGGCGGGGCGATGGTCGCCCATGCCGCGGCACGCTGGCCCGGGCTTCCCATCGTCTTCGGCGGCGCCAACGCCGATCTGACCGCCCTCTATGCCGCCGTCCGCGACGGGCGCAAGGCCTTCTACTACGACCTCCGCGCCCGCTCCTTGGGCCTCCCCAACGGGCACGAGGCGACCGCCCTCCTCTACTTCCTGATGCGTACCGGCCTCAACGGTGTCTGGCAGACCTGCCGCGCGTCCAAGAGCCGCGACGCCACCCCCGTGGGGTTGGTGGAGCAATATGATCGCGTGCTCGATTCCGACGCGGTCCTGGCCTGGTCCCGCGCCCTGGTGGGGGCCGAGATCCGGACGGGCGACTGGCGGGGCACGGCCGTCCCCGGGGATGCCTTCGTCTTCTGCGACCCGCCTTACCGCGGGTCCTGCGTCGACGACGGACGGCCGTTCTCCGACGCCGATCTGGCGGATCTCGCCGCCTGGCGCCGCGACCTGGCACGACGCCAGGGCCGCACCGCCTGGCTGTGCAGCCGGGACCTCGGCGACGGGGTCCTCGAGGGTCGCGGAGGGCGCCGAGATCCGGCGGTTCCCTATTACCTAGACCGCCGGCCGGCGCAGGCGCACCGAGACGGGGCGCGGCGCCATGCCTGCGACCGAGGCCCTCCTGATCTGGAGGCCCTGATCGGGAGAACGGCGGGGACCGGCGCACGCCGGACGGACCCATCTCCCCCGTCCGACCGACCAGAGAGCCAGGCGTTCCCTTGACCCCTCCCCGTCCCATCGTCCGAGAAGCCGAGGCCTATGCCCTCCTGCGCGAAGCGATGCGCCGCCTCGAGGGGGTCGGCCTCGATCCTGCGCACGGCCGCTACGGCTCGGCGCAGAGCGAGCAGGGGGCGGTCGGGATCCTTCAGACCGCCATCGAGGCCGTCGCCGCCGAGCGGGGGATCCTCGCCGAGATCCGGATCTTCCCGGAGCGCGGCTGGTGCGAGCTCGAGGCCTTCCTCCGGCGCTCCCCCGACGACGTCCCCTTCCGGGCGCCCGTCAATGTCAAGATCACCTCCGGCAAGGCGGCCGATAACGTCAATGCGCGCATCGGCCTGCTCTGGGCCCTCCACGGAATCTATCCGGGCGACGAGGCCAGCGAGGGCCTGCTGTCGAAGGACGCGGGATTCTACGCCGTCGTCCAGGGCGAGGGCGCCATAGACGCGGGGCTCGCGGACAACGCGGACTACCACTTCGCGGTCTTCCTCAAGGATCAGGACGGGATCTCGCGGGAGGGCAACCTCTTCTCCCTCAAGCGCCCGACCCACGTCCAGGCCAACGCCAGCAATCCCCCCTTCCAGGTCCATTGGGGGAAAGAACACGCCGCCGCCCCCCTCCTTGGCCCCGATCCCGCCACCCTGCCCTGGGACGAGGCGGCCAGGCGCCTGCTCGGGGCGATGGTCGAGAGCGATCTCCTGGCCGCCAAGCGCGCCGCCTACCACCGCGCGGGCCGCTTCCTGCCCGACGCGGCGGCGGCATTGCGCCAAGAGGCCGCCGACGCCACAGAGGATCTCGTCGCCCGCCTCCGCCGACGCAGGAGCCCCCCAGATGCCGCGTGACGTCGCCGTCCTCGGACAGGTCTTCACCCCGCCCTCGATCGTGGCCCACATGCTGGGCCTGCTGCGCAACCGCGGCGCCGTGCTCGAGCCCTCCTGCGGCGATGGCGCCTTCTTCCGCGCCCTGCCGGCGGATCGGCGCACGGGCGTCGAGATCGACGCCCGCGTCGCGCCCGAGGGCGCCGAGATCGCCGACTTCTTCGCCTGGACGCCCGCCAGGCGCTTCGCCTCGATCGTCGGCAACCCGCCCTTCGTGCGCTTCCAGGACGTGCGTCCGGAGACGCGTGATCTGCTGCCCGTCGCCGCCTTCGACCGGCGCACCAACCTCTACGTCTTCTTCGTCTGGCGCTGCCTCGACCTCCTCGAGGAGAGCGGCGAGATCGTCTTCATCACCCCCCGCGACTTCCTCAACGCCACCCATTCGGAATTATAACCCAAACAAAGGGAACGATGGCATGAGACGGGCCTCTCCCCTGGGGTTCCCGATGGCGCTGCCGGCCTGGCGGAGATGTCAGATGAATCTCCGGGAGATCGGCCTCGCAGGCCGATCTCCGCTCGCTCAACCTTTGTTTGGGTTATAATCCCGCACCCATTCCAGGACGCTGAACGAGCGCCTCTGGAGGGAGGGCGCCTTCACGCACTGGGAGGATCTCGGCGACGCCCGGGTCTTCCCCGGCTACGGGCCGACCTGCGCCATCTGGCGCTGGGAGAAGGGGCGGACCGACCGCCGCCTCGACGACGGGCGCGAGATGGCGCTGCGCGACGGCCAGCTGCTCTTCGACGCCCGGGGACGGCGCCTCGGCGACGTCTTCGACGTCCGCGTCGGCGCGGTCTCGGGCGCGGACGCCCTCTTCGCCCAGGACAGCCCCGCGGCCCTGCCCTTCGTCGCCTCGACCACGCGGGCCACGGGCCGCCTGCGGCGTCTCGTCCCCGATCTGCCCGCGCCCGATCCGAGCCTCCTGCCGCACCGCGCGGCGCTGCAGGCGCGCCAGGCCCGCCCGTTCGGAGACGACGACTGGTGGCGCTGGACCCGCGGCCTGCCGAAGGGCGGGGAGAGGGGGCCGCGAATCTATGTCAATGCCAAGACGCGGCATCCGGCGCCCTTCTTCCTCCACGACTGCCCGAGGTGGGACGGCAGCGTCCTTGCGCTCTTCCCCAAGGATCCGGCCCTGGATCTGCCCTCCGCCGTCGAGGCCCTCAACGCCCTCGACTGGGGCGCGCAGGGGCTGCGCGCCGGCGGAAGGCTGCTCTTCGGCCAGCGCAGCCTCTCCAACGCCACCCTGCCCGACGGCTTCCCCGGCTGAGCCGTCGCCTCAGCGCCGGACGGCGCCGTCGGGCAGCGGCAGGGGCGCGGCGGAACGCCCGGCTCCGCCGGGACGACCGGCCCCGCGGCCCGCCGGGCGGCGAGACGGCCGACGCGGGATCCTGCGGCGGCAGCGGCGGCGCTCTGGGCGGCGCGGCCGCAGGCGCGGGGGCCCCCAGCGGCCGCTCCTCCGGCCGCGGGCCCGCGAAGGCTGGAAAGAGGGCGAAGGGACCGACCGCGCCCTCGAGGCGGGCCAGCACGGGCGTCCCGGGCGCGCCCGAGAGACGGATCCCCGCCCGGCAGGCCTCCCCTGGCGCCAGGCGCCGGCCCGCGCATCCGTCCTCGACCACCTCCGACGCGCGCCCAGGACAGACCGGCAGCGGCCCTGCCGCCTGCACCTCGAGATCGAGGCGCCCGCCCGACGACGCCAGAGGCGTCCAGACGAGCGGCGCCCGCTTCGGCCCCGCCGTCCCCAGCACCTCCCGGCGCTCACCGCCCGCGTCGAGGATCCTGCGACCATGGCCGGTCTCGCGTGGGGCGAAGACAAGGGAGAGGACGCGCGCCCCCTCATGCCCCAGGGCCGACGGACAGGCGCCCTCGAGCGAGAAGCCGGCCCCCCGAGACCTGCGGACGCGGCAGCCTCCCCGCCTCGGCGCCGGCATTGCGCAGCCGCACCTCGGCTTCCCCCTGCGCCCGCCCGTCGCCCATGACGGCCGCGATCCCCTCGAGCGCCTCCCAGGCCAGGGCCGCGGCAGGAAGATCCGGCGCCTGGACGGCCGGAGCGCCGGTGCCCGGACGGGCATCCGGCGCGGCCGGAGCCGACGGAGGAAGGGCCGCGGGCTGAGGGGGAGAAGACGAGAACCAGACGGCCGCAAGGGCGTTCGCCTTCGCCCCCGGGGAGAGCGCGCGGGGCGCAGCCAGCGGGGAAATGCGGACCGATCTGCGCGTCGCGCGCGAAGGGCGGCAGCTGGTGGTCCTCTTCCGGACGCTGCGTCCTGCCCCCCGCACCGCGCAGGCGGCGGGTGCTGCCGGCGCTGCCCTCCTCGAGATCTGGCTCCCGCAGGACGCCGATCCGCCGGCCCTGCTCGCCGCCGCCAAGACTGGCTTCCGGACCCGGCGGGCCCATCGCATCGCCGGCCCGCGGATCGCCCCCGACCTGCCCTCGGCCCCGCCGTTCGACCGCCTCGGCCGCGCGGATCGGGCCCGCGCGGCCCTGCTCCTCGCCGTCCAGGCGCCGGCGGAAGGGCCGCCGCCTGCGATCGCCCATCCCCTGCTCGACCGGACCTCGGCCCAGGACGGGCTGATGGGCGAGCCCGCGTCGGTGTGGCAGACGCGCCTGCTCGCCGCGCTGGCCACAGCCCCCGGGCCCCTCGACCACCACGCGCTCGGCCGCCTCCTGCGGCCGCCCGCCGAGGCCCGGGGGCGCTGGAGCCCCGATCTCCGCCGGGCGATGCGCGCCATACGCCTTCGCCATCCCTGGGCCGCGCTCGACGGATGGCTGCGCGCGGCCGTGGAGACGCGCCTCCTCGCGGAGGCCCCGGGCGGCGGCTATGTCCTCGGCCGGGCCCTCTCGGCCCACGACCGCCTCGCCCTCGCCGCCGCAGGAGCCCCCCGATGACCGGCGTCCCCGATCCCTGGCGTCCCGCCCTCGAGGCGGCCCTCGCCTCCCCGTCCGCGGAAGGCCTGCGCGCCTTCCTGCGCGCCGAGCACGCCGCCGGCGCTTGCGTCCTGCCGTCCCAGGATCTCTGGTTCGAGGCGCTGCGGCGCACGCCGCCCGAACGCGTGCGCGCGGTGATCCTCGGCCAGGATCCCTACCACAGCCCCGGCCAGGCCCACGGGCTCTCCTTCTCCGTGCGCCGCGGCGTCGCCGTGCCGCCGTCGCTGCGCAACGTCTTCCGCGAGCTGGCCGACGACCTCAGGATCCCTTCCGCCCCGCACGGCTGCCTCGAGGCCTGGGCCGACCAGGGAGTGCTCCTGCTGAACGCCTCCCTGACGGTCCGCGCGCACAGCCCCGGCAGCCACGCCGGACGGGGATGGGAGGCCATCACCGACGCGGTCGTGGCGCACGTCGCCGCCGGGCCGCCGACGGCCTTCCTGCTGTGGGGGCGGCATGCGCAGGAGAAGGCGGCGCAGGTCGATGAGACGCGACATCTCGTGATTCGGACCTCCCACCCCTCGCCCTACGCCGCGGCCAAGGGCTTCCTCGGCTCCCGGCCCTTCTCGCGGACCAACGCCTTCCTCGAGGCGCACAGACGCGGCGCCATCGACTGGCGGCTGCCGGGCTGAAGGATCAGCAGCCCGCGGGAACGGAGGGCGGGGGCGGGCGCAGGCGGGCATCGGCAAGGCGCAGCGCCGGCCCGACGGGACGCAGGAGCCGCTCGAGGAAGGTCTCGGGCGGCGGCGGCGACCAGCGGAAGGCGAGGATCCATCCCTCCGAGAGCGGGGCCAGGAAGCGGATCCCCACGACGGATCCCCCGACCTCCAGGCCTTCCAGGCGACGGTAGAGATCGCCCATCTCCGATGGTCACTGCGGCGCCGCACAGCGCGCGGTCGGCCTGGATCCGCACGTGGAGCGGCGCCGCCTCGAAACCGACGGCAGGCGGCGGGGCGGCCTGCGCCCGCGCCATGGAATCAGACGGCTTCGGCGTCGGCGTCCGCCGGGCCGATCTCGCCGCTGTCGAGCGCGGCCTCGAGCGTGCTCGGCACGGCCCCGATCTCCTCGATCACGTCCGTCGAGGGCGCGGCGTCGGCCGTCGCGCGTCCGCTGCCCGCCTCGGCGCGCAGCAGGTCGAGATCGAGGCCGCCGGTCGCGATCTCGCGCAGCGCGACCACGGTCGGCTTGTCGCGCTGCGGCTCCACCAGCGGCTCCGCGCCGAGGTTCAGCTGGCGCGCCCGCGCGGCGGCCAGCAGGATCATCTCGAATCGATTCTCGACGATCGGCAGGCAATCCTCGACGGTGATGCGGGCCATGGGACGATCTCCTTGGGGGCGGGCATTGGCGAGAGAAGATGGGTCTTCCGCGACCCGGGCAAGCCCCGCCCCCTGGACGGACTGCCCGGGCGCCCCCATGTCGCGAGGGCCGGATCCCCCCGTCCAAGGCAGAACCGCTCAGGGAGATCCCGCATGACCGCCCGCCGTCCGCTTGCCGCCGCCGCCCTCCTCCTCGCCACCGCCGGCGGCGCCAACGCCCAGCTCCTGCTGCTCGAGCCCGCGCCCGCCGCCTGGGTGCCGACGGCCCCCACCGTCGTCCTCCTGCCCGGCGCCTCCCAGGCCGTCGTGGGGCACGGTCCGGTGATCATGGTGCCCTCCAACGCGCCCGCGGGCCATCTGCCAGGACGCCACCATCCCCTCGTGCGGACCTGGGCGGTGCCCGTCGCCTCCATCCCCGTCGTGCAGGCCCCTCTCGTCGCGGCTGTCCCGGTCGCGACCATGCCGCTTGGCGTGCCGCCCACGCTGTGGCCCTAGCAGCCTCGCCGGGCCGTCGGGCCGAGCCTCGCGCCGGGCGCCTTCCAGACCGGGCTCGACGTCCAGCAGGCCCGCACGCTCGCCGCCGGCACCCTCCAGCGCTTCCCCGGCGCCGAGGTCGAGGCGACCTGGGACGTCGGCTTCCGCCGCTGGACGGTGCAGCACCGCCTGCCCCAGACCGACAACGGCGACGACGGCTCCGGCGGCGGCGCGACGGGCGGCGGCGGTCATGGCGGCGGTCATGGCGGCCACGACGGCGGCCATGGCGGACACGGCGGCAACGGCCACGGGCGCTGATCTGCGGTTCCAGGCGGCGCAGGGTGCGCCCATCTCCAAAGGACACTGAAGGAGGCGTCCTCCGATGTCCGTCCACTCTCTCCGACTTGCCGCCGCGCTGACGCGCCTGGCGGCCTCCCAGGACGCCCAGCAGGCGGAGGCGATCCGCCTACGCCTGGCGCTGGCCGAGGCCCGCGCGGCGATCGAGGGACTTGGGCATGGCGCCGAAGCCTATCTCGCGGATCTTGGGGTCCTGCGGACCGACGTGGAGCGGCTGGGCGCCGAATGCCGCCGCCTCGAGGAGATCATGGGCCGCGCCAGCGGCGCGGAGGGACGATGACGCCGGGCGTCGTCCTCGTCCAGGCCGTTCCCCCGCCTGCGGCGCGCGGCGGAGAGGATCTCGGCGAGATCAGCTGGGCCTTGTGCGCCTGTCCGGACGCGGCCACGGCCGCGTCCGTCGTTGAAGCCCTGCGCCTGCGGCGCGCGACCCTGCGCGCGGCGCGGGCGCGCCAGGAGGAGAGCACGCGCGCCTGGCTCGGCGCCCATCCGCCGATCGAGCCCTCGGGCGCCCTGACGGAGAGCGCCCATCGGCGGGCGGCGCGGGAGGACTGGCGGACCGCCTGGGCCGCGGCGCAGGAGGAGGCTTGGGCCGCGGTGCTCGGCCGTCCGCTCGACGCGCTCGACCGCCTCGCCCTTGAGGTCCTCGAGGACGGCTGGGACGTCGCCGCCGAGGGTGCCGCGATCCCCTGGATCGCGGGCGTCCCTGCGGGCTAGCCTCAGGCCTCGGCGCGGCGGGGGCTGCGGATCCGCTCGATCGCGTCGCGCAGCACCAGGCGCTGGCGCTTCATCCAGGAGAGCCGCACGGGATCCACGGCGCGGCCGCGCTGGGCGTCGTCGACCTCGGCATCCAGCGCGCGGTGGCGCTCCTCGAGGACCTCCAGGTGGCGGGCTGCGTCTGCCATGGCTCTTGCTCCCGGGCGCCCGAAGACGGGACCAGGCCGGCCGGGACGCCCCGCGGCGGGCCTGTCCTGCCGAGGTAGGACGCCCCGCCGCTCCCGCCCAGCGCCGGGCGTCAGGGCAGGCGCCAGGCCTCGCCGATGGCGAGGCCCCGGACGCGCAGGCCGTCGCCGAGGCAGGCCTCGTAGGAGCGGTGGTGGTGGCCATGCACGATCCAGCGCGCGCCCAGGCGCCGCGCGGCCTCCTCGACGACGGCGAAGCCCATCGGCTCGCCCCGGCGCCCCAGCAGGGCGGGCGAGCGGGGGCCCTCGTGGGCGACGAGGACGTCGGCGCGCTGGCCTTCCAGGGCGGCCGGATCCTCGGGATAGATCGAGACCCGGTGGCGCCGCGGCAGGCCGCCGCGCCAGCGGCGGCGGTCGGCGGACAGCCCGGGCGTCCGCTCGGGCGGCAGGACGGCAAGATGGGCGCGGCGATCGGGGAAGACGGGACGGGCAGGGGGCATCCAGACGGCGCCGCGGAACACCCCGCCCAGCCCGGCCACCCTGATCCCCTCCAGGACCTCGACCTTGGCATGCAGGTTCGCCGCCGGGGCGGCGGCGAGGAGGGCGTCGTGGAATTCGTCGCTGTCGGCGTCGTGGTTGCCGGGGACGTAGCGCAGCAAGACGCCGGCGGCCTCCTCGAGACGCGGGAAGGGGACGGCCAGGCCGAGGTCGCCCACGAGCACGGCCGCGCCCGCGCCCGCCTCGCGCAAGCCCCCAAGGGGAGCGGCGTCGCCGTGGAGATCGCCGAGGAAGAACAGGCTTGTCATCGCCGGAGGATGATGGGGCCCGCGTCCTGGAATGATGCGCGCAGGAGACCCCAGAAAAACGATGCGGGTCTATAATCCAAACAAAGGGAACCATGGCCTGAGATCGGCCTCTGCCCTAGGGATCCCGGGGGGAGTGCCAGAATGGCGGAGATGTCGAACGCCTTGCCGGGAGATCGGCCGGCGAGGCCCATCTCCGCCCGCTCACCCTTTGTTTGGATTCTAATCCCGAAAAGGATGAGCCCGGCGCGTCCGAGGACGGCCGGGCCCGAGGCTCAGGGGAAACGCCAGGATCACACCCGGCACGACGCGATATAAGGCGGCCTGCCGCGACGCACAAGGGCGCGGCCGATGCGCCGCGCTAAGGGGGCTCCGATGAAAGGCGGATGAAGGGCATTGGCCGCGGAGATGAAGGCCTGCAGGCCCGTGCGCTTCCTTCGGGGCGGCGCGCCCCCATCCCACTTCCCAGACCGGCTCCGAGAGAGGGCCGGACGCGGAACCGGATCCGGGGGAGCCCCCTCATGACGCCCCAGACGCTCGACGTTCGGCTCCGCCTCCCAGAGGCGGGGCCGACCAGGGAGGAGATCGAGGCGATGGCCCGTCTCCACCGGATCCCGGTCGAGGAGTTCGTGGTGCGCGCGGTGGCGCTGCACATGGCCGATTGCCAGGCCCGCCTGGCCGATCCCGCCTTCGCCGCCTGGGTCGCTGCCAACGCCGGCCTGGCGCCGGAGCGCATCGGATGAGGCCTGCTGCCCTCGTCCTGGCCGCCGCCTGCCTGCTACCCCTGCCCGCCGCCGCCCTCTCCCTCGACGACGCCCGCGCGGTGCGCGCGCTGCAGTCCCGTCTGATGGTCGCCGCCCTCAAGTGCGACGACCACGCCCTCTACAACCCCGTCATCGACCGCCACCGCGCCCTCTTCTCCCAGGCCGATCGCCTCCTGCGCGCCCGCCAGGGCGGGCGGCACGACCGCCGGGTCACCGAGACGGCCAACCAGGACAGCCGACGTGCCAACGGCCTCGGCGACGGCATCTGCGAGGACGCCCGGCTGCTGGCCGAGGCCGCGCTAGCAGTCCCGCCGGATGCCCTGCCGGCCCTCGCGCGCACGCACCAGGTCTCCTGGCCCCGTCCCTGACGGAGGGCTTGCGGCCGGGCCGGACGCGGTCAATCTCCTGGGCACAGGAGAACCCCCGATGCTGTCCGGCCTTCTCTCCGCGCTCGGGCTCAAGGACGAGCCCCCCCTCGGTCCCGCCCCCGGCGTCCGCGGCGTCGCCCGCGCCGTCGAGGTGGGCGACGTGCTCCACGCCTACGTCCCGCGGCGCGACGCCCCGAACCGCCCCGGCGCCGTCGCCACGCCCTGCGTCGTGCTCGGGCGCGACGTCTCCCAAGGGCGTCCCGTCCTCCTCGTCGCCCCCCTGCGCGCCCTCCCGAAGGGGGCGCCGGCGCCCGCCGGGACGGAGGTCGATCTGGCCGGCCCAGAGACCCTGAAGCGGGCGGGCGTCAACCGGCCCGCCCGGGCGGACGCGGCGGACCAGCGGATCCTGCCGATGGATCCCGCCTTCTTCGCCGCCGGGGCGCGCGTGGGCGCCATCGGCAGCCTCGACGACAAGACGTTCGACCGCATGCGCGACGCCTACCGTACCGCGCGGCAGAGCCAGGCCATGCGGCAGGAATCCCGCGAGATCAATCTCCGGGCAGGCTATGGACGGAACAGCCTGCGCCGGGCCGAGGCCGAGGCCCTCTGAGCGCCGCCCCTCAGGGGCGCGCCCGCTCCACCATCGAGACGAACTCGGCCGGCGCGCGCAGGCCCGTGAAGCGCTCGCGGTTGGGCAGGACAAAGGTCGGCGTGCGGTCGATCCCCGCCCCCTGCGCCTCGAGGCGCAGCCCCGCGATGCGCCGCTCCCAGCCCCCGTCGGAGACGGCCCGGAAGGCGTCGCCCGGGGAGAGCCCGGCCACGGGGCCGGCGCGATCGGCGACCCAGCGCCGCACCTCGGCCGGCTGCAGCGCCCGCGTCGGCACCCAGGCGTCGCGCTGCGCGTAGAGCGCCTTGATCGCGTCGAGCCGGCGCTCCGCCGGCAGGGCGCGCACCAGCACGGAGGCGGCCAGGGCCACCGGATCGAGCGGGAAGTCGCGGTAGAGGAAGCGCAGGCGTCCCGGACGCACCAGGCGACGTTCGATCTCGGGCCAGATCTGGACCGCGAAGGCCGCGCAGGCCGGGCAGGTCAGGGAGGCGTATTCGACCAGCACCGGCGCGCCGGCCTGGCCGACGACCAGGTCCGCATCCGTCTCGGCCAGCAGGTCGCCCTCCGCCGTCCCCGGGGCCCGGCGCGGCGCCGTGGGCGACTGCCACCAGACGGCCGCGCCGAAAAGGCCGCCCAGCACCAGCGCGCCGCCGCCCAGCCAGAGCGCGGTGCGGCGGTCGATGCCGCCCGATCCCTTGACCGGCAGACTGGCGGGACGGCGGCGCTTGCGCGAGACGAGCATGGAGGGCTCCAGGAACGGGAATGGACGAGTCCAGGAAATGGGACCGCCCGTCCCCTCGGCCAGCGGCCGGAGGAACGGGCGGGGCCCGATCGGTTCATGTCGCGCTCGACCCGGCGGTTGCGCGGATCGTGGGTGCCGTCGGCGGTGGGCCGCAGCAGCTGGGACTCGCCGCGGCCGACCATCACGATCTGGTCGGAGGCGACGCCCCGGTCGTAGAGCGCGTGCGCGACGGCGGCCGCCCGGCGCTCGGAGAGGGCCTGGTTGTAAGCCGCCGACCCGGCGCTGTCGGCGTGGCCCGCGACCTGGATCCGCGGACGCCAGCCGGTGCGGGCGACCGAGGCCGCCTCGTCCAGCGCCTGCCGCACGGAGGCGTCGAGGGCGTGGCTGCCGGTCTGGAAGAAGACGATGACGTTGCGATCGACGAGCTGCGGCGCCGGCGCGGTGGCGACGGGCGGCGGCGCGTGGTCGGCGCAGACAACGGCCCCAAGCGCGACGAGCGCGAGGGCGGGCAGGCGAAGGATGCGACCCATGCGAGGGGTCCCCTGAGGGGATGGTCTCGGAACGCCCCGCCGACGGCCGGATCGGCAAGGACCGCCGGACCGTGGCGGCTGGACGGACGGACGGAGAGGCGCGTC
>Ga0272446_1001957_pt1 | contig 29070 bp, 26 predicted proteins | sample YNPCB0061_FD_194587 | JGI IMG/M metagenome (GOLD analysis project Ga0272446, IMG submission 194587) | Hot spring microbial mat communities from Yellowstone National Park, WY, United States - YNP-CB-006-1 | ecosystem: Environmental > Aquatic > Thermal springs > Hot (42-90C) > Sediment | place...
ATCCGGCATGGCGAACCCAGCGCCGAACTGCTCCGCTTGTGTGCAGAAACAGGGGCCTCCGGCGTCTACTTCAACCGCGATTACAGCCCCTACGCCGTTAAGCGTGACGAGCGCGTGGTAAAAGCCCTGCGCGAAGCCGGACTCGTGGCCCGCCACTACGCCGACTTGCTCATTCATGAATCCGGCGAAGTCCTCTCCAAAAATGAGAAGCCTTACACCGTTTACAGCCCTTTCCGTAAAGCGTGGGAGGCGTTGCCCAAACCTTCGCTCGTCGATGTAGAGACGGCCCGCTTACGCCCCGCACCTGATTTTGCCTTCCCTGACAGCACGCCCCTCCCCGATATACCGCAAGCCCTACCCGCGCCCATAGTGCCGCCGGGCGAACGTGCCGCCCGCGAACGGCTGCGTACCTTTATGGCGGGTGCGGTTTATGAGTATGGAGAAGGGCGCGATTTTATGGGGATTGATGGCACGTCGGTGCTCAGCCCCTACCTACGCTGGGGCATGATCAGCGCCCGGACGTGCTACTGGGCCGCTGAAGACGCCGCCGAACGTTGGCCGCGCAAATCCCCGCAACGGGAATCGGTCGCCAAATGGGTGAGCGAGATCGTCTGGCGGGAGTTCAACTACCACATTATGATGCGCTACCCGCACATCATTCGGCGCAATTTCGCGCCTGCCTTTGATCGTATTCAGTGGGGGAACAATCGGGAGTGGCTGGCGGCGTGGAAAGCAGCGAAAACCGGCTATCCCGTCGTCGATGCGGCCATGCGGCAACTCTATCATACCGGTTGGATGCACAACCGCACTCGCATGATCGTGGCCTCTTTCTTGTGTAAAGACCTGCTGATCGATTGGCGAGAGGGGGAGGCCGTCTTTATGCGCTGGTTGCTGGATGGTGACGCCGCAAACAACGTCGGGGGGTGGCAATGGACGGCAGGCACGGGAACCGATGCAGCGCCCTATTTCCGCGTCTTTAACCCAATCGGCCAATCGGAGAAGTTCGATCCGAACGGGGACTACATTCGGCGTTGGTTGCCGGAATTGGCCGCGCTTCCGGCTAAGTTTATTCATGACCCCAGCCAAATGACCCGCGCCGACCAAGAACGCTATGGCGTGATCTTGGGTCGGGATTACCCCCTTCCCATCGTCGACCACAATATCCAGCGCGAAAAGGCCCTCGCGATGTATTCTGCCGTCAAGCGCTACGAACCACAGGGCCGCTGAGGGATTAGTCATCGGTGTGGTGGTCGGACGGGCCAAATAGCACGAAGATCAGCACCCCTGATGAGGCGATTAGGAAGGCCCCAACGATCCCGATGGATTGAACGGGGCCGATCAGGGGGCGCTGCACGGGCGGAATCGGCGGGTTGGAGCCAAAGCCGAGCACATCGGCCAGACCGATCACTGTGCCGAGCACCAGCCCCGTCATACTGAGTCGTACCGCTACCGACTGGGCGAGATTTTGCGGTAAGCCCGGAAAATAAGCGGCCCACGCAAAGATGTATGCTCCGCCGATCAGCATGGTAAAACCGACCAAGATCGTGAGCATCTGGACGAGGCCCGTTCCAGCGCTGGCCTCCAGCCCGACCACGCTGGGAAAGAGGCCCATGAAGGTGAGGACGGCCCCCAGCACAGAGACCGCGATCCCGAATTGCGCTAACTTCGCAAAGTTATCCACACGTAATTGCCTTTAGGTGGGCAGCGCTGCCCGCAATATCCGCAAAAAGTTACCGCTAAAAATCCCCTCAATATCGGCGGTGGAATAGCCACGCGCCGCGAGCAACGGCACAAGGTCGAGCAGGTCGGCGACGGTATCGAAGCCTTCTGGGGTGTGTTCCACGCCGAAGCCACCATCAAAGTCCGTACCGAAGCCGACGTGCTGCGCCGACCCCGCGATTTGGCAGATGTGATCGATCATGTCCACAACGCGGCTCATCGGCGTGCCGGATTTGTGTGCAGGGGCGGCCCCACGGTCCCACATGAAAAGGGTGTACGGCACAACGCCAATGACTCCGCCACGCGCTACCAACCGCCGGATCATGTCATCGGAGAGGTGGCGGTCTGTGTTGCAGAAGCGACGCGGGTTGCTGTGGCTAGCGATAATCTGGCCCGGATACTTGTCGAGGGACTGTAAGAAAGCCATTTCAGAGGCATGGCTTAAGTCTAGGATGGCGTTGTAACCCGCCATGACCTGTAGCAGTTCCTCGCCGAGTTTCGTTAGCGGGCCGGGCGCGTTCGTGCCGCCGCTGTAGCGGGTTTGGTTCCATGCGAGGCCAACGATACGGACGCCGCGTTCATACCATTCATCGAAGGCACGCGGCTCGGGAATCGGGTCGGCCCCTTCCATCAGGAGCACAAAGCCAATTTTGTGCTGATCGATGGCCTTGCCTTCCTCCCATGACGCCAACACGTCGGAGAGTTCCTTCTGGGTGCGGACGAGCGCAATTTGCGGGTGTTCGTCCGCCAGCAGGGTGTAGTAATCCAGTTGGCGCATGGCCTGTTCATAGGCTTCACGAGGGGTCGTGTAGGCATACTTGCGATAGAACGGTACAGCCTTCGGCGCAACGAAGAGGGTAGCGAAGATCAGGCCGACGCGCCCGCGTAGGCTTTCGGGGAAGCCGCACATGGCTCCCCCCTGTCGCGCCGCGACCTCCGTTCCGACTTCCCGCGCACGTGTGCGGAGGGCGCTTTGGCGGAAATCCCGCCCCATATCGGTATAGTTCCACGCGATGTCTTGGTGGGCGTCTAGGACGAGTGGCGGCTGAATCACAGTGAGCGCTCCTTCGCGGGGCTGGACAGGTTTTTGCGAGGGGGATTATACCCCCATACGGCCCAGTATGGGGGCATAAGATGTGATAGGGCGTTAGTTGCCTGCTACGCGGGCCTCGATGATGCCACGCAGTTCACTGGGGTTGGGGCCTTGACCGCCGTTAGCCAATTCTGGATAGATCTTCTCGCCATTCAGGAAGACGGTAGGCGTGGCCTGCACGCCCTTCTGGCCGGCATAGGCTGCCCCTTTATCAAGGGCCGCCTTCGCTTCGGGGGAAGCGAGGCACGCGCTGAACTTCCCGACATCAAGGCCGAGCTTTTCTGCGGCGGCGGCAAGGCGACGGCTATCGTTGCTGCCGGAAGCGTAGCGGGTCTGCCAATCGAACATGACATCGTGCATTTCCCAATACTTGCCCTGTTCGCCCGCGCAGAAGGCCCCCTTAGACATGCCTTCCGCATCGAAGCTACCAAACTTCGTCAGGGGAATGTAGATGAACTTCACATTTCCCGCTTCAATTTTGTCTTTGATGGCGTTGAAGTAAGTTTGCTTGTAGCTCCGGCACGCCGAGCAAGAGAAGCTAGCGAACATCTCCATCACGACAGGGGCGTTCTCGGCCCCGATGAAGTAGTAGCCTTCGGCGGTCTTGCCCCAATAGCCCTTTTCGTTGATGGTGGTATAGGCCGTAGCTACCTCCGACGGGATTTCGGCTTCCAGTGGGCGGGTAGAGGCAAAGATCGCCAATACGACGGCGATGAGCACTGCGCCTGCAACGATGGCAAAGATGAGCGCTTGTTGCTGTTGCTGACGGCGGATAGCGGCTTCCCGGCGGGCCTTTTGGGAAAGCTGCTTGCTAGAGACGGTGCTGGTCGCGGCCTTCTCTTTTTTCTTTGCGCTGACAGTGCCCGTGTTACTGGACTTGGCGGGTTTATTGGACATGGTGACTTCAAGTTCCTTCAGTTAGGGTATTTCAAAATAAGGTGGGGAAAGTATAGCAAAACCCGCCACAACGCCAACTAAGGGGTTGCTGAATCCCCCCTATGGCCAGATCGGGCCGCGAACGATGGGTGGGGCCGTTGGGGCGGCGCTCCCGTCCGCGGGTTCCGGCGTAATGCCGACCTCGTCGTAGGCGCTTAACGCCATTGGGGCGCGGACGATCACCATTGCCCTGCCCTCTGAATCGACGCGAAAAAGCCCCCCACTCACCCGCCGCCCGGCTTTGATCAGCCAAATTTGATAGGCCTTGTCAGGGGCAAGGGCAGGGAAATACTGCACCGTCAGTAAGGCAACAGCTTGGTTCGGAGCGCTCACTAGCGTAGCGGCGGGCGGGGCGTCGGGAATGGCGGGATTGATCGCAGGCAAGCTGACCCGTTGCACATCTGCCGCCCCAATCAGTGCCAATGCTGTTTGCTGATCAGTCAGTTGGGCGCGTAGCACAGCCTGACGGCGCTCCGCATCTTCGAGGCGGGCCGCCCAAAACAGGTTGATTCCGACGATCAGGGCGATTGTCGCTGCCGCCGCGATTCCTTGTACCCAACGGCGTACTGGTCGCAAGGCGCGAACGGCGGGCGATGGCGCGATTTGGCGTCGAATCGCCGTCAAAAGACGGGTGGGCGCTTGGGCAGATGGCGCCGCATAATGCAAGCCTTCGGCAAGGTGGGCAAATTCGGCAAGGTGGGCCACTGCCTCTGGGCACTCGGCGAGGTGGGCTTGCACGAAAGCCGTTTCGTCGGGGTCTGTCGCACCAATGCTATACGCCGGAATCAAGTCGGCGAGGCGTTCGCAGGGGTTTTCGGCAGTTGGGGGCATAGCACTCGTGAACCTCTTACTTGATAAGATATCGCACCTTTGGGCCGTTTTGGATTGTGCACTTGGCGATTTTGCTAGTTGGCCTATTCTCCGCGGTCTTCCCATTGTTCGCGCAGGCGGGTGAGGGCCGTCCGCAACCGAGTCTTGACTGTGCCTAGTGGGAGGCCTGTCTTTTCGGCAATCTGGCTGTGGGTCAGGCCCTGAAAGAAGGCCAGATCGACGACGTGGCGCTGTTCGGGTGGCAATTGGGCCAATAGCGGGCGCAACGCCTCCGCCTCCGCCCATGCCGAGAGCGAATCGTCGCCGGGCTGGTGGCCGAGCGCATCTTCGTAGGGCATTTCCTCAGCGCGACTACGTTCCCCGCGCAGACGGTCTATGGCCGTGTACCGGGTGACCGTCAGTAGCCAGCTGCTAAACCGACCTTTTTGTACATCCCACCGTTCGGGGCGGTTCCATACTTCCATGAACACATCTTGTGTGACTTCTTCCGCCAAGCGGCCATCTTGCACGACCCGCAAGGCCAAGCTATACACCAGATTCGCATACCGTTCGTACAAGGCGGTGAGGGCGGCCTGATCGCGCTGCGCGAGGCGTGCTATCAGTTCCACATCAGAGGGGGAGGTCATGGGTTGCCTTCATGAAATACCGCACATCCGGGGGGAATTATAACGGGGGAAATCCAAACAGGCCCTTTCTCCCGATAGCTTGATCGTGCCTGATGTTTACACGGAGGATGTTTTGCTTATGTCCCGTTACGTGCGTATGGCCGCGTTCGGCCTACTAGCGCTCCTGATCGTCACTTCCTTAATCGGCGTGCCCGCCAGTGCCCAAGCCGCCCCCACTGTCAAGGTCGGCGGGAACGCCGAACTTGGCGCGTTCCTCGTGGCCGGAAACGATCTCACGCTCTACACCTTTGCGAACGACAAATTGGGCGTCAGCAACTGCGTGGGCGCCTGCGCGCAGAATTGGCCGCCGCTGACCATCGAAAAGGGCATGATGCCCACCGCTGGCGAAGGCGTGCCCGGCAAGCTGGGGACGCTCGAACGCGCCGATGGGAGCGTTCAGGTGACCTACAACGACATGCCGCTGTACTTCTGGAAGGATGACAAGGCGGCTGGCGATGCGAAGGGGCACAAGGTACGCGATGTATGGTTTGTCGTCAAGCCGGAAACGCTGGTCGTGGGCGGGAATGCCGAACTTGGCGCGTTCCTGATCGCGGCGAATGGCCGTACCGTGTACACCTTCAAGAATGACGAACCCGGCAAGAGCAACTGCGTGGACGCCTGTGCCCAAAACTGGCCGCCCCTGACCATCGCTGCGAACGATGGCCCCATCGCGGGGCGCGGGGTTACGGGCAAGCTCGGCACGATCACCCGCGCCGATGGCAGCCTGCAAGTGACCTACAACGACATGCCGCTGTACTTCTGGAAAGATGATGCCGCGAAGGGCGATGCGAAAGGGCACAAAGTCCGTGATGTATGGTTCGTGGTGCAGCCTGCCACGCTGCAAATCGGCGGGAACGAAGCGTTGGGCAAGTTCATCGTCGCGGCCAACGGCCTGACCCTGTACATGTTCAAGAACGATGAACCCGGCAAGAGCAACTGCGTGGATGCCTGTGCGCAGAACTGGCCGCCGCTGACCGTCGTGGCGGGGGAAACGCCGCTGGCCGATGCGGGCTTGACCGGCAAGGTCGGGACGATTACCCGCGCCGACGGCAGCCTGCAAGTGACCTACAACGACATGCCGCTGTACTTCTGGAAAGACGACAAAGTGCCCGGCGATGCGCTTGGCCACAACGTCCGCGAGGTGTGGTTCGTGCTGAAGGCGGAGTAGCTGTCCCGCCTCTTGAGTTCGGCAGTGCCCTCCCGATTTGGGGGGGCACGTTTTGGCGGACGGATGGTGTACAATCAGGAGGGCAATGGCTAAGGGGCTCCTGATGGATATTTCACCCATGACTGACCGCGTTGAAACAAATTTGCGCCGCCTAAATCCTTACTGGGTGGGAGATCCGTTGCCACCTCTCCCGACTGTTAAGCGGTGGGGCTTCCCCATCATTTTACAACGGTTGAAGACGGGGCTGGCAAAAGCGACAGTGCTACGTGGCCCACGTCAGATTGGCAAAAGCACCCTCGTTCGTCAGGTGATTCAAACTCTGCTTACAGAGGGAGTTCCCCCGTCCCACATCCTCTACGTTCAGTTTGACGAGCTTCCCACCTTACTTCGGCTCGAAGAACCCATCCTAAAGATCGCAGATTGGTTTGAGAAAAGCATCCTTCAAAAGCCTTTTAATGCCCTCGCCCACGAGGGGAAAACTGCCTATCTATTTTTTGACGAAGTACAAAATCTACCGGACTGGGCGCCTCAGCTTAAATTCCTCGTCGATACGAGCGCGATTCGGGTACTTGTCACGGGCAGTTCTGCCCTCCGGATCGAACAGGGCCGGGATAGCCTTGCTGGTCGCATCTCTACGCTTGAGATGGGGCCTTTGTTCTTGTGGGAAATTATGGCGATACGTGGCGATGACAACCTCAAACCCTTCGCGCCCTCCAATGGGCTGCTCCCGCTAAAAGACCGTTCTTTTTGGGACTCCCTGCGCCAGTTTGGGCAAGAAAACAAGGCGTTACGAGACCAAGCCTTCACCGCCTTCTCAGAACGGGGGGCTTATCCTGTTGCTCACACGAACCCTGAGGTCACTTGGCCAGAATTGGCCGATCAATTAAACGAAACCGTCATACGACGGGCGATCACCCATGATTTACGGCTTGGCCCGAAAGGGGCAAAGCGTGACGAACGCTTGTTAGAGCAGGTCTTTCGGTTGGCATGTCGTTATGCGGGACAATCACCGCGCCAACCGCTCTACCTTGAAGAAATCCGAGAGGCGATGAATGCGAATATTGGTTGGCAGCGCATTTTAGCCTATCTCAAGTTTCTTGATGGGACGTTGTTGATACGGCTCATCGAACCGCTTGAACTCCGGCTCAAGCGGCAACGGAGCGCGTACAAACTCTGTTTGTGTGACCATGCCCTGCGGGCGAGCTGGCTTCAAGAAGTGATACCGCTACATCCAGAGGGGTTAAACGAAGCCTCACATCTACGCGATCTGGCAGGCCATATTGCCGAAAGTGCAACGGGCTATTTTCTATCTACTTTGCCGGGGATCGATCTAGCACACTTCCCCGAACGGGGGGCAGAACCAGAGGTCGATTTCGTCATGACGATAGGGGAACAGCGTATCCCTGTAGAGGTGAAATACCGTACCCGTATCGATTTCAAAGAGACGCGAGGGTTGCGGAGCTTTATTGAAAAATCGGTTTATCAGGCCCCGTTTGGGCTGTTGATCACCCTTGATGACCAGCCCGCTCTCGATGATCCACGCATTATCAATATTCCACTCTCCACATTACTCTTGATGCGGTAAAAAAAGGGGCGGGCAGGGAGTATTCCCCACCCGCCCCGTAATTTCTCACTGGGGAAGTGCGTTTACTTCTTGGTGCGGCTTTCTTCGAGCAGCTTGTTGGCCAGTTCGTTCAGCTTGGTCATTTCCTCATCGACGTTGGCGCCATCGAGGATATTGTTGAAGGCCTTGCTGGTTTCGCTACGAACGGTCTGGTACACGTCGACGCTCGGTTCTTCCTTCGTGTTGACTAGCAGATCGAAGGCGCTCTTGTAGGGGCGGCCCGTGCCTTCAGCGGCAAACACTTCACCGAGCGCGTTGGCGGCGCTGCGGCGAACCGGGAAGTAGTTGGTCCCCTTCGCCCAAGCGGCTTGCTGTTCGGCTTCGGAGAACCAGCGCAGGAACAGCCACGAGGCGAGGATTTGTTCGGGGGTCTTACCCTTCGCCACCAAAGAGTTGCTGGCGCCGTACACGTTCACAACCGGTTCACCACCGGTGCCGGGGATGGGCGCAACGTCCATCACGAACGGCTTCGGGGACTTCTTGATCGCATCCCACACGAAGGGGATACCGGAGGACGAGCCAGTGTAGAACAGGGCTGCCCCATTTGCGAAGGCAGCCTGATCGCTACGGGCCTTCGGGTCGACGGTCTTCTTAATGCAGCCTTGGTTCAGCAGCTTCTGGATTTCGGTGGGCAGCACCTTTGCTTCGGGGCTGTCATAGGTGAACACGCCCTTTTCACGGTCGTAGATGTTGCCGCCAGCGGCGAAAGCACCCGCCGCGATGAAGGAGGCATCGGTACGGATTTGGTAACCATCCGTGCCCATACCGTCCTTGACGAACTTGCAGACCATCTCGCCGAATTCAGCCCACGTCTTGGGGGCAGCCTTGTAGCCCATCGCCGTCAGGGCGTCAACGTTGTAGTACAGCACTTCCACCGAACGGTAGGTGCTGAAGCCCAGACGTTGGTTGTTGTGGGCGGGGTTCAGGTCGCTGGCAAAGAAGTTAGTAAACATGTCGGCTTCGAAGTCTTGAATGCCGAGCGTGGCATCCTTGAATAGCGGTTCCATGTCCACGAGGGCTTGGTTATTTTGATAAACGGCGGCTTGGTTGCCGTAGGCCACCACGATTTCGGGCAGTTCACCCGTCTGGAGGCCAGCGGTCACCGCATTGAAGATGTCGTCATAGGACCCCTTGGACACCACATTGAGGGTGATCCCGAAGGGGTTTTCGGCATTGAACTTCTCGGCGGCAGCGGCAACGGCCTTTTCACGAGCGCCGGTGTGTTGGTGCCACCACGTGATGGTCGTGCCCTTGGGGTCTACACCCTTGAACGGGCCGTCGGCGAGGGGCAACTTGAGGTCGAACGTCTTAATGTATGTACCTTGGGCGCTGGTGACGTTGGCGGCGAAGCCAAAGAGGACGGCCACCACCAAAACGAGCGCAAAAACCTTGCTGATCTTAGCCATAGTAGAAAGTTCCTCCTGATTGGGGGAGACTGATCGGTTGGCGTGACGCCGGAGGAAAGCGTAACCGCTGATTGTTAAGTAAACATTAAAAAACATCGCGTATTCTTTGAAAGACTCATTTAGGGTTTGCAATCCCTCCCCCAATTTTTCAAAAACGGATCAAAAGTCACAGCAAAAGCAAGATTGGCCTGCTATATTCAACCACAGTGAAACAAAACAATCGGCGGGGTTTGTCCGCCTTTCCCGTCAGGAGAGAACTACCCATGACTCACATTATCACCAGCCTGTGTCTGCGCGATGGCGCTTGCGTTGAAGTTTGCCCAGTAGAATGCATCGTGCCCGGTACGCCCGAATCCGAGTGGCCGTGGTACTTCATCGACCCCGATACCTGCATTGACTGCGGCGCGTGCGTGCCGGAATGCCCCTTCGAAGCCATCTTCCCCGAAGAAGAAGTGCCCCAAGCCTACGAATTGGCCGCCGACCAAGAAGTGGCGCCTTTCGGCGGAACGCGTTACAAGGCGCAGGGCGGGGAAATCATCGACCTGACCGAAGACATTCAGCACAACTACGACTACTTCCAGAAGGGGCCGGGCTACCCCAAGAAGTAAGGGCTTCTCGTCTTTCCCACGATTTCTTCACCGCGTCTTCACCGCGCACTGTTCCCTATCCCTACCCCCGCCCCAGTTTGCCGGAGGCGGGGGATTTTTTATGCCCCCACCCCGCCAAAACGCGCTATCATTTCTCCACCTTCTGATTGGGCGTTGCCCGTCAGTCGATTTCGCAAGCATTGCAAGCAGGAGCATAAATTCGGATGGACTTTCTACACGCTTTCCATTCAGGCTGGCGCTGGCTGGTCGTGCTGGTGGGGGTGCTGGCGGCAGTGTACTATCTGCTGGTTGTGCTAGGGGTGGCGAACCATGCCCGCCTCAACCGCCTCGCCATGACGATCTTTACCATCACCCTTGATGTTCAGGTCACGGTGGGCATTTTGTTCTTCATCGAACGGCTTGGCTACAATCTCTTCCAAACTTACCAATTGGTTCACTTGGGAATCCTGCTTGTGGCGACCGTCTTCGCCCATATTGCCTCCAGCCGGGCCAAGAAACTCCCCGCCCAAGCGGCGGCCCGCGCAAACTTACTCGCGTTGGGGGTCGTCGCCATTTTGATCGTGGTGGGCATTGCGGCCCTGCCTTATAACGGGTGGCGGTTCAGCATCCGCACTTAGTTTTTTCCGAAAGGGAGGTTGTCGGCTATGGCCCTCGTCCTATATGTAGAGGACTACCCCCCCGCCCAAATGCTGATGGCGGCCATCGTTGCTGATCTCACCCCCCATGCCCTGATCACGGCGAGGAGCGGCCGGGAGGCGGAGTCGCTTGCGGCGACCTTCCGGCCCGACCTGTACATCGTCGATCTCGATCTGCCGGATACGCAGGGCACGGCTCTGATTCGCACGTTGCGCGGGCTTCACAAAGCGCCTGCCCTCCTTGTCTCCGCCTATGAAGAAGCGGTGGATAGGGAGGGACTCAGCGCAGACATTATGGCCTATTTGCACAAGCCGTTAGACCCTGCCCACGTCGCCCATATGATCGATCAGGCCCTGATGCATACGCCGCCGCCATTTCCGGGCCGTTAATAGCATGTCCCAACTTGCTCCCCCGCGTTAACAGGGCAGGCGGTCGGTTCTTGAAGGCAGGGGGCATTTTCCCTTAGCCTTTTACATCGCAATTTCCATATTGAAAGCATTGATTAGGGCATTTAGAATGTTCACTATCCCACCAACAGCCCCCCACGAGCAACTTTATGAGCAACTTTGACCATTTGTTCACGCCTTGGCGAATGAGTTACCTGCGCGGAGAGAAGCCAAAAAGCCAAGTGAGCTGCATCTTTTGTGCCAAGATCGACGCCCCCGACGAAATAGAGCACGTCGTCTATCGTTCGGAGCATGTTTACGCCACCTTAAACTTGTACCCGTATAATAATGGGCACTTGATGGTCGTTCCGTACCAGCACGTCCCCTCTACAGAGGCGCTGAGTACGGCGGCGCTCACCGACTTGATGCTGACCACCAACGCCGCCATCGCCGCGCTCCGTAAGGTGTATAACCCCGCCGCCTTCAACATCGGGGCGAACTTGGGGGAAGCCGCAGGCGCGGGGGTTGCGGGTCATTTTCATCTACACATCGTTCCCCGTTGGGGCGGCGATACCAATTTTATGTCCGTCGTCGGGGCAACGCGGGTGATCCCCGAAGACCTCGACAACACGTGGCGCAAGCTACGCGAGGCATGGCCGTCTAGCAATCCTTAGAAGCCTGTGTATCTTCGTCCATTCGCCCCGATAACGGGGAGAAATGTAAGGAAAACAGTTTTTTTCTCAATCTGAGAAACCTTGGGGCGTGGCGAGTCTGATGGGAATGGCGGCCCGCCTCTTGCCGCTCCTAGATATTCCTAGATATGGTGTTGCGTTGGGGACTTCCCTACCCGTCATAAAAATAAAAGCAAAGGATATACATTTCATGAACGCTTATGCCAAACACCCTTCTGATGTTGTCATCATCGGCGGGGCACGTACCCCACAGGGCAAATTTCTCGGCGCGTTGAAGCCGTTCAATGCGGTACAACTCGGTCAGGTGGCGGTCAAGGCCGCCGTCTCGCGCAGCGGCATCGACCCTGCCGCCGTCGACGAGGTGATCCTTGGGCAGGTCGTGGCGGCAGGGGCCGGGCAAGCCGTCGCCCGCCAAGTCTGGATCGGGGCGGGCTACCCGGATCGGGTCGGCGGACTGGCTGTGAATAAGGCGTGCGGCAGCGGCTTGAAGGCGGCCATGCTTGCGGCGAACGCCCTCCGCGCCGGTGATGGTCAGGTGTATGTGGCGGGCGGCATGGAGAGCATGTCCAACGCCCCCTATCTGGATATGACGACACGGCAAGGCGCACGCTATGGGCATGTTGAACTCCGCGATTCGCTCCAGCATGACGGCCTGTGGTGCAGCCTGCAAAATTGGCTGATGGGCGATGCTGCCGAGTTCATCGGGGATGCCCTAGAAGTCAGCCGCGAGGAGATGGATGCCTTCGCGGCTGCCAGCCACCAAAAGGCTGCTGCCGCCACGAATGCAGGCAAGTTCAAGCCCGAAATTGCCCCCATCGTGATTAAAGACAAAAAGGGCGATCTGACCATCGATACGGACGAACCGATCCGCCCAGACACCACGCCTGAGACGCTGGCGAAGCTCAAGCCCGCCTTCAAAGCCGATGGTCGGGTGACGGCGGGCAACGCGCCCGGCCTGAACGATGGGGCCGCCGCCGTCGTCCTGACCACGCGGGCTTACGCCGAAGCCCATCACCTGACGCCCCTCGCCCGTGTGGCGGGCTACGGGCAGGCCGCCGTAGAACCTAAATGGCTGTTTTACGCGCCCGTCAAGGCCATCCCGATTGCCCTCCAACGGGCCGGTTGGACGATGGACGACGTCGATCTGTTCGAGATCAATGAGGCGTTTGCCGCCCAAGTGCTGGCCGACCTGCGGGGCCTCGCCCGCGAGGGTTACGAATTGCCAATGGAAAAGCTAAACATCTGGGGCGGGGCCATTGCGCTCGGCCACCCCGTCGGGGCGAGTGGGGCGCGGGTGCTCGTCACGCTCATGTCTGCCCTGCGGGAGACCGGTCAAAAACGGGGTGTCGCGGCGTTGTGCCTCGGCGGGGCCGAAGCCGTCGCCATGGCGATTGAACTTGAATAGCCAATAAATAGAAGGGGCGGAATGCGAAACAACAAGCAATGGATTCGTCGTCAGGGTCAGCGGGCGATCTTCGCGCTCATCGTGATCGGGGCGGTTATCGGAGCGTGGGCAGCGGGGAATTCTCCCGCCATTCATGCCCAACCCGTCGGGGAGTGCGCGCCCGCCGCGCTGATCGAAAAGTTGGCGCAACTCCGCCCGACGGGGGATAACGCCAAAGACATTGGGGTGTTAACGGTGATCGAGAGTCAAATTGCGGCGGTGCGGGTGGCCTGTGCCGGCCAAGCCCTGACCTTCACAGGGGAGGCCGATAAAGCCTTCGGCCCGCTAGACTTTCCGAAGGGAACCTACCGCGTCTCAGCGACCTCTACGGCGGCGTTGGCCGTGAGTGTCATCACCGTCAGTGGCGATTGTGGCTACCTTGCCCTGCTCAGTACCACTTTTGAGATTTTGCCCGAACCGCGCACCCTTGAAGACGTGTTCCAAGCGGGGGAGGCGTGCCGGGCAATGGTGAAAGTCACGGGCGTCGGCCCGGCGTGGGAAGTGACCTTTACGCCCGTCAAGTAGCCGACAGGCTACCGAGTCCACCTCCTAAAACTCCTAAAATTAGCGGGGCGAGTCTGAAACTCGCCCCGCTGTGATCCTCGCTAGACGGTGAACGGCTCAGGCCCGTTCAAAGTGCTCAGCCAGCAGTTCGGCCAACGTGGGCTTGCCGATGACCTGCAATTCGTACCGAACGCGCTCGATTGGGAGGCGCACCTTGAGCACCCGGCGCAGGTCAATCGGGGTGGCGGCCAAGACCAGATCAGCATCGGAGGCGTTGATGGTCGCTTCGAGTTCGGCCATTTGCTGATCGCCGTAGCCCATCGCGGGCAGCACAGCCCCCATGTGCGGGTATTTGGCATACACCGCCGCAATCGATCCCACCGCGAACGGGCGCGGGTTGATCAGGCTGGCCGCGCCAAACCGCTTGGCCGCCACTACCCCCGCCCCATAGGGCATTTCGCCATGCGTCAGGGTTGGGCCGTCCTCTACGACCAAGACGCGCTTGCCACGCACCGCCGTCGCGTTATCCACAAACAGCGGAGAGGCCGCCTCGAGGATCGTCGCCGTGGGGTTCATGGCCGAAACATGCTCCCGCACGGCAGCAATCGACTTGTAATCGGCAGTATCAACCTTGTTGATCACGATGATATTTGCCATCCGGATGTTGGCTTCACCGGGGTGGTAGGACGCCTCATGGCCGGGCCGATGCGGGTCGGCGACGACAATATGCAGGTTAGAGGCATAAAACGGCAGGTCGTTGTTGCCGCCGTCCCATACGATCACGTCGGCTTCGGATTCCGCCGCCCGCAAAATGCGTTCATAGTCCACGCCTGCAAAGACGATGTGCCCAGCATCGAGGTGCGGCTCATATTCCTCACGTTCTTCGATGGTGCAGTGATGTAGGTCGAGGTCGGCATGGGCGGCAAAGCGCTGAACGACCTGCTTGGTCAGGTCGCCGTAGGGCATTGGATGGCGGATCACCGCAACGCGCAGGCCCAGCGCCTTGAGCGCCGCCGCGACGTGCCGGGTGGTCTGGCTTTTGCCGCTGCCCGTGCGAACGGCCCCAATTGAGACGACGGGCTTCACACTCTTGATCTGGGTAGCCTTCGGCCCCAGCAGGCGGAAGTCTGCGCCGGCGGCCAACGCTACAGAGGCTTTATGCATCACGTATTCATGGGGCACATCGCTGTACGCAAACACGACCTGATCGACGGCCAACTCTCGGATGAGGGAGACGAGATCGGCTTCATCGTAGATGCGGATACCATCTGGGTAGCCCGGCCCAGCCAGTTCCGCTGGGTAGGTGCGGCCTTCAATGCCGGGAATCTGGGTAGCGGTGAAGCCGACGACGTAGTAAGCCGGATTGCCGCGAAAGGCGGTATTAAAATTATGGAAATCGCGTCCGGCGGCGCCCATAATTAAGATGCGTTGCGGGGTATTCAAGGGGGAGTTCCTCCGTTGAGCAAAAAGAATTCTTATGGAAGATTGTAGATTTTGCACAAACGGCGCGATAGTGTGGAAAATCACGCTTTGGGGGTGTAGATCGGCACACGAAATATATTATATATAATGTGTGAAGTGCTTATGGTGGCTTCCTCCCCGCCTTCTTGGGTAGGAAGGGGGGAGGAAAACGGGCCGAGATGAGAGATCAGCGGTTATTGCGGGCGGGCGACGAGGTTCAGCAGGATGCGGACTTCATCATTAACGCGCACAAAGCCGAGATCGGGCGGGAACAGCCCAATTTCAGAGAGTTTGGTGTCATAGTAGGCGGTCACGACCAACGTGTTATTCTCATAACGGCCCATCGCGTTGAAGACGGCGTCGTACTTTTGGCCCTTGATCTCGAACTTGCCCTTAATTTGGAAGCTGAGCGTTTCACCGGGCACGTAGGCGCGGGCGGGCAGGCCGAGAATTTCCGTATCCGTCAGGCGGGCGAGGGGCGATTGGTTGAAGTTGAAGCCGTTGGCGCTGATCATCCAGCGGTCACGGTTGGGCTGGTCGGTGCGGAGTTCGCTCAGGTTGACGACGATCTCATCCCCCAGCACGCTGTTGGCAACGTTGTTCAGGTCAATCGCCACCTCGCCGCTGATGGTCTTCGTCACGCCGACCACCAGCACGTAATTCCCGCGCAAAATTTCGCCGACCTGATAGCAGGCTTCAGAGGCTGCCGCGTCAATGGTCAGGAAGACGAAGTTCGCCTCGCCAGTGGGGGCCGCCGCCGTCGCTTCGGGGGTCGCTTCTGCCGTCGCTTCGGGGGTGGCGGCTTGCGCGCCCGATGGGGTGGCCGTCGCACCGCGAACGGCGGTGCAGCTGACGTACAGTTCGCCGCCTTGTGCAGGGGCGATCATAGGCGCACCTTCGCCGAAGGACGCCGCGAAGAGGCCATCGTTCAGGTGCTTCGCGCCCGTCGTGGCCGTCGCGCTGGCCGCCGGGCGGGCAGTAGCAGTCTGGGCTTGCTGGGTGCGGAGGGCGTCAATGCGGCTGCTGCGGGCCGTCGGGACACCCGTCATGGCCACTTCCGTGACGATAGAGGGAATGATGAAGTTGATAGCGATATACAAGCCGAACACGGCCACAAGGGCAACCGCGATGGCCAAGCCGATAATCATCGCACGCTTCATAGGGGTTTGTGGTCTCCTTCAGAATTCAATAGGGCACGTCGGGCCTACAGCGTTTCATTCTTGGGGATTTTAGCAATGCACTTGCTAACACGTTGCGAAGAAGTCATGAGTGATTCATGAAAAAGGTACAGGTGTCCAGTTGTTGGGATGCGTTGGGCAAATTGCCTAAACGTCTATCGGTCGAATTGTGCAATCTGCCCCTTGCCCGTTTCGGCCCGCTTCGCTACACTCAAAAGCAGTTTGTTCGGCAAAGCGTAATCTTGCAGTGAGATTCTTGGCCCAATGATGCACTCCGGCCTGTTGCTTAGCGGCATTATCGTAGTAAACCTTACCGACCTTGTTATCCTCATTACGGGGAAACAAGAATCAGGTTGGGACGATGCCGCATGGCACGCCGAAGGCCACTAGCGCCGGGCAAGCCAAAACGATGTGAGCAGAGAGCCGCCCCAACCGCAGGGCGGCTTTTTTTTGGACTGATCGATACCCAATTCTAGGCCATAAGGAAGCCACCATGAACGACGAACACACTTTTGAACAAGCCCTGCACGAGACCGTTGTCGAAATGGACAGGAACAGCAGCCCTTGGACGGAGGTCTTCCAGCCGGAGACCGCCGCGCCGAGTGCACCTGCCCATTCAGAATCGGACCATGCTGGGCAACGCGATGAACGCGCCGCCGATGCGGAAGCGCTCCCCACCCATGACGCCCTCGCCAGCATCTTTGAAAGCTGACTGGGCGTTTTTTTTGGCTACATCTCGCCAGCAAGAAAGGGAAACCTGCAATGGCAATCGCACATGGCCCGTTAGTCTGGTTTGACGGCGAATTTGTGGCATGGGAGAAGGCAACCGTACATGTTGCCACCCACGCCCTACACTACGGATCGAGCGTCTTTGAGGGGATTCGGGCCTACCGCACCCCGCAAGGGACGGCCATTTTTCGGCTCCAGCCGCACGCAGAGCGCTTCGTAAACTCGTGCAAAATCGCCCGGATCGCGTTGCCGTACACCGCCGCCCAAATTAGCGACGCCATCTGCGAGACGGTAGCCCGCAACGGGCAACCGGCCTGCTACATCCGCCCGTTGGCCTTCCGCGATGACGCAGTCATGGGCCTTGATGGGCGGCGGTGCGGCACGAAGATGATCATCTTCACGGTGGAATGGGGAGCCTATCTGGGCCAAGAGGCCATCGAAAACGGCGTAAACGCGATGGTCAGTTCGTGGCGGCGCATGGCCCCCGATACGGGCAGTTCGCTCGCCAAGATCGGCGGGCAGTATGTCAACAGCCAGTTTGCTTCGATGGAGGCGCGGGATTCCGGCTTCGATGAAGCCATCGTGCTGGACACGACGGGCAACCTCAGCGAAGGGCCGGGCGAAAACCTGTTCCTGATCCACGAGGGTATCATCTACACCCCACCGCTGGTCTCGTCGATCCTCGGCGGGATCACCCGTAGCGCCGTGATCACCATTGCCCGCGATCTCGGCTATGAAGTGCGCGAACAAGCCCTCCCGCGGGACTTCCTGTACATTGCCGATGAAATCTTCATGACGGGCACGGCTGCCGAAGTGACCCCCGTCCGTTCCGTAGACCGGATTGTAGTTGGGGCGGGCAAGCGCGGGCCGATCACCCAACGCATTCAGGAACGGTTCTTTGCCATCGTCCATGGCGAAGTGCCCGATACGCATGGCTGGCTCACGCCTGTGGCCGTTCGTGCGCCCGCTACGGGCGATTAGGCAGGTTTCCAAATGACGTTTCTTGGCGACAGGCCAAGATAGACCCGACTCATCATCTGAATATCCGTTAAGACCGCGAGAAATGAGGCGAATTCATGCTACTAACTGGCGCTGAAATCATCTGGGAATGTCTGATCCGAGAGGGCGTGGAGATCGTGTGGGGTTACCCCGGCGGTGCGATCCTGCCGACGTACGACGCCCTGAGCAAATACGAAGGCCGGATTCGCCATGTGCTGGTGCGCCACGAGCAGGGTGCAACCCACATGGCCGACGGCTACGCCCGCGCTACCGGAAAAGTCGGGGTGGCGATGGCTACCAGCGGGCCGGGCGCAACCAACATGGTCACGGGCATCGCCACCGCTATGATGGACTCTTCCCCAATTGTGTGCATTACGGGGCAGGTTCCGACGAGCGTCATCGGTTCGGACGCCTTCCAAGAAACGGACGTGACCGGCGTCACCCTGCCGATCACTAAACACAACTTCCTCGTGATGCGGATCGAGGACCTCGTGCCGACGCTTCGCAAGGCGTTCTTCATCGCCCGGACGGGGCGGCCCGGCCCAGTGCTGGTCGATATTCCCAAAGATGTTCAAAACAAGAAGATCGAGTTTGAGTGGCCTACCGAACCGATCCGGCTGCCCGGCTACCGCCCGCCCAAGCAAGCCACCCAAGACCAAATTGAACGCGCCCTTGAACTGATCAAGGCCGCCAAAAATCCCCTGATCTTGGCAGGGCACGGCGTCAACATGTCTGGGGCGGAACGCGCCTTGCAAGAATTCGCCGAGCGCACCCAGACGCCCGTCGCCCTGACCCTGCTCGGCAAGGGGGCCATGCCGGAAAACCACCCGCTGTGCCTCGGCATGATGGGGATGCACGGCGCGGCTGCCGTCAATATGGCCATTCAGGAGGCGGACTTGCTGCTGGCCTTCGGGATGCGCTTCGATGACCGCGTGACGGGCAACCTCAAGACGTATTCGCCCAACTCGCGCAAAATCCATATCGATATTGACGCTTCTGAAATCAATAAAAATGTCAGGGTTGATGTGGGTATTGCTGGTGACCTGCGCACCGTCCTCGATCAGCTCAACCCGCACGTCCCGACCCTCGAACACAAAGCATGGCTAAACCACATTCGGGACTGGCAGGAAGATACCGACCAGCGCGACATCATCAACCAAGTGACGGATAGCGGCAAACTGTATGCCGCCCACGCCATCCGCGATCTGTGGGCAGCGACGAAGGGCGACGCCATCGTGGTCACAGATGTCGGCCAGCATCAAATGTGGACGGCCCAATACTACCTGCACGAACGCCCCCGTACCCTGATCACCTCTGGCGGGTTAGGGACGATGGGCTTCGGCTTCCCCGCCGCCATCGGCGCAAAGATGGGCCGTCCGAACGAAAGCGTCTGGGCCATCGTCGGGGATGGTGGCTTCCAAATGACGCTGATGGAACTGGCCACCGCCGCACAGGAAAACGTCAACGTGAACGTTGCCATCATCAACAACGCCTACTTGGGAATGGTGCGCCAATGGCAAGAGTTCTTCCACGAAGAACGCTACAACGCCACGCCCATGCTTAGCCCAGATTTCGTCAAGTTGGCGGAAGCCTACGGCATCGCCGCCCGCCGTGTGACCAAGCGGGAAGAAATTGCGGAGGCCGTCGCGTGGGCAGAGAGCATCAACGGCCCTACCGTGCTTGAATTCGTCGTCGAAAAAGCCGACATCGTGTACCCGATGGTTCCGGCGGGGGCCGACCTCGATAAGATGATCCGCCGCCCGATGCCGGACTGGTCTGAAAACCACTAAACCGATGCCCTACGCACACAGAAAGAGAAGCAACACCGTATGAAGCATATTTTGGTGGCCCTCGTCGAAAATGAGCCGGGCGTCCTGAACCGGGTAGCCAGCCTGTTTCGCCGCCGCAACTTCAACATCGATAGCCTGACCGTCGGGCGGACGGAAAACCCGAACGTCTCGCGCATGACGATTGTGTTAGATAGCAACGTCACCCGCGCCGATCAGGTCAAGAAGAACCTGTACAAGCTGGTCAACGTGATTCAGGTTGAAGAAGTGACCGAAAAGCCCCACATCAGCCGCGATTTGGCCCTGATCAAGGTCAAGGCATCGGCGGAGGCGGCGTGGGCAGCCAGCCGTTACGGGGCGCGGATCGTCGATCATAGCGATGGGGTCATGATCATTGACATCAGCGATGATGAAGCCCGCATCGAGGGCTTGGTCGAGGCCTTGCGCCCGCTCGGGATCATCGAATTGGTGCGTACCGGCGTGGTGGCTATGGGTCAGGGGGCGCACGTCCTCCAGCCCGACCCAGCCTACGCCTAACCCCGTCTACGCTTATCCCCCTGCTACGCCCCTTCTCCATGAGGGAGAAGGGGGAAGGGGGATGAGGGCTACATCCGTTTTACGTTTTACTTTAGCATTGCTCAGAAGGGAATCCGACAAATAACACATGGCTACGCTTTACTACGATAAGGACGCCGATCTCGCCCTGCTTGCCGGAAAGACGGTGGCTATTATCGGCTACGGCTCGCAGGGGCACGCCCACGCCCTCAACCTCCGCGATAGCGGCGTGAACGTCGTGGTTGGGCTGCACGCGGGCAGCAAATCCCGCACGAAGGCGGAGGCCGAAGGCTTGAAGGTGCTGCCCGTCGCAGAGGCCGCCGCCGCCGCACAAGTGATCATGATGCTGATCCCAGACACCAAACAAGCCGCCGTCTACAACGCCGAGATCAAGCCAAACCTACAGCCCGGCGATACGCTCATGTTCGCACATGGCTTCAACATTCGGTACGGCCAGATCGTCCCGCCGGACTTCGTCGATGTCTCGATGGTCGCCCCGAAGGGGCCGGGCCACCGCGTGCGCGAGACGTTCCAAGAGGGCAGCGGCGTCCCCTGCCTGATCGCCGTCCAGCAGGATGCCAGCGGCAACGCGAAGGCACAGGCCCTCGCCTATGCGAAGGGTCTCGGCGGCACGCGGGCGGGCGTCTTAGAAACGACCTTCGCCGAAGAGACCGAAACTGACCTCTTTGGCGAACAAACGATCCTATGTGGCGGCGTGACGGAACTGGTCAAGGCGGCGTGGGAGACGCTGGTAGAGGCCGGTTACCAACCTGAAGTCGCCTATTTTGAGTGCCTGCATGAACTCAAACTGATCGTCGATCTGCTGTATCAGGGCGGGATGAACTACATGTGGTATTCCGTGAGCGATACCGCCGAATATGGCGGGTACGTCAGCGGCCCCCGCGTGGTCACTGAGGAGACACGTGCCGCCATGAAGCAGATTCTAGCCGAAATTCGTAGCGGCTCCTTCGCCGAGACGTGGATCGATGAGAACGTGAACGGCCTGCCCAACTTCAAACGGATGCGTCAGGCCCAACGCGCCCACCCGATTGAGAAAATCGGGGAGGAACTCCGCGCCATGATGCCGTTCTTGAACCCTAAGCGCCTGCAAGATTACGATCCGAACGCTTAAACCCATCCCGCTAACCCCCTCCCCGCAAGCGGAGAGGGGGAATCGGAGGGGGTGAGGTTCTGAAAGGGGGTGGTGTGAGTTGGCAGAGGATGGCCTTACCGAACTCAGCGAACTGATGGGGACTGATCCCGATGACCGACTTTCATTTTCACCGTGTACAAGCCGAATTTTTGTCAGGAGAACTGATCCGCAATGGACTCTGAAGTACAGCGCCGCCCCGAAGACCGTGTACGCATCTTTGACACCACCCTGCGCGATGGGGAACAATCGCCCGGCGCTTCGCTGAACAGCGCCGAAAAGTTGGAAATTGCCCACCACTTGGCCGCGATGGGAGTCGACATCATCGAGGCGGGCTTCCCCGCCGCCTCCCCTGACGATCTGGCCGCCGTCCGCCGCATTGCAGAGGAAATCGGCAAGCCCGACGGCCCGATCATTTGTGGGTTGGCCCGCGCCGTTGCCAGCGACATCGATAAGTGCTGGGAGGCCGTTCAGCCTGCGGCCAAGCCGCGCATCCATACCTTCCTCTCCACCTCTGATATTCACCTCAAGTACCAGATGAACATGACCCGCGAGCAGGCCATCGAACGCGCCCGCGAAATGGTGCGCCGCGCCCACTCCTACTGCCCCGATGTGGAGTTCAGCACGATGGACGCCGGGCGCTCCGATTGGGATTACGTGTCAAAGGTCGTTGCCGTCGCCATTGAAGAGGGCGCAACCACCATCAACATTCCCGATACCGTCGGTTACATGACCCCTGACGAATACGGGGCCATGATCGCCTACCTGATCGCCAATACGCCCGGCGGAAAAGACGTGATCTGGTCGGTGCACTGCCACGACGATCTAGGCTTAGCGACGGCGAATACGCTGGCGGGCGTCCGGGCGGGGGCGCGGCAAGCCGAAGTCACCATCAACGGCATCGGCGAACGGGCGGGCAACACCTCCCTCGAAGAAGTCGTGATGGCCTTGAACACCCGCGAGGGCTATTACAAGCTGTGGACGGGCATCCAGACCACCCATTTGGCGAAGGTTAGCCGGATTGTGTCCAACTACACGGGCATGGTCGTCCAGCCGAATAAGGCCATTGTGGGGGCGAATGCCTTCGCACATGAGGCGGGCATCCATCAGGACGGCCAACTCAAGCACCAATCGACGTATGAGATCATGCGGCCGGAGTCGGTGGGGGTTCCCGAGAGCCGCTTGGTGCTCGGCAAGCATAGCGGGCGGCACGCCTTCAAAGTCCGCCTGCGCGATCTGGGCTATTCGCTGAGCGATGCCGAATTGCAAGAGGCCTTCAAGCGCTTCAAAGACGTGGCAGACCGCAAAAAGCACATCACCGATGCCGACTTGCAGGCGCTGATGGCTGACCAGCTCGAAGGGCCGAAGGAAGTCTATAAGCTGCGCGGGCTGCAAGTCACGTGTGGGCAGGTCGATATGCCGACGGCAACGGTCAAGTTAGAAGGGCCAGACGGCGTGACCCACATCGAAGCCGGAATCGGTACGGGGCCAGTAGACGCCGTGTATACCGCCATCAATAAGGTGATCAATGCACCCAACAAGCTGCTCGAATTCGCCGTCCGCGCCATCACCGAAGGCATCGACGCGATGGGTGAAGTCACCGTCCGCATTTGTACCCTCGATGGCGAGTACCAGACGTTCGGCGGGCACGGGGCTGACCCCGACATCATCGTTGCGGCGACGAAGGCGTACTTGGCCGCGCTCAACCGCATGTTGGTGGCCACCGGTGGGGCGGGCGAACAGCCCGAAGGCGAATCGGCCACGATTCGTATTGCAGGCGATTAGCCCATACCGCGTTGCGTCAGCCGTAATTTTCATGGGGCTGCCAACCGGCGGCCCCATTTCATGTCCTGATTGTTCTGTTCTCTTGCTAGAAAGGTTCGCTTCTATGCTTACAACGCCAACCGTGCACATCTACGATACGACCCTCCGCGACGGCACGCAGCGCGAGGGGATTTCGCTCAGCGTGCAAGACAAAATCCGCATCACGAAGATTCTGGACGATCTCGGCGTGGCGTATATCGAAGGCGGTTGGCCCGGCTCTAACCCGAAAGATGCCGCCTACTTCAACGCCGTGAAAGATTTGCCCCTGCGCCATGCCAAAGTTGCGGCGTTCGGCGCCACATGCCGCGTTGGGAGCCAACCCGACGAGGACGAAAACATCAAGGCGTTGGTGGATTCCGATGCGCCAGTGGTGACCATCGTCGGGAAGACGTGGTTGCTGCATGTGACCGACGTCCTCCGCACGACGGGGGAGGAAAACTACCGCCTGATCCACGACTCGATCAAGTATATGAAAGGGCTGGGGCGGGAGGTCATCTACGACGCCGAGCACTTTTTCGACGGCTACAAAGCCGACTCTGAGTATGCCTTGCTGACGCTCAGGGCGGCGACGCTGGCCGGGGCGGATTGGATCACGTTATGCGATACCAACGGCGGCAGCATGTATTGGGAGGTCGAACAGATTACGTGTGCTGTGCGGGCGGCGCTGCCGGGCGTGAAACTGGCCATCCACACCCACAACGACAGCGAGTTGGGGGTCGCCAATTCGTTAGCGGCAGTGCGCGGCGGGGCCACCATGGTTCAAGGGACGGTCAACGGCTACGGCGAGCGGGTCGGCAACGCCAACCTAATCAGCATCATCCCGAATCTGATGCTAAAAATGGGCTATTCATGCCTGCCTAACGGCACGGATGGCCTCCGCCACCTGACGCACGTAGCCCGCACTGTCGCCGAAATCGCCAATTTGCCGCCGGACACCCATCAGCCTTACGTCGGGCGGAGCGCCTTCGCCCACAAGGGCGGGATTCACGTGGCGGCCATGCGCCGCACAGCCCAAAGCTACCAGCACGTTGATCCGGAGTTGGTCGGGAATGAGATGCGGGTGCTGATCTCTGACCTGAGCGGGCGGGGAAACGTCTTGAGCAAGGCCGAACAATTCGGGATGGATGTCTCCAGTGAGGCAGCTCGGCAGGTACTGGAGGAAATCAAGCGGCTAGAGAGCATGGGCTATGTGTTTGAGGGGGCAGAAGGCTCGGTTGCCATGCTGATCAAGCGCACCCAGCCCGATTACAGGCCGCCCTTCGAACTGATCGATTTCTTCGTGGTGGTCGAAAACCGGCGCGGGCGGGGCATGTTGGCCGAAGCGACAGTGAAGCTCGCCGTTGGTGACCAGATCATGCATACCGCCGCCGAAGGAAACGGCCCCGTCAACGCGCTCGATATTGCGCTTCGCAAGGCGCTCACGCCGCTGTACCCCCACCTGACCGAGTTTACCCTCGCCGATTACAAGGTGCGCATCCTCGACGGGCACAACGGGTCAGCAGCCATCACCCGCGTCATGATCGAGACGCAAAGCCCCCGCGAACGGTGGAGTTGCGTGGGGGCTGGGCCAAACATCATTGAGGCGTCGTGGCGTGCCTTGCTGGACTCCGTAGAGTACGGCCTGACCTTGCACCAGTAAGCACGTTGCCTCATCGTCAGCGGGGAGGGTTCCCCTTCCTCCGTAGGGAAGGGGAACCGATCACAGCAGGTTTACTGCTTCGGGGTGAAGGTCGGGGCGGTGGGCTGCTGCGGAGGCCGGATGGGGAGGACCGCCCCCGGCTTGAGCCAGTTCCCGACGACGGGTTTATCTCCACTCAGGCCAAAGTACACGAATAGGTCGACTGGCCCGGCGGTGTTGCTGTTGCGGAGCAGGAAGGCATTCCCACGATACACGCCAACCGTGACCGTACCGTTACCGTCCCAGTCGCCCACCAGCGGGATGTCCCCCGCGAGGCCGTAGCGCACCGTGACGTTGATCGGGGCGGGGCTGGTCGTGCTGGTGAAGCGGTTGGTCAGGTAGAAGTAGCCGCCGCGATAGACTCCGGGCGTATCCCGCCCGTCGCCATCCCAGTCCCCAACAATCGGAATATCTGTTGCGAGGCCGAACTTGATGACCGCATCGAAGGGGCCTGCACTCTTGCTGTAGCGGAACAAGAACTGCTGCGTTGAAGGCCGGAAGAAGCCCACGTCATCCTGACCATCGCCGTTGAAGTCGCCCGCGAGCGGAATATCTCCTGCCGCGCCGAGCGTGAAGTTGTAGGCCGTTGCCCCACCAACCTGATTGGTATCCCGTAGGAAAAACTGCCCGGAGCTAGGCCGGAAAACGCCTACCGTATCGGCGCTGTCGTTATTCCAGTCGCCGACCATTGGGGTGTCTGTGCTTAGCCCGACGGCTACCGAGTGGTTGGCCGGGCCGCTGGTGTTGCTGTAGCGCAGGTGGAAGACGGCGGCCGAGGGCCGGAATACGCCGGGCACATCGGCTGAGGTTGTGCAACTCAGGTTATAGGTGTACGTCGGCGAGCCGGGTTCATTGGTGGTGATGGTGAAGTTCCCCGATGCGGGCGTCCCCGTCACCGCACACCCGACGGTATAGAAGGCTTGTGCCCCCGCAGCGATGTTCAGCGGGAGGGCGGTCACCGTGAACGGCGATCCGGGCGGCGTAGTGAGCGTCACATTCAGATTTGTGCCCGTTGCACCCGTATTGCTTACAGAAACGTTAATGCTCGGCGTCGTCCCAGCGAGGCCGTTCAACTGGATCAGGTTGGCAGGCCGTGCCCACGAGGTCAGTTGCGGCGCCCCGACGGTGACATCCGCTTGTTGGCTGTTGTTTCCAGAAGAACTGTCGGCAGCGGAGGCGATTTCCGCCGTGTTGCTGATTGTGCTATTGCCAACGGCGTTCAAATTGACCTTCACCACGAGCGTGAAGGTATCTTCCGTCACGGAGAGGGCGGTATTTTCGCAGCTTACCGTACCGTTTGCATCGACGGCAGGCGTCGTGCAAGACCACCCGCTCGGCGCGGTGAGCGAAACGAAGGTCGTTGCGGCAGGGAGGGCGTCCGTCAGGGTGACGGAGGCGGCACTTGGCCCGGCATTGTTGACCGTAATGGTGTAAGTGATGTTCGCCCCTTGCACCGTCGTCGGAGCACCTGCGGTCTTGGTGATGCTCAGATCGGCTTGCGGGGTGAGGGTCGTGTCGTCAACGGCCTCGTTGTTGCCGGACGTGCTGTCTATCGCGCTGGTGATGGTGGCCGTGTTGGAGAGCGTGCCCGTCGCTGCCGGACTAATCGTGGCCGTCAGCGTGTAGGTGACGTTCCCGCCTGCCGGAAGGTTGGCCGAATCGCTGATGTCGCCCGATCCGCTCGCCGTGCACGTGCCGCCGCCCGTCCCGACGCACGTCCACGTTGCCCCGGTCAGGGTGGTGGGGAGCGTATCGGTGACGGTGACGCTCGGCGCATTGGACGGCCCGGCGTTGCTGACCACAATGGTATAGGTGACCGACGTGCCGGGGATGTCCGACGTTTGGCCGTCGGTCTTGGTGATGCTCAGATCGGCTTGCGGGGTGAGGGTCGTGTCGTCAACGGCCTCGTTGTTGCCGGACGTGCTGTCTATCGCGCTGGTGATGGTGGCCGTGTTGGAGAGCGTGCCCGTCGCTGCCGGACTAATCGTGGCCGTCAGCGTGTAGGTGACGTTCCCGCCTGCCGGAAGGTTGGCCGAATCGCTGATGTCGCCCGATCCGCTCGCCGTGCACGTGCCGCCGCCCGTCCCGACGCACGTCCACGTTGCCCCGGTCAGGGTGGTGGGGAGCGTATCGGTGACGGTGACGCTCGGCGCATTGGACGGCCCGGCGTTGCTGACCACAATGGTATAGGTGACCGACGTGCCGGGGATGTCCGACGTTTGGCCGTCGGTCTTGGTGATGCTCAGGTCGGCGGCAACAGACGTGTTGAAGAGGACCGGCGATGTCGTATTGTTGCCCGACGTGATGTCATTATTAGCGCTTACCGAAGCGGTGTTGCTAATCGTAGTGTTATTCGCCACACTCGGAGGAATTTTCGCAACGATGGTGAATACCGCACTTGCCCCCGCGCTTAAACTTGGGTTGTTGCACGATATGAGACCGGATGCCCCGACGGATGGGGTCGTACACGACCAACCCGACGGCACGCTCAGGCTGACGAACGCCAAGTTGGATTCAAGCGTATCCGTCAGGGTGGCGTTGAGGGCGGCGTTCACGTTGGTATTCGAGACTGTGACGGTGTATTGGACGTTATTTCCCGCATAATATGGCGCCGCCGTGTCGAGAACCTTCGTCACGCTGACATCGGCGTAGCAGTTCCCCGTCGTAATGGTGATGCTCCAACTGGCGAGGGAGCCGCCGTCGCCGTTGGCATCGTCCGCGATGATAAGCGACCAAGTCCCGTTCGGCGTTTCGCCGATAAACGCGCCGAGGGGTTCCTCCGGCGTCAGAGTCGCTTCGACCACGTTATTTGCGTAGGAAGTATCCGCCACTCGGTTAGAGGACCCAGCATTGACCCGCGTATTGTTGTCGGGGTCGGCGTCATCGTCCCAGACCGTGCCAGCGAAGACATTATCGTTAGTGCCGCCGTTATCCGTCGTGAGGGTGACATAAGTGCCCGCTGGGGAAAGCACGGCAATATCGAGGTTGTCGGCGCGGGTGTGCAAGATGTTCGTTGTAACGGTGACCTTCGTAATTACGTTGCTGAGGCCGCTCGCGGTGATGTTCGAAGTCACCGTCGGCGTGCCGCTGCTGCTGATCGCTTGCGCCGTCGTGTTGCTGAAGGTGCTGGAAGTGGTGACCACCGTCCCGTTCAGGTGGGTTACGGAGATCGACCAGCTATTGAGTGTCCCCGTTGTCCCGTTTTGGTCATCGGCAACGGTGAGCGTCCAATTCCCATTCGGGTTTTCGCCCACGAAGGCCGCGAGGGGTTCTTCAGGGGTCAGGGATGCTTTGACTACATTGTTGGCGTATGTAGTATCCGTCACGCGGGATGAGTTTCCGGGCGTGGAGGTGGTGTTATTCCCCGGATCGGCGTCATCATCGAAGGTCGTCCCCTGAAAAACGTTATTGTTATTCCCACCATTATCGGTGGTCAGGGTGACAACCGTTCCCGCTGGGGAAGTCAGCCAGATGTCGAGGTCGGCGGGGTTAGTGTGGGAAACGTTGATGGTAACGTCCACGTCCCATAGGTAGTTTCCGACCCCACTGACACTGATGGTGCGGCTGATCCCTATCGAGTTGTTGTCTGGAATCGTGCCGCTGGTGGTGTTTGAAAAGTTCGTGGTGGTGGCTGTGCAGAAGCTCGGGGCGGCTGGGGCGCTGGCGTGTACCGTGAGGGTCTGCCCGCCGCCGTGGACAAATTGGAAGATGAGGAAAAGACCGATCAGGGCAAGGCGATAAATGGCTTTACGCAGCAATCGCTGCCGGATGAAGGAATGATTTTGGCACATAGCAGTTGCTCCGGACGCAAATGGACGGGAGATGGCCCGTTTCCATATCACAAAGATATATCAACTTCATTGAGAAATCGAGGATTTTTATAAAAAATTCAGGACTATAATCACTTTTTTTGATGAAGTCAAAAAATGTAAAAGTGTGTGCGGGCATCCCGCTGAGTGAATTATCGAAAATAAGGTTCCCCTTGCGCCGCGTTTAG
>Ga0272446_1001958_pt1 | contig 29067 bp, 26 predicted proteins | sample YNPCB0061_FD_194587 | JGI IMG/M metagenome (GOLD analysis project Ga0272446, IMG submission 194587) | Hot spring microbial mat communities from Yellowstone National Park, WY, United States - YNP-CB-006-1 | ecosystem: Environmental > Aquatic > Thermal springs > Hot (42-90C) > Sediment | place...
GCCCTGCCCGGCGGCGACGGCCGGGTCGGCGAAGGGATGGATGTACGCCGCGCCGGTCGCTTCGGCGATCGCGCGGGCGCGGTCGTTCGCCTCGTCCCAGAGGCTGCCCTCGACGATCAGCCGCGCGCCATGGGCGCGGATACGCTGTGCCTTGTCGGGATGGATCCCCTCCGGCACGACGACGGTCGCTGCGAGGCCTGCAGCGCGCGCGGCGTAGGCGACGGCGATGCCGTGATTGCCGCCCGAGGCCGTGACGAGGCCCTTCGCCCGCGCCGCGGCGCCGAGCAGAGTGAGCCGGCTGAAGGCCCCGCGCGCCTTGAAGCTGCCCGAGACCTGCAGGCATTCGAGCTTGAGCGAGACCGCCGCGCCGCGCGCCAGCGGCGCGTGCGCGGGGGCGGAATCGACGAGCGGCGTGCGCCTGAGGAAGGGGGCGATCCGGCGTGCGGCGTCGGCGACGTCATCGAGCGTGATCATGCGCCCGAGGGTAGGGGGGCGCGGCGGGCGCGTGAACCCCGCGGCTCAGCCGGCGGCGGAAGCGGCATAGGGGCACTCGCCCTTGCGCCGCTTCCGCGCCTCTGCGGCGTAGCGGCCGCGTCCGCGATCCTCGGCGCTGCAGGGCTCGACCACAGTGGCACGGTAGTCGGCCCAGTCCTCCTCCGTCATCATCGCGATGTCGGCGACGACGCGGCCGGTGTTCTGGAGGTCCTCGCCGTACATGCTGCGCGGCACGGGGATCGCGGTCGCGAACGGAAAGTCAGGGCCGAGGCGCACGGGAACATCGGTCTTGGTCAGGCGGATGTTGGTGAAGAGCGGGCCGAACCAGCGATCGGTCTCGACGATTCCCTCATACACCTCGTAGCCCGGCGCGCGCGGCAGGTTGGCGGGGGGGCGGACCCAGAGGCTCCAGCCAGGGGCCGTGCGCGCGATCAGGCCGGACCAGATCTGCACCACGCCCGGCTCCTTCAGCGCGGCGACGAAGGGCGGGGAGAAGCCGCGCAGCGCCTCAGGCACTGCGGCGTCGAACGCCTCGGCGAAGCCCGGGAACTGCGCGACCTCCAGCGGCAGGAAGCCATGCTCTTCGCCGCCGTCCCATGACCAGAACACCTCTGTCCCGTCCCAGACGAAGGTGAGGCCGACGGGGGGGAAGAGATACCAGCCCAGGCCCGTCGCTGTCGTGACCGCCTCGCAATAGCGGAAGGCGCGGGTTGGCAGCGTGCCGGCGGCGGAGCGGTCGGCCCGCTGTGGCGGGCGGGCGGAGGCGATCAGCCGGTTGAAGGTGACGAGCGGGGGGGAAGACGGGTCAGTCTGGGAAGGCGGGCGCATCGGGGTCGCATCCTCACTCTCGCGGCGTCCCGCGGCATGCCTCGGTCCGGCCTCGCCGCCGCGTCGCGTGCTGGCCCTCTCGCGCAGCGTCATCGGCCTGGACGCGCGAGGCCCAAGGGAAGGGGGCGGGGCCTCGCGCGTCCCGCGCCGTCGCGTCGCCCGGAGAGGGAGGGGGCGGCGCGACGGGGGATCGGACGATCGGGGTCAGACGATGGGGGCGATGCCGCCGAGGCGGACCTTGCCGGCATCGGCCACGATCCGCGGCAGCGGATTGATGATGCCGCCGAGGCGGACCTTGCCGGCATCGACCGCGATGGCGGGGAGGCGGATTCGCTTGGTCATGGTCGGTTCCTTCTGTTGCCTGTCGGCCTCTTGGTCTGCGGCCGTCCCGGTGGTTCGGACGGTGGACGTCCTGCCGACGCAACGGACGATATGCCTAAGTTTTTCGTAAATGCAAGAGAAAAATCCTAGCAATATGCCTTTTCTCCTTTCGTGAAGGCTTCTGATCCTTGCAACTGCAGGTTTGCGCGCGATCTCACGCACGCTGATGACGTTCTCACGCGGCAGCGCAACGATTCCGGCATAAAGAGTTGAGTCGCTGTCGGACGCGAGGCCTGCAGGACCTGGGGCCCGCAGGACCTGGGGCCCGCAGGACCTGGGGCCCGCAGGACCTGGAGCCAGCAGGACGGAAGGACGGACGATGACGAAGCAAGCCGCGCAGGACCAGCCTCCGATCTCGGGCGACCCGGTGCTGCTCAACGTGCTCGCGACCGCGCAGCGCTTTGCAGCCTGGTATGCCGAGTATCTCTCGGCAGGGTCCATGACCGAAGCCGGCGCCGGCGCTGATGAGCGGCGCACCGACGAGCTTGTGCGCAACCTCCAGCATGCGGTGTTCGACCTGATGGCGGCGGTGCACGAGATGAACCGCCACTGCGCCGCCGCCACGGCCGAGCCTGGTTCGCCGAAGGTGCGGCATCTCGCGCTCGCCCGCGTCGCCGTGCACTGAGGCGGGGAGGGAGCGTCATCCGGCCCAGGGCAAGCGCCCCGCGACGCACTCTCGCCGAGATCACCATCGGCCGGCGTGCAAAACCCTGGCCGAGCAGCACCATAGCGCGCATCAGCAGTGGTGACTTCGCCTCTGCATCGGATAAGCTTGCGCTGTGGTGGCTGCACCGATCCTGCCGTGGCCCGATGCCTGACGGTGTCGCGGACCTCTCCCCGATCTCGGGCCAGCCCGACGAGGTCACGCTGCGCCTGCGGCTGATCGGCGCCGTCGATGCCTGGGGCCTTGCCAGCGAGCGCGTGCTGCCGCGGGTGCGCAAGACCCGCGGCGTCCTCGCCGTGCTCGCGCTCAACGCCGGCAGGCCTGTCCTGCGGTCGCGGCTGACGGGCCTGTTCTGGAGCAGGCGCGACCGCGAGCAGGCGCGTGCCTCGCTGCGCCAGTCGCTGCACGAGCTGAACCAGGCGCTCGCCCCCTGCGGCGCGCTGCTTGCCACCACGCGCGACACCGCCGCACTGCTGCCAGACCGGGTCTGGGTGGACGCGACCGAGGTGCTGCGTCTCGGCGTCGCCGAGCCTGCCGCGCTCGATGTGATCGAGGGTGCTTTGCTCGCCGACCTTGACGGGCTCGATCCCGCCTTCGACGCCTTCCTCGCCGAGGAGCGGCGCCGCTTCCGAGCCCGCGCGCGCAGCCTTGCCGAAAGCCACTACGCGGCGCACGACCCGGCCGAGGCGCGCGCCGTCGCTGCCCGGCGAATCGTCCAGATCGACCCGGGTCATGAGCCAGGCTGGCTCGCGCTGATTCGGGCGCTCGCCGATCTCGGCGACCGCGCCGCTGCGCTTGCCGCGCATGAGCAGGCGCGCGGCGCGCTCGCGGCCGCGGGCCTCGTCCCGTCGGACGAGCTCGAGGCCTTTGCCGCACGGCTGCGGCGCGACCGGGCCGTTGGCGACGCGTCCGCCGTGCGCGCGCTGCCCGCCGCTGCGGCCGCGGCGCGGCCGCCGGTGCGCGGCGCACGAATAGGCGTCGCCCCGCTCAGGCTGTTGGGCCAGGGCGCGGGCGAGCACCTCTCGGTCGCGCTCGCCGACGAGATCACCACCGCTCTCTCCCGTTTCCGCTGGCTCGCCGTCGTCTCCTCCGCGTCGCTCGCGCGGCTCCACGACCCGACCGACACGCTGGCGGTGCGGCGCGAGCTCGGCCTCGACCTGATGCTCGCAGGCAGCGTCCAGGCAGCCACCAAGGACGGTGCGGCCCAGGTGCGCGTCGCGCTCTCGCTGATCGATCTCCGCGCCGAGGCGGAGGTGATGTGGGCGCAGCGCTTCGATCGCGACGCGTCCGACATCTTCGCGCTGCAGGACGCCGTCGCGGCCGAGGTGGTCGCGCGCGTCGACCCTGAGATCCTGCTGATCGAGGCGCGCCGGGCGGAAGCGCGCGCGCCGGCGCCGGCGACCGCCTATGACATGCTGCTGAAGGCGATCCCCGCGATCTATCGGCTCGACCGCGTGCCGTTCATGGAGGCCGGCGTGCTGCTCGCCGCCGCGGCGGCGCGCGAGCCGGACTATGCCGCCCCGCACGCCTGGTACGCCTACTGGCACGTGTTCCTCGTCGGCCAGGGCTGGGCCGAGCGGCCGGAGGAGGCCATGGCCACCGCCGGCACGCTCGCAGACCGCGCTGTCGCGCTCGACCCTGCCGATGCGCGCGGGCTGACCATCGCAGGCCATGTCCAGGCCTTTCTCCACCGCCGCCACGACCAGGCGATCGCGCTGCACGAGCGCGCGCTCAGCCACAACCCGAACCTGCCGATGGCCTGGGTGTTCTCCGGTGCAGCGCACGGCTATGCCGGCCGCCACGCCGAGGCGATCCGCCGGATCGAGCGCTACCGCCGCCTCTCGCCGATGGACCCGCACGCTTTCCTGTTCGAGACGGGCCTGATGACGCCGCATATCCTGCTCGGCGCGCCCGCCGAGGCGGTGCGGATCGGCGAGGCGGTCACGGCGATGCAGCCGCGCCTGACCGCGGCATGGAAGCCCTATGCCATCGCGCTTGCCCTTGCAGGCCGCGAGGAGGAGGCGCGCGCTGCCGGGCAGCGGCTGCTTGCGCTCGAGCCGGGCTTCACGATCGCGGGCTTCCTCGCCACCACTCCCTATGTTCGGCCCGACGACCTCGCGCTGCTGGCCGACGGCCTCGCCCGCGCCGGCCTGCCCCAGGGCTGAGCCACCCGCCTCGCACCCTTTGTTGCGGCGCACCATCGCCTGGGCTAGGCTCCCCCGTGGGGTCGGGGAGGCCCCGCGCGCCGCGGCGACGCGGCCGCCGCGCCGACACGGGAACGCCACTTGACCGACACGCCGACACCCCCCGGCGGCCCGGGGGGAACGCCGCCAGAGACGACGCCGGTGATGCTCGAGGAGGAGATGCGACGCTCCTACCTCGACTATGCGATGAGCGTGATCGTCGCGCGCGCCCTGCCGGACGTGCGCGACGGCCTCAAGCCCGTGCACCGCCGCATCCTGTTCGCGATGCAGGAGGCCGGTTACACGCACGAGAGGCCGCACCGGAAATCGGCCCGCGTGGTGGGCGACGTGATGGGCAAGTATCACCCGCACGGCGATGCCGCGATCTACGACGCGATGGTGCGCATGGCGCAGCCCTTCGCGATGCGGCTGCCGCTGATCGACGGCCAGGGCAATTTCGGCTCGATGGACGGCGACCCTCCGGCGGCGATGCGCTACACCGAGGTCAGGCTCGCCCGCGCCGCCGCCGACCTGCTCGACGGCATCGACGAGGACACCGTCGACTTCCAGCCGAACTACGACGAGACGGCCGAGGAGCCGCGCGTGCTTCCCGCCGCCTTCCCGAACCTCCTCGTCAACGGCGCCTCGGGCATCGCGGTCGGGATGGCGACGAACATCCCCACCCACAACCTCGCCGAGGTGATCGACGCCACGATCAGGCTGATCGACGATCCCGACGCCGACCTCGCCTCCCTGATGGCGCTGATCCCGGGGCCGGATTTCCCGACCGGGGGGATCATCCTTGGTCGTGCGGGAATCCGTTCCGCCTACGAGACGGGCCGCGGCTCGATCGCGGTGCGCGCGCGCGCCATGGTCGAGGAGATCCGCCGCGACCGCGAAGCGATCGTCGTCACCGAGATCCCCTACCAGGTGAACAAGTCCGACCTGCTCGAGCAGATCGCAGCACTCGTGCGCGAGAAGCGAATCGAGGGCATCAGCGACATCCGCGACGAGAGCGACCGCGACGGCGTGCGCGTGGTCATCGAGCTCAAGAAGGACGCCAACGGCGAGATCGTGCTGAACCAGCTCTACCGGTTCACGCGCCTACAGGTGAGCTTCCCCGCGCAGATGCTGGCGCTCGTTGGCGGCCGGCCCGAGCAGATGGGGCTCAAGGCGATCCTCGAGGCCTTCCTCGCCTTCCGCGAGGAGGTGGTGATCCGCCGGTCGCGTTTCCGGCTGGCCAAGGCGCGCGACCGGGCGCATGCGCTGATCGGCCTTGCGGTCGCGGTCGCCAACATCGACGCGGTGATCCGCCTGATCCGCGAAAGCCCCGATGCCGCCGCCGCGCGTGCTGCGCTGATGGCGCGGCGTTGGCCTGCGGCCGAACTCGCGCCGCTGCTCGCCCTCGTCGACGACCCGGCCAATGCTCTGACGGAGGAGGGCACGCTCATGCTCTCCGACGCGCAGGCTCGCGCGATCCTCGACCTCCGCCTGCAGCGTCTGACGGGGCTTGAGCGGGAGAAGATCGCCGAGGAACTGCGCGGGCTCGCCGGCACGATCGAGGAGCTGCTCGGCCTGCTCGGCGCCCGCCCGCTCAGGCTTGCTGCGATCCGCGCCGAGCTCGCCGCGATCCGCGACCGCTTCGCCGAGCCGCGCCGCACCGCGATCGAGGACAGCGACGCCGAGATCGACGACGAGAGCCTCGTCGAGCCGGCGCAGATGGTGGTGACGCTGACGCGCGAGGGCTTCATCAAGCGCGTGCCGCTCTCCGCCTTCCGCGCCCAGCGCCGCGGCGGCCGCGGCCGGTCCGGGATGGCGACGCGCGAGGAGGATGCCGTCACCCGGATCTTCGTCGCCAACAGCCTCGACGAGGTGCTGTTCTTCACCTCCCGCGGCATGGCCTATCGCCTCAAGGTCTGGCGCCTGCCCGAGGCCCAGCCGCAGGCGCGTGGGCGAAACATCCGCCAGCTCCTCGGCGGGCTCGGGCCGGAGGAGAGCATCACCGCGGTGCTGCCCCTGCCGGCGGATGAGGCGCTGTGGGACAGCCACTTCGCCGTCTTCGCCACCTCCTCGGGCAATGTGCGGCGCAATCGCCTGTCCGACTTCCGCAACGTGCGCCAGAACGGGCTGATCGCGATGAAGCTCGAGGAGGGGGAGAGGCTGATCGGCGTCCAGGCCGTGCGGGAGACCGACGATGTGCTGCTCGCCACCCGCCGCGGCCGCGTCATCCGCTTCGCCGTGGCGGACGAGCTCCGCGTCTTCGCAGGCCGCACCTCGACCGGCGTGCGCGGCATCAGGCTCGCCGAGGGCGACGAGGTGATCAGCCTCTCGGTGCTGCGCCACGTCGAGGCGAGCGCTGAGGAGCGCGCTGCCTATCTCAGGGCGGCGGCGGCGAAGCGCCGCGCTGCGGGCGAGGAGCCTTCGGCCGAGGAGGCGGTTGGCGAGGAGTCGGGGGGCGAGCTCGTGCTTGCGCCGGAACGTTACGCTACCCTTGAGGAAGCCGAGGAGTTCGTCCTCACCGTCACCACCGGTGGCTTCGGCAAGCGCACCTCGTCCTACGAGTACCGGATCTCGGGCCGCGGCGGGATCGGCATCGCCGGCGTGGCGCTGACGCCGAGGAACGGCATGGCGGTGGCCGCGACCTTTCCCGTGCGCGAGGGCGACGAGCTCATGCTGGTGACCGATGCCGGCCGGACGATCCGCATGCCGGTCGGGCAGATCCGGCTCGCCGGAAGGGCGACGCAGGGCGTGACCCTGTTCCGGATCGAGGACGACGAGCATGTCGCCGCCGCCTTCCCGGTCGTCGAGGAGGACGGCGGGGAAGCGGCCGAGCTGCTGGACGGCGCGTGATGGGTGCGGCGCGTATCGCCCTCTACCCGGGCACGTTCGATCCCGTCACGAAGGGGCATCTCGACATCATCGGCCGCGCCGCGCGGCTCGTCGACCGTCTCGTGGTCGGGGTCGCGGCGAACGCGGGCAAGGGCCCGCTGTTCGCGCCGTCCGAGCGCGTGGCGATGCTCGAGGGGGCGATCGCGCCGATCGCGGCGCGCAACGGCACCGTCATCGAGGTCCAGGCCTTCGATACGCTTCTGATCCATTTCGCGAAGCGGATCGAGGCGCGGCTGATCATCCGCGGCCTGCGCGCCGTCTCCGACTTCGAGTACGAGTTCCAGATGGCCGGCATGAACGCCCGCCTCGACCCGGGAATCGAGACGGTGTTCCTGATGGCGTCCGAGGGCGTGCATTTCATCTCGAGCCGGTTCGTCAAGGAGATCGCACGGCTCTCGGGCGACATCTCGCCTTTCGTCACGCCCGAGGTGCTCGCCGCCGTCTCCGCCAAGGTCGCCGCCGAGGGCGATTCCGCCCGGCTTGCCTCGGGGTCGGGTTCGGCGCACGAGTGAGACGAGGCACATACGAAGGAGACGCCAGATGACGACGACGCTACGCCGCGTGCTGATGGGGGCGGTGTTCCTGATGACCGCGACGGCGGCCGAGGCACAGGCGCCGGTGCGCGACCCAGAGAACACGCTCTTCATGGACCTTCGCGGCGGCAGGGTGGTGATCCAGCTCCGCCCCGACCTCGCGCCGAAGCATGTCGAGCAGGTCAAGACCCTGGTCCGCCAGGGGTTCTACGACAACACCCCGTTCCACCGCGTGATCGAGGGCTTCATGGCCCAGGGCGGCGACCCGACGGGCACCGGCACGGGGCGGAGCGAGCTCGGCAACATCCCGGCCGAGTTCACCAACCGCGCGCGGTTTTTGCGCGGCACGGTCGGCGCGGCGCGGTCGCAGGACCCCAACAGCGCCAACAGCCAGTTCTTCATCATGTTCGCCCCAGGCCCCTTCCTCGACGGCCAGTACACGATCTGGGGCCAGGTGGTGCAGGGGATGGAGCACGTGGACGCGATCAAGCGCGGCGACCCAAACCGCAACGGCCAGGTGGCGCCGCCGCCGGACCGGATCGTGCGTATGCGCGTCGCCGCCGACGTCCGCGAGTGACGCCCGGGCTTCGGGGCCTGGGTCTCGACGCTCGGGCTTTGACGGGCGCGCGGCGTCGGCCTAGAACCCGCGACCTGTTCACGTCCACGACTTCTTCTGGGGGCCGGTAGCTCAGCGGTAGAGCACGGGACTTTTAATCTCGTGGTCGTGGGTTCGACCCCCACCCGGCTCACCACGCTGCATCGCTGTGCTGGGCGGCTGTCAGCTCGAGGCCGATCGGGCTGCCGAGGTGATCGGTCAGCCCGCGGATCTTGCTGGCCCGCCCGCCGCGCAACAGGCCCCAAGCGACCGATCGCCGAGGCACTCCCTCCTTTTTCATCGCCGGCGCTGCGATGGGCCTTCCCATGGCTGCTGTCGAACGGAAGCCCGGCCGGTGGACCGCCAGCCACGGCGAGGGCGCGGACCACGCGCTCCCACACGCCCTTGGCTGCCCGGCGCACGAAACGGCTATACAGCGTCTCGCTCGGGCCTTGGGCAGCCGCCGCATCCACCCACCGCCCATCAGAGCGCAGCACGTGGACGATGCCGCCGATCACACGCCGATCATCGCCCTCCTCCACCACGCGATGGGTCGCGACCACTTCATGGGACCGGAGCCTAGTTGGAGCGCAGGCCCCGCTCGCGCTCGATCTGCCGCCAGCGCGCCACGGCGCGGTTGTGCTCCTCGAGCGTTCGGGAGAACACATGCCCGCCCGAGCCGTCGGCGACGAAATAGAGAGCGTCCGTCTCCGCAGGCCGCACCGCCGCCATCAGGCTCGCCCTGCCGGGAGCGGCGATCGGCAGCGGCGGCAGGCCAGGGGTGCGGTAGGTGTTCACCGGATGGTCGAGCTCGAGATCGGCGCGGGTGAGCGGCCGATCGAGCACACCCGTTCCGCCCGAGGCGGCGTAGATGACGGTGGGGTCGGACTGCAGCGGCATGCCCCGCCGCAGCCGGTTGACGAACACGCCAGCGACCTTGGCCCGCTCCTCCGCCACCGCCGTCTCGCGCTCGATGATCGAGGCGAGGATCAGCGCCTCGCGCGGGCTCGCAAGCGGCAGGGTCTCGGCCCGCGCCGCCCAGGCCTCCGTGAGCGCCCGGTTCATGCCCTCAGCCATGCGGCGGATCAGCGAGGCGCGGCTGTCGCCCCAGGAATAGGCCCAGGTCTCGGGCAGCAGGGAGCCCTCCGCCGGCACCGTCTCGACCGTTCCGGTGAGGCCCTCGGCGGCCTCGAGGAGGGCGAGGATCTGCGCCACCGTCAGCCCCTCGGGGATGGTCAGCCGCCGCTGCACGGTGCGGCCGGAGCGGAGGATGGCGATCGCCTGGCGCACCGTCGCGCCGGCGGGGAAGGCGTATTCGCCGGCGCGCAGCGGCGCCCCCGGCGCGACCGCAAGCCCGATCAGGAACAGCCGCTCGCTCTGGATCACCCCGGCCGCGGCGAGGCGTTCGGCGATCACGCCTGCGGAGGCGCCGCGCGGGATCACCACCGCGCGCTCGGCCGCGAGCGGGCCGGGCGCGTCGAGCTGGCCGATCGTCCAGATCACCAGTCCGCCGCCGGCAGCGCCCGCGAGCAGAAGCAGCCCGACGAGGCCCGAGAGAAGTCGCAGCCCCCGTGATCCCCGGCGCCGCGGCTTGGCCGTGGCTTCGGGGCCTTCCGCCATCTCAGTGCAGCTTGCGGAACAGGATCGAGGCATTCGTGCCGCCGAAGCCGAAGCTGTTCGACAGCGCGACCTCGATCTTCCGCTCCTGGGCGGTGTGCGCGACGCGGTCGATCACGCTCTCGGTCGATGGCTCGTCGAGGTTGAGCGTCGGCGGGGCGACGTTGTCGCGCACCGCGAGGATGGCGAACACCGCCTCGACCGCGCCGGCGGCGCCGAGCAGGTGCCCGATCGCCGACTTGGTTGAGGACATAGCGAGCCCCCGCGCGGCGTCGCCGAACAGCCGCTCGACCGCCTGAAGCTCGAGATCGTCGCCGAGCGGGGTGGAAGTGCCGTGGGCGTTGATGTAGCCGACCTCTTCGGGCCTGATGCCGCCGTTCCGCATCGCCGCCTTCATGGCGCGGAAGGCGCCGTCATGCCCCTCCGCCGGAGCGGTGATGTGGTAGGCGTCACCGGACAGGCCGTAGCCCGCGACCTCGGCGTAGATCCTCGCCCCGCGCCGCCTGGCATGCTCATACTCCTCGAGCACCAGGACGCCAGCGCCCTCGCCCATCACGAAGCCGTCGCGGTCCTTGTCCCAGGGGCGCGAGGCCTTCTGCGGCGTGTCGTTGAACCCGGTGGACAGGGCGCGCGAGGCGCAGAACCCGGCCATGCCGATCTCGCACACCGCCGCCTCGGACCCGCCCGCGACCATCACATCGGCGTCGCCGAAGGCGATCAGCCGGGCGGCGTCGCCGATCGCGTGCACGCCTGTCGCACAGGCCGTCACCACCGCGTGGTTCGGTCCCTTGAACCCATACTTGATCGAGACATGGCCGGAGGCGAGGTTGATCAGCGCCGAGGGGATGAAGAAGGGCGAGATCCGTCGCGTCTTGCCCTCGAGGATCATCTGCGAGGCCTCGAAGATCGTCTGCAGCCCGCCGATGCCGGAGCCGATCATCACGCCGGTGGCCCAGGCGTCCTCCTCGGTCGCCGCCGTCCAGCCCGAATCGGCCACCGCCTCGTCCGCCGCCACCATGGCGAGCTGGATGAAGCGGTCCATCTTCCGCTGGTCCTTCGGCGGCATCCATTCGTCGAGCGTGAGCTTGCCGTCCGCCTTGGCGCCGGCGGGAACCTGGCCCGCGATCTTCGCCGGGAGGTCCTTCACGTCGAAGGACTGGATGGCGCCGATACCGCTCTCGCCCGCGAGCAGCCGCCTCCAGACATGCTCGACCCCGATGCCGAGGGGGGTGACGGCCCCCATCCCGGTGACGACCACACGCCGCATCGCGCCCGCTTTCCCGACCCTGCCGCTCAGGCCGCCTTCTGCTTCTGGATGTAGTCGATCGCGTCCTTCACGGTCGTGATCTTTTCGGCAGCGTCATCGGGGATCTCGATGCCGAATTTCTCCTCGAAGGCCATCACGAGTTCGACCGTGTCGAGACTGTCGGCGCCGAGATCGTCGATGAAGGACGCTGTCTCGGTCACCTTCGCTTCCTCGACGCCGAGATGCTCGACGACGATCTCCTTCACCTGCCGTGTGATCTCTGCGGTGTCGGCCATGACCTGGGCTCTCCTGGGGTGGGAATGGTGGGCGGCGACGGTGCGCGTCCGGGTGATCCGTCCGGGCGGGGCGGGCGCGAATAGCGCCGCCTGTGCCGCCGCCCCGGCCAGACTGCCCCGGCCGGACCGCGCCGCGCCATAACACGCGCCTGCAACATTGGAAAGCGGGCCGGGACCCGAAACCGGGCCTCGCGCGCGGAGTGGCTCACGGCATCGCCATCCCGCCATTGACGTGCAGCGTCGCGCCGGTCACCCAGCCCGCCTCGTCGGAGGCGAGGTAGAGGCAGGCGGCGGCGATGTCGGCCGGCTGGCCGAGCCGGCCGAGCGGGATCCGGGCCGCGAGCGCCGCCGTCTGCTCCGCGGTCAGCGCCTCCGTCATCGGGGTGGCGATGAAGCCCGGAGCGATGCAGTTCACCGTCACCCCGCGCGAGGCGACCTCCTGCGCGAGCGCCTTGCTCATGCCGATCAGCCCCGCCTTGGCCGCGGCGTAATTCGCCTGGCCCGGATTGCCGGTGACGCCGACGATCGAGGCGATCGAGACGATCCGCCCGGCCCGGCGCCTGAGCATCCCCCGCAGCGCCGCGCGGGCGAGCCGGAAGGCGGCGGAGAGATCGACGTCGAGCACCGTCTGCCAGTCCTCGTCCTTCATGCGGATGGCGAGCTGATCGCGCGTCAGCCCCGCGTTGTTGACGAGGATGTGGAGCGGGCCCATCGCCGTCTCGGCGGCGGCGACGAGCGCGTCGGGCGCGCCTGGGTCGGCAAGGTCGGCGGGGAGCGCATGCGCGCGGTCGCCGAGCTCGGCCGCGAGAGCGGCGAGCGCCGCAGCGCGCGTGCCGGAGAGGCCGACCGTCGCCCCGGCCGCATGCAGCGTGCGCGCGATCGCCGTGCCGATCCCCCCCGAAGCCCCGGTGATCAGCGCCGCCCTGCCGTCGAGCCTGAACATCGCACCGCGCCTCCCATCGGCTTCGGGCACTCACAGGGCCTTCAGGAACGCCTCGACCTCGGCGGGCGTGCCAATCGAGGTGGCGGCGAGGTCGGCATCGATGCGCCGCGCGAGCCCAGCGAGAACCTTGCCTGCGCCAAGCTCGACCACCGTGTCGACGCCGATCGCCCGAATCGCCGCAACGCTCTCGCGCCAGCGCACCATCGCCGTCACCTGGCGTACGAGGAGGGCGCGGATCTCCTCCGGGTCGGTCGCCTTCGCCGCAGTGACATTGGCGATCACCGGCACGATCGGGGGAGCGAGCGCGACGGCCTCGAGCGCCTCCGCCATCGCCTCGGCCGCGGGCGCCATCAGGGCGCAGTGGAACGGCGCCGAGACGGGCAGCTTCATCGCCCGCCGGATGCCCTTCTGCGGCGCGAGCGCGATCGCACGCTCGACCGCCGCGGCCGTGCCGCTGATCACCACCTGCCCGCCGCCGTTGTCGTTCGCGGGCTCGAGCACTGCGCGCCCCTCCGGCCCCTCCGCCGCCTCGGCGCAGAGTGCCGCGGCATCGGCGAGCGCGGCGCCGACCAGCGCGGCCATCGCGCCTGCGCCGGGCGGGACGGCCTTCTGCATCGCCTGGCCGCGCAGCCTGAGCAGGCGGGCGCAGGTGGCGAGGTCGAAGGCGCGGGCTGCGGCGAGAGCGCTATACTCGCCCAAGGAATGGCCGGCGACGAGGATCGCCGCCTCCGGCAGGGCGAGGCCGCCCTCGCGCTCGAGCACGCGCAGCACCGCGATGGAATGCGCCATCAGCGCCGGCTGCGCGTTCTCGGTGAGCGTGAGCTCATCCATCGGGCCTTCGAACATCAGCCGCGAGAGATTTTGCTTCAGCGCCTCGTCCACCTCGCCGAACACCTCGCGGGCGGCGGGGAAGGCAGCGGCGAGGTCGCGGCCCATGCCGACGGCCTGGCTGCCCTGGCCTGGGAACACGAAGGCGCGCACGGGCATTGTCGGTCTCTTCCGGGCTTCTTGCAGGGGTGTGACGGCGAGGCGCGGGTGGTATGCGCCACGCCCCGGGCTGTCAAGGAACGGGAACCGAGGAACGATGGCCCGAGCCTTCGGGCCGCGCGCGGTTGCATCCGACGCGCGCTTCTGTATAACCCCGGCCGATCCCTGCCGGCCGCGCGGCACGCGGCCGGCTATGCCCGTTTGTGCCGGGGTGGTCCCGGGGCAGCGGGCTGAGAGAAGCCGGAGGGGCAAGAGATGCCATTCTACGAGTGCGTGATCATCGCCCGCAGCGATGTCACGCCGCAGCAGGTCGATGCGCTCGGCGAACAGGTCGCGGCGCTGATGGCGGCCGAGGGCGGCGCGGTGCGGAAGACCGAGTACTGGGGCCTGCGCACCCTCGCCTACCGGATCAAGAAGAACCGCAAGGGGCACTACCTCCTGCTGAACATCGACGCACCGCCCAAGGCGGTGGCGGAAATGGAGCGCCAGCTGCGGATCAATGAGGACGTTCTGCGCTTCCTCACGGTCGCGGTCGAGGCGCTCGAGGACGGCCCCTCCGCGATCCTTGCGAACAAGGGCCGCGAGGGGCGTGAGGACCGCGAGGGACGCGGCGGCCGCTTCGGCGACCGTGGCCCGCGCCCGCCGCGCGGCGGCTTCGGCGATCGCGGCGACCGGGGCGGTGATCGCGGTGACCGCGGCGGCTATGGTGACCGCGCCCAGCGCGCCGAGATTGGGGCCTGATCAGCATGGACGAGACCGCAGAGATCATTCCCGCGAGCCGCCGCGCCGCCGTCGGCGCGCGCCGGCCATTCTACCGCCGCCGCAAGTCCTGCCCGTTCAGCGGCCCGAACGCGCCGAAGATCGACTACAAGGACGTTCGCCTCCTGTCGCGCTACATCAGCGAGCGCGGCAAGATCGTGCCCTCGCGCATCACCGCCGTCTCTGGCAAGAAGCAGCGGGCGCTCGCTGTGGCGATCAAGCGGGCGCGGTTCCTGGCACTGCTGCCCTATGTGATCAAGACCTGAGGGCAGGGCGCCGCGCCGGGCACGGGCCCGGGGCGCGCGAGGGTCTGGCGATGGGGAGCCTTGAACGGCATGGATGCGCGCATGACGGCGTCGCTGGCGGCGGGGATCATCTCCGCGCTTGCCACGCTTGCGGCGGTGCGTGGCCTGCCGCTCGGCGGCGTTCTGTTCTGGTTCTCGCCCTTCCCGCTCTTCGCTCTCGCCTTCGCCTTCGGCTCTGCTGCCCTGCCGATGGCCGCGGGCGCGGGCGCTCTGGTCGCGATCGTCTCGGGCGGGCTGCCGGCGGCGGTGATGTGGGTGCTCCTGTTTGCCCTGCCCTGCGCGCTGATGGCCGTCCTTGCGGTGCGTGGTGGCGCCGCGCTCGCGCTTGGCCTTCCCTTCGCTCTTCTGGCGTTATGGCCGGCGCTCCTTCTCGCCGCGGCGGAGGTCGCCCTCGCGGGCGAGCCGGGTGGGCTCTCGGGCACGCTGCGCCGGGCTGTGGAGGCGGCGCTCGCGCGCGTCGGCGCCCCGCCGGACGCGCAGATGGCGGCGGTGATCGACACGGTGGTGCGGCTGAAGCCGCTCGCCTTCGCCATCTGGTTCGCGGCCGTCACCACGCTGAACGCGTCGCTGGCGCAGAGCTTCGTCGCCCGTCGCGGGCTCCTGGTGCTGCCGCCCGCGCGGTGGTCCTTGGCATCGCTGCCGCTCTGGTACGCCCCGGTGGCGGTGATCCCTGCGCTGGTCGCGGGGCTTGCGCCGGGCGAGCCAGGGTTCTTCGCGCAAGGCCTCGCGATGATGCTCGCGGTGCCGCTCGTGCTTCAGGGGCTTGCGGTCGTGCATGTGATCAGCCTGGGCAAGCCCGCGCGGATCGTCCTGCTCGCCGGGGTCTATCTCGGGCTTGCCGTGTTCCTCGTCCCGTTCGGGCTTGCGCTCGCCGGGCTCGGGCTTGCCGAGTTCGTTCTGAACCTTCGCGCCCGCGCGCAGTCGCGCGGCCAGCAACCGGGGTCCACACCCCCTGACGAGTAAGGTCGGAGAACCGCGATGGACGTGATCCTCCTGCAGCGTGTCGAGAAGCTCGGCCAGATGGGCGAGGTGGTGAAGGTCAAGCCCGGCTATGCCCGGAACTTCCTCCTGCCGCAGATGAAGGCGATCCGCGCCACGAAGGAGAATCTCGCCCGGTTCGAGGCGAGCCGCGCGCAGCTCGAGGCGCAGAACCTCAAGCGTCGCGAGGAGGCGGAGCGGGTTGCCGAGCGCGTGGCCGGCCTCGCCGTGGTGATGATCCGCCAGGCCGGCGAGAGCGGGCAGCTCTACGGCTCGGTCACGGCGCGCGACATCGCCGAGGCCTGCACCGAGGCGGGGCTTTCCATCACTCGCCAGCAGGTCGTGCTCGAGCAGCCGATCAAGGCGCTCGGCCTCGTTGCGGTGAAGGTGGTGCTTCACCCTGAGGTCGCGACCAGCGTCACTGTCAATGTCGCGCGCAGCCCCGAGGAGGCCGAGAAGCAGGCCCGCGGCGAGCGCGTCACCGGCCCGGCCGACGAGGAAGCGCCCGCCCTCGACCTGTTCGAGGACGGGGCGGCGCCCCCCGGCACCGGCGACCAGCCCGACGTCTGATCCGCCCCCCGGGCCGCACGCCGCGCTTGGCGCTGCGGGGGGATGGTCATTACGCTTCCCATCGGGATGGCGCGGCCGGAGAGGCCGCCGACGGGGGAGGCTTGCCATGCTGCTGCTCGATCATGTGCTCCGCCGCGTCGTCGTCGAGGGCACGCTCGACGTCACCTGGCCCGACGGCAGGACGGTCCGCTACGGCGACGGGTCCGGCGAGGCGGTCGGCCTCGTTGTGCGGGACGCGAGGACGGCGCGTCGGATCGCGCTCAACCCCTCGCTTGCCTTCGGCGAGGCGTGGATGGAGGGCGGCATCGACACCGCCCCGGGCACAACGCTCTTCGCCCTGCTCGACCTTCTGATCCGCAACCTCGCCGCTGGCCACGCCCATCCCTGGATGCGCGCCGCCGAGCGCGCCGCCGGCTGGTTCCGCCGCCGCCAGCAGCGCAACCCGATCGGCCGGGCGCGCGCCAATGTCGCGCACCACTACGACCTCTCGGGCAGGCTTTACAGCCTCTTCCTCGACCGCGACCGGCAGTATTCCTGCGCCTACTTCCCGACCGGGGCGGAGACGCTCGAAGAGGCGCAGGCCGCGAAGAAGCGCCATATCGCGGCCAAGCTCTGCCTCGACCGGCCAGGGCTTCGGGTGCTCGACATCGGTTCCGGCTGGGGCGGGCTCGCGCTTACCCTCGCCGCCGAGTGGGGTGCAGACGTCACGGGCATAACGCTGTCGGAGGAGCAGCACCGCGAGAGCACCGCGCGCGCCGCCGCCGCCGGGCTTGCGCACCGCGTCCGCTTCGAGCTTCAGGATTATCGTTCCGTCACCGGACGGTTCGACCGGATCGTCTCGGTCGGCATGTTCGAGCATGTCGGGATCGTCCACTACGATACGTTCTTCGCCACCGTCGCCCGCTGCCTCGCCCCCGACGGCGTTGCGCTGATCCACGCGATCGGCCGCTCCGACGGGCCCGGGGCAACGAATGCATGGCTCAGGAAGTACATCTTCCCCGGCGGCTACTCGCCGGCGCTGTCGGAGGTGCTGCCCTCCATCGAGCGCTCGGGCCTCTTCGTGACCGACATCGAGATCCTGCGCCTGCACTACGCAGAGACCATCCGGCACTGGCGCGAGCGCTTCGCGCGCAACCGCGACGCCGTTGCCGCGCTCTACGAAGAACGGTTCTGCCGCATGTGGGAGTTCTACCTCACGGGCTGCGAGCTTGCCTTCCGCCGCCAGGGCCACATGGTCTGGCAGGCGCAGCTCGCGCGCCGCCTCGAGCGGGTGCCCCTGACGCGCGACTACATCGCCCGCGTCGAGGCCGAAGCGGCGCGTCGGGCGCATGGTGCGTCCCCGGTTTCCACAGGCGCCTGAACAACTCCGCCCTGCCGTGCGGCCGCGTCTCTGCTAGCCTGACCGCCCGACCGAGGAGAGCCCCGCCACGATGCCGCTTGCGACCGACGCTCATGCCCGCGCGCGACCGGACCCTCTGCTCGGCCTCGCGCTGCGCACGCCGCCGGCCAATCTCGAGGCGGAGCAGGCCCTGCTCGGCGCCCTGCTCGCCAACAACAAGGCCTATGAGCGCGTCTCGGAGTTCCTCGCGCCTGAGCATTTCGCCGACCCGGTGCACGGGCGGATCTACGCCGCCATCGCGCGGCGGATCGAGCGCGGCCAGCTCGCCAACGCGGTGACGCTGAAGGCCGATCTCGAGGCGGCGGACGCGCTCGAGGAGGTCGGCGGCACGGCCTATCTCGCCCAGCTCGTCGCTGCGATGGTCGGTGTCGCCAACGCCGCGCAGTACGGCCGCGTGGTGCATGACTGCTGGATCCGCCGCCAGCTCGTCGACATCGGCGAGGAGGTGGTCAACCGCGCCTTCGGCGACGCCGAGGGCCTCGACGCTTCCGAGCAGGTCGAGGCGGCCGAGCAGGCGCTGTTCGAGCTTGCCGCGAAGGGGCCGTCCGAGGGCGGGTTCGTCCCGTTCGAGCGGGCGCTGACGGCGGCGATCGAGGGGGCGGAGCGTGCGTTCCAGTCGGGCGGCGGGGTGTCGGGGCTCGCCACGGGCTTGCGCGCCATCGACAAGCGCATGGGCGGGCTTCACCCCTCCGATCTCGTGATCCTCGCCGGCCGCCCCGGCATGGGCAAGACGGCGCTCGCCACGCGGATCGCCTTCGGCGCCGCCAAGGGGCTTGCCGAGGAGGCGCGCGCGCGCGGCGCCGCGAGGCCGTCGGGGACGGTCGCGGTGTTCTCGCTCGAGATGTCGGCCGAGCAGCTCGCCACGCGCCTGCTCGCCGAGGAGGCGCGCGTCTCGGCCGACCGGATCCGCCGCGGCGTGCTCGACGAGCGCGACTTCCAGCGCTTCGTCGAGGTCAGCCGCGCGCTTTCCTCCTACCCGCTCTTCATCGACGACACGCCAGCGCTTGCGATCAGCGCGCTGCGCACGCGCTGCCGCCGCCTCAAGCGCACACACGGGCTTGCGCTCGTCGTCGTCGACTACTTGCAGCTGCTCCGCCCCGCCCCGGGCACACGGCCCGAGAGCCGCGTGCTCGAGATCAGCCAGATCACCCAGGGGCTTAAGGCGATCGCCAAGGAACTCGCCGTGCCGGTGCTCGCGCTCTCGCAGCTCTCGCGCGCCGTCGAGGCCCGCGAGGACAAGCGCCCGCAGCTCTCCGACCTGCGCGAATCCGGCACCATCGAGCAGGACGCCGACGTGGTTATGTTCCTCTACCGCGACGAATACTACCTCCAGCAGCGCCAGCCGAAGCAGATGAACTTCGAGAGCGACGAGAAGTATCAGGCGGCGCTCGAGAAGTGGCAGCGCGACATGGAGCGGGTGCACAACATCGCCGAGCTTGCCATCGCCAAGCAGCGCCACGGCCCGACCGGACGGGAGGACCTCTTCTTCGAGGCGGAGTTCACCCGCTTCGCCGACCTCGACCGCGACCACCGGGGCTACGACGCTGACTGAGGGGGCGGGCGTCCGGCACGGCGCCGGCACGCTGACGGTCGATCTCGAGGCGATCGCCGCGAACTGGCGGAGCCTCTCAGCGCGCCACCCTTCGGGCCCCGTCGCCGCCGTGGCCAAGGCCGATGCCTACGGGCTCGGCGCCGCCGCCGTTGTGCCGCGGCTCGTCGCCGAGGGCTGCCGGCACGTCTTCGTCGCCCAGCTCGACGAGGCGGTCGCCCTGCGCCCGCTCGTTCCGGAGGCCGTCCTGCTCGCGGTGCTGAACGGCGCCACACCCGGCAGCGAAACAGTGTTCGTGCGCGAACGGATCGTTCCGGTGCTGAATACTCCCGGCCAGCTCGAGCGGTGGCGCGCGGCGGCGCTGGCGGAGGGGCGCCGCCTGCCCGCGATCCTGCACATCGACACAGGGATGAACCGGCTCGGCTTCGGCGAGGCCGACCTCGCCCGGCTCGGCGACGACCGAAGCGCGCTCGCGGGCCTCGATCTCCGCTTCGTGATGACGCATTTCGTCTCCGCAGAGGTGGCGGAGGATCCGCTCAACGCCGCCCAGGTGGCGCGGTTCGCCCGCGCGCGCGCGCGGTTCCCCGGTGTCGCGGCGAGCCTCGCGAACAGTTCAGGCCTGTTTCTCGGCCCCTTGGGCGCTTCCGACCTCGCGCGGCCTGGCGCGGCGCTCTATGGCATCAACCCGATGCCTGGCAAGCCGAACCCGATGCGCTGCACGGTCGCACTCGATGCGCCCGTGCTGCAGGTGCGCGACGTCGCCCCCGGCGAGAGCGTTGGCTACAACGCGACCTGGCGGGCCGGGCGCCCCTCGCGGATCGCGACCGTTGCCGCGGGCTATGCCGATGGCTACCTTCGCTCGCTCTCCGGCCGCGGCCTCGCCTATGCCCGCGGCCGGCCCGTTCCGCTTGCCGGCCGCGTGTCGATGGACCTCATCACCTTCGATGTCACCGACGTGCCAGAGGTCGCGCCGGGCATGACGCTCCGCCTGCTCGGGCCAGAGATACCGCCCGATGCGCTGGCCGAGCGCGCCGGCACCAACGGCTACGAGATCCTGACCGCGCTCGGGCGGCGCTATGGCCGCGTCTTCGGTCCCGTCCGCGCCGAAGCGTGATGGGCGCGGTGCTCTCCTTCCTCGGCGGCGTCGGTGCCGGGCTGTTCGGCATCCTCGCCGCCGCTGGCCAGGTGGTGCTGTTCGCCGCCTCCGCCCTCTTCCATTGCGTCCGCCCTCCCTTCTACCCGCGCCTGCTCGCCCGGCAGATGATCGAGATCGGCTATTTCTCGCTGCCCGTGGTGGCGCTGACCGCGATCTTCTCCGGCATGGTGCTCGCGCTTCAGTCCTACACCGGCTTCGCGCGCTTCTCGGCCGAGGGCGCGGTCGCGACCGTGGTCGTGCTCTCGATCACGCGCGAACTCGGCCCCGTGCTCGCTGGGCTGATGGTCGCAGGAAGGATCGGCGCGGCGATCGCTGCCGAGATCGGCACGATGCGGGTGACGGACCAGATCGACGCGCTCACCACGCTCTCGACCAACCCGATGAAGTATCTCGTCGTGCCGCGCCTCGTGGCCGCGACCGTGGTGCTGCCGCTGCTCGTGATCGTGGCCGACATCCTTGGCGTGATGGGCGGCTTCATCGTCGGCGTGGTCAAGCTCGAGTTCAACGCCGCGGCCTACATGGCGCGCACCTGGGAATACCTGAGGGCCGAGGACGTGATCTCCGGCCTCGTCAAGGCGGCGGTGTTCGGCTTCATCATCGCGCTGATGGGCTGCTTCCAGGGCTACCACTCGCGGGGCGGGGCGCAGGGTGTGGGCGCGGCGACGACGAACGCGGTCGTCTCCGCCTCGATCCTCATCCTCGTCTTCAACTACGTGATCACCGAGCTCTTCTTCGCGCGATGAAGGAGGACGCGCGCCCGCCCGGCAGTTCCCCCAAGATCCGCATCCGCGGCCTCCGCAAGGCGTTCGGGGAGAAGGTGGTGCTCGACGGTCTCGACCTCGACGTCGAGGCGGGGCGCTCGCTCGTCGTCATCGGCGGCTCTGGGTCGGGCAAGAGCGTTCTGATCAAGTGCATCCTCGGCCTGATCACGCCCGATTCCGGGGTGATCGAGATCGACGGGCGTGACGTTCTCGCGATGCGCCCGCGCGAGCGCGAGGCGGTGGGCGAGCATATCGGCATGCTGTTCCAGGGGGCAGCGCTGTTTGACAGCCTGCCGGTGTGGGAGAATGTCTGCTTCGGGCTGATCGCCAAACGGCGGATCGCACGCCGCGACGCGCGGGGCCGCGCGATCGAGATCCTCGCCCAGGTCGGGCTCGGGCCGGAGGTGGCTGACCTTTGGCCTGCGGAACTTTCCGGCGGCATGCAGAAGCGCGTTGGCCTCGCCCGCGCCATCGCCGCGCAGCCCGACATCGTCTTCTTCGACGAACCCACCACCGGGCTTGACCCGATCATGGGCGCGATCATCGACGACCTGATCGTCGCGCAGGTGAAACGGCTTGGCGCGACCGCCCTCTCGATCACCCATGACATGGCCTCGGCGCAGCGGATCGCCGACACGGTGGCGATGATCCACAAGGGCGGGATCGTCTGGACGGGCCCGGCGGCGTCGATCCGCGACAGCGGCAACCCTTACGTCGACCAGTTCGTTCGGGGATCGACCGAGGGGCCGATCCGCATGGAGGTCCGGCGCTAGCCGGGCGCGGGATGGCGCGCCCCGCCTCGCGGTTCGTCTGCCAGGCCTGCGGCGCGGTCGCGCCGAAATGGGCCGGCCGCTGCGAGGCCTGCGGGGCGTGGAACACGATCGTCGAGGAGGCCGCCCCGGCGCGGCCTGGGCCTGCCGCGAAGGCCGCTACAGGGGGGCGGCGGATCGCCTTCGTGCCGCTCGCGGGCGAAAGCGCCCCTCCCGCGCGGACGCCCTTCGGCATCCCGGAGCTTGACCGCGTGCTCGGCGGCGGGCTCGTGCCTGCCTCCGTCATCCTCGTCGGCGGCGACCCTGGGATAGGCAAGAGCACGATCCTGCTGCAGGCGGCGGCGCGGCTCGCCGGCGCGGGCGCGCGCGCCCTCTACATCTCCGGCGAGGAGTCGATCGACCAGGTGCGTCTTCGCGCGCTCAGGCTCGGGCTCTCGACAGCGCCGCTCGGGCTTGCCGCCGCAACCTCGGTGGCCGAGATCGCCGCTTCCCTCGAAGCCGAGCGCGGCGTCTCCCTCGTCGTCATCGACAGCATCCAGACGATGTGGCTCGAGACGCTTGATTCCGCGCCCGGAACGGTCGCTCAGGTGCGGGCTTCGGCGGCGGAGCTGATCCGGCTTGCGAAGGCGCGCGGCTTCGCGCTCGTGCTGGTGGGCCACGTGACGAAGGAAGGCGCGATCGCCGGCCCGCGCGTGCTCGAGCACATGGTCGATGCGGTGCTCTACTTCGAGGGCGAGCGCGGCCATGCCTTCCGCATCCTGCGCGGGGTGAAGAACCGCTTCGGCGGCACCGACGAGATCGGCGTGTTCGAGATGACCGAGCGCGGGCTGGTCGAGGTCGCCAACCCCTCAGCGCTGTTCCTCGCCGAACGCCGCGGCAATGTGGCGGGATCGGCGGTGTTCGCGGGCATGGAGGGAACGCGGCCCGTGCTCGTCGAGGTCCAGGCCCTGCTCGCGCCGAGCCCTGGCGGCAGCCCACGCCGCGCCGTCGTCGGGTGGGACCAGGGGCGGCTTGCTATGCTGCTTGCGGTGCTCGAGGCGCGCTGCGGGCTGACGCTCGCGGGCGCCGATGTCTATCTCAACATCGCTGGCGGATTCCGCGTCACCGAACCGGCGGCCGATCTCGCGGTCGCCGCAGCGCTTGCCTCCGCGGTGGCGGACCGGCCGACGGATGCGTCGATGGTGTTCTTCGGCGAGGTTGGCCTCTCCGGCGAGGTGAGGATGGTCGGCCAGGCGGAGGCGCGACTGAAGGAGGCGGCGAAGCTCGGCTTCACCGCCGCCGCCCTGCCGCGTCGCCCGGCAGCGCAGGGCCGTGGCCTTGCGGTCCCCGATGGCGTCACCGCCTGGGAGGTCGGCCACCTCGCCGACCTTGTCGCCCAGATCGCGGGTGGGGAAAAGCGCCGGCAGGGCGTGGCGCAGCCCGGCCGGCCGGGCTAGAAGGCGGACGGGGCGACGGAACCGCCCGCCGCCGGGGACCCCGCCTGCCGTGACCAACAGCCTCTGGCTTGATCTTGCCGTGCTCGCCTTGCTCGCCGTCTCCGGCCTGCTTGCGATGCTCAGGGGCTTCGTGCGCGAGGTGCTCGGCATCGGCGCCTGGGTCGGCGCCGCCGTCGCTGGCCTTGCCCTCCATGGCCACGCCGCTCCGCTCCTCCATGCCTGGCTCGAGCCGGGGCTGATCGCGAACGTCGTCGCCGGCGGGGCCATCTTCGTCGTGGTGCTGATCCTCCTGTCGCTCGTGGCCCGGTTCCTGTCGGACAGGGTTCAGGACAGCGCCGCCGGCGCGATCGACCGCACCCTCGGCCTCGTCTTCGGGCTTGTGCGGGGTGTCGCTCTCGTCTGTTTCGCCTATATTGCGTTGGCCTTCCTGGCGGGTGAGCGGTCGCGCTGGCCCGATTGGGTGCGCGAGGCGCAGAGCGTGCGGTTCGCCGCTCCCGCTGCGGCCTGGATCGTGGCGCAGCTTCCGCCCGGGCTTCTGCCTGAGCCTCCGCCGCAGGGCGGACGGCCCGCGGTGGAGCAGCTGCTTCGCCCCGCCCCGGCCGCGGCGCCGGTGCGCCGCGACGGCTACACGGGTGGAGAACGTCGCGAGTTGAACAGGCTTGATCCCCCGCGCTGATGGCGGGGCGGCAGAAGGGGTTCCGATGGCGACCGATCCCTCTCCCCGGCCCGACCACGCCGACGGCGCCCACCTGCACGACGATCACCTGCACGAGGAGTGCGGCGTGTTCGGCGTCTGGGGCGCGGCCGATGCCGCGGCGCTCACCGCGCTCGGGCTGCACGCTCTGCAGCACCGCGGCCAGGAGGCCGCCGGGATCGTCAGCTTCGATGGCGAGCGGTTCCACAGCCATCGCAGCCTCGGGCTCGTCGGCGACACCTTCTCCGATGCGCGCGTGATCGCCTCGCTGCGCGGCCGCGCCGCGATCGGCCACAACCGCTACGCGACGACCGGCGACACGGTGCTGCGCAACGTCCAGCCCCTCTATGCCGATTTCGAGTTCGGCGGGCTCGCCGTCGGCCACAACGGCAACCTGACCAACGCGATGCAGCTCCGCCGCGCGCTCGTCCGCCGTGGCTGCCTGTTTCAGTCGACGACCGACAGCGAGGTGTTCGTCCACCTGATCGCGATCAGCCTCTACGCCACGGTGGTCGACCGGCTGATCGACGCCCTGAAGCAGGTGCAGGGGGCCTATTCGCTCGTTGCGCTCACGGCCGAGGCGCTGATCGGCGTGCGCGACCCCTTCGGCGTTCGCCCGCTGATCCTCGGCCGACTGCCGAGCCAGGGCAAGGACGGCGGCTGGGTGCTCGCCTCCGAGACCTGCGCGCTCGACATCGTCGGTGCGGCGTTCGTCCGCGACATCGAGCCCGGCGAGATCGTGGTCATCGACGAGGCGGGCGTGCGCAGCATCAAGCCCTGGGCGAGGGAGCCCTCGCGGTTCTGCATCTTCGAATTCATCTACTTCGCGCGCCCCGACAGCATCGTCGAGGGAACGCCGGTCTACGAGGTGAGGAAGCGCATCGGAGCGGAGCTTGCGCGCGAGAGCCACGCGGAGGCGGACATCGTCGTGCCGGTGCCCGACAGCGGCGTTCCGGCGGCGATCGGCTACGCGGCCGAAGCCGGGCTGCCCTTCGAGCTCGGCATCATCCGCAACCACTATGTCGGGCGGACCTTCATCGAGCCGACCGACAGCATCCGCCACCTCGGCGTGAAGCTGAAGCACAGCGCCAACCGCGCCCTGATCGAGGGCCGCCGCGTCGTGCTCGTCGATGATTCGATCGTGCGCGGAACGACCTCGCGCAAGATCGTCGAGATGGTCCGGGCGGCCGGCGCGGCCGAGGTGCACATGCGTATCTCCTCGCCGCCGACCACGCATTCCTGCTTCTACGGCATCGACACGCCCGAGCGCGACAAGCTGCTTGCTGCGCGCAACGACGTCGCGGCGATGGCGCGGATCATCGGCGTCGACAGCCTCGCCTTCATCTCGATCGACGGGCTCTACCGCGCGGTCTCCGGCACGGGCCGTGACCCGGCAAGGCCGCAGTTCTGCGACGCCTGCTTCACCGGCGACTACCCGATCCCGCTGACCGACTTCGCCGCGCCTGCGAACGACCGCCAGCTCTCTCTGCTCGCCGAAGGATGACGCACCGCCCGCTCGACGGCCGTGTCGCGCTGGTGACCGGCGCCTCGCGGGGCCTCGGTGCCGCCATCGCGGTGGTGCTCGGTGCGGCGGGCGCCCAGGTGGTCGCGACCGCGCGCACCGCCGCCGCCCTCGAGGAGACCGACGACGCGATCCGCGCCGCCGGCGGCTCCCCCGCCTCGCTCCTGCCGCTCGACCTCCGCCGCGGCGAGGATGTCGACATGCTGGGCCCGACGATCGCAGAGCGCTTCGGGCGGCTCGACATCGTCGTCGGCAATGCCGGCGTGCTCGGCCGGCTCGGGCCGGTGACGCATCTGCCGGCGAAGGACTGGGCCGAGGTGATCGCCGTCAATCTCACCGCCAACTGGCATCTGATGCGCACGACCGAGCCGCTCCTGCGCGCCTCCGATGCCGGGAGGGTGGTGTTCGTCACCTCCGGCCGCGCTGCACGCCCGAAGGCCTATTGGGGGGCCTATGGCGCGTCCAAGGCGGCGCTCGAGCACCTTGCCGTCACCTGGGCGCAGGAACTCGCGATCACGCCGGTGAAGGTGAACCTGTTCGACCCGGGCATCGTGCGCACGCGCATGCGCGCCGCCGCCATGCCGGGCGAGGACCCGATGCGTGTGCCGGCGCCCGAGGAGGTCGCGCCGAAGCTACTGCCGCTCTGCCTTCCGGCGGAGACGCGCTCGGGCGAGGTCATCCGTGCCTGAGACGACTCTGGTGACGGGCGCTGCGGGCTTCGTCGGGCTTGCTGTGACGGAGGCGCTCGCGGCGCGCGGCGACACGGTGGTGGCGTTCGACCGCGAAGCACTTCCCGATGACGCGCGCGCCGCCTTCGCCGCATTGCCCGGGCGGATCGTTCCGGTCCAGGGAGATATCCGCTCCGCCGCCGATCGCGCGCGCGCCTTTGCCGCCGCCCCCGTCACGCGCGTGCTGCACGCGGCGGTGATCACCGCCGGCGCCGAACGCGAGGCGCGCGACGCCGAGACGATCGTCGCGGTCAACGTCCAGGGCGCCGTCGCGGTTCTGGGCGAGGCGGTGGCGCAGGGCGTGGCGCGCTTCATCTATCCCTCCTCGGTCGCGGTCTATGGCCGGCAGGCGGAGGGCGCCCCTGCCTTCACCGAGGAGGGGACCTGGCCGCGGCCGGTGATGCTCTACGGCATCACCAAGCTCGCGGCGGAACAGGCGCTGGCACGGCTCGCCTCCGTGCACGGCCTCTCCTTCGCCGCCGCGCGGCTCGGCTCGGTGTTCGGGCCTTGGGAGCGCGACACGGGCCTGCGCGACACGCTGAGCCCGCATCTCTTCGCCCTCGCCGCGCTGATCGCGGGCCGCGAGGCGGTGCTGAACCGGCCATCCCGCGGCGATCACGTGTATGTGCGTGATGCGGCTCGGGGTCTCATCGGGCTGCTCGACGCGCCCGCGCTCGCCCACGGCCTGTTCAACCTGGGCAGCGGGGTCGCAACGTCGGTCGCCGAGTTCTGCGCCGCGCTTGCCGCCTTGCGGCCGGGGTTCCGCTGGCGGCTCGCGCGTGAGGGCGAAGCGGCGACCGTGGTCACGCATGTGCCGTTTGACCGCCCGCCGATGGCGATCGCCCGGATCGCCGCAGCGACCGGCTACGCGCCCCGCTTCGGGCTCGCCGAAGCCGCGGCCGACGCGCTGGCGTTCTTCGAGGCGCCTTCGCGGCTCGGCACGTGACCGCGCGTCGATCGCCGGCCAGGAAGCCAACGCGCTCGCGTCGTGGAGGGGGGCGAGGCGCTGACATCGCGGTCGGCGCTCTCTCGATCCACCGAGCCGACATGGTCGTCTCCACTCGGCCCACATGTCATTGCGGCCCTGCCCGTCCACGGCAGAGACCCAGACGGAATGATTGACCTGGCCCCGACCGCCCGATACCGTCCCGTGAGAAGATTTCGTGTTCGGCTCATTGATCGGTCGATCTGAGGATGCGTTCCGGAACGCGGGATGGCGTGGGCAAGACTGGACCACGGGCGCTCGAAAGAGAAGCCGGGCGGTTGCCTCCTCACCCTGTGTCGGGCCGAAGCCGTGTTGCCTGAGGAGCGGAAGCGCCGCGCGAGCGACGCCTCGGAGCAGCGGCGAGGTCTTGGCGGCAAGGAATGCCGGCCTGGGTGCGGCGCAGAGCGCTGGCTTGCGCTCATTGTCGCAAGGCATCCCTTTGATTCGGGGCGACGACCATCGCGCCATGTGCGATCGCCGGGGATCGGCCCGCGCAGCGTCACGGCGCCCGGTGCCGTGGACTACGCACGGGCTTGCAAACTTTGCCGCTGCGCGCAACCGGTATCGCAACGATGTCTCTCGATCGCGCTCGGCCACACCGGCGCGTTGCGCGCGCCTCCACCGTCGTGAAGTCCTGGCTGCGCAAGATCGCCTGGGTGTTCTCCTCCCGGCGCGATACGCAGCCCTTCGCCTTGGATGACTGGCGGGCGGAGGACCATCAGCCGGTGGCAGAACCGGACGCGGTGCCCGATCCGTGGCACTCGGAGATGCCGCCCGGCCTAGCCGATCGCACGCCCCCCGACCCGCCATCGCGTGAGGCTGCGGCGGCAGTCGCGAACGCAGGAGCGATCACGCCGGATGCGCAACCGGCCGGCGCCATGCCGCCTCCTCCGATCGCGCTTCGGCCAATCCCTGGCTCGGAGCAGGCTAAGGGCTCCGAGACCGCCGTCTTCCTCGTCGAGTCCTGGGGTGAGGCCGCCTTCGCCACAGCGCCTTGGCCATCGCCCGGGCTTGAACTGTCTCCCGAAGCGCTCGGCGATCGGTGCGCCCACAGGGCAGATGCGGACCAGGACGGCCCCGACCTCCTGCCACATGGCTTCGATCTTCCCGACTACGACCCGACACGCGATCAGAGGCTCGGCTCCGAGTCTTGGGAGGCTCACGACCCGGCCGTGGCTCGGGCAAGGGCGAAGGCGGTCGCGATCGCCGCGCTGCTCGAGGTCACGACGCGGCGGGACTTCGACGACGCAGTGGCCTGGCTCGAGCGGTTGTTTCTCGAAGAGCCTCGGCCGGCGACCTTCCTCGCGATTGAGCGCGCTGCGCGCGAAGGGCTCGACATCGCCACCCTGCGCGATATGGCTGAGCTTCGCGCCCTGTGGGCGCAGCATCCGGAATGGTGGGCGAGCCGGGCGCGGAACGGGGTGACCAGCGCGTTGCGTTATCGGAATGTTCCGACACCCTTCACGTGGGCGCTGGCGCGGCGGGTCTGTCTCGCTCGGGCTGACTATCCCGTCGAGCAGATGATCGATCCGGATTGGCTCGGCGAATGGCGCCGGCTGCCGCCGAGTGCCGGCACACCTGTTTCTTTCGTTGACTACCTCGCTGAGAAACTCGAGTTCGGGGTAGCAGAGCAGCTCGATGCAGGGTTCGATTTCCTCGATCGCGCCGGCCGACTAGGCTCAGGACCCATTAATCTCTTGCAGCGACGCGGTGTGGTGTGATTCTGGGTTTGGCGGAGGTGCCGTGATGCCCAAGCCGCCGTTTCTGCTCACGACTGCCCAGATGCAGCGTCTGTCGC